>Ga0137409_10003835_pt1 | contig 15893 bp, 15 predicted proteins | sample CZODoug1_16funga_FD_122059 | JGI IMG/M metagenome (GOLD analysis project Ga0137409, IMG submission 122059) | Vadose zone soil fungal communities from Angelo Coast Range Reserve, California, USA - CZODoug1_16fungal (Hybrid Assembly) | ecosystem: Environmental > Terrestrial > Soil > Vadose zone... | reverse complement strand
CGCCGCGGTAATGAGGTACGCGGGCTCGGGCGCGATTGCCTGGTCGACGCGCAGCGCGTAGCGCGCGAGCGGCCGGCCTTCCTGCGTCGTCACCTCGCGGATCGCGCGCAGCGGCGTCTTGAAACCGCCGCTCGCGATCGTCTGGTACATCTGCGCCACTTCGAGCGGGCTGAGCTCGACCGCGCCGAGCAGGGTGGAGGCGAAGGGCTTGAGCGGTCGCTCGATGCCGAGGCGCCGCACGTTGTCGAGCACCTTCTCCAGGCCGATGTCGGTACCGAGGCGCGCGGTAGCGGCGTTGTACGACTGCGCCAGCGCGGTGCGCAGCGGCACCATGCCGTGGAATTTCTTGTCGTAGTTCTGCGGCTCCCAGTCGGGGGCGCCGCGGCTCTTCCAGACGAACGGCCCATCGTCGATCGGCGTGACCAGCGTGTATTTCTGCGGCTCCTGCAGCGCGGTGAGGTACACCACCGGCTTGAGCAGCGAGCCGACCGGGCGCGCGGCGTCGACCGCGCGGTTGAAGCCGCGGTAGCGCGCGTCGCGGCCGGAAACGAGCGCCTGGATCTCGCCGCTCTGCGGATCGGTCACCACCACCGCGCCTTCCATCCCCGGCGGGCCGAAGCGCTTGTCCTTGTCGAACTGCGCGAGGCGCGAGGCGAGGGCATGCTCGGCGGCGCCCTGCACCCGCGGATCGAGCGCGGTGAAGATGCGCAGCCCCTCGGAGCGCAGGTCCTTGTCGTCATAGTCGCGCCGCAATTGCCGCTGCACGAGCTGCACGAACGCGGGATAGGGCGTCGTCCCCATCGCCGGCTTCGGCACCACGCCGAGCGGCATCGCCCGCGCGGTCGAGTACTGGTCGAGCGAGAGGTAGCCCTGCTCCCTTGCCTCGTGCAGCACCAGGTTGCGCCGCTCGAGCGCGCGCGCGCCATGGCGGCGCGGATCGTACACCGCCGGGCCCTTCACTATCGCCACCAGCAGCGCCGACTCGGCGACGCTCAAGTGGCGCACGTCCTTGCCGAAGTAGAACTGCGCCGCGAGGCCGATGCCGTGGATCGCGCGATCGCGGTCCTGGCCGAGATAGATCTCGTTGAGGTAGGTCTCGAGGATCTCCTCCTTGCCGTAGTGCATCTCGAGCAGCACCGCCATCACGAGCTCGGTGAACTTGCGCTTGATCGTGCGCTCGGGGGTGAGGAAGAAGTTCTTCACCAGCTGCTGGGTGATGGTGCTGCCGCCCTCGGTGCGGCCGGTGGCCGAACGCACCGCGGCGCGGGCGAGGGCGCGAGGGTCGAAGCCGGCGTGCGCGTAGAAGTTGCGGTCCTCGGTCGCCACCAGCTCCTGCACGAGGTGGCGCGGCACTTCGCCGAGCCGAACCAGCACGCGGTCCTCGTTGCCGGCGGGGTAGATGCCGCCGACCGCGAGCGGTTCTAGGCGCGCCAGCGGCACGTCCTTGTCCTCCGAGGTCACGCTCTTGACCGAGCCGCCATCGAACTGGACGCGCAGCCGCCGGGCGGGCTGCGTTCCGTCCCAGAAAATGAAGGGGCGCGCGGCGATTTCCAGCGTGTTCTGGTCCCTGACATACCAGCCAGGTTCCTCCCGCTCGCCGCTCCGGTAGCCGAGGGCGCGCAGCTCCTCCTCGACCTCGGCCAGGGGGATGCGGGTCCCGGCGTGCAGCTCGATCGGCCGGGCGTAGATGCGGGCGGGCAGGGAGAAGCGCCGCCCCTCGAACTCGCCGGTGACCCGCAGATCGAGGTACAGGGCGAAGGCGAGGAACGCGGCGGTGCCGGTGAGCAGCGCGTAGCCGAAATACCTTAGGATGCGCTTGCGACGCGCCATCATTCGATTCTAGCCGCGCCAATAACGACAACATGCCGCTCGAGCCCGCCGTAACTCCTGTCCCTCGGCCCCGACAGATCTTCGCCGACTTCGGCGGCCTCTATGCGTCGAACGCGGTGGTCGCGTTCCTCTTTTCCTGCACCGGACCGGTGGCGATCATCCTCACGGTGGGCGCGCGCGGCCGCCTCGCCGAGGCCGACATCGCCTCGTGGATCTTCGCCGCCTTCTTCATCAACGGCCTGCTGAGCGCAGTGTTCACGCTCGCCTACCGCCAGCCGCTGATCTTCCTGTGGAGCATTCCGGGCGCGGTACTGCTCGGCCCTGCGCTCGGCCACCTGACGTTCGCGCAATGCATCGGCGCGTTCCTCGTCACCGGCGTGCTGCTGCTCGTCCTCGGCCTCACCGGCTGGATGCGCCGGGCGATGGAGGCGATCCCGATGCCGATCGTCATGGCGATGGTCGCGGGCGTGTTCCTGCGGTTCGGTCTCGATCTGGTGCGCGCCTTCAGGGATGGACTCTGGATTGCGCTGCCGATGGCTGCAGCTTTTCTGCTTCTGACCCTACGACCGCAAATCTCGCGGGTTGTTCCCCCGCTGATCGGCGCGCTCGCGATCGGCGGCATCATGGTCTGGTACCTCGGCGCTTTCCGTCCGGTGCCGGGCCTCGACCTGTTCGCCATCGCTTCGCCCGTCCTCTACAAGCCGGTGCTGTCGGTGCCGGCGCTCGTCGAGCTGGTCGTGCCCCTAGCGATCACTGTGCTCGCGGCGCAAAACGCGCAGGGCATAGCGATCCTGACGGCGGCGGGCCATCGCCCGCCGATCGACGCGATCACCGCCGGCTGCGGCGCCGGCTCGATGCTCACCGCGATGTTCGGCTCGGTCTCGACCTGCCTCACCGGGCCGGTGAACGCGGTGCTCGCCGGTTCCGGCGAGAAGCAGCGCCAGTACACCTCGGCGCTGTTTTTCTGCGTACTGGCGCTCGCCTTCGGCGCGCTCGCGCCGTTCTTCACGCGCCTCCTGCTCGCCACGCCGGGGGCGTTCATCGCCACCCTCGCCGGGCTGGCGATGCTGCGCGTGCTGCAGACGGCATTCACCATCTCGTTCGCCGGCAAGTTCAGCTTCGGCGCGCTGGTCTGCTTCCTGGTGACGGTCGCCGATATCACGATCTGGCGTATAGGAGCGCCGTTCTGGGGCCTGGTGTTCGGTTTTGCGATCGCCTGGCTCCTCGAGCGCGACGAGCCGCGTCTCCCGACCTGAGCTTGCACGTCCTGCGCATCCGCGACTTCGGCCTGTTTCTCGGCGGCCGGGTGCTGTCCGTCCTTGCCGCGCAGATGCAGTGGGTGGCGGTCGGCTGGTACCTCTACGACCTGACCGGCGACCCGATGACGCTCGCCTTCGCCGGGCTCGCCTCGTTCATCCCGATCGCCATCCTGACCCTGCCGGCGGGCGATCTCGCCGATCGCATCGACCGGCGCTGGCTGCTCGGCGCCGCGCACCTCATCCAGGCGAGCGGCGCGGCGTTGCTCCTCGCCCTGGTCTTCACCAAGACCTCGGTGACGTGGCCCTTCTACTGCGCGCTCATCCTCTCCGGCTCGACCCGAGCGCTCTCCGGTCCGGCGTCGAAGTCGCTCGCGCCGCTGCTCGTGCCGCGCGAGCAATTCGCCCAGTCGGTCGCCTGGGCGCAGTCGGCGCAGCAGATCGCCACCATCGCCGGCCCGGCGCTCGGCGGCCTGATCTACCTCGCCGGAGCGCCCGTCACTTTCGCCTGCTGCTTCGCGCTTGCGCTCCTGGCCACCATCGCCATGCTCGCGATCCGCACCCGCGTCGTCGCCGACAAGGAAGCCGGCAGCAACGCTTTCCAGCGGGCGATGGCGGGCCTGCGCTTCGTCCTCGCGCAGCCGATCCTGTTCGGCGCGATCTCGCTCGATCTCTTCGCGGTGCTGATCGGCGGCGTCAATGCGCTGCTACCGGTGTTCGCGCGCGACCTCCTGCACGTCGGCCCGAGCGGCCTCGGCCTGATGCGCAGCATGGTGGCGGTGGGCGCGATCGGCACCAGCCTCGCCCTGGCGCAACTCCCGGAGCCGCGCCAGCCGCACGCGGGGAGGGCGATCTTCGGCGGCGTCGCGCTCTTTGGCGTTGCCGTCCTGGTTTTCGCCTTGTCGGAAAACTACTTCCTCAGTCTTTTTGCTCTGTTCCTTCTTGGAGCGGGAGACGCGATGAGCGTCTTCGTGCGCGCCACCATCGTTCAGTTCGCCAGCCCCGAGGATATGCGCGGCCGCGTCAGCGCCATCCACGTCCTCTTCGTCGGCTGCACCAACGAGCTCGGCGAGTTCCGCGCCGGCCTGATGGCCGCGTGGCTCGGCGCGGTGCCTGCAGCGTTGGCCGGCGGCATCGGCACGCTACTGATCGTCGCCATCTGGACGCAGCTCTTCCCCAGCCTTCGCCGGGTCAACCGCCTCAGCGAGGTCGCGCCCCGATCGAATTCCCAGATCTAGCGCCGCCCCTGCGCCCGCAGTTGCTCGCCGAGCGCGACGATGTTCGCCTCGCCTTTGTCGAGCGATTCCCGGCTCGTGTGCACGGAGTAGTTGCCGAGGAAAAGCTCGTGCGGATGTTTGACGGCCGAACCGAGGACGAAGCCCGTGTCCTCCAGCGCTTCGAACTCCAGGGTGCGGTTTCCTTCCGCGAACACCGCGAGCTCGCCCTTCGTCACGGGTTCCGGCGTGGCGATGCTGCCGGTGTGGACGGCGATCCACGCAATGTCGTGACCCGCGGGCATCTCGTAGCGCCACGTCTCGCCTCTCTTCAGCGCGACGTCGAGGTAGTTCAGCGTCTTCGGCGCGGGGAGCTTGCTCGCGGCGGAGCCGTAGCGGCCGAGGATGACGCGCGCTGGACCCTCCGACTGGAAATGCTCTCGGCCCAGGTACTGCGCCTGCGACGGCAGGCTCTCCAATTCCGGAGGCAGGGCGATCCAGAGCTGGAAACCCTTGACGCGTGCGTTTCCCGCGCCGCCGCCGGTGTGCCATACGCCGCCGCCGGCGCGCATCCATTCGACGCCCTTCGCGTCGATGATGCCCTTCGTCCCGGAAGTCTCCTCGTAGGAGAGTTGCCCCTCGAGAACGACCGTGACCGTGGCGATGCCGGAGTGCGGGTGGAAGCCGATCCCCGGGGAGCGCTTCGGGTCGAACTCGAACCAGTCGAGGAAGACGAACGGCTTGATCAGCTCGCCGACGTCGCCGGGGCTGACGAGGCGCGTGATCGGGCCGTGCGTGTTGCCACGGGTGCGGAGCTGGATGTTCTTTTCGAGTGTGCGGTTCATGGTCGGCCTCAGACGGTGATGAGCTCGGCGGGCGCCAGGCGCTCCATCTCGGCGTGCGCGCTGGCGAGGGCCTCTTCCTTGCTCGCGGGACTGATCGCGAGCCCTTCGGCGTAGACGAAGCGGACGCTGCTCATGCCGAGGAACGCGAGGAAGTCGCGCACGTACGGCGTCTGCGTATCGCGCGGCGTGCCGGCGTAGAGGCCGCCGCGGGCGGCGAACACGTACACCGCCTTGCCGGTAACGAGGCCGATCGCGCCCTTGTCGGTATAGCGGAAGGTGACGCCGGCGCGGGCGACGTGGTCGAAATAGGCCTTGAGCGTGGAAGGGATGCCGAAGTTGTACATCGGCAGCGCGAGCACCACGACGTCGGCCTGCGTCAGCTCGGCGATCAGGCCGTCGGAGTAGGCGACGACGTCCTGCTGCTCGGCGGTGCGCTCGCCGGGCTTGGCGAGGAAGGCGCCGAAGCGTGCCGCATCCAGGTGCGGCACCGGATTGAACGCGACGTCGCGGACGATGACTTTCCCGCCGGGATTCCACTCGCGCCAGTTGGCGACGAAGCGGTCGGCGAGGCGGCTCGACTGGCCGCCCTCGGAAAAGAGGCTGGAGCGGATCTGCAGGAGTGTTTTCATGCCTCCACTTTCACATTGATGCATTAGATAAGAAAGCGCAAAATACTGCTCAAAACAATCTATCAATACGATATGTCAACGCCTCGAATCACCCTCGACCAGTGGAGCGCCCTGGCCGCGGTGGTCGAGGCCGGCGGCTACGCTAAGGCCGCGGAAACACTGCATAAAAGTCAGTCCTCGGTGACCTACGCGGTGCAGCAGGTGCAGTCGCAACTCGGGGTGAAGGCGTTCCAGATTGCCGGCCGCAAGGCGGTGCTCACGCCAACGGGCGAACTGCTGTACCGCCGCGCGCGCTACCTCCTCGACGAGGCCGCTGCGCTCGAGCAATCCTCGAAGCGGCTTTCGGCCGGGTGGGAGCCGGAGATTTCCATCGCGGTGGAAGTGCTCTTCCCCGAGTGGCTGCTGCTGCAATGCCTGGCGAAGCTCGGCCGGGAGAGCCCGCACACCCGCGTCGAGGTGATCGAGACGGTGATCGGCCACAGCACCGACCTGCTTTCGGCGCGGAAGGCGGACCTCGCGCTGTTCCCGGTCGTGCCTGCCGGATTCGACGGCGACGCACTGATGCCGATCCGCCTGGTGATGGTGGCGAGCCCGGAGCATCCGCTGCACAAGCTCGGACGCAAGGTCACGCTGCGCGACCTGCGCCAGCACCGCCACCTGCTGGTGCGCGAGTCGAGCCTCGAGCGCAAGAACCCGCGGCTGGTGGAAGCGACCGAGCGCTGGACCTTCAGCCACATGACGAGCGTGATCGAAGCGGCGCGCTCGGGCCACGGCTTCGCGCTCCTTCCCGAAGACAAGATCCGCGAGGAGCTCGCCGCGGGCACGCTCAAGCCCCTGCCGGTGCGAGAGGGCGGCGAGCGCTTGGGCCAGCTTTACCTGATCTTCGCCGACCGCGACCACGCCGGCCCGGCAACCCTGCGCCTCGCCGAGATCATCCGCGAGACGACCGCTGCGGAGTGCAAACGAAGTCGATAGCCGCTGGCGAATTCCCGGTAACGCTAGACTGGTTGGATGCACTTGCGTTTCGCTGCGCTGTTGGCGTCGGTCCTGCACCTGCACCTGCCGCTGGCGTGCGCGGCGAACGACTGGGAACTGAAGGTTGCCGACAAGGAAGCCGGCATCGAGGTCTTCAGCCGCGTCAACGAGCAGGGCTATCCGGAATTCCGGAGCGTGTCCCTGGTGCAGAGCCGGCTGAGCGGATTCGTCGCGCTGTTCAAGGACTTCGACCGCATGCCCGCGTGGGCCTACCGGGTGCGCAAGGCCGAGCGGCTGAAGGTGATCAGCGAGACGGAGAGCTACGCCTACATGGTCAATTCGCTTCCGCTGCCGCTCTATGACCGCGATGTGATCGTGCATTCGACGATCACCCAGGACGCCGGGACGCTGCAAGTGACTTTCCGCGGCAGCGGGGCGCCGGACTTCGCGCCGAGAGACGATCGCTACGTGCGCATGCCCGTGGTCGAGTCGTCGTGGACCTTCACGCCGCTCGCCGGCGGAATGGTCGAGGTGGTCTTCCAGGGCTACGGCGACCCCGGCGGGACGCTTTCGTCGAAGCTCCTCGCGTGGTTCGTGCGGCTTTCGATCAGCGAGGCGCCGTACCAGACGATGCTGCAGATGAAGAAACTCGTTTCCCGGCCGGAATACCAGGCTGCGCGCTATCCTTTCATCCGGGAACCCGTGCAGTAACCATCGGAGGAAGCTCATGCGAAGGATCCCCATTTTTCTCTCCGTCCTCGCGCTCGCCGGCTGCGCCGCGCCGGTCGTCCAGATGTACGAGGGGCCGACCCGTGCGTCCTCGGAGCAGGTGATCGTGCGGGCCGAATCGCGCGGCCGGACCTTCGTCGGCGAGCGCGTCGACATCCAGCAGGTGGACGACAAGCCGACGCTGCAGACCGCCGAGGGCATCCTGAGTTCGTCCTCGGGCGCCCAGGCGGTCTACATGCTGCCGGGCAAGCACACCCTGCGGCTGCGGTACCGGGGACCCGGCTCCGCGGTGACCGCCAACCTCTGGTTCGTCGGCGAGGCGGGCAACTCGTATCTCATCAAGGCCGGGCAGACGGGCGACGGCCTGAAGGTCTGGATCGAGGACGAGAAGACCGGCAAGCCGGTCGGCGGCGTGCGCGGCAGCGCGGACGAGCCGAAATAGGCCGGCTGTGATCAGCATCCGCGGCATCGACCACGTGGTCCTGCGCGTGCGCGACATCGAGGCGATGGCGCGCTTCTACTGCGACGTCCTCGGCGCGGGCTTCATCGCCTACCGCTCCAAGTTCGGCATGACCCACCTGCGCGTCGGCACGTGCATGATCGACCTCGTCGCGGTGGACGGCCCGCTCGGCAAGCGGGGCGGCGCCGCCGCCGGCCGCGAGGGACGCAACATGGATCACCTCTGCCTTCGGGTCGAGCCGTTCGACCAGGAGGCGATCGTCGCCCACCTGAAGAAGCAGGGCGTTGCCGTCGGCGACATCCGCAACCGCTTCGGCGCCGAGGGTAGCGGCATCTCGATCTACCTCGCCGATCCCGAAGGCAACACGGTGGAGCTCAAGGGACCGTCCGACGCGAGCGCGGTGCCGCCGCCCTGAAGGCGAGCATGCGGGGGAGGGCTTTTGCGCACAAATCTTGCTGCATTCCTCCGAGTCACCACTATGGAGGAAATTCCATGACTAAGACTAAGCTTTTTCTGGCAGCACTTTCTGCGTTCGCCCTCATCGCTGGCGGCTGTGCGCACCGGGACAGCGGGGAGAGCCCGAACCGCAGCGCGGGCACAGTCGTCGACGACGCGGCACTGACCACCAAAGTGAAGACCGCGATCGCCAAAGACGTCGGGGTCGGCGCGGCAGCGAGCATCAACGTCACCACCTATCGCGGCCAGGTACAGCTCTCGGGCTTCGTCGACTCGCAGGAGAAGGCGGACCAGGCGGTCACCGTGGCGCGCGGCGTTAACGGCGTGGAGAACGTGCAGAACAGCCTGCAGGTGAAGTCCGCGGCCTCGGGTAGATAAGTAGCAGGGCACGGTGGGGCACGTCTCCACCGTGCTGGACGGCCGGCCGGGCGATAATTGACGCTCTGCCGTCCATCCTCTCCATCCAGGGCCTCTCGAAGACGTACGCGGGAGGCCGCTCCGCGCTGAAAAGCGTCGACCTCGAGATCGCGAAAGGCGAGATCTTCGCGCTGCTCGGGCCGAACGGCGCCGGCAAGACCACCCTCATCAACATCGTCTGCGGCGTCGTCACGCCGTCGGCGGGCAAGGTGACGGTCGGCGGCCACGACATCCTCACCGACTACCGCGCCGCGCGCTCGCTGATCGGCCTCGTGCCGCAGGAGCTCGCCATGACGCCGTTCGAGTCGGTGCTGGCGACCATCAACTTCAGCCGCGGCCTGTTCGGCAAGCCGGCCGATCCGGCGTTCCTGCAGAATGTGCTCACCTCGCTCGCCCTCTGGGACCGCAAGGACTCGAAGCTCGTCACCCTCTCCGGCGGCATGAAGCGGCGCGTGCTCATCGCCAAGGCGCTCTCGCACGAGCCGCAGGTGCTGTTCCTCGACGAGCCGACCGCGGGCGTCGACGTCGAGCTGCGCCAGGACATGTGGCAGGTGGTGCGCGAGCTGCGCGACTCGGGCGTCACCATCATCCTCACCACGCACTACATTGAGGAGGCCGAGCTGATGGCCGACCGCGTCGGCGTCATCAACAAGGGCGAGCTGGTGCTGGTCGAGAAGAAAGAAGAGCTGATGCGCAAGATGGGCAGCAAGCGGATGGCCCTCCAGCTCAACAGCCCTCTCCAGGCAGTGCCTGCGCAGTTCTCCAAGTACCACCTGACCCTCGCCGCCGGCGGCAAGGAGCTCGTCTACACCTACGACACCAAGGCCGAGGAGAGCGGCATCACCGGGCTCCTCGACGACCTCGCGACCGCCGGCATCAGCTTCAAGGACCTGCAGACCACGCAGAGCTCCCTCGAGGAGATCTTCGTCGACCTGGTGAGGAAGGACCGATGAACTGGCGCGCGTGCTGGGCGATCTACGTCTTCGAGATGGCTCGCACCGGGCGCACCATCGGGCAGAGCATCGTCGCGCCGGTGATCACCACCGCGCTCTACTTCATCGTCTTCGGCGCCGCCATCGGCTCGCGCATCCAGGAGATCGAGGGCGTGCAGTACGGCGCTTTCATCGTCCCCGGGCTGGTGATGCTCTCGCTCCTCACCCAGAGCGTCACCAACGCCTCGTTCGGCATCTACTTCCCGCGCTTCACCGGCACCATCTACGAGCTGCTCTCGGCGCCCATCTCGGCGCTCGAGATCGTCATCGGCTACGTCGGCGCCGCCGCGACCAAGTCGGTCATCATCGGCATCGTCATCCTCATCACCGCCGCCTTCTTCGTCCCGCTTCGCGTCGCGCATCCGGTCTGGATGCTCGGCTTCCTCGTCCTCACCGCAGTGACCTTCAGCCTCTTCGGCTTCATCATCGGCGTCTGGGCGGACGGCTTCGAGCAGCTCCAGTTCATGCCGCTCCTCGTCATCACTCCGCTCACCTTCCTCGGCGGCACCTTCTACTCCATCAGCGTCCTTCCGCCCGCCTGGCAGACCGTGACGCTATTCAATCCGGTGGTGTACTTGGTGAGCGGGTTCCGCTGGAGCTTCTACGAGATCGCCGATGTGCATGTCGGCGTGAGCTTGGGTATGACGGCCCTTTTCCTGGCGTTATGCCTGATAGCGGTGTGGTGGATCTTTAGGACCGGATATCGCCTTAAGACCTGACCAAGTTAGCCAACAAAGGTTGCTTGGTACAATGGTGGACGCGGGGCAGCTGGATTTTGGAGGTCCAGCGTTCCTTCAGCGCGGCTGCTATGTTGGCGCGTGGATCTGCCAACATCCCTTTCATCCGCTACGAGAAGTAGCCCCTGTCCGTTGGAGTGTCTGAGTTCTATTGGAGTACTTTAAGAAGTGGAAGGAGCATCGGCTTCATCGGTTAGAAGAAGATCGATCTGCGCAATTAGCCGTTTCTTGTCCGCCTCATAGAAAGGCGAGGGAATTACTAGCCAAGCGCGGCGACCGCCAGCTAGTCGAACCGGAATTTGATCGGCGTTGTTGTCTCTGCTTAGCGCGGTGGCGGCCGCGTCTGTCTTGGTCAGCTTGTCGATTGCCGACCTCTTGTCAGTTTCTTTTTCGCTTTCGTCTTCGTTTTCAGTTCTGGCAACGGGAGTCGGCTCGACCTTGGATGCTGACTTCGCTTTGTCGTAGAAACCGGCAAATTTCACCGAATCGAGAAACGCCGAGACGCACTCGTCTGCCGTCGATGGATTGAAGCCTCTTTGGATAAGATCAAACTTGAGTGTTCCCTCGGAAGGCAAACTGTCTTGGTACGTGCCTAGCAATTCTGAGAACAGGGGCGGGGTTTTTAGCCACTTGATCACGAGTTCCCTTCGAACGTCCTCGTTCGGCGAGAACTTGTATGCCTCGACATCACGACTCGCCGCCAAGAAACCGTCACGCGGTCTTTCAAGCAAGCCGTAGTAGCGCAAGGAAGCAATCGCTTGGGCAGCAGCCCCATTTGTCGCGGTCTTGTACCCAATATGCTTCGCCACAACATCGGCAGGGGCGGGGTGCTTACCTTCGGACTCATAGACCTTCAGCGCCCGTTCTAGCGCTTCGCTGAGTGTTAGGGATGGTGCCCGGGGGCTTCGTTTTCGTGTTTCGGTTTCCATAGTCGCCTCTTAGCGATTACTGTTATCGCATATTAGCGAATAAACGTGGCCTTTGGCAAGGGCGGATATACGTTTTGTATCTTGTTGTTATTTAATAGTATTAAATCTTCATACTTCTGTAAATCGCTTATTATCGTTTTGCTGTGCTTTAAAGTTGACTCAAGACTGTATAGTCCGGAAGAAGTTAGGATTGGTATTGCTTCTGGGGTTCCTCGTTGATACACTGCGTATCGAGCCTCGCTAGCTTCGTCCCACACCAGGCAAAAACAGCCGAAATGTCGTGGAGCTAAGCGGGGCTTGGTTTTTTTTACTTCCGCCAGAGCACCAATCCCTCTGCATCCCACCGAAGGACAGCAGCGCTGGGTGTTCCATAAATACTCGCCACCCGGTTAACGATTCTCGAACGGCCAATCTGTACGGCGGGATGTATCGGAACCACCACTGGCATTCCGCGTTGCGCTTCATATGTAAGTACGACACAGGTGCCAGCTTGGGTCGCGGATCGGTATATCGCCTTTGGATTTTCCAAGATCGCATACAGACGTTCGAGCATGCCCTGCGTGATCCCGTGATCGAAGAACGCCTTGTCGATGGTCTTAATGAGGATAGAGGTCGGTAGATCGGGCAGTCCAACGTTGCGAAGCACAAGCGGTGTCGCACCGATCTCCAAGATCAGTTCGTGAGACGGTGTGCCACTCGTGATGTTGCGGATAGCAAGTTGAATGGCTGTTCTGTAAGTCGGATTCTCCATATCATTCGACGGACCGTCGGCCCCCTCCCCAAGGAGCGAATTATCGTTCAACCTAGCTACGCCTTGAGTGCCCACCTAATGCCCACCAATAGCAGTCTTGAACAGCTAACGTCCGCAGCAAGTTTTTGGTCGTTCAGGTTCCATCGGGAAACGAGTGAGACGTTTGCAACGAGGCAGGACATCCTTGAGCCGCCAAGTCTCTCGATCGATCGCGGCGCGATGCTCACCGCCGTCGTCGACGGTGGCTACGGCTATTGCGCAACAAGCGATCTGAGTCAGGCTGGGCTCCAAGCGGCGCTGGATCGGGCGACGGAGTGGGCGGAGGCGACGAAGGGCAAGAGCGTCTTCAAGTTCGACCCGGAGCGGATGCCGGCGCCGAAAGGCGAGTACGAGAGCCCGTTCCTGAAGGAGCGGCCGAAGAACGCGGAGATCCGCGATCTGCTGATGGCGGAGTGCAAGGCGGCGAAGGTCGACGAGAGGATTGTGGAGCGCACTGCCTCGCTGTCGATCGTGGACGAGGAGCGGCTGTACTACACGAATACCGGCGGCGAGCTGAGGCAGCGCTTCCGCTTCACGGTGCCGAACGCGCGCGTGACGGCCAATGCGGGCGTGGTGACGCAGTCGAGGAGCCTGGAGCACGCGCAGCAGGGAGGCTGGGAGCAGCTCGAGCGCGCGGGGTTCAAGGGCTGCGGCGAGCGGCTGGCGCGAGAGGCGCTGGCGCTGCTCGAGGCGCCGAACTGCCCGTCGGGAAAGATGGACGTGCTCCTGATGCCCGACCAGATGATGCTGCAGATCCACGAGTCGATCGGCCATCCGCTCGAGCTCGACCGGATCCTCGGCGACGAGAGGAATTACGCCGGGACGAGCTTCGTGCGGCCGGAGATGTTTGGCGAGTACCAGTACGGCTCGAAGCTCTTGAACGTGACGTTCGATCCGACGCGGCGCGAGGAGTTCGCCTCATTTGGGTTTGATGATGAGGGGACAAAAGCAGAAAAAATCTGGTTGATCAAAAACGGCACTCTGGTGGCGCCACTCGGTGGGACGCTGTCGCAGCTGCGCACGGGGATGCGGGGCACGGCGAATTCGCGAGCGAGCAGTTGGAACCGCCCGCCGATCGACCGGATGGCGAACCTGAACGTCGAGCCGGGTGAGAGCCGGCTCGAGGACATGATCAAGTCGATCAAGCGCGGGGTGCTGATGCGCACCAACGTCTCGTGGTCGATCGACGATTCGCGCAACAAGTTCCAGTTCGGCTGCGAGTGGGGCGAGCTGATCGAGGACGGGCGCATCACCGGCGTGGTGAAGAACCCGAACTACCGCGGCGTGTCGGCGAATTTCTGGCGCAGCCTGCGCATGGTCGGCGACCGCGACACGTTCCAGGTGCTCGGCACGCCGACCTGCGGCAAGGGCGAACCGAACCAGGCGATCCACGTCGGCCACGCGGCGCCGGCGTGCCTGTTCGCCGACGTCGAGGTGTTCGGCGGCGTAGAGTAAGGGCGTGAACCGCAGGGAATTCCTCAATGCCTTGAGCGCGGCCGCCGCATGCGGCCTGCCGCTGCACGCTTCGCCGGCGCGCGCGCAGAGCCTGCTCTACGACCTGTCGCCGTTCGGCCAGGTGAGCCTGCTGCATTTCACCGACTGCCACGCGCAGCTCCTGCCGTCGTACTTCCGCGAGCCGAGCGCGAACATCGGCGTTGGCGAAGCCGTCGGGCGGCCGCCGCACCTCACCGGGGCGGCGTTCCTCAAGGCCTTCAACATGCCTGCGGGCTCGGATCTTTCGTATGCCTTCACGCATCTCGATTTCGCCGAGGCGGCAAAGCAGTACGGGAAGATCGGCGGCTTCGCGCACCTCGCGACGCTGGTGAAGCGCCTGCGCGCCTCGCGGCCGCACGCGCTGCTGCTCGACGGCGGCGATTCCTGGCAGGGTTCGGCGACGGCGCTCTGGACGCAGGGGCGCGACATGATCGCCGCCAGCCGCGAGCTGGGCGTCGACCTCATGACCGGGCACTGGGAGTTCACCTACGGCGACAAGCGGGTGCGCGAGGCGGTGGACGGCGAGCTCGGCAGGATCGAGTTCCTGGCGCAGAACGTGAAGACCTCGGACTTCGAGGAGCCGGTGTTCAAGCCCTACGTGATGCGCGAGTCAAAGGGCGTGGCGTTCGCGGTCATCGGCCAGGCGTTTCCGTACGTGCCGATCGCGCATCCGCGCCGCTTCATCGAGGGCTGGACCTTCGGCATCCAGGAGCGCGAGTTGCAGAAGCTCGTCGCGGAGGTGCGGGGGAAGGGCGCGCAGGCCGTGGTGCTGCTCTCGCACAACGGCATGGACGTGGACCTGAAGCTTGCAAGCCGCTTGCGCGGCATCGACGCGATCCTCGGCGGCCACACGCACGACGGCGTGCCGGCGCCGGTGGTGGTGAAGAACCCGGGCGGGCAGACGCTCGTCACCAACGCCGGCTCGAACGGCAAGTTCCTCGGCGTGCTCGACCTCGATGTGAAAGGACGTGTCGTCGACTACCGGTATCGCCTTTTGCCTGTCTTTTCCAACTTGATTCCTCCGGACGCTTCAATGAATCGCGTGATTGAAAGCGTCCGGAGGCCGTACAAGGAGAAACTGGAAGAAAAGCTGGCGGTGACCGAAGGACTTCTTTACCGGAGAGGAAATTTCAACGGCAGCTTCGACCAGCTGTTCCTCGACGCGATGATGCAGGTGCACAACGCGCCGATCGCCTTCTCGCCCGGCTTTCGCTGGGGCACGACGCTCCTGCCCGGCGAGGCGATCACGCGCGAGCACCTGATGGACCAGTCGGCGATTACCTATCCGGCGACGACGCTGAGCGAGATCAGCGGCCGGCAGATCAAGGCGATCCTCGAAGACGTCGCCGACAATCTCTTCAATCCCGACCCCTACTACCAGCAGGGCGGCGACATGGTGCGGGTCGGCGGCCTTACGTACGGTATCGAACCCACCGCCAGGATGGGCAGCCGCGTCTCCGATCTGCGACTTGCGGGCCTGCCCCTCGACGCCGACAAGGCCTACCGCGTCGCGGGATGGGCGCCTGTGGCGGAGGGAGCGACGGGCGAGCCGGTCTGGGACCTGGTCGAGCGCTGGCTGAAAGACCACAAGGTCGTATCGACTCGCCGGCCCAACCTGCCGAGGCTGATCGGCACTGCCGGGAATCCGGGATTGTCCTGACGTCGGGCACGATAACTGCGGCACTTGGCCTATCCCAAGGCCAGCCATGCGCACGCCATTCAATGCAGAGGAGATTCAGAAGGTTCCCGAGGAAGCGGGTGTTTTTTGCCTCTTCCAGGAGCAGGATCTCGTCTACATCGGGCGCACCGCGCCCCGCACCAATTTGAGGACCGAGCTGCACCACGCGCTGAAGATGGCGATGCGCTCTCCGTACGTAGTGCAGGAGCGCGCGTCGATAAAGAAAGTTTCGATGCCCACGTTTTCCGATCGCGTCCGGATGGATGAGATGTTTGTTGACTTCAATCCGTTTCTATTTCATAACGAACCGGAAGGCGCTCTAATCCGGCTGTCGTCATCATCGCTATTGAATGTAACGTCAGGGGGCGGGCAAACAGCTCTGCTGGTTTTGGAGGATATGTAGTGGACATCGAACAAGTTCGCGCTCACTGCCTCTCGTTCCCGCAGGTCACTGAAGTCGTG
>Ga0137409_10003832_pt1 | contig 15898 bp, 13 predicted proteins | sample CZODoug1_16funga_FD_122059 | JGI IMG/M metagenome (GOLD analysis project Ga0137409, IMG submission 122059) | Vadose zone soil fungal communities from Angelo Coast Range Reserve, California, USA - CZODoug1_16fungal (Hybrid Assembly) | ecosystem: Environmental > Terrestrial > Soil > Vadose zone... | reverse complement strand
CAACATCCATCAGGCGGCGATCGTGCGCTCGCGGTACGCGCACGCCCGCATCGTCGGGTACGACGTCACCAGGGCGCGCGCCGCCGAGGGCGTGGTCGCCGTGATCACCGGCGAGCACGTGGCGAAGGAGACCCGGCCGTTCGCGGTCGGCGTGACCACGCCCGTCCACTATTACTGCGCGGCCACCGACAAGGTCCGCTTCGTCGGCGAGCCCGTGGCCGTCGTCGTCGCGCGCGACCGGTATCTCGCCGAGGACGCGGCGGAGCTGGTCGAGGTGGAGTACGAGCGGCTGCCCGCCGTGATCGATCCCGAGAAGGCGCTCGAACCCGACGCGCCCGTGCTGCACGACAAGGTCGGCACGAACCTCGCCGGCCACCGCCGCCTCGTCTACGGTGATCCCGAGCGCGCGTTCCGCGAGGCGGAGGTCGTGGTGCGCGAGCGCTTCCGCTTTCCGAAGTACGGCTCCACGCCCATCGAGACGTACGGCATCATCGCGCGCTGGGAGCTCGACGGCGTCTGCACCGTCTGGTCCAACTTCATGGGCCCGTTCATCATGCATCCGCTCACCGCGCGCGTGCTGGGGCTGGCCGAGAACAAGCTGCGCTTCATCGTGCCGCCCGACATCGGCGGCTCGTTCGGGATCAAGTCGAGCATCTATCCCTACATCGCGCTGATCGCGCTGGCCGCCAAGCACGCCGGCGTGCCCGTGAAGTGGATCGAGGACCGCCGCGAGCACCTGCTGGCGTCCTCCAGCGGCACCGACCGCGTCGCGTACCGCGAGGTCGCGGCGAAGAAGGACGGCACGGTGCTCGGCATGCGCTTCAAGTGGCTGGATAATGTCGGTGGCTACATCCGCAGCCCCGAGCCGGGTTGCAGCTTTCGCCCGACCGGGAATTTCGTTGGTCCGTACCGTTTTCAGCACCTCGACGTCGATGCGTCGGTGGTCATGACCAACAAGAGTCTCACCGGCCCCAACCGCGGCTACGCGTGCGGCCACCTGTATTTCGAGACCGAGGGCATGATGGACCGGCTCGCCGAGAAGCTCGGCCTCGATCCCGTCGAGGTCCGCCGGCGCAATCTCCTGCGGCCGGAGCAGTTTCCGTATCGCACGCCGACGGGCGGCTACTACGACAGCGGCGACTACCCGGCCGCGCTCGACAAGGCCGTGCACATCGCGCGCTACGACGAGCTGCGCCGCGAGCAGGCGAAGGCGCGCGCCGAGGGGCGCTGGTTCGGCATCGGCGTGGCGCTCGCGGTGGACCCGTCGGTCTCCAACATGGGCTACGTCGCCACCGCGCTGGACCCGCAGTTCCGCGCCAAGCCCGAGTACCTGCCCAAGTCCGGTGCGGTGGATGCGGCGACGATCAAGGTCGATCCGCTCGGCCGCGTCACCGCGATCCTCGGTACGACACCGCAGGGGCAGGGCCACCAGACGGTCGTCGCGCAGATCGTCGCCGACGAGCTGGGGCTCACGCCGGATGACGTCACCGTGGTCGACGAGATGGACACCTTCACGCGCGTGTGGTCGATCTCGTCGGGGACCTACTCGAGCCGCTTCGGCTCCGTCGGCACCAGCGCGGTCGCGCTGGCGGCGCGCAAGCTGCGCGCCAAGCTCGTCGACTACGCCGCGCACCTGATGGAGCGGCCGGCCGCCGAGGTCGAGTTCCGCGACGGCGCCGTGCGGCCGCGCGGCGGCACGGGCCCGGCGTACTCGGTGAAGGACCTCGCGGGGCGCGCGCACTGGAACACCGAGTCGCTGCCCGAGGGCATGGAGCCGGGGCTCCAGGCGACGGCGGTGTTCGGCTTCACGGTGGCCAGGGCCGTCGATGCCGAGGATCGCGTGAACTCGTCCAACACCTACGGCTTCATCGCCGAGGTGATGGCCGTCGAGGTCGATCGCCAGACGGCGGCCATCAAGATCCTCAAGTACGTCAGCGTCCACGACGCGGGGACGATCATCAATCCGATGATCGCCGAGGGGCAGATCTACGGCGGCGCGCTGCACGGCCTCGGCGGCGCGCTGTACGAGGAGCTGAAGTACGACGACGACGGCCAGTTCCTCACCGGCACCTTCATGGACTATCTCGTGCCGACGGCCACCGAGGCGCCGAAGGAGATCGAGATCGCGCACGTCGTGTCGCCGTCGCCGCTGACGCCGCTCGGCTCCAAGGGCCTCGGCGAGTCCTCCTCGATGACCGTGCCCGCCGTCATCGCCAACGCCGTGAGCGACGCGCTGGCGCCGCTCGGCCTGCGCATCACCGAGCTGCCCATGACCCCGAGTACGTTGTGGCACATGATTCGCGACGCACGAGCGAGATGAAACCCGCCAAGTTCGAGTACCACGCGCCGTCCACGCTCGACGAGGCGATCGCGCTGCTCGTGCACTACGGCGGCGACGCGAAGCTGCTGGCGGGCGGGCAGAGCCTCGTGCCGCTGCTCAACTTCCGGCTGGCGCGCCCGGCGGCGCTCGTGGATCTCAACCGCATCCGGTCGCTGGCCTACATCCGGGAGCACGACGGTCAGGTGAGGCTCGGGGCCATGACGCGCCAGCGCACGATCGAGTTCTCGCCCGTGGTCGCGCGGCGCCTGCCTCTGCTGCGCGAGGCCACGCGCTGGGTCGGCCACCTGCCGATCCGCTCGCGCGGGACGATCGGCGGCTCGATCGCCCACGCCGATCCGTCGGCCGAGTACCCCGCGGTGCTGACCGCCCTGGAGGGCGAGATCGTCGCGCGCGGGCCGAAGGGCGAGCGCACGCTCGCGCCGGCCGCGCTCTTCGAGACCTATCTCACGACCACGCTCGCGGCGGACGAGGTCCTGACCGAGGTGCGGCTGCCCGCGATGCCGGAGGGCGCGGGCTGGGCCTTCGAGGAATTCGCGCGACGTCACGGTGACTTCGCGATCGTCGGGGTGGCGGCCGCGCTGTGGCGCGACGGCGCGCGCGTCACGGCGCGGCTGGCGACGGCCGGGGCGGCGGCCAGCCCGCAGCGCCTGCGCGCCTGCGAGGAGATCCTCGAGCGCGACGGCCTTGGCGACACCGCCATCGCGGCTGCCGCGCGCCGCGCCAGCGAGCTGGTCGAGCCGGACTCCGACCTCCACGCCTCCGCCGACTATCGCCGCCACCTCGTCGGCGTCCTCACCGAGCGGGCGCTCCGGCGCGCGCGAGAGACGGCGCGTGCCTGACGTCCGTCTCACCGTCAACGGCGCGCCGCGCGAGGGCCGCTGCGAGCCGCGCAAGCTCCTGGTGGACTTCCTGCGCGAGGATCTCGAGCTGACGGGCACCCACGTCGGCTGCGAGCACGGCATCTGCGGCGCCTGCACCGTGCTCGTCAACGGCGAGGCCGCGCGTTCCTGCCTGATGCTCGCCGTGCAGGCGGACGGCGCCGAGATCACCACCGTCGAGGGGCTGATGCGCGACGGGAGGCTGCACCCGCTGCAGGAGGCGTTCCGTGAGCACCACGGCCTGCAGTGCGGCTTCTGCACGCCGGGAATGCTGTTGACCGCGCTCGACCTGCTGCGCGTGAACCCGACGCCGACCGAAGACGAGGTGCGCGAGGGGATTTCGGCCGTGCTCTGCCGCTGCACGGGCTATCACGGGATCGTCAAGGCGGTGCGCGCGGCCGCCGTCGCGCTCACGCCGGCGCGCTGAGCCTCAGCGCTCGCGCACGCGCGCGACGGCCTCCTGCAGCGCCTCGACGCTCACCGGCTTGTCGACGACGAAGTCGACCATCGCGCGCCGGGCCTCGTCGACGTCGGTGGTCTCGCCCCAGCCTGTGATGAGCCCGACCGGCATGTGCGGCCGCCGCGCCTTGACGCCCGCCGCCACGTCCCAACCGGTGCGGCCGGGCATCACGAGATCGGTGAGCACGAGGTCGAGATCGGGCTCGGTCTCCAGCCGCGCGAGCGCCTCGTCGGCGCCGGCGGCGGTCAGCACGGTGTGGCCGTGGCTCTGCAGCATCTCGGCGAGCGCCTCGCGCACCTCGTCCTCGTCGTCCACGAGGAGCAGCCGTAGCGCGCCCGGCCGCAGCGGCGCCGGCGCCGGCGCGGCCGGATGGGGCGCGACGGCTCGGGGCAGCGTCAGCGTGACGGTGGTGCCGCGTCCCTCCGTGCTGTCGAGCGCCAGCTGGCCGCCGTGGCTGCGCACGATGCCGTAGGCGACGCTGAGCCCGAGCCCGGTGGCCTTCACGCCCTTCGTCGTGAAGAACGGCTCGTGCGCCTTGAGACGGACCGTCTCCGACATGCCGGTGCCCGTGTCGGCGACGACGAGGACGGCGCGGTCGCCGTCGACGCGCGTCTCCACCGTGAGCCGGCCGCCCTTCGGCATCGCGTCGACCGCGTTGAGGACGAGATTGATCACGGCTTCGCGCAGCGCGGCGGCGTCGCCCTGGACCGTCGTCTCGCCGGCGAGGCGGTTCTCCACGTCGATGCTGACGCCGCGCGCGCGGGCGCCGTCTTGCCAGTGGCCGCGCGTGAGGCCGAGCACGTCGCGCGCGACGTCGTCGAGGCTCAGCGGCTGTGCGCGCCCCACCTGGTGCGTGCGCGAGAACTGCTGCAGCCGTCGCACGACCTCCGCGCCGTCCTTGGCGGCCTTCTCGATGATGGTGAGCGGACGGCGGATGCGCTCGTCCTCCAGGCCGCGCAGCATCAGCTGCACGCGCCCGACGACGATCGTCAGGAGATTATTGAGGTGGTGGGCGGCGCCGCCCGCCAGCTCGCCCACCGCGCGCAGCGTCTCGCCCTGCACCAGCTTCTGCTGCACGGCCTTGAGATCGGCCAGCGCCCGCTGGGCCTCGTCGTAGAGCCGGGCGTTTTCCAGCGCGATGCCGGCGAGGTCGGCGAACGAGCCGAGATACTCGAGCTCGGCCGGGGAGTAGCGGCGCGGTGTCGTGGTGTTGAAGCTCAGCACACCGAGCACGCGGTCACGGCTGCGGATCGGCAGGCCGAGGTACGTGACCATGCCGGCCTCGCGGTCGCGCTCGCGCAGCGCGTTCCGAGCGTCGTTGGCGATGTCGTGGACGAAGAGCGGCTCGCCGGTGGCCGCCACGCGCCCGGAGTGGCCGGCGCCGAGCGCCAGCGAGAAATCGGCGGGTACCGGGGCGCCCGTCAGCGCGCCGACGCGCAGGGTGCGCGCCTCCGGGTCCACGATCAGCACCTTGACGTGTGGCGTGCCGGCGATGCCGGCCGCCTCGTGCACGATCTGCTCGAGGGTCGTCAGCGGCTCGAGGCCGGCCATGACGGTGCGCGCGGCCCGCAGCAGCGCACCCAGCTCGTCGGCGCGCCGCACCGCGGCCGAGTGCACCCGCGCGCGGTCGAGCGCCACCGCCGCCTGCTGCGCGAGTCCGGCGAGCAGCCGCACCTCGCGCTCGTCGTACCTGTGGGCCTCCTCCCACGCCACGGACAGGACACCGACCAGCGCGTCCTTGGACACGAGCGGCACGGCGAGGATCGCGCGGACACCCTGGTGTCGCACCGCGTCGCGCAACAGCTCGCCGTCGAGGGTGCGGTCGACGCCATAGCCGGGCGGCTCGTGCTCGCGCCAGTCCGGCGTGAAGAAGGGCGCGCGCCGCAAGGCGGCGGCGCCGACGGCGCCCTGGCCGGGCCGGAGCGTGAGGAGCCGGTCGACGGGGAGGCCGCGGCTCACGCGGGGCACGAGCTGCTGTGAGCCGTCGAGCTCGAAGACGGCGCAGCGCTGCGCGCCGATGAGCGAGCGTGCGGAGTCGGCGACCGCCTCGAGCACCGTGGGCAGGTCGAGCGTCGACGTCAGCCCGGCCGCGACCTCGTGCAGCGCCGCCAGCTCGCCGGCATGGGCCTCGGCCTGGCGGACGAGGCGCGCGTTCTCGGCGGCGAGCGCGATCTGCCCCGCGATGGCCGTGGCCATCTCGACGGTCTTGGGCGCCCATTCACCGCCGTCCCCCCGCACGAGCCGCAGCGAGCCGATCGCATCGTATTCCCGGCCGATGGGGACGACGAGCTCGCCCCCGGCGTCCACCGGCGCTGCACGCGCCGGTCCGGGCGCCTCCGCGAGCACGATCTCGCAGCGCTCGGCGCCGAGCGCGGCCGCCGTGCGGTGCGCGACCTCGTCGAGCGCCGCCGGCAGATCCGACGTGGACGCGAGCGTCTGGGTCACGGCCAGCAGCATCTCCGCGCGCTCCACGTGCTCGCGCTCCTCGGCGAAGCGCAATGCCGCGTGGATGGCCGGACCGCCGGCGGCGGCCATCTCGCGCAGGCGGGTGAGGTGGCCGGCTGCAAACGGGCGGCGCCGGCGGAAGGCGGCGAGCAGGCCGAGGCGGATGCCGCCGGCAACGAGCGGCACCGCCAGCACGGAGCGGATCGATTCGTCGGCGAGCCAGGCGCGGCCGGCGGCCGCCGCGGCGGGCACGGCGGCGAGCGAGGGCGGCCGGCGCGTCGTCAGCCACTCGCCGAGGCGGCCGACCGGACGATGGGCGAGCACGCGCGCGGTGGAGGGGCGCGCGAAGCCGAGCCCCGTGTGCAGCTCCAGCTCGCTGCCGTCGAGACCGAGCAGCCAGACCGCGGCGGCATCGGCCGGCACCTGCGCCTTCGCGTCGGCCGCGAGGCGGCGCACGACGAGCTCGAGATCGAGGATATCGGGGGCCATGCCGCCGTCCCGACTATAACAGGCCGGGGAGGCGGCTAGGCGGGACCGAAGCCGACGGCGGAACGGTCCTTGACAACGATCGGGCGAAAGCGGACGGGCAGGCCGACGGCGAGCGCGTCGAGCGGGACGTCGACGACTCGGCCGAGCAACGACACGCCCTCGCGCAGCCGCACGGCCGCGATCGCATACGGCGCGTCGTCGGCGTGAGCGCGCGGCGCCACGCGGATGATCGTGTAGCTGGCGATGGTGCCCTCGCCGGAGAGCGGCACCGCCTCCCAGCGGCGCGCGCCGCACTCGGGACACAGCGCCTTCGGCGGCACCGCCAGCGCACCGCAGCCGCCGCAGCGGATCCCGGTCAGCTCGCCCTCGCGCGCCTGCTCGAAGAAACGGCCGAGCGTGACGGTCTGTGAGGGCTCAGTCACGGCCGAAGAGACTCACGAGGACGGTCGCGGTGTTGCCGCCGAGGGTGTGGGTGAGGCCGCGCCGCGCGCCCTCGACCTGCCGCGGGCCGGCCTCGCCGCGCAGCTGGGTCACGACCTCGCAGATCTGCGCCGCGCCCGTGGCGCCGATCGGGTGGCCCTTGGCCTTCAGCCCGCCCGACGGGTTCACGGGGATCTTGCCACCAAGGCTCGTCCAGCCCTTTTCGGCGGCGAGGCCGCCGGCGCCCGGTTCGAAGAGACCGAGCCCCTCGGTGGCCACGATCTCGGCGATGGTGAAGCAGTCGTGCAGCTCGACGACGTCGATATCCTGAGGCCCGATGCCCGCCTGCCGGTAGGCCGTCGCGGCCGCGCGCTCGGTGGCCGGCACGCGCGAGAGGTCGCGCTTGTCGCCGATGAGCATCGAGTCCGACGCGGCCGCGGAGGCGAGCACCCAGATCGGCCGGCGGGATTTCCGCGCGACCTCCTCGGAGACGAGCACCAGGGCGGCGCCGCCGTCGGTGAACGGACAGCAGTCGTAGAGCTTCAGCGGATCGGCGACCATCGGCGACTTCAGCACCGTGTCGAGCGTGATCTCCTTGCGGAACTGCGCCTTGGGGTTCAGCACACCGTGCTTGTGGTTCTTGACGGCCACCGCCGCCATCTGCGCCTCGGTGGTGCCGTACTTGTGCATGTGGGCGCGGGCCACCAGCGCGAAGACACCGGGGAAGGTGAGCCCCAGCGTCTGCTCCCAGGAGGCGTCGGAGGCGTACGCGAAGTACTCCGTCGAGTCCGCGGTCGGGACGTTCAGCACGCGCTCGGCGCCGCCGACGAGGACGACGTCCGAGGTGCCGGAGGCGACGTCCATCACGGCGTGACGGAAGGCCGCGTGCGACGAGGCGCACGCCGTCTCGAAGCGCGTGGTGGGCACGGTCGGAATGCCGAGCACCGAGGCGGCCTGCGGGCCGGTGTGGAGCTGCTTCTCCGTCTCGCCGCCCACGACGTTGCCGTAGTAGAGCGCCTGCACGCGCCCGGCCGGCATCTCGGCGTCGGCGAGGGCGTCGGCCGCCGCCTCTGCGAACAGCTCGGCCGACGTGCGCTCGTGCCGACCGAACTGCGTGACGCCGACTCCGATGACCGCCACTCGACGCATCCGGGCCTCCGTTCGATCAATCGCTCAGTTGTCATCATAACAAATAGAATAGCGAGCCATGGCGCTGGTGGTCCTCGGCTGCGGCTGGATCGCGCGCCGCCACGCGGCGGCGGCGCGCCGGGTGCGCCTGCCGCTGATCTTCGCGAGCCGCGACGCCGACCGCGCCCGGAGGTACGCGCGCGAGTTCGGCGGTGTGGGCGCCTACGGCGACTACGCGCTGGCGCTGCGCGATCCCCGCGCCCGCGCCGCGCTCGTCTGCACGCCGCACGATCGGCACCTCGACGACGTGCTGGAGGTCCTCGCGGCCGGCCGTCACGTGCTGGTCGAGAAACCGCTCGCGCGCACGCTCGAGGAGGCCGATCGGATGATCGTGGCGGCGGCGCGCGCCGGCCGCGTGCTCATGACCGCCGAGAATTTCCGGTTCATGCCCGCCTTCCGCTGGGTGCGCCGCGCTCTGGACGCGGGGATGCTCGGCGAGCGTCGCGAGGTGCACCTGGTCGCGCGGGGCTGGCGGCGCCACGCGGGCTGGCGGCTCACGCCGGACGCGGGCGGCGGCGCCCTCATCGACGGCGGCATTCACTACGTGCACGCGCTGCGGTGGTGGGGCGGCGAGGTCCGCCGGGTGTTCGCCCTCCGGCCGCCCCAGACCCTCGCGGACATGGCCGGCGAGGACGCCGTCGACCTCCTCGCCGAGTGCGAGGGCGGCGTGATAGCCTTTCTCGCCAATTCTCTTGGCGCTCCCGGCCTTCCCCGGTTTCAATGGTCTTCAGTGACCGGGACGCGCGCGACGTGTTTCGTCGACAACCGCGGGCGCTGGGCGCTCGTGCGGGGTACTGACGGCCTCCGGCTGCGCGTCTTCTGGCGCGACACGCGGGGCCACGAGGCGATGCTGCGAGCCTTCGACGACTCGATGACGACGGGACGCGCCAGCGAGACGGACGGTGCCGAGGGGCGCCGCGACCTTGCCGTGGTCCTCGCCGCCTACCGCTCGATCGCCGAGGGGTGTCCGGTAACGCCCGGGTGCTGACCGAGGAAGCGCTCATCTTCCTCGTCGCGCTCGGCGCCCTCGGGCTCGTCGTGCTCGGCACGCTCGAGCTGGTGTGGCCCTCGAAGCCCAAGCATCCCGTCCGCCGGGCGACGCCGCCGGCGCCGGCGTCCGCGTCGCGCCGGGTCGAGGCCGCAGCGGAGCGGCGCTGGCGCTCGAATCGCCCGCGGCACGCGGCGAGCGCGCGCGACTCGCACGTCCGCAAGCCGCCCAAGTCCCCGGAGCCGCTTCGTCCCGTGCCGCCGTTCACGCTCGCGCCGCGTGCGCGTCCGCCGCAACCCGTCGAGCCGGCGCCGCTCGAGCCCGTCGCCGCCCGGGCCGTCGCGATCGTGGATCGCTGCTTTACGCTTTATCAGGAGCACCGCTACACCGACGTCGTCACCATCGCCACCGGCGCCCTCGCCGACGACGCGCCGGCGGCGCGGCGGCCCGCCGACGGCAAGGAGGCGGCCGCGCTCTGGTCGATGGTGGCGCTGGCGCAGCAGGGGCTCGGTGACCAGGCGGGCGCGCGCGCCGCGCTCGAAGCCGCGATCGCGACCGCGCCCGAGACCGATCGCGTGACGTATCAGCGGCAGCTCGCCACGCTCGCGCTCGGCGTCGCCCAGGACCTGATCGCGTCTGCGGGGGCGCACGTCGCGCCCGACTCGGAGAGCCGGGTGAGCGCGCTGCGCGACGCGCTCGCCTGGCTCGAGGGCGGCCACGCGGCGGCGCCCGGCGACGCGGCGCTCCGCGAGCTGGCGACGACGGCGGAGACGCTGCTCTGGCCGGCGTACGAGCAGGTGGTGATGGCGCTCGTCCAGCGGCAGGAGTTCAATGCGGCGCGCCGGCTCCTGCGCGAGGCGCTCGAGCATGAGCGCCTGCCGAGCGCCCGCGCCGAGACGTTCCGCGAGCTGTTCTCGGGGACGTTCGCCGGCGAGATCGGCCAGCTCACGGCGCAGGCGATCCGCTCGATGCAGGACGCGCGCGAGACGGAGGCGCTGGGCGCGCTCGAGCGCGCGGAGCGCCTGCTGCAGACCGTGCACGAGGAGGCCTTGCCGCCCAAGCGCCGCGAGGAGGTCGACCGCCGTCTCTGGTGGGGCTACAACAAGCTCGGCCTGCGGCGCGTCGAGGGCGGCGCCTTCGAGGAAGCCCTCGACCCGCTGCTGCGCGCCCTGCGGCTGGCCGGCACGGCGCCCGACCGCCAGTCGGAGACGCGCGCGGCGCTTGTGCAGGCGTTCGAGGGCTGGACGGAGGCGAGCGCGCTCGCCATCCGCGAGGTGGCCGACGCCGGCGACCGCGAGGCGGCGATCGTGCGCAGCGACAAGCTGTGGACGCGACTACGCGCGGCGCTGGAGGAAGGGCTCTCGGAGCGCGAGCTCGCCGGCGCCTTCACGCGCGTGCGCCGCCTGTTCGAGGAGATCGGCCGGGAGCAGTAAACCAGTGAACCACGTCCCGCTCGCCCTCGGGCAGATGCTCGACGCGGCCGCCGAGCGCTTTCCGGACAAGCCGGCCGTCGTCTTCGAGCGTTACGGCTTCAGCGGGCCGGCGTGATGAGTGTCCGCCCGCACGACCGCTTCGGCGCCGAGATCACGCTGCGTCCCGACGACGTCGCCGACTACGCGCGGCGCGCCGGCGACCTCAACCCCATCCATCACGATCCCGCGTACGCGGCGGGCACGCGCTTCGCGCGGCCGATCGCCAGCGGCGCGCAGACGACCGGGCTGCTCATGGGCCTGACCGCTACCCACTTCTCGCGCGGCACCGCGATGCTCGGCCTGGATTTCTGGTTCCGGTTCCGCCGGCCCGTCTTCGCCGACGAGACGGTGCGGCTCGAATGGCTTGTGGTCGCCGTGCGGCGCGCACCGCGTCTGGGCGGCGCCATCGTCGAGCTGCGCGGGCGGCTGCGCAACGCGGCGGGCGAGACTTACGAACATGGGGGGCCCCGAGATGGTCCCCCAAGCCCCCCAACGTTCGTAGCGCCCAGGGGAACCCGGGGCGCTCCTCTACACGCTCCTCGACACGCGGAGCAGCAGCAGCGGCAGCGTCCGTCCCCGCGGCGTCGACGGCACCGTGCCCGCCGGCCGCGCGCCCATCCGTCGGTAGAACCCTTCGGCGAACGGGTCGGAGGCAATCCGGAGCGTGCGCCCGCGCATCGCGCGACACGTCGCCCCGGCGTGGTCGAGCAACCGCGCGCCCAGGCCGCGGCCGATCACGGCGGGCAGCACCCAGCAGTGCTCGAGGTCCATCACTGGCGCGCCGCCGCTCAGCACGTAAAAACCGACCACGGCGCCGCCGTCTTCCGCGCAGTAGACGGGCGCGCGCTCGATGAGCCACGGCGTGACGGTGAGCGCGTCGCGCCAGAGCGCGATCCACTCCTCGGGGTATCGCCAGTGGCGCTTGGCGGCGTGGGCGATGCGCGTGAGCGCGGCGGCGTCGGACGGCCGGGCGCGCCGGATCGTCGGCGTCAGGGCTGCTGGACGGAGCGGCGGCGGATCTCGTCGAGCAGCGGGGCGGGCACGCGCAGGAAGGCCTCGACCACCTCGGGATCGAAGTGCGTGCCGGCGCAGCGCTTGATCTCGGCCGTGGCCGCGTCGAAGGTGATGGCTTTCGAGTAGGGGCGGTCGAAGGTCATCGCGTCGAAGGCGTCGACCACCGCGAAGATGCGCGCGCCGAGCGGGATGTCTTGGCCGCCCAGCCCCCGCGGGTAGCCGCTGCCGTCCCACTTTTCGTGATGCGCATAGACGATGGGCACGGCGCCGCGCAGGAACGGGATGCGCTCGATGAGCCGCTTGCCGATCTCCGGATGGGTGCGCATCACCTTCCACTCCTCAGGCGTGAGCGGTCCCGGCTTCAGGAGAATCGCGTCGGGGATGCCGATCTTGCCGATGTCGTGCAGCAGCACGCCGTGCGCGAGGTCGCGCACGAGCTCCTGGGGCACGCCGTATTCCTTCGCGGTGGCCAGCGCGTAGCCATGCACGCGGCGCGAGTGCGACTCGGTGCCGATGTCGCGCGTGTCGAGCGCGGAGCCGAGCGCCTCCAGCGTCGTGCCGTAGGTGGCCTCCAGCTCCTGGTAGGCGGCCGTGAGGTGCTGCGTGGCCTCCTCGACCCGGCGCTCGAGCATCGCCTGGTAGGCGCGGCGCTCGATGAGCAGCTGCCGGCGCTCCAGCGCGCGGTCGGCGGCGATCAGCAGCTCCTCGACGTTCACCGGCTTCATGATGAAGTCGTAGGCGCCGAGCTTGAGGCTCTCGATGGCGGTCTTCACGTCGGCGGCGCCGGTGAGGACGATGACGGCGGCGTCGCCGTCGGCGGCGCGGATCCGCTGGAGCAGCTCGATGCCGGACATCAGCGGCATCTTGAGGTCGGTGACGACGAGCTCCGCTCGCAGCTCGGCGAAGGCGGTCACGCCCGCCCGGCCGTCTTCCGCGAGGCGGCAGGCGTACCCCGCCGACAGGAAGATCTGGTGAAGGACTTCTCGGACCTGCCGATCGTCGTCGACGATCAGGATGTCCCGCGCCACGGAATCCACGCTATGAGACCTTGGCTGGCGACCCCGATGCAGCGGCCACCTGGTTCTTGCCCGCCCGTTTGGCGGCGTACAGCGCTTCGTCGGCCGCGCGGAACAGATCCTCCGCCGTCGTCGCCTCGTCGTCCGGCAGGCTGGCCACGCCGAAGCTGGCCGTGATGACCTTGCCGTGCGAGAAGGGGTACTTCGCGACGACCTCGCGGATGCGGTCGGCGTACAGTCTGGCGCCCGCCTTCGACGTCTCGACCAGGAGCACCGCGAATTCGTCGCCGCCGTACCGCGAGACGACGTTGATCCCGCGCGAGTGCTTCATGAGGATCTGGGCCACGTCGCGCAGCGTATCGTCGCCGACGGCGTGTCCGAGATCGTCATTGACGGCCTTGAAGCCGTCCAGGTCGAGCAGAACGACCGATACGGGGTGGTTGAACCGGCGGTAGCGTGAGAGCTCCTCCTCGAGCCGGAGCGAGAAGAAGCGGCGGTTGTAGAGTCCGGTCACCTCGTCCTTGAACGAGGTCTCCTTGAGCCGGGCGTTGGTCGACTCCAGTTCCTTGTAGGCGGCGTCGAGCCGCGTGGCGAAGCTGTTGATCTCGCCCGCCTGCTGCTCGATCGTCTCCAGCATGCGGTTGAAGGACGTCATCAGCGTGCCGACCTCGTCCTTGCGGCGTCCCAGCCCCGAGATGGCGCGCTCGCTGCCCAGCATCTCGGCGATCCGCGCGACCGTGCGGCCGACGTCCCAGATGATGCAGGCGCCGGCGATCATGCCGATCACCGTGGACGCCACGAGGATTTGCACCCCGCCGAACACCGGCGACTCCTTGGCCGCCAGCGAGGGCAGGACGAAGGAGCGCACGAGATAGGCCAGGACGAGCAGGGGAACCACCGAGGACAGGGTCAGCGCCATCACCAGCTTTGTGCGCAGACGCCTGCCCGCGACGACCAGATCCTGGGACCCGTCAGAGGGCATGACACAGCATTATTCTTGTTGCCCGCGTTGGCTGTCAATGTCAGAATTTTCAGCGACTTATATGCGCATCGTCGCCGACCACAAACTCGACTGCCTGGGGCTGTTTTGTCCCATGCCCGTGCTCAAAACCCGCGACGTCATGAAGCAAATGACGGTCGGCCAGGTGCTCGAGATGACGTCCGACGACCCGGCCTCGGAAGCCGACATGACGAGCTGGGTGGCCAGGACGGGCCACGAGCTCCTGGAGATCGACAAGGATGGCACGGTCTACCGTTTCCTCCTCCGAAAGACTCGGTAGGTCAGGCGGCGGCGTCACCCGCGTCTACCTCGACTACGCCGGCTTCTCGCCCGTCGACCCGCGCGTCGTCGCCCTGATGCGCCCGTTCCTGGAGGGCGGCGTCGGCAACCCGGGGGCGCCGCATTCGCTCGGCCTCGAGGCGCGCGCCTCGCTCGACGGCGCGCGCGCGAAGGTCGCGCGGCTGGTCGGCGCCACCGCCGCCGGCGTCATCTTCACGGCGAGCGCGACGGAGGCCAACAACCTCGCCATCCGCGGCCTCGCCGAGCGCGCGGCCGGCCGCCACCTGGTGACCACGGCCATCGAGCACATCTCGGTTCTCAACACCTGCCGCCACCTCGCCAAACGCGGCTGGGAGATCGCGTACGTGCCGGTGGACGGCGAGGGGCACGTCGATCCCGACGCGGTGGCGCGTGCGCTGCGCGACGACACCGCGCTCGTGTCGGTGATGGCGGCCAACGGGGAGATCGGCACGCTGGAGCCGCTGCGCGAGATCGGCCGCGTCTCGCGCGCGCGCGGCGTGCCATTCCACGTCGACGCCGTCGGCGCGGCTGGGCGCGTGCCGCTCGCCGTCGACGACCTCGCCATCGACCTCCTCACGCTCTCCTCCAACGACCTCTACGGCCCGCCCGGCGCCGGCGCGCTCTGGGCGCGCGCGGAGGCCAAGCTCGGCCCCATCGTCGTCGGCGGCGGCCAGGAGGGCGGCTATCGGGCGGGGACGGAGAACCTGCCTGCGATCGTCGGCATGGGCGTGGCCGCCGACCTCGCGCGCGCCGAGGGGGCGGCCGAGGTCGCGCGCCTGTCAGGGCTACGCGACCGGCTCCTGGAGGGCGTGCTCGAGCGCGTGCCGCGCGCGCGGCTCACCGGCGCGCGCGGGACCGCGCGCCTGCCGCACCACGCCAGCGTCGTCGTGAGCGACGTGAAGGCCGACGGCGTGCTCCTGGAGCTGGACCTGCGTGGGGTCGCCGCGTCGTCGGGCTCGGCGTGCAACATGGCCAGCGGCCAGCCGTCGCACGTGCTGCGCGCCATCGGCTGCACCCGCGACGAGCTGGAGGGCTCGCTCTGCTTCACGCTCGGCCGCTGGACGACGGCCGCGGAGGTGGACGCGGTGCTCGAGGCGCTGCCCGCCGTGGTGGAGCGCCTGCGCCGCCTCGCGCCCTGACGTGCGCCTGTTCCTCTTCGACATCGACGGCACGCTCGTCACCGCGCGCGGCGCCGGGCGCGCCGCCTTCGGCCGCGCGCTGCAGGCCACCTACGGCACGGCGGGCGCCGTCGACACCTACGACTTCCGCGGCAAGACCGACCCGCGCATCGTGTGGGACCTGATGCGTGGCGCCCGCCTCGACGACGCCGCCATCACCCGGGGGGTGGACGCGTTCTTCGCCGCCTACCTGGAGGAGCTGCGGCGGGCCATCGGCGACGGCTCGCGCGTGCAGGTGATGCCGGGCATCGCGGAGGTCGTGAGAGCGCTGGCCGCACGCGACGACGCGCTGGTCGGGCTGCTCACCGGCAACATCGAGGCGGGCGCGCGGCTGAAGCTCGCGCCCACCGGCCTCTGGCCGCTCTTCCGCGTCGGCGCCTTCGGCTCGGACGACATGGACCGGCGGCGGCTGCCCGCCGTCGCCTGCGAGCGCGCGCGGGCGGTGGCGGGCCGCGAGTTCCCGTTCGAGCGCGTGACGATCATCGGCGACACCCCGCTCGACGTGGACTGCGCGCGCGCCTGCGGCGCCGTGGCCGTCGCGGTGGCTACTGGCCAGCACGCGCACGACGAGCTGGCCGCGTGCGCGCCGGACCACATCTTCGCCGACTTCACCGACGTGGCGCGCGCGGTGGCCACGCTGATCGGGCCGGCGCGATGAGACAGCCTGGGTCAACCCCGAGGCGCGCCACGGCTGCGCCGGGGCGCGTCC
>Ga0137409_10003831_pt1 | contig 15900 bp, 12 predicted proteins | sample CZODoug1_16funga_FD_122059 | JGI IMG/M metagenome (GOLD analysis project Ga0137409, IMG submission 122059) | Vadose zone soil fungal communities from Angelo Coast Range Reserve, California, USA - CZODoug1_16fungal (Hybrid Assembly) | ecosystem: Environmental > Terrestrial > Soil > Vadose zone... | reverse complement strand
CGGGTTCGGTGGTCCGGACTCGGACTGTACGACAGTAAAGTATTATTGACTTTTGGCTCGCGCAGCGACTAGGCTTAACAAGATGTCTTCTAACCGAAACAGTTTGGCACCCGGTTGCGGCGAAAGAAGCAGGAGTAGGCGGATCACTGTTCGTTCGCAGTTCAACGGATTTCTGTGTGTGAGAGATTGTGGTCTTATCGATTGACCGCAGAATGGCGCTGCCCAGGCGCATTGAGAACATAGGACAGGCAGACGGGAGATGTTCGAATGAAGACTGATGTGCCAAAAGGGCTGACGCGCCGCGATTTGATCACTCGCGCTTTTGTAGGGACCGGTGCGCTGGCAGTTGTTGCATCTACAAAGGCGGCGGAGCAGCCGAGTTGGCATCACGAGACCGATGTCTTGGTCATTGGATCGGGTGCTGCGGCGATGGCCGCCGCGATTGCAGTCGTTCAGGCGGGCGGGAAGGCGACGCTCGTGGAAAAATCACCAGTGGTGGGGGGCACGTCTGCGAGGTCAGCAGGCGCCTACTGGATACCAAACAACCACCTTTTGCGCGCCAAAGGAGTGGAAGACCCCAAGGTTGATGCGGTTCGGTACATGGCTCGAGATTCCTATCCCGCGCAGTTCCGCGAGGATCTACCGGACTATGGGATCGGCGCAGATCGGCTGGCGCTGATCGAGACTTATTACGCCGCAGCTGGCCCTATCATCGAGGAATTGGATCAGATTGGCGCCTTAAAAGGTGCGATTGTCGAGGTTCAAGATTACTCCGACACGTCGCCCTATGACAGGGTTCCCCGCATGCGGGCGATTCTCCCGTTGCGGCCGGACGGACAATTGGGACACGGGATTGAACTTGTTCGACAATTGAAGGCGTGGCTAACAGCCCGCCAAGTGCCAATGCTCGTGAATCATGCGGTGACCGGCGTGCTGAAAAACCAAAAAGGCCAGGTTATCGGCGTCGTTGCCAATAAGGCGGGCGGACCGATACGGCTTCGGGCTCGGAAGGCCGTGATTTTTGGAACGGGCGGCTACAGCCAAAACCAGGATCTTCTCCGAACCTTTATTCGTGGCCCAATCCATGGCGCCTGCTCAGTACCCTCCGCGCAAGGCGATTTCATCAGGATCGGGATCGAGGCTGGCGCAATGCTCGGCAACATGACGGGCGCCTGGTTTTCGGAGGTTGTGCTGGAGCAGGCACTGCTTTCGCCCAGCGTGTCGGTGACGATGGAGATCCCGCCTGGCGACAGCATGATCCTCGTAAACAAATACGGGCGCCGCGTTGTCGATGAGAAACGCAATTACAACGCTCGGGGTCGTGCTCATTTTGTGTTCGACGAGATCGAGAACGAATATCCCAACGATCTCTTGTACATGATATTCGATCAGCGCGCGCTGGAGCTTTTTGCGGGCAACATGCACCTGCCGCCACCGGGTGAGCAAGCGGACTATATTATTTCTGGCGGTACGCTAAATTTGCTGGCTTCCGCAATCCAGCAGAGACTCGCTCGTTATGAAAGCAAAATCGGCAAGCGGTCTCTAGCGCCGGGCTTCGTTGAAGACCTTCAGGCGCAGATCGCTCTGTACAGTTCAGACGCGAGGACGGGGGTAGATAGTCAATTCAAGCGCGGTGGTCCCTACGACATTGACTGGCACCATAACATCGACTCCGTAGAGCGAAAAGATACTCGGTGGCCGCATAATCCCGGGCCGAATTACACCATGTATCCGATTGCCGATTCAGGACCGTATCACGCGATTATTCTTGGCGGCGGCATGCTCGATACCAATGGTGGCCCGATCATCAATCCGAAATCGCAGATAATAGACACGCGCGGCCAGCCTATACCGGGTCTTTATGGCGCAGGAAACTGCATCGCCGCGCCAGGCGGAGCCGGGTATTGGGGCGCGGGAGCGACACTGGGACCCGCGATGACATTCGGCAGCATCGCAGGCCGCAACGCTAGCGCCGAAGCGGTCAAGGATATATGAGGATCCGCGGTCTACTTTTTACAACGATCGGCATCGCCGCCGCTGGCGGAGTCGCTAGCGGTGGCGGGGGCAATCCCCAGCCGGTTAGCTTCGAGGCGGACGTTCAGCCGATTTTCGATGAAAACTGCGTCACTTGCCATCAATCGAGCGGCGCGCCCCAAGGTCTGGTACTGGAGGACGGCAAATCCTGGCGCAACCTGCTGCAGGGCCGGAGCGCGGAATCGAAGCTCGCGCTTGTGGCGCCCGGCAAGCCAGACGAAAGCTATCTCTTTCATAAGCTCGCCGGCACGCAGACCAGATCGGGAAGCGGGACCCAAATGCCGCCCGGTGACACGCTTACACCGGACAAAGTTGCGGTCGTGCAACGCTGGATTGCGGCCGGTGCACCCAACAACTGACTCGTGGTTGCGACTCGAAAGAGCGACACTTCTCCCGAGATTGCCGCCGTGCTCGCCAGCCCGCCATGTTCCACTCACTGCAAATCAGGACATGTAATCATGAATCGGAACAATACGCTTCATCCCGCGCAGGAGTTTCTGGGGCGCCTGGGTAGCGGCGCGTAAGGTCGATTGAATGCGATCCCGTCATGCGTTAAAGCCGCCGTCGATTGTCAGCATGGCACCTGTGACAAACGCCGCTTCCGGGCTAGCCAAATACGCGACCATTCCGGCGATCTCGTCCACATGCGCAAAGCGCCGGACTGCCAACATGGGCAAAAACGTAGTTGCATAGGGGCCGTCGACCGGGTTTAGATCCGTATTCGTGGGGCCAGGCTGCACAGTATTCACCGTAATTCCCCGCGGCCCTAAATCGCGGGCCATGCCCCGCGTTAAGCCGGCCACCGCCGCCTTGGTCATGGCGTAGATGCTGCCCCCCTCAAACGGCATGCGATCGGCGTTGCAGCTACCTATTGTGATAATCCGCCCGCCGCTGCCCATGTGGCGAGACGCTGCTTTCGACGCTACAAAAACACCTCGGATATTGATGGCGACCATCCGGTCGAAGTCTTGCAACGAAAACTCGTCCAAGCGGGCCACAGTGATGATCCCGGCATTGTTGACGAGAATATCCAAGCGCGCAGCTCTTGCTGCCGTGCGATTGACCGCGGTTTCAACCGCCTGCGGATCGGAACTATCTGCTTCGATTGCCCAACCCTTTCCCCCCGCGTCGGCAATCGACCGCAATGTGGCATCGGGTCCGTCCGAAACGCTTGGATACGTAAACGCAACGTGGGCGCCTTCGCTCGCGAGCCGCCGGACAATGCCGGCACCAATCCCACGCGAACCGCCGGTTACAAGCGCAATCTTTCCTTCTAGCCAGCCCACTTGATACTCTATATTATACTGTACACTCGTAATAGATTATACTTCGGACCGTAGCCGTGTCAAATCGATCAGATGATCTGCACATGGCGACAGGCGGCGGCCAACGGCGTGTGGCAATCAAGTCAACGACGAGAGGCGAGATGTTCGAGGAGCGCGAGATCGGTTGCTTCGTCGCCGATGGCGGACGTCAACGATTAACTTCTTGTACGAAAGGATCAAGTAGATGATCAATTTCTTCACTGCAGGGACACCGAACGGTTACAAGGTCGCCATTATGCTGGAAGAATGCGGGCTTCCATACACCGCGCACATCATGAATCTCAGTGCGCTAGAGCAAAAGCAATCCGCTTTCACGGCAATCAACCCCAACGGGCGCATTCCCACCATTGTCGACCACGACGAGGGCGATTTTCCGGTGTTCGAATCGGGAGCCATTCTAATATATCTCGCAGAAAAGGTCGGCAGACTTATTCCGGCGGATCGCCTCGGCCGCAGCCGAATAACGCAATGGGTGGTATGGCAGATGGCGGGACTGGGCCCGATGATGGGACAACTGAACGTCTTCCGCCATTATTTTCCCGAGCGCTTGCCGTCCGTGGTAGATCGATATAGCCGAGAAAGCTACCGCCTTTTTGGCGTGCTCGAGGGGCAACTTGCGTCCCACGCCTACGTTGCCGGAGACGAATACTCAATCGCTGACATTGCCTGCTGGCCGTGGGTCCTCGCGCATGGTTGGTCGGAGCTTAGCCTCACCGATTATCCGGCCCTCAAACGCTGGTTCGAACTCGTTGGCGAACGTCCCGCAGTCAAGCGGGGGCTACTCGTGCCGCCCGTGACACTGCCGAAGGATGAAGAACATTATGCGGAAGTTGTGAAGGGGACCCGCAACACCTTGTCATGAATGGAAATCAGTCCGGGATTGTTCACCTCACGACAAAACGTACTGGTATAGTTCGTACTTGATGGATTTTTGCGGGCGCAAATTCAAAATCCACTCATAGTCGGCACTTCCGAGGGCTTCCCTCAGGCGCTTCTTATGGGTTTCTTCGAGGGCGTCCACTATTTTCGCAACCTCTTGCACTTGGTATACCGTATCTATGAAGCCCATACGCTTGATGGTTGTTCCCCTCAGGCCGTATTCGATCCAAGAGAATCCAGGGTGTGGAGCCGACTGTGAGCCCTCCGGCTTCAGTACATCGCCCGACGCAAAGTTGGGATTCTCTTTCATCCAGCGATTGAAGGCCAAAATAGTCTCTCTTACCTCTGGACCACCGTCCGAAAATAAGTATCTTATAAATGATACCAACGTGTCAGGCAGCTGATCGTTAGGGTAATAGTCGGGGGCGGCATTGGGAAAGTCTGCATCGACGAACCCAACGCAGTTCATGCGTTTGGTCCAGCGAAATACGTTTGGTGCCTTTTCTTTCATTATTTTAGAAGGACAGGGGTCGCGTGAAAGATGCGCGTAAAACCATGTGATTAATCCACAGTCACCGATGGATGGCCGCCCTCCCAGGACATAGGGATACAGAGCGAAATGCGCGTCCAAAACGTCGAGGCAACGGAGCCACGAAGATTCGATGGACGGAATGGTTTCTGGGGTAATGCCGAGCATGGGTCGGTAGCTTCCGTAACGCTCCATCAATACTGCGGTTTCCTTTCTGCGTTCGCCTAAGCTCGATGCGGCGGATGTCCATTCAATGAAATCCTCGGCAAGGGACGAGCTGTTTTGAGGAAATCCCCACCTGTAGTGCATTCCTGGCTTTGCGAATCCGTCGGAGCCGAAAAAATTCAGGATCCAGGCAACCGTCCGTTGCACGGGTGTTTCGGGAACCAAACTCGGATAGTCGCGATTTTGTTCCAGATAGACCATCGTTTCGGTCGAGTCCTGCAATAGAACGCCATTTTGTAGTTCAACGACCGGAATGACGAAATATCCGATTAGCGGCACAATTTGATCTCGGAAGTAAGACTCGGCCGGAAGCCTTTCCTCAAAGTCGATTCCCTTCTTGGTCAGAAAGCTCCGAATCTTTCCGGACCAAGCCGAGCATTGTTGGCCCCACAAAATCATTTTGGCATTTGATCTTTTTGTGCTTCTGTTCATTCAGTTTTCCCCGTAGTACAGATTAATAGAGTGTTCTCATGCGACCGGATCGCTGGGGAGTTCGACTTGATCGGCCGTATTTGGCGCCCTTAGCCTGAATTTGCTCTCCTCGGCCAACATGTCATGCGGAAATCCCAGAGAAACGGCACTCGCGTCCGCCAACCTCGCACTATGTTGGGCGCAGAGCTCGAAACCCGCCGAAAGGAGATTACCGCGAAGCTGATCGACCGTTCGAGCACCGACGATGGGAATGACGCCGCGGGCACCCATCCACGCCAGTGAGACAACTGCCGGAGCAACACCACTCTCGTCAGCCACGGCTAGTAGTGCATCGACCGTCGCAATCTTGATCGGATCCGATTCAGAATGAATCGTGCGGGCGAAGCTGGTCGCGCGGCCTTCTTCGCCACGGCGATATTTTCCGGTCAGTAACCCGCCGCCAAGGGGCGACCAACCCACCGTCCCAAGTCCAAGCGCCCTTGCCATGGGGAGAAGTTCTCGATCGGCTGTTCTCTCGACCAAGCTGTACTCGACCTGTAGGCCTATAAGGGGCGTCCATCCACGCAGCTCAGCGATTGTTGCAGCGCGGGACACCCGCCAAGCTGGAAAGTTCGACAGACCGAGGTACAACACTTTTCCGGTGCGAACGAGAGTATCGAGCCCGCGCATCATTTCTTCCACGCAAGTGACACCATCAGGCATATGCACCCATAGCAGATCTATTCGATCGGTCTTCAGGCGCCGGAGGCTGCCCTCGACCGAGCGCACCATGGACCTACGATTGTTGCTAACGGCAAGCGGATCAGCCGCTGGATCGCGGCCGAGGGTGAATTTCGTGGCCAAGACGAGAGCATCGCGGCAGTGCGTGATGAACTCGCCTAGCAGTTCTTCCGATTGCCCCATCTGGTAGGTGTCCGCCGTGTCGATGAAGTTGCCGCCAGCCTCGACATACGTATCAAATACCCGGCGTGCCTCAGCGGGCTCCGTTCCGTATCCCCATCGCGTCCCGAACGTCGCGCAGCCGAGCGCCAGTTCCGATACCCGCAGGCCAGTCCCTCTACCGAACAGCTTGTAACGCATCATATATGGTTAGCCGTACGTGCTCCCGGTTCGCCTATGTCTGTGCCCGCCATGCTCGGCGTCAATCGCAAGCAGTCCGCAGAGTCCATCTCGCTGTTTCGATGGTCTCACACAGATTTTTAATACTGTACGAACGTACGGTATTATCGCGCAAACTGATCCGGTGTCAACACGTAAAAATTGCGATATGGAGTCAAATTCGTCGCTTGAGTCAAAATAAGACTTTACGATCGTACAAAAGAACTTGACACCTGTCCGATCTAACAGCATCCTTCATTCCGCCGGGCGCTAGATGCCATCGAATGCGGGGACTGCAATGCAGAGTGGCTGGTCCGAATTACTCCATGGCTTTCCATCCTGCGATCTGATGGCTATGTGGTTACAGCCGACGAGCTGTCGTTGAGAGGCATCGGATTAATATAAAAATCGGGGAATTAATATGAAACTGGGGAAATCGCTGGCTTTCTTGATTCTCGGGTACCCACTGTCGGTTGGCTTGATACAGGCGCAATCAACGGGAACTCACGGTGCGACAGAGGCAAATTCCGCGGCGCAGGATAGCAGCGCATCTGCTGATGCGAGGGCGGGCTCAGCGGTGACCGGCCTATCCGAGATCGTCGTTACAGCCGAAAAGCGCAGCGAGAAGTTGAGCGATGTACCGCTCTCTATTACCGCCATTACAGGTAATCAACTTGCGGATAGGGGCATCGTAAGTACAGCGGACCTGGAAAAGCTGGTGCCCGGGTTTACATATCGGTCGAGTCAGTACGGTACTCCAATTTTTTCCATCCGCGGTATTGGTTTCTACGACGAGCAGGTGGCGCTCGAGCCCACGGTTACCGTCTACGTAGACCAGGTACCTTTGCCTTATGCGCGGATGACTGAGGGTGCCGCACTGGACCTTGAGCGCGTTGAAGTATTGAAGGGGCCGCAAGGTACCCTGTTCGGTCAAAACTCGACTGGTGGCGCGGTCAACTATATCGCGGCGAAGCCGACGGATACGTTCGCCGCAGGTGCGAATGCGACATATGCGCGGTTTAACGAGATCGACGCCGGCGGCTTTGTCGGCGGGCCCCTCACAACCGACCTCAATGCTCGATTGTCCTTCCGCACCGAACACAGAGATGGCTGGCAAAAAAGCATTACCCGGGACGACTCAAACGGAGCTCGGAATTTTTCGGCGGGTCGATTACTCCTTGACTGGACTCCAGTCGATCGGCTGCATCTAGAAGTTAATCTCAATGGCTGGAGTGATAAATCCGAAGTCCTGGTCAGCCAACCACGAGGCTATTTGCCGGTAAACACCGCGCCGCAAACTTCAGCGGTGACCATTGCTACGGCGACGGCTCTGGCCAACTATCCTTATCCCACCGGCAACGACAACAGACTTGGGGACTGGAACCCCGGAGCGGACTTACGCCGCAATGACCGATTTTACCAGGGTGCCATCCAGGCGAAATATGCGCTAGGCGACAGCCTGCGTTTGGTATCGATCTCCTCCTATGCCAGACTCGATAGCTTCGCGCGCATCGATATCGACGCGACTTCCGTCAATGCCGCTTTCGTCCCAATTTCCGGGCATATCCGTTCGTTTTCCGAAGAGTTGCGACTCGAAGGGGAAGTGGGCGATTGGAAGTGGGTCGTGGGGGGTAACTACGCGGCGGACGAGACGCGCGAACTGCAACTGTCGACCCTCAATGGGTCGAATTCCCAGGTGGGCACCTACCACTTCAGCGGCGTGAATATTTCGAACAATGACAGCATCGGTGATTCCGCCGGCTTTGGCAATCTCGATTACCAGATCACGGACACCGTGAGGATTCAGGGAGGCGTTCGCTATACAAAGGAAACCCGGGACTTCAATGGATGTCTTGCCGACAACGGAGCCGCTAACGGATTTAGGGCAGTCTTTCCGGGCTCGATTCCTCCAGGAGGGTGCGTGACGTTCTTGCCGAACGGCCAGTCAGGTCTCTATAGGACTTCGCTTGATCAGAGCAATACTTCCTGGCGCAGTAGCATAAATTGGAAAATCACCCCCGACATCTTGCTCTATGCGAACGCAACCAAGGGTTTCAAGGCAGGAAGTTTCTCCACGCTTCCCGCCGTCAGCTACCTGCAACTCATTCCCGTGCCGCAGGAATCCGTGCTCGCTTATGAAGCCGGCTTCAAAGCTAGTGTGGTCGATCACACTGTCGATGTCACGGGCGCGGCTTTCTATTACGATTATACCGACAAACAGCTCCAGGGTTACCTTCTGGTGCCACCCTTCGGTAATCTGCCCAACCTGGTCAGCATACCCAAGTCCCGTGTCGAGGGCGGCGAACTTAACGCCACGGTGAGGCCGCTCAACGGGCTTCAGATATCGCTCTCGGCCACGTACGTAGACTCGAGGGTCCTGGGAACGGCGATGGTTGGGAATCCATTCGGCGCGTCCATCAACGCATCCGGCGAAGCATTTCCGGCGACCCCCACGTGGCAGTTGCAGGCCGACGGGGAATACAACTTTCCCCTGTCCGGGACGTGGAGCGCGTTCGTCGGCCTGGGCTTTAGCTACCGCACGTCGACGGTCGCGGCGTTCGGTTCCAAGACGGGGAGTGTGGGAACGCAAAGCGATTTCAACATCGATGCCTATGGGTTATTGGACGCGCGCGCCGGGATTGATTTTTCAAACAGTTATCGCGTCGAAGTCTTCGGGAAAAACATCACCAACAAGCAGTACTGGACCAACGTCACGCATATCTACGATACGTACGATCGAACCACCGGCTTCCCGGTTACGTATGGCATAACTGCCTCCGCCAAGTTTTGAGTTGCTACCAACACGCTCAAGGTGCAGGGATGTCCAAAGAACAGCCGCTCTATGGGAAAGTCGCCATTATAACCGGTGGCGTGCGTGGCATGGGAGCCGCAACAGCGGAAGAATTCGTCGCGCAGGGGGCTAAGGTCGTCATTACCGACGTACTCGATGGCTCCACGGTTGCACACCGTCTTGGCGCCAACGCAACCTTCTTTCGGCACGACGTGTCAGATGAGCCGGGCTGGTCGAAGGTCATTAAACAGACTCTTGAGCTCAACGGGCGGTTGGATGTTCTAGTTAACAATGCCGCGGTGCTCCGGGTTGGAGCAGTTCAGGATACCGATGCTTCTGCGATGGACCACGCGTTTCGGGTCAATCAGCTCGGAACTTTTCTTGGCATGAGAGCCGTGATCGAAACCTTCAAAGCGGCGGGCGCCGGTTGCATTATCAACATGTGTTCATGTGTCGCCATGCGTGGGGTAGCCGGACAATTCGCCTACGCCGCAAGCAAGTGGGCGGTCCGCGGCATGACCAAGTGTGCCGCTCTCGAGTTGGCGGCGTTCAAAATCCGGGTAAATTCCGTTAACCCCGGGCCGATCGATACACCGATAATGGATGCGTACAGCAAGAATCAAAAGGCGGCCATCGAGGCACTGATTCCATGGGGGCGGCTGGGCCGACCTGAGGAAGTGGCCGGCGCAGTTGCGTTTCTCGCCTCGGATGCCGCAAGCTTCATTAGTGGCGCCGAATTGGAAGTTGACGGCGCGGTATTCGCTTGAGCCGCATGAATCTGGGGCCGTCAAAGCCCCGTAGATGCCTTGACTAAAACACTATACGATCGTAAAGTATTAGACATGGTCAGCTGCCTTTTCCGCAACGAGCATTTGTCCCTCGCGGCGATGTGCGGCGGGCCATCGTTCACGTAAGCGAGCACACATGGATCATGGCGGCATGAGTGACGTAAGCCCTGTCGTTGGCAATCGCCCGATCCGCCACCTCGAACGTGTGCGACCAATCGTGCATGCGGACAGGATGATGCATGTTGTCTACGAGCGAACAAACGTTGCTGAGATGACCCGCTTTTTGCGGGATTTCGGACTAATTTCGGTCGCCCCGAGCGGAGATGGAGTCTCGTATTTTCGCGGGCACGGGGCGTCGGCTTACGTAGTTGCCATCGTGCCGTCCAATCAAGACCGCTTCGTCGGTTTTGCGGTTTCCGTCGCCAAAGCAAGCGATCTCGAGGAGTTGTCAAAGGTCACCGGAGTCGGCGTGGATGCTGCGGAAGGACCGGGAGGCGGCCGCCGGGTCCGGCTATTCGACCCCGATGGTTGTCGGCTCGATGTCATTCACGGCGCTGCATCGGTTGCACCGCTCCCGACACGAGATGCTCTTATCCCAGTCAATACGCCCGACCGGCACGCTCGGATTAATACCGGTGTGCGAACGCCCGTCGAGCCCTCGCCCATATTTCGGTTCGGTCATGTAGTTCTTCAACGGCCTAACGTCGAGCAGACAGCGGCATGGTACATGCGCCATATTGGATTGATTGCGTCCGATATCCAGACACTTCCGGACGGGAGTCCGGGCATGGGGTTCTTTCGGTTCGATCGCGGTGATCAGCCAACCGATCACCATAGCGTGGCAATTCTCGGCGGACCGAAGGCGGGCGTGGTGCACGTGGCTTTGGAGACCTTTGACATTGAGACGGTGGGGCAGGGCCATCAGCACTTGCGAGGGAAGGGATGGACTCCTTATTGGGGTATTGGTCGCCACTACCTCGGCAGCCAGGTGTTTGACTACTGGAAGGATCCCGTGGGTGATGAATGGGAGCACTATGCCGACGGTGATGTATTCGATGCCAGTCAGCCCACTGGATACCATGTGTTGACGCGCGGCACCCTGTGGGCCTGGGGCGCCGACTTGCCGGAATCGATGAGGCCGGATGTGCCGCTGGATCAAATCGACGCCATACACGCCGCCGGCGGCTTCGGCGATATGGAGCTTGAACGCGCGCGGGGTCTGATCTTGGCATTGCAGCAGCAGCCGCGACCCTGGATGCGTTGACCTTGCGCGCACACTCTAAAAGCGGGAGATATTAGTGGCTCTGTTAATCGTGCGATACCTGGATCAAGGCGTGATTCGATGGGGCAGACTAGTCAGTCGTGCTCCCTCCGCAGCGGAGGCTCACATTGAGGTCGCTCCACTTAAGACCAATGCGACCACGACCGCCTCGTTGATTACGGCATTCGATGCAGGCGCGCTCGACGAAGTCGAAGAATCCGTCTCGCTCAAGGCGGCGGCCTTGCTAAGTCCCGTCACCAACGACGCGACGCTGGTATGCCAAGGTCTCAATTACGTAAGCCACGCCGCGGAGGCGCGACATCATGAACGCAAACAAAATTTGTTCTTTGCTAAGGCAAGCTCTTCGTTGACGGGTCCCTTCAGCAATATTGAGCGACCGCGGGACGTGCAGCTGTTGGACTATGAGGTCGAATTCGCCGTTGTGCTGCGCGCGACCCTGGGACGAGGAGCTAACGTCGATGATGAGAACCTTGGCGATTACGCGGCAGGCGTCGTTCTTTGTAATGATGTCTCTGCTCGAGACACCATGTTCGGGGCCTCGTTCCTGCAGTGGTATCAAGGCAAGAGCTATCGCACCTTTTGCCCTGCGGGCCCGGTTCTCTATCTGCTGGAGAAGACTGAAGCAATAGATGTCCTTGCCAATCTCGAGATCAAGCTCTGGGTAAACGGCGAAGCTCGGCAGTCGGCCAGCTCATCGCAGTTGATTTTCAAACCCGCGGAGACTCTAACTCAGCTGTCAAGAATCGTTGACCTCAAGGCGGGCGATCTGCTGCTCACTGGAACTCCTGGGGGCGTTACCTCGCCAGCCTCCCCCAAACTCATCGAAATCCTGAAGACCAACCTCATGGCGGACGACGTCAGGCGCGATGCCCTCAGAGTGGAAATGGCCGCGTTTCGACCGTTCTTGAAGCCGGGTGATGTGGTGATAGCGACGCTGCATGACCGCGCGTTCGATACGAGTCTTGGCGGCCTGGAAAATCACATTACCGACGGGGAACAGTGACATGGCTGCCGCTCCGCAACGCCAGATCGGATGGTCCGCTCGCCGGCAAACTGATGCGCTTGTCTCGGACCTATTGCTCCCTGCTGAGACCTTGAAAATCCGCGAGGAGGCGCGGGCTTTCGCTGAGAGCGTGTTGCGCCCAGCGGCGTACTTGTTGAATACCACCCCTGAGCGGCGCGATGGCTTCCGTCATGACATCTTCAAAGCGATCGCGAACGCCGGCCTTTATGAAATTCCCTTCGCCACGGACGTGGGTGGCCGCGGACTTGCCTATCCGACCTTGGCGACACTCGTCGTCGTCGAGGAACTAGCCTACTTCACACCGGGCGTCGCTAGCGCGATGTACGACGCCCATGCCATCTTGGTCGGCAAGACGCTTGACAAGGCCGGCGGCCAGCTACGCGCCCACTATTTGCCTAAGCTGGTGCGCGGCGAGTTTGTTGGCGCGTTCGCCACCAGTGAACCGGACGCCAGCACCGATCTGTCGGTGGAATCAGTAAAAACGAGGGCCGAGCCCGTCGCCGGCGGCTGGAGGGTGAATGGCGTGAAGCGGTGGATCACCAACTCGGTCGCCGCAGACCATGTCGTACTTCTTTGTCGGACCGGTGACACGCTTTCGTTGCTCATGGTTGATATGCGCGCGCCCGGAGTCACCGTCGGCGAGCCCGACTCCAAGATGGGCAATCATGCCCAGTTGACGGCCGACATCCAATTTGTGAACGTCTTTGTGCGGGACGATCATGTGCTTGGCACGCCCGGTCAAGGATTACGCGCGGCTTTGGGTTCGTTGGCGCTCGGTCGCATGGGCATTGGGGCCGTTGGGGTAGCCATGGGCCAGCGCGCTTTTGACGTCGCGGCCGACTACGCCATGGGGAGGACGGTCTATGGCAAACCGATCGCCGCATTCCAGCACTGGCAGTTCCGTTTTGCCGAGCATGCGCTAGAGCTTGAAACCGCACGCTCGCTGTATCAGAAGGCTGGACTGGTGAGCGATGCCGGTCACGACGCTTCGGTCCTTGCGGCGATGTCGAAGATCAAGGGAAGCGCCCTGGCGGTCGACGTCGCTCGCGACGCTGTCCAGGTTTGCGGCGGCTACGGATTTGTGCGGCGGCTGGCGGGCAACGATGAGGCTTGGCCACTTGAGGCCATTTACCGCGACGCCAAGATCGGCGAAATCTACGAGGGTGCCAACGAGGTTCAGAAATGGATCATTGCCCGCAAGATCTTTGGCCGGGACATGATTGGCTAAGTCGCATGCCGCGTGAGAAACCAACGATGGATATACTCGCAACTGAGGAAACGGATTTCGGGCGGACCCCTCAGGCCAAGGTGTTAATCGTTGGTGCCGGACCGGCCGGCGCTTCTGCGGCGGTTTATTTGGGGAAGCATGGGATTCGGGCCGTGATGATCTCACGGCACTCCGGCACCGCCGATACGCCTCGGGCGCATATCACCAATCAGCGGACGATGGAGGCGCTGCGTGACGTCGGGCTCGAAGCGGCGTGCATGGCTCACGCCAGCCCGTCGGAGTTCATCGAACATTCTTTTTGGCTGCGCAGTATGGCGGGTGAGGAGCTGGCACGGACTTACGCCTGGGGTAATGACCCGACGAGAATGGGAGACTACGCCGCGGCGTCACCTTGCCGGATGTGTGATCTGCCCCAGACGGAGCTCGAACCCATCCTTATCGCCGAGGCCAGGCGCGTCGGCTGCGACGTACGTTTCCACACCGAACTGATTTCTTTTAAACAAGACGCCGACGGCGTCACGGCTCAGATCGTGGACCGACGCTCCGGGGAGACCGAGCAGGTACGCGCTCAGTATATGATCGGCGCGGATGGCGCACGGAGTCGGGTTGTTGAACAGCTTGGTATTGCGCTAACCGGTCAACATGGTCTCGGTTGTGCTATCAATGTAGACTGCGAACTCGATCTCACCGAATACGTCAAACATCGGCGCGGCTCTCTATTCGCCACGATTCAACCCGGATCCTCCCGTTGGGCACCCGTAGCGATGTTCCGAATGGTGCGGCCGTGGACCCGTTGGCTGGTGGCGCTCATCGCCCCCCCGGCAGTGGGCGTTCCGGAGCCGTCACAGCAGGAGATCGAGCAGCGTGTGTTGGAGTTGGTCGGTATCCCTGATACGCCGATGAAGACGCTCTCCATCTCCAAGTGGTGGATCAATGACGTGGTCGCCGAGCGCTATGCCGTGGGTCGGGTCTTCTGCATGGGTGATGCAGTGCACAGGCATCCGCCAACCAATGGCCTCGGCTCAAATACGTGTATTCAAGACGCCTTTAACCTTGCTTGGAAATTGGGCCTGGTTCTGCGCGGCGAAGCCGGCCCAGGGCTGCTCGACAGCTACAACGCCGAGCGCCAGCCAGTCGGCCGCCAGATCGTTGCGCGTGCCAACAAAAGTATGTGCCACAATCAGAAGATCTGGGATGCCTTGGGCGCTGGGTTGAGTGCGGCTACGCCATCGGAGGACTATGAGACGTCGATGAATACGCCAGAAGGATACGAGGCCTTGCGGTGTGACATCGTCCAGTCACAGTATGAATATCATGCCCATGGCGTGGAAATGAACCGAGCTTACGACTCGACGGCGGTGGTTTCGGATGGGACGGAACTCAGCTTCCAACGTGATCCGGAACTTTATTACCAACGGTCCGGCCGGCCTGGATCGCCGCTTCCGCACCTCTGGCTTGGCACCCGCGAGCCGCGCCCGCGTGTGTCAACACTCGATGTCGCCGGCAAGCAACGCTTCGTACTTCTACTTGCCTCAGAGGGGGAGGCCTGGCGAGACGCAGCGGCGTCCGTCTCAGCGCACCTCGGCGTCAACGTCGAAGTAATATCGATCGGACCATTCATGGACTATGAGGACCACTACGGACAGTGGTGCGAACTCGTGGGCGTTGAGACGAATGGCTGCATCTTAGTTCGTCCGGATCTCTACATTGCCTGGAGATCAAAGTCGCTGGTCGACGACCCCACCGCGGAGCTTTACCGCGTAATGTCGCGGATCCTCAACTTGGTGCCATCAGCTGGCACTAAAGAGCGCTCTATTTCCAATCTTGTTCCAGCCGGTTTCGGCGGCTGAGTGACATCATGGCAACCGAGGAAATCCTATAGCAAGCTTGATCCGGAGCCGGCGCTCAGCTGCATGAGCGGCGTCGCTCAGGTTACGTACGAGGTGAATCGAAATGGATCAAGCCTACATTGTGGCTGCGGCTCGAACAGCAGGCGGTCGGCGCGGCGGCCGCCTCGCCGGCGTTCATCCGGTTGACCTGGGGGCGGCGATCATCGACGCTCTGCTCGCGCGCGTCGATGCGGATCCCGCCCTCGTTGAGGACGTGCTCTTTGGGTGCGTGAGCCAGATCGGTGAACAATCCACCAATGTCGCACGCAATGTCGTTCTTGCCTCGCGCCTTCTCGAAACCACGCCGGCGACGACAATCGACAGGCAGTGCGGGTCATCGCAACAGGCGCTGCACTTCGCCGCCCACACCGTCGCC
>Ga0137409_10003830_pt1 | contig 15900 bp, 16 predicted proteins | sample CZODoug1_16funga_FD_122059 | JGI IMG/M metagenome (GOLD analysis project Ga0137409, IMG submission 122059) | Vadose zone soil fungal communities from Angelo Coast Range Reserve, California, USA - CZODoug1_16fungal (Hybrid Assembly) | ecosystem: Environmental > Terrestrial > Soil > Vadose zone... | reverse complement strand
GGCTGCACCTCGACCCACTCCACGTTCTTCATGGGCGCGACAAAGCGGGCAATGCCGTCGACATTCGCCGGATCGTCGGTAGAGCCAGGAACGAGCGTGAACCGGACCCATACCGGCTTTGATATCGAAGCAAGGCGTTCCGCGAACCGCAGGGTGGGCGCGAGGTCCCGGCCGGTCACCCGGCGATAGGTGGCGGGATCCGAGCTCTTGATGTCGAGTAGTACGTGGTCGATCACCGACAAATAGGAATCGTCGGCACGATCGGCCAGAAATCCCGATGTCTGGATGGCTGTGTGCAGGCCCATTTCCTTGGCGCCGGCGAATATTTTCCGGGTGAACGCGAGCTGCACCATGGGCTCTCCGCCCGATATCGTCAGGCCACCGCCCAGGCTGCGGATTGTGGGTGCGAAGTCACCGATGCGGCGCAGCACATGATCGACCGACACGTAGGTGCCGTCCTTGAGATGCCAGGTGTCGGGATTATGGCAGTACGTGCAGCGCAGCAGGCATCCCGACACGAACAGGACAAGGCGAAGTCCCGGCCCGTCGTAGCGCGACGAGGTTTCATAGGAATGGCAGTATCCGAACGAACCCTGTTCGTCCTTGATGTTGTCTTCATCAGGGGCGTCGGGCGAAAGCCCGACCCGGAGGTCATGACGACTTCCGGGTTCAAGCGGCTGCACAGTTGACATTTCGGCACCCAGCTAGATTTGGCCGTGGAAAGTGCGGCTGATCACGTCTCGCTGCTGCTCCGGCGTCAGGCGAATGAAGTTCACGGCGTAGCCCGACACGCGTATTGTGAGCTGCGGATACTTGTCCGGATTCTTGATCGCGTCCTCGAGCGTCTCCCTGTCGATCACGTTCAGGTTCATGTGGAAGCCGCCCCGCTCGAAATAGACGTCGAAGGCCTTGACTGCCTCGTCCACAAGCTTGCCTTCCGACAGATGCGCCTTCTGCGGAGCGATGGAGACGGTGTAGCTGATGCCGTCTTGCGCATCCTGGTAGGGAAGCTTTGCAACCGACAGGCAAGACGCAAGCCAGCCATGGCTATCCCGGCCATGCATCGGATTCGCGCCCGGCCCGAACGGCTCGCCCTTACGGCGGCCGTCGGGGGTGTTTCCGGTGGCCTTGCCGTATACGACATTGGAGGTGATGGTGAGCACGCTTTGCGTGTGTGTCGCGTTTCGATAGGTCGGGTGCTTGCGTATCTTCTCCATGAAACTGGTGACGATGTTTGACGCTATTTGATCGACGCGATCATCGTTGTTGCCGAATTGGGGTGTGGCTTTGTTACCCTCGTTTTGAAAGTCGACTACCAGTCCCGTCGCATCGCGAGTTGCGCGAATCTTTCCATATTTGATTGCGCTCAGGCTGTCGGCGACCACCGAAAGGCCGGCGATCCCGAACGCCATCGTTCGGAGAACGTCGCGGTCGTGAAGCGCCATTTCCAGGCGTTCGTAGAAGTATTTGTCGTGCATGTAATGGATGCAGTTCATCGCATGCACGTAGGTGCGGGCCAGCCAATCCATCGTGGTGTCGAACTTGGCCATGACCTCGTCGAAATCGAGGAAATCGCCAGACACAGGCAATGTCTGGGGAGCGACCTGGTCACCCGTTACCTCGTCGCGCCCGCCATTGATGGCATAAAGCAGCGCCTTTGCGAGGTTGACGCGGGCCCCGAAGAACTGCATCTGCTTGCCGAGACGCATTGCGGAGACGCAGCAGGCGATGCCGTAGTCATCGCCCCAGAACGGCCGCATCAGATCGTCGTTTTCGTATTGCAGCGAGGACGTGTCGCGGCTGACCTTGACGCAGTAGCGCTTGAAGGCGGCGGGCATGTGGTTCGACCAGAGTACCGTGATGTTCGGCTCGGGCGCCGGACCGAGATTATGAAGGGTGTGCAGCATCCGATAGCTGCTTTTGGTCACCAGGGCTCTTCCATCCAGATCCATTCCGCCGACGCATTCGGTCGCCCAATAGGGATCGCCGCTGAACAGCGCATCATAGTCCGGCGTGCGGAGGAACCGGACGATACGGAGCTTTTGCACCAACTGGTCCCAAAGCTCTTGCGCCCGCGCTTCGTCCAGAATGCCGTCCTTGAGGTCGCGCTCGATGTAGATGTCCAGGAAAGTCGATATGCGGCCGATCGACATCGCCGCGCCGTTCGCTTCCTTGATCGCACCCAGATAGGCGAAATAAGTCCATTGGAACGCTTCGTGGGCATTCGAAGCCGGCTTCGATATGTCATGATCGTAAAGCTTTGCCATCGAGACCAGGTCCTCGAGCGCGCGCATTTGCTCCGATAATTCCTCGCGCTGTCGGATGACTTCATCGGTCGGCCACATGTCATCGATCTGCGCCCGCTCCGCGCGCTTGGCCTCAAGCAGCCGATCAACCCCATAAAGAGCCACTCGCCGGTAATCGCCGATGATACGGCCGCGCCCATAAGCATCCGGAAGGCCGGTGATGATCCCGGACCTTCGGCAATTCATGATTTCCGGCGTGTATGCGTCGAACACGCCGCCATTGTGCGATTTTCGATATTTCGTGAAAGTCTCGTGCACAGCCGGATCGGGCTCGAAACCCGCTGCCTTCAGGCCCGCCTCGACCATGCGCAGGCCTCCGAACGGGAAGATCGCCCGCTTGAAAGGCTGGTCCGTCTGAAGACCTACGATGATTTCGTTTTCGCGATCGATATAGCCGGCCTTATGGGCCAGCAGCGTCGAGGGAGTTTTTGCATCGACCGCGAGCACCCCCTTCGTTCTTTCTTCCGTGAAATACGGCTGCAGTTTCGCCCAAACGGCTTTTGTGCGCCGCGACGGCCCCGCAAGAAAGTCCTCGTTCCCGTTGTAAGGCGTGACGTTCCGGACGATGAAATCGCGAACGTTGATGGAAGTGGTCCACCCCCCGGGCCGAAAGCCTTTCCAGCAATCTCCGGCATCAACTTCCTTCCTTAGAGCTGTGCTTGCCTTCATGGTGCGTCTCCCGGCGGTATATGATTGGTTGCCTTGGCGTCCTCGGTCGACCGGAACTGCCGCGACTGGTTCGAGGCACGCCGATCATTGTGGCGGTGGGTCCATGGCGTTTGATTTATGTCAAGCCAAACGGACGGCTCGATTGGTGCGCCCGCTTCCATGCCAGGCCGATGCATAGAACACGGTAGCGATGCATGTCGTTGTGTTTCGGCTTGGCCGGCCTTGACCCAGATCAAGGGAAACGGAGAGAGTCACTCTCTCGGGAGCACCAGCGGTGATTTACCGGGAGCAAAAGCGGAAAATCGCCAGGGTCACATACACTCAAACCCGGTATCCCCACGTATCCGCCTCCTTCCGTCGCTGATAAAACCGCCGAATTTCGTGCGTCAGCCAAAGAGATTTTTCAACGCGGTACCGCCGGTCATCACCAATGCTTGATTTAGATCAATAATGGTCGGAGCGATGCGTCCTTTCAAAAAAGCAGCAGGAGGACGTTTTGTTGGAGCGCGTTCTTTACCGTTCGTGCTGGATTGCTGCTGTTGGGATCCGGCGCGATAGTCCAAGAAGGTCCTGCAAGAGCGGGCAATGAGGACTTATGGCGAAGCCGGAGGACGACACCCTCGTTCACGCAGGTCTGAAGACTCCGAAGTCCGCTGCCGTGGCGGGGATCGTCTTTTCGCTGCTGATGTTCACTATCTTTGGGCTGCTTCGGCGTTCCATTCCGGCTGACCCGCTGGAATCCGGCGCGTGGCTCGCCACCGATACGAAGACGATTGCGCTTGCGTTGAACCTGGTTCCTTTTGCCGGCGTTGCCTTCTTGTGGTTCATTGGAGTGCTCCGTGATCGGCTTGGTCAGCAGGAAGATCGCTTCTTTGCCACGGTGTTTTTCGGCAGCGCTCTGTTGTTTCTGGCCATGTTGTTTGCTGCAGCCGCGGTGATAGGCGCGGTTATGCTTTTGGCTTCCATTGCTGAACCGAACGAAGTGATGAGTTCCGCCATCTTTCGCTTCGCGCGTGCCACCGCATACATCCTCAACAATGTGTACGCTACCAAGATGGCCGCCGTCTTCATGATTTCAACGTCGACTGTTGTGATCTACACTGGCATCGCGCCGCGCTGGATTGCTTTTGTCGGCTACTTGTTGGCGTTGGTGCTGCTGATCGGGAGTTACTACATCGGATGGGGCTTCGCGGTATTGCCCGTTTGGGTCTTCCTGATGAGCGTACATATCTTGATGGACAATCTGCGCAGACCCCAGAAGCTGGATGCGTGAAAGCGCGAGCGTCCTTGGTTCAAATCAATCTTGTGAACGAAACGAAATGTACGCTTGAAAAGGCGCACACCTCGGTCTGACGACGCGCTCCGAGGCGGCTTTTGAGCCGCCTCGTTTTATCGGTCGTATGCTTACTGGCAGCGGTACATCTGTCCGTCGTCAAGTTTGACCATGCTGCCGGGCGTGCACGAGAGGCCGTTGCGCGCCTTGTAGTCATCCCACCCGCTGTAGCCGTACCAGGGACCGCCCGCGTAGTAGGCCCTCACTGCGTAGTGAGGGGTAGTACTAATGACCGCCGCGGATGGACCACCGTAGTAGGCCGCCCGAGCCCCCAAAACTCCGCCCCCGTAAGGTCCACCTGCATAGTAGCCTGTGCCTGTGTTGTAGGGGCCGGCTCCCCATCCCCAATTGGGTGAGGTGGCTGCGATCGCGCCAGCCGTGCCGATCGCCGCAGCCGTGCCGACCGCTGCGGCGCCTGCGCCGACTACACCGGCGCCGTAAACAGCCCGTCGCGTCTGTCGACGCGCAACACCCGCAACGCTCACGGGGGTCAGCGGGCGACCCACCCGTGCCTGGGCGCTCTCGACTGATAGCGAGACGCCGGCTTGCTCAGTCCAGCCGAAGGAGAGCAGCGCCGCACACGCAAACGTCGAGGCTCCAATAACAACTGTTGTCAGACTCGTCTGCTTCATGGCTTTTCTCCGTTACCTGCTCGCCCCCTCTTGAAAACGATGTTCCTTCGCTGGTCGCGCGCCATTGCGATCGATCAAGGGCTTCACGAACGTTACGACATGGAAAACTTGAGCGGTGCTTCCATACCCTGGCCCGCGGACGTGAATGTCACGATCATTTGGCCGAGCATGGCCAACAGAACATTCCCCATGGCGTAGGCCGCCAGCGGCCATCAGCTCTGGCAGCCTTGCATGCGCTCAAACCGTCACCGCCTCCGACCGCCGGCAGTTTGAAAGCATCAGCGCTAGCAAGTCATTCCGACCGCACACCTGCGCACGGCTCGGCGGGTCTGGCGCATGGTGGTTCTTGCCACGCACACACCGTTAACTCGTGTCCTACCCGCACCGCAGGCGGCAGCGACTGGCGTGATCAGGCTGTCCGGCTGAGGAATCGGCGCAGGCGTCATAGCTTGCGCCGATGTGACAACCGATAAGGCGAAGCCAGCAACAGCAATCAACTTGATCATTCTGCTCCTCCCTTAACCGTCCAATCACCCCGACCTCGCAGCACGGGGATGGTCCGGCTCTTGATCCCCCCTACAGATTTTCGCCGCCGGTCGCTCCAAGCCTTGAGATAGATCAAGGGTCGTACGAGATCCGAGCCGGACGCCTCTCGAAAACAGAGACACAGACCATGACACGCCGAGCCGTCGGTCGGTGCTGGTCCTCCACCGATCTCTTCGATCCATCGAATGTTTCTGCTCCCACAATGCAGCACCTGATGCACCCCCGAGACCTTGCCAATGCCGGGAACTTCTGGTTCACGACGCTGGCAAGCGATAAATTTACGAAGATGGACTCGGAGGCCTACTGCAGCGAGATCCGGATCCCGCTCCGGTTGGCAGCAAATTCCAGACCGGCCTCGAGCCCCTGAAGCGTAATGGTCACGCCTTTGTTGTTGGTCAATTGCACGCCGCCAAAGCCACCAACCAGAGCGCCGCCGGCGCCAACGGCGGCGTAGGTGCCGGAAAAATCGTTCAGTTCACGCAGTCCCGAAACGCGTCCCGTCAGTCGCATCGCCGATGCTCCGATCGCGATGCCAAGGCTCAAACCGGAAACCCTGAACGGATAGTCGCGACCGCGATACGTCAAGACACCGCGCCCTCCACCGGCACCCACGATCAGGCCTGCCTTCGCGAATACGACGCTGACGTAACCCGGAGCTTGTGCGTGCGATGGCGTCGCCAATCCGGCCGTGACGACCAGGAGCAACATGGCGACTCCCATAGAATGCTTACCCATCAGGCGGCCTTCCGGAATTCGTCAAGGACGGGGTAAATTGCCCCTCTTCCGGGTCTGGTCGGGATCGAACCACATCATGCGGTTGACAAGCTTCATCGTGTAATCACCCAAGTCCTTCTGGTAGCCCGCGCCTGAGTGACCCTGACATACGCCTTGTGCGGCGTCGAGCGCACTTGGCACGTCAATGACACTGAGCGGTACCGGCGCCTTCATGGAAACAAGCCGGGCTGCGATCGCGGATACGATCCGCGCCGCTTCGCCGTCCAACGAACCGACCGCAATCGTCAGTGTCGTTGGCCCGCAATACCAGCGATAAGCAAGAGCAGCCGATCCATGAAGTTGATCGCTCACATGTACCTCCACGTCCCGAAAAACAACGCGCGAGCCTCACACCTATCTCAAGCGTATCGTTACTCCCCCCACCGCAGCCGACAACTCTGCGCCGACTTTCGGGCCGCTGAGCTGCAAGATCACACCATTGGCGTTCTGCAATTGAACGCCGCCGGCTCCGGCAGCGATCGCTCCGCCGGCGCCCATCGCACTGTAAGAGCCTTCAATCGAAGCTGGTCCGCTCAGATTGAGCGCTCGTCCGACAAACTTGGTGGTTGACGCACCGATCGTGAAACCGACGCTCATGCCTGAGACCGTGAAGGGATAGCGCTTGCCTCGAAGGACCAGCACGCCTTCGCCGCCACCGACCCCGACGATCAGTCCGCCCTTGGTAAAGACCACGGCAACCTGGCCGGTTTCTGCTCGCACACCCGTCGTGACTGTCGATGATGCGAGCAATCCCGCAATTGCGATCTGAAGAATGCGAATTACGCCTTTGGTCATGACTTCTCCTTTGTCGGTTTTTCAAGGACTACTCCGTCATCGTCACGCTCACCTGTATCGGATAACGCCATGACGGGCGCCCATTGATCCAGATCAACGTCCCGGACTGGCGTCGGGAAAGCCTTTCGTTTCCCGACTGCCGCATCTGCCGCGGCAAGTACCGGACGAACGCCATGCTTCGACATCTGCTGCGTGTTCTCATCTTCTACGCGGTCGTTATGCTTGTGTTGGCCGTTGCGGCCTTCGCTGACGACCAACCCGCAAATCGGGCCATCCAGGAGGAAGTGTGGGCGATCCCTGTTACGCTGCCCACGATCGCCTATGTGGTTCGCCCCGTTGGCAACGGACCGTTTCCGCTGGTGATCATGAACCACGGCGTTGCTCTCAACCCGCGAGAACGCAGCTTCTTCCCCATCGTCGAGTTCAGGGACGCCGCCATCTGGTTCGCGCGCAAGGGCTACATGGTCGTTGCGCCGACGGGTTCGGGATACGGCGCCGCGGCTCTCGATGTTCCCGAACGCGGGTTATATGGACCGTTCTTTTCCAAGATCGGAAGTTGCGATAACCCAAATTTCGCCGACGCAGGCCTCGCCGTCGCCCTGCTCGACAAGTGGATTATCGACTACATGGCCGATCAGAAGTTAACTGTGCCCGACAACGTCGTCGTGGTCGGCCAGTCTGCCGGCGGCTGGGCAGCGATTGCGCTGTCCAGCCGGAACCTGCCCTCGGTAAGGGCAATCATTACTTTTGCAGCGGGACGCGGCGGACGCGTTGGCGGCAAGCCAAACAATAATTGCGCGCCCGACAAGCTGGTTGAAGCGACGGGTGAGTTCGGACGTACCGCCCGGGTCCCCATGCTCTGGATCTACGCAGAGAACGACACGTTTTTCGGACCAGCCTTATCCAAGAAAATGCATGAGGCGTATACCGGTGCAGGTGGTAGTGCCGAATATCACATGCTTCCGCCTTTCGGAAATGACGGGCACTTCCTTATCGGTTCAGCCGACGCCATCCCATTGTGGGCGCCGTTGGTGAGCCAGTTCCTTGATAAACGCCAATAGCAGCAAGACAGGCATGGTGGAGACAGGACATGATCGAGCAGCCCTCCCGCCGATTTCGTTCCTCGTCAGTCTCTCCCTCGGCCGCGCTGCTGGTTCTGCTGCTGTTGCATGGCAGCATCGGGCCGGCCTGCGGACAGCAGCCCTCGCAAACCAACGACGCCCAAGCGACCGAGAAGCCGGCTGGTCAGGAGTTCGGGCTACGCGGCCAGCGCATGGCGAGAGAGATCAAATACTCCGATTGGCGCAAATTCTGCTTCAAGACTCCCGGAACAAACATGGTCTGCCGGACGACCATCAGCGGCACATTCGAAACAGGTCAATCCGCCGTCCGCATCGACCTGATTGAACGCGAGGGCGACAAGGCCGCGCGGCTGCAACTGTTTCTTCCCGTCGGCTTGTACCTGCAGGCCGGCGTCAAGATCACGATCGACCAGGGCACCGCCTATCGCATTCCCTATGTGTGGTGCCTCACCAACACCTGCATCGCGGCCGATCTGGTCGATCCTGGGCTACTCAAGGAAATGGAGACAGGCCAAAAGCTTCTGCTTGAGGTTGTCGATTCCAGCGTACTGACGGTGAGCACCTCACTGCCGCTCAATCAGTTCGCTACGGTCCGGCAAGGGTCTCCGACGCAGACCTTTGAACAAGCCATCGACGAATGATGAAGTATCGAGGTACGTGACGGCCACTGATCTACGCCAGCCCAGCCGATGCTTTCTCGATCGGCTCTATCAGAGACTTCGCTGAAAACGGCTTTGTGAGATAGGCGATGCATCCCGATTCAAGCGCGGCCATGCGGACGGCAGGGTTATCGTTAGCAGTGATGTAGATAACCGGCACGGAAATTCCCGCCGCTTTGAGACGATGCCTCAGCTCGATGCCGGACTCATCGTTCAGGTTAATGTCGAGGATGACGCAAACTGCCGCTTCGAAATCGTCATGATTTTGAAAAGCCTCCGCAGACGGAAACAGGATGCTATCGTACCCGTATTGCCGAAGCAGTCGCTTTACTCCCCTGAGTGTCCCGGGATCGTCATCGACGACAAAGACGACATTTCGATTTGACAAGACGATATCCTTGGCCTGTCCGCCAATGAAGTCTTGAACATCCGCTAAGAACTGAAATCATCTCGGACCGATCAAAACCATCAAGGAGGATACATGGTTTTTCAAACTTCCATGCGTTCTCCTGATATGCCTCGCACAATGCGTTTCCTAGTGTCCAATGGGACAATAGGAACTCGAAATCTGAGAGATCGCCTAGGCCGACTGTCCGGCGCCCGACATAGCGACCAGAATGCCAACCCGCTCGCCAAGAGAGACAAGTTCCGCCAGGGTTCGGACTTGCATTTTCTCCATCACCCTGTGGCGATGGGCCTTGATCGTGCGTTCGGTCGTGCCCAACGCGTTGGCGACCTGCTTGTTGGTCTCGCCGCGAATGACATGTTCGAAGACTTCCCGCTCGCGCGGCGTCAATGTCGCGATATGAGCGCGAACGATGTCCAGCTTGCTCTTCAGGCTACGCGCCGTTTCATGATGCGCTATAGCCCGCTCAATGGCGTGAAGAAGGTCGTCCGACGATACGGGCTTGGTCAGAAAATCCTCCGCGCCCGCCTTGATGGCCCGCACCGTGGTCGGAACATCGGGATAACCGGTGAGAAACACGATAGGCAGCGTCGCGCCGAGCTCGCCCAAGCGACCCTGGAGCTCCGGACCGCTCAGTCCCGGTATCCGCACGTCGAGCAGAATGCAGCCCAGTGCGCTTTCACTCGGTAAGCAATCCAGCAAATGCTGGGCCGACGGGTAGGTCACGACCTCGTAGCCGGCTTTCTTCAAACGACGCTCGATCGCCGTTCGGAAGGAAACATCGTCGTCAACGACATGCACACGTCCCGGCAAGAGTCTCTCCTACGATAGGGCGAGTGGCAGAGACAGATGAAACGCTGCGCCCCCACCGGTCTGGTTCTCTGCCCAGATACGTCCCTTGTGTGCTTGAACGATGGTACGTGCGATCGACAGGCCTATTCCCATACCTTGCTTCTTGGTCGTAAAGAACGGGTCGAAGACCTCGTTCAGCCTTTCCGCCGGAATTCCGGGACCGGAATCTGAGATCGAAATCACTGCCGACGATCCGCCATTCATTTCGGTTCGACCAATCACCGTCCGCCCGTAGGGCATCGCGACCATTGCATCCATGCTGTTCAAGATCAAGTTCATGATGACCTGCTGCAGTTGAACCGGATCGCCTTTCACCGGTAAGGGTGATGGAGATGGCGTCAAATACAGCGCAACGTTTCGAGCCGAGGCCTGTACCGACAGGAAATCGAATACTTCGCGCATGGTATCGTTGATGTCGATGTTTTTTGTTTCAAACGGCGTTCTTAGTAGAAAGCTGCGCACACGATGAATGACCTCGCTGGCGCGTCGGTCATCCCGCTTTATATCGGCAAGTATTTCCTTTAACTCGCTCAAGTCGGGAGACGGAGAACTCAATATCAACTCCGCGGACTCGGTGTTGATTAGAATTGTGCCCAAGGGCTGATTGAGCTCATGTGCGATTGAAGACGACAGTTCTCCGGCGGTCGCGTGGCGGTTCACATGGGCCAGCTCTGTCATGCGATGCCGAGATTCAAGTTCGGCATTGTTCCGCATGTGCCGCTCGTGCAGCAGGAATAAGATCAACGCGGTCTGGATCAGCAGCGCAGCCGCGATGGCGATAGTTTGCCATAGGTACTTCTCCCAAAGACTTGGCTCGCGAAAGCGAATTTCACTGCCGGGAGGCAGGTTGGAATCGCTGACGCCCCACCGCTGCATCTGCAGCCAATTGAACACCGGCTTCACGGCATCTCCAACCACCGGGGCAATGCTCGACGCTGCTTCGCCATTTATAATTCGAAGCGCAAGCCTGCCGGCGTCTTCACCGATTCGAGAGGGAAGGAGTACGAACCCGCCCGTGCCGCCCGGCGCAAGGAATGTCTCGGCCGCGACCACAATCGGCCGGTTCGCCTTCTCCGCAACGAGCGAGACAGCCGTAGCCGGCGGATAGTAGGTGCCCTCCCCGTCGGAAAACATCGAAGAATAGATGATCGCGCTCGTATCAGGCAGGTCAGCAACCCGCTTCCGCACTTCCGCCATCGTTTGCCCAACCAAGTCGATCACGTTCAATCCCTCAGCGGCGACAGGAATTTCCTCCTTCCAGTTTCTGTAGACAGTCAAACCGCTCCAGGCGTCGCCGACGAATACAACCGTTTGAAGTCCAGGCACGATCGCACGTGCCGCCTTGATGGAGTCCGCGAGCGGCACCTTGACGATGGTGCCGGTGACGCCGCCGGGCGGTTGCAACCTTGCGAAATCGATCTCGTCCACCATCGCAAACACGACCGGGACTTCCGGCCACAATTCCGAGCGCCAACTCAGCGCGAGCTCGAGGGTAACCGATCCGATCGCCACGACAGCGCCTATCGGAACATCCTGATACTTGTCCTTGAAATGCCGCAGCAGACTTGCCTCATAGCGCTCCCCGCGGAAGCGGTTGAGATCGAGGCTTTCGGTGTAGAGCGTTATGTGCGCTTGGCTGTCGGCGTTCACTACCGAACGCAATCCTGAAAACACCTGATAGTAGAATGGCCCACGCATGTCGGATTGATCGAGCACCAGTATCGATCGCGCGCGCGTTTCCTGCGCTATCACTTGGATTGGCGTGAGCAGCGCAACTACGCTGACCAACAATGCACTGAGCCGCGTGATCATTTCGGCAGGACCGACATTGGATCGATCAAGCTTAGCACCCGATCTCGACCGTGAGAATATGCATGCGGAGTCGCTCGTTGAGGCATTCTGCTACCGATGCTGCGTCCGCGAGCGCGGCCTCTTGGACATTGGCCTTTCGGGCATTGACCCTCGGGCCAATAGCCGCCCTACACGTCCTGGTTTAAGGCAATCCTGGCGGAATGGGCCACGGAGATATTGCGGACTCCTTGTCGCAGGCCCTCACGGATGCGAAAAAACTGTCTCAAACAGGGAGAGATCCATGTTTGTCAACGTCAACGCCCATCCCGGCAGCAGGCCGCGGGTACTCGGAGAGCTTGGCGAGCTTTCCCGTGCGCGGGCGATCCTCAGCGAATTCAAATACGACAAGGGCACGGAGATCTTCGGAGAGACCGAGCCGGCCGACTATATTTACCAGGTCGCCGACGGCGCGGTTCGGAGCTACAAGCTCCTTTCAGACGGTCGCCGTCAGATCGGCGCCTTCCACCTGGTTGGCGACATCTTTGGCCTGGAAAACGGGGCGGTTCACCGGTTTACCGCAGAGGCGATCGTCGACACGACCGTGCGACTGATGAAGCGGCGCAGCCTGGAGCATGTGGCCGAGAGCGACCCGCTCGTCGCGCTCGACCTCCTGAATATGACGACCAGCAACCTTCAGCATGCGGAGGACCACATGCTGCTCTTGGGACGCAAGACATCCGTTGAGCGCGTTGCAGCATTCCTGCTGGAGATGGACCGTCGCCTTACTGGCGCCAGCGTAATGGTCCTTCCGATGTGCCGGCGCGATATCGCCGATTATCTCGGCCTTACGCTCGAGACCGTATCCCGGGCGCTGTCAGATCTTCACGGCAAGGGTATACTCGGCTTCCTCGGCCAGACCCAGCGGCAGATCGTTCTACTGGACCGGGTTCGGTTGGCCGAACTGGACCTTTAGGCATCAAAAAGTCGCACCACGGTTCTGGCATCAGGACAACCGCACGATCACGTCGGCGCGGCGCTCGGAAATTCCTGTCACGCCCGCCGGCTCGGTCAAGCCCCCGGCCTCGGCTGCAACAGCGACCGCCAAGCGAGAACCTTGATACAGATCAACGGTCCATCTTCCGAGCCCCAGCTTCAATGGTGAGCGTCCACGCGACCATGATCGGAGCCTCCAATGAAAACCCTTTCTGCGGAAGAAGCCGTTGCCATGATCCCCAATGGGGCAACCGTCATGGTCGGCGGATTCATGGGAGTTGGGACGCCGGAACGCTTGCTGGACGAACTGGTCAGGCAAAGGAAGTCCGAACTTTCCATCATCAGCAATGACGCCGCCGTTCCCGGCAAAGGTGTTGGGAAATTGTTCGACGCAGCGCTGGTCTCGACGCTGACGGCGAGCCACATCGGGCTCAATCCGAACGTACAGAAACAGATGATGGCCAACAAGGTCGCGGTCAACCTGGTGCCTCAGGGCACGCTCGTCGAACGCATTCGGGCCGGCGGCTGTGGCCTCGGAGGCGTGCTGACGCCAACGGGCGTCGGGACGGTCGTCGATGAAGGCAAGCGAAAGATCGAGGTCGACGGCAAGAGCTTCTTGCTCGAGACGGCACTTCGCTCGGACTTCGCGTTGATCCATGCATTTCTGGCGGATTACCTCGGCAACCTTGCGTACGCGCTCACCGCGCGCAACTTCAATCCCGTCATGGCAATGGCGGCCGACACCGTGATCGTCACGGCGGAGAATATTGTTCCGGTCGGTGTCATCGGGCCAGACCATGTCGTAACGCCAGCGCCGCTCGTCGATTATCTCATCGCCAACGGGTGAACCATGGATGCTCAGTCAATCATTGCGCGACGCGTGGCGCTCGAACTTCGCCCAGGCAACCTTGTCAATCTCGGCATCGGGATTCCGACCCTGGTCGCAAACTATGTTCCGCCCGACCTCAAGGTATTCTTCCAGTCGGAAAACGGATTGATCGGCACGGGACAAATTCCTGAACAAGGCTTGGCTCATCCCTTGCTTACGGATGCAGGCGGCCGGCCGATCAGCGCCCTGCCCGGCGCATCCACCTTCGACAGCGCGATGTCGTTCGGATTGATCCGAGGCGGACACGTGGACGTGACCGTTCTCGGCGGCCTTCAGGTCGACGCTGAGGGACGCCTGGCGAACTGGATGATCCCCAGCAAGATGGTGCCGGGGATGGGTGGGGCGATGGACCTGGTGAGCGGTGCAAAGCGCGTCATCGTCGCCATGCAGCACGCCGCGAAAGGGAAATCGAAAATCGTGCAGAAATGCACCCTGCCGCTGACCTCTTCCCGGCCGGTCGATCTGGTCGTCACTGATATGGCCGTGATCGGCTTTTCAGGCGGGAAGATAACGCTGTGGGAGACCGCCCCGGGCGTTACCGTCGCCGAGGTTATGGCGGTGACGGAAGCGGATCTTTCCATTCCAGCCAACGTTCCGGAAATGAGGATCTGACCAGCCTTCGTGCACGTTCGAGGACCCGACATGCGCATCTTCAGCGACTTCAATGAATTCAAGGCTGCGGTTGGCACTGAGATCGGGACCAGCGAATGGGTTGAAATCACTCAGGATCGTATCAACCGCTTTGCGGAGGCGACCTGCGACGAACAATGGATCCATATCGACCAGGACCGGGCAAAACATGAGCTTCCGGGCGGCAAGACCATCGCTCACGGACTTTTGTCACTCAGCCTTGCGCCGATGTTCATTCGCTCCGTGATGGGCCTCAAGGGTCTCCGAAACACATTGAACTACGGCGCTGACCGGATCCGCTACCTTTCGCCTGTCTCGGCTGGTTCACGGGTCAGGGGTCGCACCAGCATTGCGGAAGTGGAGGACGTCCCGCCCGATGGCTTAAGGGTCAACTATCGCATGGTGGTCGAAATCGAAGGCGGTCAGCGCCCCGCCTGCGTGGCCGAGCTGATCGCACTGCACTACCGCTGAGGTCTGCAAGCGAGCCCTCCTTGCCGGCTATCTGACGTCACATCAGGGCGCGCAAGTCGCCGGGCGGGGTGTGAGCGATGGAGGTGCGATCGCTGGAAATGCATGGTGGTGAGACCCGTCGGGATCAAAGATGAAGCATACTTGGTATGTTACTTTTGAAGTACCAAGAAGAGGCACATTGGTCCGAAGGCGAAGCCCTCGGTCAACCAGAACGTTTGAGACCGAAATGGAAGCCAAGAATTTCGCGCGAATGAAGTTCGACGAAGGACTAATCGTCACCGCCGGCACCATCGTTCCTCACTTGCCAAGACGAGCGATCGCATCGGGAGGCATTCCGTCCTGGCTTGCGCAAGGACAGGAACAAGAACCGGCGGATCCGGACAGCGCCAAGCAACAAACAGGGAAGATTGAATAGGCCGTTACTGGGACCATGCTCACGCAGCATGCTGCATGGCTGACGTGTATGAGCTCGCGCCAATGTTCGGTGACAGATCACCCTAGCGCCAATTGACCTTGCGTTTGCTTTGGCAAACTCCCTAAACACAGAGTCGGTATTCCGCATTCAGAACCGCTGGGGCGGCGATGGCACGCTGGGTGGCATGAAGGAAGGCAACAACGCCAACGTTGTTGGAATACGTCAACGCTTCTGACCAAAACCTGCAAACGTACTTTGCGCGGCGCTGCGTGCTTGAAGCCCAGATTTTATTTGGATTCTGCCGATTGCTCTTGAGTGTTGCCATTATGGCACGGGATCTTTGGGTTCAAGCGCTTAGATTTTGCCACTGCAATTTGGAATCAACAAACGTAGTGGTCGTTTCTGATCATCCAGAGGCGACGGGGATGGAGAACATACGATGAAGAAGTTTTTGCTGGCTACGGTCGGTCTGGTAGCATTGGTGAGCATGGCCGCCCCCGCGTCGGCCGCTGATATGGCTGTTAAGGCAGCGCCTGTGCCTTACGTCGCCCCGATGTACAATTGGTCAGGCTTCTACATCGGCGGTAATGGCGGCTGGGGTCAGAGCCGCAATTGCTGGGGCATCGTTCCGATAGCCGGCGCGTTCATTGCGGACGG
>Ga0137409_10003829_pt1 | contig 15900 bp, 11 predicted proteins | sample CZODoug1_16funga_FD_122059 | JGI IMG/M metagenome (GOLD analysis project Ga0137409, IMG submission 122059) | Vadose zone soil fungal communities from Angelo Coast Range Reserve, California, USA - CZODoug1_16fungal (Hybrid Assembly) | ecosystem: Environmental > Terrestrial > Soil > Vadose zone... | reverse complement strand
CACCACCACAGCCGTCGCTCGAGCCGCCCGTTCATCGCCATCAACTGCGCGGCGCTGCCGGAAGGGCTGCTCGAGTCGGAAATGTTCGGCCACCGGAAGGGCGCCTTCACGGGCGCCGTACGGGACAAACCTGGCCTGCTGGAAGCGGCGCACGGCGGCACCCTGTTCCTCGACGAGCTGGTCGAGATGCCCAAGTCGATCCAGGCCAAGCTCCTGCGGGTCATTCAGGACGGTGTGGTGCGCCGCGTGGGCAGCGAGACGACCGATGCCGTCGTCAATGTGCGGTTCATCGCGGCGACCAACGGCGACCCGGAAGCCGCCGTCAACGCGGGCGACATGCGGGAGGACCTCTACTACCGCCTGCGGGTCGTGCCGATCAATGTGCCGGCGCTGCGTGAGCGACCCGAGGACATCCCGCTGCTCGCGGATTACTTCCTGTCCACCTATTGGGTGCGCCATCGCCGGAAGGGCGCGCCGTTCCCCCGCTTGACCGACGCGGCCCTGCGCGCGCTGTGCGGCTACAACTGGCGCGGCAATGTTCGCGAGCTCCAAAACGTGATCGAGCACGTCGCCGTGGTCGTGGAACCGAGCGCCGAAATCCGGCCCGAAGATCTGCACCTCACGGGGGACCCTGCGGCGGCGGAGACGGGCGCGAATCCCGCGTCACTGATCTCGACCCTGCTCGAGGAGAGCTATCACGCCGCGCGCGATCGGGTGATCGCGCAGTTCGAGCGCCAGTACCTGACCTGGCTGGTCAACCGGGCGAGCGGAAACATGTCCAAGGCCGCGCGCATCGCGGGTGTCGATCGGACCACGCTGTATCGGTTGATGGAGCGCCACGGGCTGCAGCGCAGCCCCACCGCGGGGTGGGTGATCGAGCGGGAGCCCGGGGGGCCGGCGGCGGATACCACCGAGGACCTGTCGATCGCAGCCGCGGTGGGCGCGCCGGACGGGCAGGCCGCATGAGAACGAACACCGCCGAGCGCCTCGACTGGCCGGTCGTCGCGACGGTCCCGAGGGCGACGCCCGACCCCGAGCCGCAGGATCTCACTGCCTGCCTGGCAGGCCCGAACGGGCTCGACCTCGTCGTGGAGCTCGCGCACGACCTGCGCTCGCCGCTCACGTCCATCCTGTTCCTCGCGGAAGCGCTGCAGCAAGGCCAGGGCGGCGCGGTGACCCCGGAGCAGAGTCGTCAACTCGGCCTGATCTACAGCGCCGCGTTGTGCCTGTGCGCGAGCGCGAGCGACGTACTGGAGCTCGCCCGGGGTGGGAACCGCTTGGTGGACCGAGTCCCCGCTCCGTTCTCGGTGGCCGAGGCGTTCGCGTCGGTGCGCAACATGATCCTGCCGATCGCCGAAGAGAAAGGCCTCGCCGTGCGGCTCGTGCATCCCGTGCCCGAACGGCGCGTGGGGCAGGCCCGAGCGTTGTCACGGGTGCTCCTCAACCTGGCCACCAATGCCGTGAAGTTCACCGACAGGGGTTTCGTGGAGCTGGCGGCCCGCCCGATCGGCACCCAGCGCCTCGAGTTCTCGGTGCGGGACACCGGGGCCGGGATCGACCCCGCATCGCTGCGCGGGCTGTATCAACCCGTGCGCCGGACGCCCGCGGACGCACGCCACCACTTCTCCAGTGCCGGGCTCGGCCTCGCCATCTGCCGCAAGCTCGTGAAGGCCATGGGTGCCGAGCTCCACGTTGAGACGCAGCCCAATGGGGGCACGCGGTTCTTCTTCGAGGTCGAGTGCCCTTCGCCGGAAGGTGTGGCCGCATGACGCTGCCGCGTGTGACACTGCCGCGGATCGTGGCGCGCGACCCCCAGACGCCGGCGGGTCGCCATGTCGCGCCTGCTCCGCAAGCCCAAGCCTCACCGAATGGTGTGCATTCGGTCACACCGTCGTTCAGCCGTGCCCGCGCACGGACTTTGCCAAGGGTACAGGCCATGACGGCACTCACTGAAATCCGTTCGGAACGACCGAGGCTCTCCCCGGTCCCGCGCACGCCGTTCTGGCCCCGCGACCGGGAGCAGTGGGACCGCCGCCTCCTCAACATCGCCGCCGCGACCGTCGGGCTCGTGCTCACGTTTCCGCTGCTGCTCGTCATCGCGGCGCTGATCAAGCTGACGTCTCGCGGACCTGTGCTGTTCACGCAGACCCGCGTGGGACTGGACCGCCGGGCGCTGTCGAACGCAGGGGGAAACACCCGCCGCCACACCGATCAGGGCGGCCGATCGTTCACCATGTACAAGTTCCGTACGATGCGCACCGCCACGAACATCGACGATCAGGTGTGGGCACAGCCCGACGATGCCCGCGTCACCTCGATCGGTCGCGTGCTGCGGAGGTTCCGGCTGGACGAGCTCCCCCAGCTGTTCAACGTGCTGAAGGGCGACATGAATGTCGTCGGCCCCCGGCCCGAGCAGCCGACCATCTTCGTCTACCTGCGCGAGCAGATCGAGGGCTACCAGCGGCGTCAGCGCGTTCGCCCGGGCATCACCGGCTGGGCACAGATCAACCAGGGGTACGACACGTCGGTGGACGACGTGCGGCGCAAGGTACGCTACGACCTCGAGTACATTCGCCGCCAGTCGGCGTCCGAAGATCTCAGAATCATGCTCCGCACCGTGCCGGTGATGGCCCTGCGGCGCGGCGGGTGGTGAGCCCCCTCACCTAACCGGCGCTCGCCGCGCCGCTCCGCACCACCGACAAGATCGTGCGTCCATGCCTCCCGCCTCCGCCGCGTGACAGTGGAGGGGGTCGACTACGTCCTGCACCACGCCGCGGTCACGGCGGCGCAGCGCTCGGTAGACGATCCCGGGGCCGCCCACACCGTGAACGCGACCGCCACCCTGAACGTCCTCCTCGCCGCCCCCGACGCGCCCGGCCCACGTGGCCGGCCAGGTACTCGACGTCGGCAGCGGCCACAGCGTGAGCGTCAACGACCCGTGGGATCGCGTTCGCGGACTGACCGGCGTACCGGTCCTGCCGAGACACGAAGCCGCGCGCGCCGGTGACGTGAAGAGCTCACTCGCCTCGATCACCAAGGCGCGAGAGCTGGTAGGCTATCAACTCGAAGTGGATCTCGACGAAGGTCTGCGCCGCACGATCGTGCAGGCGACGTAGAGCGCCATCTAGTGCCCCGCGTGCGAGCTCGCGCCCTGCTTGCCGCCTGCCAGCGGCCGGAAAAGGGGTTCGTTCGTAAGGGCGTAGCCGTCCATGTAATAGGCGTAGGCGCGATACTCGGACTCATCCCGGACGTCATTGAGTACTGCGCCCAACAACCGTAGCGGCAGCCGTCGGAGAATCTCGAGCTTGGCCTCGGCCAACTCCCGATCGGTCCTTCCCAACCGCAGCACCATCAGCAAGTTGCCGGCAAGCTTGGCCAGCGCGAGGGCATCCACCCCCGCCCCAAGCGGCGCGGTATCCAGCACGATCACGTCATACGTCGAACGCAGGCTGGTCACGAGGTCGGCCATTGCGGGCGAGCCCAGCAGCTCAGGCGCATCACGTCGGCGAGTGCCACTGGCAATGAAGTCGAGGCGCGGATGGGACGTCGTCTGCAAGACGGGCGCGCGGCCAACATCCCCGGCGAGGAAGTCCGTCAATCCCGGCTGCCGACGCAGGTTCAGCACGCGATGGAGCGCGCCCCGCCGGAGGTCAGCATCGACCAGCAACGTGCGCTGCTTCGCGTATGAGAACGCCAGCGCCAGGTTGGAGCTGACGAACGACTTCCCGTCCCCGCTCCCGGGGCTCGTCACCGTGACCACGATCGGACCGGAGGCGGGGTCATACTCGTTCACCAAGCTGAGGCGGAGACCGCGGAATGCCTCCACCACCGCCTCGGGGCTCGTCGCACCATTTCCCTTGGCGTTCCGGTCCAAATGCGTTATCACCCCGATCACCGACATGCCGAGCTGCTCCACCTGCACGCGCTGGGCGATGGTGCCGCCCAGGCGGTCGGCCAGGAAAGCGCCCGCTGAGCCGAGCATGAGACCCACCAGCAGTCCCAGGGCGATTTGCTCCGGTAGCCCGATGCCCGCGGGTTTCGCCGGGAGGGCGGCATGGTCGACGATCTCCACTTGCCCGACGGTAACCGCCTCGGCGATCTTCGCCTTCTGGTACTCGACGCGAAGCTCGTCCGCGACCTTCTGCGCATTATCGACCCGTTCGGTGAGCCGCGCTTCTTCTTCTTCGGTCGTAGACAACTGCTGCTGGCGGGCTCGCAAGTCGTTCATCGCCGTGATGCGGCCCTCGAGTGACGCGATGGCACTCTGCACGCCGCCCTGCACCGCGTGGAGCAGATCCGCCTCGGTCGATCCAATCAGCTGATTGAGACGTGGCAGATCCGGATGCGACGTCGAACGGCTTGCCAACGAGTCGCGAGCTCTCTCGTACTGGTACAGCTGCGTGCTGAGCTGGGTCACCGACGGACTGGCGGCCACCCCGGGTGTCGCCAAAGCGGTTTGCAGGGCTTTGCGGCTCACGCTCGAGTCGCGGTCGCGGAGTGCGGCTAGGAGACTTTCGTCGGTACGTCGCTCTGCCTCGAGTTGCTGACGCTGCAGTTCGACTCCCGCCAATCCAGCCTGCTCACGCGCCAACGCCTCCCGCGACCCGTAGGTGCCGGCGCGCTGGCGAAACGCCGTGACCGCCTGCCGCGCGTCGGCCAGGAGCGAATCGTTGACCTTGAGTTGGGACTCGAGGAACTCGCGGCGTCGTGTGGACTGCTGTTGCGCGTCTTCAGCGCTCGCGCTCCGGAAGATGTCGACCACCTGGTTCAAGACGTGCTGCGCGAAATATGGATCCGGCGCCGTATACGCTACGTCGACGATGTCGGTGCTGACCCGGGGTTTGACGCGGAGCCGCGCGAGCAGGCGGGTGATAGCGGCTTCACGGCTCAGAACCTGCAGCCGAGCTGTGCTCGCATCCGGGCGACGCACGACTGAGAACCGAATACCGTGAAACTCCACGGCAGTGCCGTACGGCGCCGCGCTCCCCTGCCCGGATGGACCTCGCACCACGAAGCTGTCCCGGCCGAACGCGACCTGGAGTGAGACAGGACCGGCGGCGGCCGGCACCACCACATCCCACACAAGGTTCGGAGGAAGATCTCGGGTCGTTACCATCCGCAGCGCGGGCATGCTGTCGACCACCGCACCGGCGACCGCGCGGCTGGTGAGCAACTCCGCCTGCGACAACAGCGGGTCGGAGAACCTCTCGTCGGCACGCGCCGGGTCCAACACGACGCCCCCGGTCAACGCGCGCCGCGGGTCTGACATGCGAATCACCGCGACGGCTCGGTAAACCGGTCCGGTGACGTATGCCACGACCCCCGCGGCCGCCACCGTGGCTGCCACCACCCCCATGACCAACCGCACATGCCGACGCACGGCCGCGAACAAGTCTTCCAGGCGGACCGTGCTCACCGTCACCTCAAGCTCTCCTCGGTCCCCGTGGAGGCTCGAAGCACCGGCGCGATCGCTGGGCAACCGCTCGGACATCTACCGGTACCCGTCCGACCGGCTCACCGGTTCCGACTGTAGGCAAGGACGGCCGCCACGGCCGCCGTCAGGCTGGCCAGCGGATACAACGCGTCCCGCAAGAAGTTGAAGCTGGAGCGACGCTCCACGAGTATCTGGTCACCGGACGCAATGGTCAGCCGTTCGTATTTCAAGTACCCGCTGCCCAGGTCGATCATCATCGTGCTATCCCTGCGGATCACCTGTACCTTGTTCAACCGGCCCAGGTCCGTCGGCCCGCCCGCCTGCGCGATCGCCTGCGCGAAGGTCGTCCCCTCGGGCAACCGATAGAGGTTCGGCTGACGTACCTCTCCCGCCACGGTCACCGGGAACACCGGCTCCAGCACGAACGGCACGCCCTGCTCATAGGTGGACAGCACGGCGCGCAAGCGTTCCCGCACCACCGGCAGGGGTGCCCCCGCGACTCTCACGACCTGGTAGACCGGGTCCACGAGAGTGCTATCCGGGGCGACGACGAAGTCGCCGCTCAGCTCAGGGTGGCGCCACACGTTGATCCGAAGCACATCGCCCGGGCGGAGTGCCGGATCCCCTCCCGGTCGAGCCAGCCGTTGGGCCGATGCGGCGCCGAGCGGCACCAGCAGCAGCACCGCAACGAGCCGTCCAGCCCAGCGCCTCATCCCGTTTTCGTTGTGGTTCACGGCGACGGAGAGGGTGCAAGGAACGTGCTGATACTCAGAATCGGTGCCGTCATGAGCAACTCACTGTGCAGCAATGAGTTGGTAGGACCAAGCGCTGTTTCGGCGCGCGCCAGAGGAGGGCGCATCGCGGTGGCCTGTGGCTCGCACGCATTGCCGCAGGTGTTGCGGGCCCGCAACGCGCTATCGGCACCAACGCGAAATGCGCGGCGCCACCAATCAGTTACACACGTGCCAACCCAGGCACGGCACGTGCTATGCCCGTCCCTTGGGCTATGAGCAAGGCTGCGTTCTGGTCTCTCTGGTGCTTCGTCTTCGTCCTCCCGTGGGACAAGTTCATCGTTATCCCGGTATTGGGCTCCATCCCTCGCCTAGTCGGCTTGGTGGCCTCGGCGGTCGGGGTCGTCCACGTCCTCGCGCAGCGGCGTGTTCGGCCACTGTCCTGGTTTCACGTGTTCGCCGTGCTCTTTGTGCTCTGGTCTGGGGTGAGCGCCTTCTGGTCGATGGATCCGCAAGCGACTGGCGTGCGGTTCCTGACCTACCTCCAGCTTGTCGTGCTCGTGTGGTTGATCTGGGAGATCGCGTGGTCGCCGGAACGCCAGCGGGCGCTGCTCCAAGCATACGTGCTAGGCGTATCGTTTGCCGCGGTCGTCACGCTGCACCGCTATCTGTCGCATGTTGCCATCGTTGACGTGACGACGAGGTTCACCGCCCTGAGCTTTAATGTCAACGAGCTCGGCATGACACTGATGCTTGGGCTGCCGATGGCGTGGTATCTGAGTTTTTCGCAGCCGCACCAGCGGCTCGCGTGGATGTGGCGACTGTACATACCGCTCGGCGTCACCGCGATTCTCCTGACCGCGTCGCGCGGAGCATTCCTGGCCGCACTCGTGGCGCTCGCGATCATCCCGTGGACGCTGGGGCGTTTGCGCCTGCGGACCAAGGTCGCGCTGTATGCCTTCTGCGCCGGGACGCTCTTGGCCGCCGCTCAGTTCGTACCGGAGACGTCTTGGGAACGCATTGCAACCATCCGATCCGACGTCGACGCTGGCTATTTCGGAGGCCGTGGTGCCATTTGGAAGGCGGGCCTGGAGGTGGCGCAGGAGCATCCCGTAGCGGGCGTGGGTGCCGGCGCGTACGGAGCGGCCGTGGAGCAGACGCTCTTCTTTGGATGGGGCGCCCACAGTGTGCCGCTGGCGATTCTGGTCGAGAACGGCATTGTGGGACTCCTCTTGTTGCTCGGAGCGGTAGCGGCGGTGACGACACCCGTGAAGCATTTGCCGCCCCTCCAACGACGGTTCTCGATCGTCCTGCTTCTCGCCGTGGCGGTCGCCTCGCTGTCGGGAGAGTGGGAGGATCGCAAGGCTTTCTGGTTTGTCTTCGGGGTGCTGGCAGCGCAGGTGGTGTACCGACCGGCGGAGAAACGGGTCTCGCCGGCAGTTCCCGTGCGCGTCTACCCCCGATGAACCGCTAAGAGGTCAGGCGATGGAGCTTGCTCCCGCAACCGCCCGCGGCGGTGCGTACCCCCTCGAGCGCAGGGTGTCATCGATCCGCGCCGACCCGAATTCCGTCAGCAGGCGTCGGAGATCCCGTCGCATTCGACCCCGTCCCCCGTAGGCCCGGCGCCGGAGCAGCCTCGCCATGCCGCGCGGCGGCACTTCCTCGCTGTCCAACTCCCACGGGTGAAAGTAGAACATGAACCACGATTGGGCGCGCAGCCGCTTCGCCACGCCCCAACGAAACACAGGGAAGGGGATGGCGCGGAAATAGCCGCCTCCGGACCACGGAACCACGCAGGGCCCGATCACGACGCGCGACATCGGCAACTCCAGGAGGCCGGGACGGACCGACACCACCGGGACATCCGGGTCGATCGGGGTGGCCAGCCGGCCGTAGCGGTCGTGCGCCTTGAACTGGTAGAAGCTCGAGTCGTACCAGTAGCCCGCCTCCGCCAGGCAATCGAGGACAGCGTCGCCGATCGAGAAGTTCGGAGCCCGAAGTCCCCAGACAGGCAGGCTGGTGATCTGCTCCAAGGAGTCGCGTGCCTCGGCAAGGTCCCGAGCCAGCGCGTTCCGCGACAGGCCGTCGAGCCGCGCGTGAACGTCGGAGTGACTCGCGACCTCGTGCCCCTCTGCCACCATCCGGCGCACCAGCTGCGGGTGCCGCCGGGCGATCCATCCCAGCACGAAAAACGTGGCCTTGGCCCCGGTCTCGGCCAGGATGTCCAGCACTTCGTGCGTGTTGCGTTCGACCCGCGCCTCGAGCGATGACCACGCGGCGCCGGCGAGGCTAGCGCGCAAATTCTCGGCGTGGAACCAATCTTCCACGTCGAACGAGGCCAGGAATACCTGCGCCGTCACAACAGCCGCCTTCCCAGCGCTTGCAGCCGCCGCGCGTCATGCCGCGTGGGAAACCCGTGGTACTGCTCTCGCGTAGCGGGGATCGGGCGCGGCTCCGGCCAGCGCGGCGTTCCGATCGCGGCCAGGAGGCGTGCGACCTCCCCTCCGGCCACGGTCTTGGTTCTCGCCGCCACGGCGAACGCGGAATCCGCCACTCCGACGTCCACGGGAAATTCGGCGATGAGCCGCCCGGCGTCGAGGCGCTCGATCATTTCGTGCAGCGTGACCACGATACGCGCGTCGCCGTTGCGGAGCGCCCAGAACGTGGGCATCATCCCGCGGTACTGCGGAAGTTTGCCACAGTGTACGTTCAACACATAGGGCACGGCCGTGAGGGCCGGGCGACGGAAGATCTCCGGCGCCGCGACGGACAGGAGCACGTCGACGTCGCGGGCCGCGAGTGTGCGCAGATAGGACGCATCATTGATCGTGGAGAGCCGCACCAGCGGAACGCCATGCCGCGCCACAATGCGCTCGAGACTGCGCGGCCGCCCCACTCGGTCAGAGACGGCGGCGGTGACGTAGCGCCCGAGCAGACGTATGAAATCGACTGGGCCGTACAGCTTCAGGAGGCGCCGCACCAGCGCGGTCTTGGATTCCTTGAAATGGCGTAGCAGCACGATTTCCACGAGCTCCAGTCGGTCGCTCGCCGTCTCCCCCAGGAAGGCCTCGAAGAAGCGAGCCGTGAAGAACGGGTCGCTCTGCGTCACGGCGACGACGCGGACGGGTCTGGTCCCCCTGGTCATCGCGTCAAGGCTACCGACGGAGCGCCGCGTCGGCGGCGTATCAGAAAGGCCCATGTCCCAAGCAGATATCCGACCCCGTATGCGACATGGATCACGGGAAACACCACGCTCGACGCGAGTCCCACGGGCAGTCCCCGGCGCCGGGCGAGGAGCGCGGCGCCGATGAAATCGGCGGCCACGTAGGCGCCCAGCGCGAGCATGAGCAGCACGCGCGCGGCACCGAACCACGGCGCGAACAGCGCCGCGAGTACCACGGTGGAGAGAAAAAGCGCGGGGACAAGCTGACGCGCGGTCATGACGGCCCCAACCTTACGCGCGACGAGAGGCTTGAAGTAGCCGTACTGGAAGAACATCCGCCACAGCTTGCCGAGCGCCGCGCGCGTGTAGTAGGTCGCGACGACACCCGGTACGAGCAGCACCCGTCCACCCGCCCGGAGCACGCGGAAGGTGAGTTCGGAGTCCTGACTTCGCAGCAAGTCTTGATCGAACAGCCCCAACCGCTCGAACACATCGCGCCGGTAGCAGCCGCACTGCAGCGTATCGACGTCCCGCACCCGGTCGGTGCCGAGACGGTAGCGGGCGTTGCCGATCCCGAACGGATGCGCCAGCGCCGCCGCGATGGCGCCGGCCATGATCGTCGTGTCCCCCGGCTTCGTCCGCCACGACGCCCCGACACTGTCGGCGCTGGTCCGCTCCATGCAATCAACCAGGTCCGCAATGTAGTTCGGGGGGTAAGCGGCATGCGCATCCATTCGCATGATGATGCGGCCCCGCGCCCGCGCGATGCCCAAGTTCAGGGCGTGCGGGGTGGTGCGTTCCGGGTTGTCGAGCAATTGAATCACCGGATAGCGGCTGGCGTAGTCGGCAATCACGGCGCGGGTGCCGTCGTCGCTCATGCCGTCGACGATGAGCACCTCGAGCCGATCGCGTGGGTATGGGTTCGCCAGCATCGAGTCCAACATCTGCCCGATGTACGCGGCTTCGTTGCGGCACGGCACCACGATCGACACAAAGGGCCGAACCAGTGACGCGGAGACCCCGGGCCCACCGCTCATCGGAGTGTGGCCCGCAAGCGGTCCGCTTTGCGCTGGCCTTGACTGCCTCACCATGCCCGCGCAATCCGCAAAGCCCTTGCCACCGGGGGACCTTCCCATCGCCGGCGCGGCTTCGCGTTGCGGCGCCCCGGGAGCGATGCACGCGCTGACCTGTGCCTTGCCGCCCTCGAGTCCCCCGATGTTGCTTGCGCGCCACATGAACCGAGGTTGACGGGCTACAGGTAGCCCCTTCGGCCGCGCGCGAATCTCCGCGTCAAGGCGGACCCGGCGGCCCCCCTCTTGCTGGACAGTCACGTGCGCATGTGCGGCATCGTCGGAATCGTGCACTCAGACTCGGCCCGGCCCGTTCCTCCTACCGTGATTCGGCGGATGTGCGAGGCGATTCGTCATCGGGGGCCGGACGACGAGGGCGCCTACGTGGACCGCAACGTCGGCCTCGGGATGCGACGGCTCAGCATCATCGATCTGGCGGGCGGACGACAGCCGATCTTCAACGAAGACCAGTCGAAGGTCATCGTCTTCAACGGCGAGATCTACAACTACCGCGAGCTCCGGCGTGGGCTGATCGCGCAGGGACACGTGTTCGCCACTCAGGGCGACACCGAGGTCATCCTGCATCTCTACGAACAGTACGGGCCGGAGTGCGTGCAGCGGCTGCGCGGCATGTTCGCGTTCGCCATCTGGGACGCTGCCGAGCAGACGCTGTTCCTCGCCCGTGACCGGTTCGGCATCAAGCCGCTCTACGTCACGTCCGGACCATGGGGAATCGGGTTCGCGTCGGAGCTGAAGGCACTCCACACGGTCGGCTTATCTTCTCGAGAGCTCGACTGGGACGCGCTCGACACGTATTTCCAGCTGGGGTACATCCCGGCGCCCTCGACGCCGTTCCGCGAAATTCGCAAGCTCGAGCCGGGCCACACGGCCCAGTGGAATCGCACCCGCGGCCTCTCGACCCGGCAATACTGGGATCTCCCGCGAGCGCGGACCTCCACTCCTCGCGATGTCGAGGCGCAGGTCGCGGACTGGCTCGACGAGTCCGTCCAGGCCCATCTGGTGAGCGACGTGCCGGTCGCGGCGTTCTTGAGCGGCGGCCTCGACTCCTCGGCCGTGGTCGCGACCTGGGCGCTGGCGAGCGATGCCCCCCCCCACGCGTTCACCGCGAAGTACTTCGGCTCCGGCGCCGCCAGTGCGGACGAAACGGATCTCGCCCGGCGGCTGGCCGCCGCATACGGCGTGACGCTGACGGAGGTGGACATTCACCCCGACGTCCGGGACCTGCTCGAGCCGATCACGTACGCCCTGGACGAGCCCCACGCCGACGAGTCCGCGGTCCCCACGTGGCTCCTGTCACAGGCGGTCGGCGCGTCCTACAAGGTCGCCCTCACCGGGATCGGCGGCGACGAGTTGTTTGCCGGATACCGACGCCACATCGGGTTCCTCATGGGCGAGCACTACGCGCGCTTGCCTCGCACGGTGCAGCGCGGCGTGAGCGCCCTCGCGAACTTGCTGCGCGAGCCCCGGGGCGCCTCCCTCAGCGTCGATCGCCTCAAGCGATTCCTCCGGGCCGGCAACGGGTCCGCGCCCGAGCGGTTCCTCAGCTACCTCACACGCTTCCCCAACCCTGGCCGGCACGGGCTGTACGCACCCGCGCTGCGCGACCACGTGAGCGGCGCGGCGGCGAGCGGCTGGTTCCGCGACCTGTACCAGCGTCACGGTGCCCCTGCCGGCCTCTCGGCAGCGCTGTACCTGGATTACAAGACGTTCCTCGCTGACGACGTGCTGGCGCTGAGCGACCGCATGGCGATGGCACACTCGCTGGAAATCCGCGTCCCGCTCGTGGACCACGAGCTGGTGGAGCGGGTGTTCCCGCTCCCGGACCGCGTCAAGATCGGCCTGTGGCGGAACAAGCGATTGTTGAAGCGCGCCTTGAAGCGACGCCTTCCCGAGCAGCATCTCCGCGCACCGAAGCGGGGGTTCGTGGGCCCGACCGCCGCCTGGCTGCGTCACGAGCTGCGCGGCATGATCGAGGACGAGCTCGCGCCCGCACGGCTGCAGCGACTGGGCTACTTCGATTCGACCGTGGTCCGGGGTCTGCTGGACGACCACTTCTCCCGGCGTCACAACCGCACGGGCATCCTGTGGGCGTTGCTGTGCTTCTCGATTTGGCACCGCGGGTACGTCGAGGCACCGCCGGCGCGTGCCCCCGCGCGCGCCACCAGGGTCGCTCTCCGGGAGGACGACGTGAACGCCCCTGACGCCAAGGCGGTCAGGTGAACGCACGGCCTCGCCTACTCTTCTTATGCTCGACGCTGCCCTATCCGCCTGATTCGGGGCAGACGATCCGCAGCTTCCATGTGCTGCGGTTGCTGGCTCGCGCGTTCGACGTGACGGCGCTCTGCTTCTATCGTCGCACGCCGCTGAGCTTCGGTCGGCCCGAAGGAGGGACGATTGCGCAAGACCTCGCTCAGCGCCTGGCCGCTTTGGCGCCCCTGGCCGATGTCGAGGCGTTCCCCATACCGCAGGAGCACGGCGTTTGGCGGCTGGCGTGGGACCACCTGCGCAGCATCAGCCTCAACCAGGTCTACACCATCTTCGCCCTCGACTCTCCCTCTTTTCGGAGGCGACTCCTTCACCTTCTCGGGACACGTCGCTTCGATGTGATACACATGGATTCCATCACGCTGTCCGGGTACCTGCCTCTGCTCGGTGACTTGCCCGTGGTCTGCGTGCATCACAACGTCGAGTCCGTTCTGCTGCAGCGTCGCGCGGGGGCAGAGGCCAGCCCCTGGAGACGCGCATACCTGCTCCACCAGGCCCACCTGATGGAGCGGGAGGAGCGGCGCTGGTGTGGGCGTTGTCATCTCAACGTCCTGGTCTCGGAAGCGGATCGGATGGAGCTTCAACGCATCGCGCCAGAGGCCAACACCACGGTGGTGCCGAACGGCGTGGACATCGACGCCTTCCGACCGGGCGCTGGCCGGGAGGAGGGACTCGTGTTCGTTGGAGGGCTCAATTGGTTTCCGAATCGCGACGCCCTGCAATATTTCTGCGACGCGATCCTCCCTCGGGTGCGTGCGGCCGGCGAGGCGACGCCGGTCCGTTGGCTGGGAGGCGGTGCCTCGGACGAGGTTCGTCGCCACTACCGCGACCGCCATGCGGTGGAGCTCACCGGCTATGTGCCGGATGTCCGCCCCTACGTGCGTGACGCCGCTTGCTACGTCGTGCCGCTCCGGGTTGGCGGGGGCACGCGGCTGAAGATCCTCGACGCGTGGGCGATGGGGAAGGCGGTGGTGAGCACGTCGGTCGGCTGCGAAGGGTTGGCCGCCGAGGACGGCCGGAACATGCTCATCCGGGACGACCCAGAAGGCTTCGCTCACGCGGTCCGGGCGGTGCTCCAAGATGGAGGGTTACGTCGGCGCCTGGGGATCGAAGGACGTCGCACGGTTGAGCGTCACTACAGCTGGGAGGGGATCGGCGAGTCGATGCTGCCCCTGTACCGCTCGCTCCACGAGGCGACCGAGGAGCGCCGGCCCGGTCGACCTGTGGCCGCCCGGTCCACCTGAGGAGTACCAGACCTCAAACTGGCAAGATTTAATATCGCAAAGTGCATGTTTACTTGCATATTACGACACAAAACTACTCCGTGGAATTGACGATTTAGCTCGTTCTAGGGGTTTGCAAGTCCTGCAGTGGCGCCTCAACTTCCCGCAGCTGACCGATACGCGGCACACCCGTTGCACCCACGCATCACCCGAAAATACGCTGCTCAGAGCAAAGCCGCTGAAAGGCGGTGACGCAGAGCTACGGGACTAAGGCGAGCCGCTGCTCGCGAGGTCCGCCGGGCCGCCAGCGAATCGACCGCGCGTCGACGCTGGCGGCCCTTTCGTGTTTGGAGGAGTTAACAAGCGATGCCGTTCACGTTCAAGCTGTCACAGCGCCTCGCGCGCATGAAGCTGCCCCTCGCCATCGCCGCCGCGGCGTTCGCGGCGTGCGAGCTGCCTGTTCGGGTCACTGATCCCACCCCACCGAACAGCCCCGTCGTGCAGATCGTCTCTTCTCCCGACACTGTCACACTCGATCCGGACCAGACGCAACAATTCGTTGCGTACGGTCGCACGCAGGCCGGCGACAGCGTCGCCGTCGCCGTGAGCTGGAGTGCGTCGGGGGGAGCGATTGCCAGCGGCGGTCTTTACACCGCGAACGGCGTCGCTGGCAATTATCAGGTGACGGCTACGGCTCAAGTGCCGACAACCGCTGCACCGACGGCAGCCGCTACCAGCGCGACAGTCTCGGGTAGTTCGCAGGTGAAGAACAGGGGTCCGCTGACACAGATTATTCTGACTCCGCCGACCGCCTCCGCAGTCGGCGGGGGAACGGTGCAGTTCGCTGTGTACGGGAAGCGGAAGAACGGTGACAGCGTCGCGGTAGGCGTGGCGTATGCCGCCACGGGGGGCATTGTCTCTGCGGCCGGGCTGTATACCGCCGGGCAGAGCGCGGGAACCTACCAGGTGATCGCCACCCAGAGCGGCGGGACGCTAGCCAGCACCGCGGCCGTCACGATCAGTAATGTGCCAGTGGCGTCGGTGACGGTGAGCCCGGCGGCCGCCAGCCTCACAGCGGGCGCGACGACCCAGCTGACGGCCACTCCGCAGGACGCGAACGGCACCGCCCTCAGTGGTCGGGCCGTGACCTGGGCGACGAGCAACGCGGCCATCGCGACGGTCTCGGCGAGCGGACTAGTGACGGGGGTGGCGGCAGGCTCGGCCACCATCACCGCGACGAGCGAAGGGAAGAGCGCGACGTCCGCCGTGACGGTGACGAACGTGCCGGTGGCCTCGGTGATGGTCAGCCCAGCGGCGGCGACGGTCACAGTAGCCACGACGACGCAGTTGACCGCTACTCCGAAAGACGCGAACGGCACCGCCCTCAGTGGTCGGGTGGTGGCGTGGGGGACGAGCAACGCGGCCGTCGCGACGGTCTCGGCGAGCGGAGTGGTGACGGGCGTGGCGACAGGTTCGGCCACGATCACCGCGACGAGCGAGGGGCAGAGCGGGACGGCGGCCCTGACGGTGACGAACGTTCCGGTGGCGGCGGTCACGGTGAGCCCGGCGACCGCCAGTCTTACCGTGGGCGCGACGACGCAGTTGACAGCCACGCCGAAGGACTCGAACGGCACGGCTCTCAGCGGTCGCGCCCTGACGTGGGCGACGAGCAACGCGGCCATCGCAACGGTCTCGGCGAGCGGATTGGCCAGGGGCGTGGCGGCAGGCTCGGTCACGATCACCGCGACGAGCGAGGGGAAGAGCGGGACGTCCGCCGTAACCGTGACGAACGCGCCGGTGGCCTCGGTGACCGTGACGCCGGCGATTGCGACCCTGCTCATGGGGGCGACGGTGCAGCTGACGGCGACCCCGAAGGATGCCTTCGGCAATCCGCTCAGCGGGCGCGTCGTCGCCTGGACGAGCGACGCCCCGGGTGTGGCCGCGGTGAGCGGCACCGGGCTGGTGACGGGGCTCGGGATCGGTGGGGTGACGA
>Ga0137409_10002569_pt2 | contig 15903 bp, 12 predicted proteins | sample CZODoug1_16funga_FD_122059 | JGI IMG/M metagenome (GOLD analysis project Ga0137409, IMG submission 122059) | Vadose zone soil fungal communities from Angelo Coast Range Reserve, California, USA - CZODoug1_16fungal (Hybrid Assembly) | ecosystem: Environmental > Terrestrial > Soil > Vadose zone... | reverse complement strand
CCCAGCGAGCGGTAGAAGGAGAACAGATCCGGCCCGATCGCCTCGCCGCCGGTGTAGGCGATGCGTACTTTGCTCATGCCCAGCACGTTGCGCAGCGGCCCGTAGATCAGGAAGTCCCCCAGGTAGTACAGGATCCGGTCGAGCAGGCCGACCCGCCGGCGCTCGAGGATCCTGGTTCCGACGCGCTTGGCCACGGCCATGAAAAAGCGGTACAGCCAGCGCTTGAGCGCGCTCGCGTCCTCCATGCGCACCGAGACCTGGGTCAGGAGCGCCTCGAACACGCGCGGCGGCGCAAAGTAATAGGTCGGCGCGACCTCGCGCATGTCGCTCACCACCGTCTCCGCCGCCTCGGGGCAGCAGATGCAGTAGCCGGCAACGAGCGGCTGCGCATAGGAAAAGATGTTCTGGCCGATCCAGGCGGGCGGCATGAACGCGAGCACGACGTCGTGGTCGCCCAGCGATTCCATCTCGGCGACCGCACGCGAGCGGTCGATGAGGTTTTCGTGCGTGAGGACCACGCCCTTCGGCACGCCGGTCGTGCCGGACGTGAAGAACATCGCCGCCGTATCGCTGGCCTTTCCTTTTGCAATCTGGGAATCCAGAAAGGCGGGGTCCCGGGAAAGCAATGCTCGTCCGAGGTCGAGCAGCTTGTCGCAGCTCACCAGCTGCGGGTGCGCGTAGTGCCGCATGCCGCGCGGGTCGTCGTAGTAGATGCGCTTGAGCGTCGGGCACTGCGGCAGGATCTCGAGCAGCTTGTCGACCTGCTCCTGGTCCTCGGCGAAGGCGAAGGCGATTTCGGCGTTCTGGATCGGGAACGCCATCTCCGTGGCGACCGCGTCCTGGTACAAGGGAACCGGCACGCCGCCGAGGCACTGCGCGGCGCAGATCGCGGCGTAAAGGCGCGGACGGTTGTCGCCGACCAGCGCGAGGTGCTCGCCGCGGCTGAAGCCCTGTTCCGCGAGACCGCAGGCGAGCGCTCGTACTTCGTCGGCATAGTGCTGCCAGGTCCAGGTCTGCCAGATGCCGAGATCTTTCTCGCGGATAGCCGGCCGCGCGCCGCGCACGCGTGCGTGGTGCATCAGCAGCTTCGGGAACGTGTCCAGCGGCCCGGCGTCCGTTGCCATGGAGCCCCTCCTCCGTGAGCCGGCGGATTCTTGCACAAAATCTGCGGTATAACTGCGAAAGCGATGAAGGGCAAGGAACACTGGGCCACGAAAGGCGGCATCAAGCTTTTCCTGTGGCAGAAATCTCCGGCCGCTGCTCCCAAGGGGACGATCCTGTTCGTGCACGGCTCGTCCATGGCGTCGCAGCCCACTTTCGACCTGCAGGTGCCCGGGCGGCCGGATTCCTCGGCGATGGAATGGTTCGCCGCGCGCGGCTTCGATACCTGGTGCCTCGATAACGAGGGCTACGGCCGCTCGGACAAGTCGCGGCCGATCAATTGCGACATCCCGAACGGGGCAGATGACCTGGATGTTGCCAGCCAGTACGTCCTCAAGAATTCCGGGCAGAAGAAAATCCTTGTCTACGGAATTTCCTCGGGAGCGCTGAAAGCAGCGTTGTTCACGCAGCGCCATCCGGAGCGCGTGGCGCGGCTGGCGCTCGATGCCTTCGTCTGGACCGGCGAAGGCAGCCCGACGCTCGCCGAGCGCAGGAAGCGGCTGCCCGAGTTCCAGTCGAAAAACCGCCGCCCGATCGATCGCGCTTTCGTGCGCAGCATCTTCCAGCGCGATCACCCCGGCACCGCGGACGAGGCCACCATCGAGGCGTTCGCCACCGCGATCCTGGCGCTCGACGACTCGGTGCCGACCGGTACCTACGTCGACATGTGCTCGAAGCTGCCGCTCGTCGACCCGGCCAGGATCAGCGTGCCGACGCTCGTCCTGCGCGGCGAGTTCGACGGCATCGCCGGCATCGACGACCTGCTCGAGTTCTACCGCCGCCTGCCTCATCCGGACAAGCAGTTCTCGGTGATGGAGGGCATCTCGCACGCGAGCTTCCAGCAGAAGAACTACCTCACCGTGTATCACCTGTTGCACGGCTTTTTCACGCAACCCGAACCGGTGCACCGCGGATGAGACGCCTTTTCTTTTTCATCCTCATTTCATTTTTTGCAGTTGAGGGTCTCGCGCAGGGCTGGCCGTCCCGTCCGATTCGCATGGTGGTGCCGCTGTCGCCCGGAGGCTTTGCCGACGTTCCCGGTCGCATCCTGGCCTCGCGGCTGTCCGCGCTCCTCGGATACAACGTGTTCGTAGAGAACCGGCCGGGCGCAGGAGGCACCATCGGCGCCGACTTCGTGGCGAAAAGCGCGCCGGATGGCTACACCCTGCTGTTCACCGGGACGCCCCACGTCATCAGCGCCTGGATCTACAAGAAACTGCCATACGATGCGCTCAAGGACTTCGAGCCGGTGGCGCTGGTCGCCTCGGGACCCTACGTCCTGGTGGTCAATCCGCGGCTCCCGGTCCATTCGGTACGCGAGCTCGTCGCCGCCGCGAAAGCGCAGCCCGGAAAGATCGACTATGCGAGCTCGGGCAACGGCAGCGCACAGCATCTCGTGAGCGCGCTGTTCGCCTCGATGGCCGGCATCGAGCTGAACCACGTCCCGTACAAGGGCAGCGGGCCGGCGATGCAGGACTTGCTCGGGGGACAGGTAAAAGTTTCCTTCGCCGGGATCCCGAACGTGCTGCCGCACGTCAAGGCGGGGCGCCTGCGCGCGCTCGCCGTATCGACACCGCAGCGCTCGCCCGATCTGCCGGACGTGCCGACGGCGGCGGAAGCAGGCGTGCCGGGCTACCAGGCGACCCTGTGGCTGAACCTCGCCGCGCCGGCCGGAACTCCGGGCGACATCGTCCAGCGCATTTACGCCGAGACAGCCAGGGCGCTGCAGGATGCGGAACTGCAGCAGAACTTTCGCTCAGCAGGCGTTGAGGCGAGCCCGATGAGCCCGCAGGAGCTCGCCGGCTTCATGCGCGGCGAATACGAGAAGTGGGGCAAGGTCGTGCGCGATACCGGCGCGACGGTCAACTAAGGGGAGACGCAGATGAGATTTGTCGCGTTATTAAGCGCGCTTTGCGTTTCAGCGGGCGCCTGGGCGCAAGCCGGCTGGCCCGCCAAGCCGATCAGGATCGTGGTGCCGGTGACCACCGGCGGGCCGAGCGACCTCGTGGCGCGCATCCTCGGCGAAAAGCTCTCCGCTTCGCTCGGCAAGCCGGTGATCATCGAGAACCGGCCCGGGGCGTCGATGGTGATCGGCTCGGCGTTCGTCGCGAAGTCGGATCCGGACGGCTACACGCTGCTGCAGGCGGCGGCGAACCTGGCGATCAATCCGTATTTCATGCAGGACATCCCGTTCGACGTGGTGAAGGACTTCGCGCCGGTGTCGCTCACGCATCTCACGCCGTATGTGTTCGTCGTGAGCGCGCAGTCTCCGGTCATGTCGCTTCAGGAGCTGATCGCGTCGGTCCGCCACGGAACGCAGACCACGTTTGGAACCGCAGGCCCGGGAAGCCCGCAGCAGCTGGCGACTTTCCTGCTGGCGCAAATGACCGGCCTGCCGAAGATGACCGAAGTGCACTACAAGGGCAGCTCCGCGGCGCACCCCGACCTGATCTCGAACCGCATCAGCTTCATGATCGATCCCCTGGCAGCCTCCGGAGGGCACATCAAGGCCGGAACGCTGCGCGCCCTGGCCGTGACGACGCCCGAGCGCAACGCGTCCTTTCCGAACGTGCCCACCGCGATCGAGGCCGGCATCCCGGGCTACGACTTCGCGAGCTGGGGCGGCGTGTTCGCGCCGGCGCGCACGCCGCGCGAGATCATCCTCAGGCTGAACGCCGAGCTCGGCGCCGCGCTCGCGAGCGCCGAGGTCCGCAAGCGCTTCGACGACATGGGCCTCGTCGCCAAGCACTCATCGCCGGAGGAGTTCGGCAGCTTCGTGCAGTCGGAGCTGGCGCGCTGGAAAGCGGTGCTCGCCGACAAGAAGTCCTGAGTTACATGTTGCGGCGGTACTGGCCGCCGACTTCGAACAGGGCGTGGGTGATCTGCCCGAGCGAGCAGACGCGCACCGCGTCCATTAACACCGAGAAGACGTTCTCGTTGCGGATCACTGCCTGGCGCAGCCTTTCAAGCATGTCCGGCGCCTCCTTCGCATTTCTCGCTTGAAAATCCCGCAACCGTTTCAGCTGGGATTGCTTCTCCTCGTCCGTCGACCTGATCAGCTCGAGTTTCTGCGGCGTCGACTCCCCGTGCGGGTTGCGGAAGGTATTGACGCCGATGATCGGGTAGGAGCCGTCGTGCTTCCGGTGCTCGTAGTAGAGCGACTCTTCCTGGATCTTGCCGCGCTGGTAGCCGGTCTCCATGGCGCCGAGCACGCCGCCGCGGCTGGAGATCGCCTCGAACTCCTTCAGCACCGCCTCCTCGACGAGATCGGTGAGCTCCTCGAGCACGAACGAGCCCTGGTTCGGGTTCTCGTTCTTCGCCACGCCCCATTCCCGGTTGATGATCATCTGGATCGCCATGGCGCGGCGCACCGACTCCTCGGTCGGGGTGGTGATCGCCTCGTCATAGGCGTTGGTGTGCAGCGAGTTGGTGTTGTCGTAGGTCGAGATCAGCGCCTGCAGCGTGGTGCGGATGTCGTTGAACGCGATCTCCTGCGCGTGCAGCGAGCGTCCGGAGGTCTGCGAATGGAACTTGAGCTTCTGGCTGCGCTCGTTGCCGCCGTAGCGCCGCTTCATCGCCACCGCCCAGATGCGGCGCGCGACGCGCCCGAGCACCGCGTACTCCGGGTCCATGCCGTAGGAGAAGAAGAACGACAGGTTCGGGGCGAAGTCGTCGATGCGCATGCCGCGCGCGAGGTAGGCCTCGACGAAGGTGAAGCCGTTGGCGAGCGTGAAGGCGAGCTGCGAGATCGGGTTCGCGCCGGCCTCGGCGATGTGGTAGCCCGAGATCGACACCGAGTAGAAGTTTCTCACCTCGTTGCGGATGAAGTACTCCTGGATGTCGCCCATCAGCTTGAGCGAGAACTCGGTGGAGAAGATGCAGGTGTTCTGGCCCTGGTCTTCCTTCAGGATGTCGGCCTGCACCGTGCCGCGCACTGCCGACAGCGTTTCCTTGTTTATCGTTTCAAGCTGTTTTGCGTCCGGTTGCCGTGAATGCGTCTTGGAAAACTTTTCCACCTGCTGGTCGATCGCGGTGTTGAAGAACATCGCGAGGAGGGTCGGCGCCGGCCCGTTGATGGTCATCGACACCGAGGTGGCCGGATCGCACAGGTCGAAACCCGAGTAGAGCACCTTCATGTCGTCGAGCGTGGCGATCGACACGCCCGAGTTGCCGACCTTGCCGTAGATGTCGGGCCGCTCGTCGGGGTCGAAGCCGTACAGCGTCACCGAGTCGAACGCGGTCGACAGGCGCTTCGCGGGCAGGTCCTTCGACAGCAGGAGGAAGCGCCGGTTGGTGCGGAAGGGACTGCCTTCGCCGGCGAACATGCGCGTCGGGTCCTCGTTCTCGCGCTTGAAGTGGAACACCCCGGCCGTGAATGGAAACTCGCCCGGCAGGTTCTCGCGCAGGCGCCAGCGCAGCAGCTCGCCGTGGTCCTCGAATCTCGGCAGCGCGACCTTGGGAACCCTGGTGCCCGATAGCGACGTGCTGCCGAGCGCGGTGCGGATTTCCTTGCCGCGGACTTTCACGACGTGCTCCTCGCCGGAATAGGTCTGCAGCGTCTCGGGCCAGGAATCGAGCAGCGCCGTCGCGTCGGCATCGAGCGATCTTTCCGCGAGCAGGGACTGTATTTCAGGCAACTCTTTTCCGAGCATCGCCTGGGTCGCCGCGAGCTGCTGCCTCTCACGCGCGATTCTCGACTGCTGAAAGGCAAACTGGTGATACGCCCTTACCGTTTCCGCTATCTCGGCGAGATAGCGCTGGCGCTTGGGCGGAATGATGAGGTGCACGTCCGAAGGGACCTTGACGTCGAGCCGCGGCAGGCGGCCGGGCTTGAGCTTCAGCCCCTTCTCGGCAAGCCTGGCGGCGATGGCGTGGTACAGCGCGGTGACGCCGTCGTCGTTGAAGCGCGAGGCGATGGTGCCGAACACCGGCATCTGCTCGGCGCTCGTGCCGAAGACCTGGCGGTTGCGCTGGACCTGCTTGCGCACGTCGCGCAGCGCGTCCTCCGCGCCCTTGCGGTCGAACTTGTTGATCGCCACGAAATCGGCGAAGTCGAGCATGTCGATCTTCTCGAGCTGGCTCGCGGCGCCGAACTCCGGCGTCATCACGTAAAGCGAAACGTCGACGTGCGGCACGATGGCCGCGTCGCCCTGGCCGATGCCGGCCGTCTCGACGATGATCAGCTCGAAGCCCGCCGCCTTGCACGCGGCAATGGCGTCGCCGAGCGCAGCGGAGAGCGAGCTCTCCGTCTCGCGCGTGGCAAACGAGCGCATGAAGATCCCCGGCTGGTGGATCGCGTTCATGCGGATGCGGTCGCCCAGCAACGCGCCGCCGGTTTTCCTGCGCGTCGGGTCGACCGACAGCACCGCGATGCGCACCTCGTCGCCCTGATCGAGGCGGAAACGGCGCACCAGCTCGTCGGTCAGCGAAGATTTTCCTGCGCCCCCCGTGCCGGTGACGCCGAGAACGGGTACCTCGTGCGCTTTTCCCTTCAAGGCCTCTTTTCTTCCTAGTTCGAGAGAAGTAATGATCTGGGCCAGCGCGCGCAGATCGCCCTGCTTCGACTCCTTGGGCGCGTGCTGCGCCGGATCGAAATCGCAGCGCGCCAGCATGTCGTTGATCATGCCCTGCAGGCCCATGCGCTGCCCGTCCTCGGGCGAGTAGATGCGCGCGACGCCGTAGTCCTGCAGCTCCTTGATCTCGGCCGGCACGATGACGCCGCCGCCGCCGCCGAACACCTTGATGTGCTCGCCGCCGCGGCTGCGCAGCAGGTCGAGCATGTACTTGAAGAACTCGATGTGCCCGCCCTGGTAGGAGGAGACGGCGATGCCCTGCACGTCCTCCTGCAGCGCGGCGCGAACGATCTCCTCGACCGAGCGGTTGTGCCCGAGGTGGATCACCTCGGCGCCCGAGGCCTGCAGGATGCGCCGCATGATGTTGATCGACGCGTCGTGGCCGTCGAACAGGCTCGCCGCGGTGACGAAGCGGATCTTGTGCTTCGCCTTGTAGACGAGCTTGGCTGAGTCCGACAGGTCGGTCATGCCGCTAGCCTAGTTTACGTTTACGTAAACGTCAATCTCGGAACGACGGGTCTTTCGCCTCCACCAGCCGGACCATTGCCGCGAAGACGTCGTCGCAGGTGCGCTTCTCGGCCGGACCGCCCTCGCGCACCGTCTGCTCGAACACCTCGGGCCGGATCGGATACAACTCGCCCGCGGCGCTGGAAGCGATCTGCACGTCGCAGGCGCGCTGCAGCGTCCAGAGCAGCAGGAAGGTCTCGGGAATACTGGCACCCCACGCGAGCAGGCCGTGATTGCGCAGGATCACCGCCGGCTTGTCGCCGATGTCGCGCAGCAGGCGCTCCTTCTCGTCCGGATCGACGGTGACGCCCTCGAAGTCGTGGTACGCCACGCGGCCGCGGAGCATCGCGCCGTAGAAATTGTCGTGCGACAGGCCGTCCTTCAGGCCGGCCACCGCGCAGCCGGTGGTGGTGTGCGTGTGCATCACGCAGTGCGCCCGCCCGATCGCGCCGTGGATCGCCGAATGGATCACGAAGCCGGCCTGGTTCACCGGCCAGCGCGATTCGCGCAGCGGATGGCCTTCGATGTCGATGAGGATCAGGTTCGAGGCCGTGATCTCGCGGTAATGCAGCCCGAACGGATTGATGAGAAAGCGCACTTCCGGCCCCGGCACGCGCAGCGTGATGTGGTTGAAGATCATCTCGGTCCAGCCGAGCATGTCGAACACGCGGTAGCACGCCGCCAGCTCGACGCGCGCCTTGCGCTCGGTCTCGCTCAGCGGCAGCTCCCGCGCCGGGCGGACCGCCTTTTCGCTGTAAATGCTCATGGCTTTGAGTTTACTCCGGTGACAAACACTAGAGCACCACCGGTCTGTCGGGCAGCTCGTTCGCCCGGCTGCCCGGGAAATGCCGCGCCAGATGCCGCGCCACCGCGCGGATTCCGTCTGTTACCGCCTTTTCATAGTTTCCCTGCCTTAGCTCCGCTTCCATCGCGCGGCAGATCTCGTCCCATTGCGGCCCGGTCCTTGCGTGGATGCCGCGGTCGGCGACGATCTCCACGTCGCGGTCCGCGAGCAGAAGATAGATCAGGACGCCGTTGTTGTGCTCGGTGTCCCAGACGCGAAGCTGCGAGAACACTTCGATGGCGCGTTCGCGCGCCGATTGATCCCGTAGAAGCGGACCCAGGTCGAGCGCGGCCTCCACCGCGAAGCGGATCTCGCCCGCATGCCGGGTTTCCTGCTCCTGGATGGTTTTCTCTATGGCTGCCATCGCCGCGGGCGGAAACGCTCGCGAAACCTGCCCCGGAATAGCGAGCAGGTGACGGGCGATGCGCTTGAGATCCATGCTCACCAGCGGCCGGATGCGCCGCCGCCGCCGAAGCTTCCGCCTCCACCGCGAAAGCCGCCGCCGCTGAATCCTCCGCCTCGTCCTGAAAAGCCTCCACCGTAACGGCCACCGTATCCGCCGCCGCCGAACAAGGTGAAGATGAAGGCAATGACGGCGGCGATGAGGGCCACCGCCAGGACGCCGACCAGCAGCCAGGCGAGCGCCCCGACCAGTGCGCCGGTAACGATGCCGCCGAGAAACCTGCCGAGGATCGCGCGCAGCAGGCTGCCCGCCACGAGCGCAAGGATCAAGAGGACCGGAATCACCTGCCCGATGCCGCCGTCCGCAATGGCCGGCCTCTTCGGCTCGGGCAACGGTTCGCCCTGGATCACGCGCATCATTGCGTCGACGCCGGCGCTGATGCCGCCGAAGAAATCGCCCTCGCGAAAGCGCGGCACGATGATCTCGCGAATGATGCGGCTTGCGGCGGCGTCGTTGAGCGCGCCTTCCAGCCCGTAGCCGACCTCGATGCGCACCGCGCGGTCGTTCTTGGCGATGAGCAGCAGGGCGCCGTCATCGATGCCCTTGCGCCCGAGCTTCCACTCCTCGGCGACCCGCAGGGCGTACTGCTCGACGGTTTCCGGCGCGGTGCTCGGCACCATCAGCACCGCGATCTGGCTGCCCTTGCGCAGCTCGAACTCCCGCAGCTTGCGCTCGAGCTCCGCCCTCTGCTCGCTGGTGAGCGTCGCGGTCTGGTCGATGACCCGCGCGGTGAGCGGCGGCACCGAGAGCTGCGCCCATACCGCGGCGGAAAACAGTAACGCGAGAAACAAACCGCGGATCACTTGGCCTTGCGCTCGAAATCGACGCGCGGCGGCTTGGCGAGCTCCTTTTCGTTCTCCACCGTGAAGGTCGGCTTCGGCTTGAAGCCGAACATCATGGCGGTCAGGTTGCTGGGAAACGAGCGCACCGTCACGTTGTATTCCTCCACCGCCTTGATATAGCGGTTGCGCGCCACCGCGATGCGGTTTTCCGTGCCCTCGAGCTGCGCCTGCAGGTCGCGGAACAGCGCGTCGGACTTCAGCTGCGGATAGTTCTCCGCCACCGCGAGGAGGCGGGAAAGCGCGCTCGTCAGCTCGGCCTGCGCCGCCTGGAATTTGGCGAACGCCTCGGGGTTGTCGACCAGCTCGGGCGTCGCCTGGATCGACCCGGCGCGCGCGCGCGCCTCGGTGACCTGCCGCAGGACCTGCTGCTCCTGCGCGGCGTAGCCCTTCACCGTGTTGACGAGGTTCGGCACCAGGTCGGCGCGGCGCTGGTACTGGTTCAGCACCTCGGCCCAGGCCGCCTTGACCTGCTCATCCCTGCGCTGCAGCTCGTTGTAGCCGCAGCCGGACAAAAGCAGGGTACAGAGCGCCGCAATCGCCAATCCGAATCCACGCATGGTTTTCTCCTTGGCTGCCTATCCGGGGAATCGCCGCCCGAGGTCGCGCAGCACTTCCCGCGCGCAATTATGGCCCGGCGCGCCGGTCACGCCGCCGCCGGGATGCGCGCCGGAGCCGCACAGGTACAACCCGTCGAGGGGCGCACGGTAATCGGCGTAACCGAGCAGCGGCCGCGCCGACCAGAGCTGATCCAGCGTGAGCGCGCCGTGGAAGATGTCGCCGCCGACGAGGCCGAAGTCGCGCTCGAGGTCGGCGGGCGACAGCGCGCTGTAGGCGATCAGGCTGGCGCGGAAGCCCGGCGCGTGCGACTCGATCACGTCGAAGATGCGCTCGACCGCTTCCTGCTTGCGCAGGTTCCAGTCGACCTCGGGTGCAAAGTGCTGGCAGAACAGGCTCGCGACATGCGCGCCCCTGGGCGCCAGCGTATCGTCGAGCGTGCTCTGGATCACCATCTCGACGATCGGCGAGCGCGAAATGCCGTCCTGGCGCGCATCGAGATACGCGCGGTCCATGTACGCGAGCGACGGCGCCATGATGATGCCCGAGGCATGGTGCGGTCCCGGCTCCGGATGGCAGGCGAAGCGCGGCAGCGCCGACAGCGCGACGTTCATGCGAAAGCTCGCCGAGGCGCATTTATAGCGCTGCATCCGGGCGACGAACTCCGGCGGCAGGCTGCTCCGGTCCACCAGCTCGAGATAGAGCAGCTTGGGGTTCACGTTGGCCACGACCGCGCGCGCCGTGATCTTGCGCTCGTCCTCCAGCATCACCATCCCCTGCCCGACGCGGACCACGCGCGCATTGCACTCGATGTCGACGCCATGGCTACGCGCCTCGGCCGCGAGCGCCTCGCTGATCGCTCCCATGCCGCCGATCGCATGTCCCCACACGCCGCGCTTGCCGTTGACCTCGCCGAACGAATGGTGAAGCAGCACGTACGCCGTACCGGCGTGGTAAGGGCTCGCGTAATTGCCCACCACCGCGTCAAAGCCGAACGCCGCGCGGATGCCTTCCGACTCGAACCACTGCTCGAGCAGCTCGGCGGCGCTGCGCGTGAAAAAGAAAAGGAAATCGCGCCGTGCCTCCATGTCGAGCGCCTTGAGCAGTCTGCCCGCCTTCAGGGCGCGCAGCAGGTCGATGAAGCCGCCGCCGACGTTCGGCGGACATTGCAGCGCCAGCTCGCGCAGCGCGTCCGCGACGCGCTCCAGGACCGCCCAGTAGCGCGGCAGCCGCTCGGCGTCGCGCGCGGAAAAGCGCGCCAGCTCGCGCTGCGCGGCTTGCAGGCCGCCGCCCACCTTCAGATAGCCGTTTTCGAGCGGCAGGAAGTTGGCCAGCGGGCGCTCGACGATGCGCAGGCCATGCTGCGAGAGGCGCAGGTCGCGGATCACCTTGGCCTGCAACAGGCTGACGGTGTAAGCCGCGACCGAATTGCGGAACCCGGGATGGAACTCCGCGCTGGCTGCCGCGCCGCCGACGGCGGCGCGTCGCTCGAGCACTTTTACCTTGAGGCCGCCCTTCGCCAGATAGCAGGCACAGGTGAGGCCGTTGTGACCGGCGCCGATGACGACTGCATCGTAGCGCTCCACCCTCGGCTCACTCGACCGTGACGGACTTCGCGAGATTTCTCGGTTTATCGACGTCGGTGCCGCGCGCGAGCGCCGCGTGGTAGGCGAGCAGCTGCAGCGGCACGACGTGCAGGATCGGCGAAAGCAGCCCGTAGTGCTCAGGCAGCCGCACCACGTTCACGCCGGAGGAAGATGTGATATGCGTGTCGGCATCGGCGAACACGTACAGCTCGCCGCCGCGCGCCCTCACTTCCTGCATGTTGGACTTCAGCTTCTCGAGCAGCGCGTCGTTCGGCGCGACGGTCACCACCGGCATGTCGCTGGTGACCAGCGCGAGCGGGCCATGCTTCAGCTCGCCGGCGGCGTAGGCCTCGGCGTGGATGTAGGAAATCTCCTTCAGCTTCAGCGCGCCCTCGAGCGCGATCGGGTAGTGCAGCCCGCGGCCAAGGAACAGCGCGTGCTCTTTCTTCGCGAAGCGCTCGGCCCACGCCATGACCTGCGGCTCGAGCGCGAGCACCGCGGCGAGCGCCGTGGGCAAGTGCCGCAAGCGCTTGAAGTGCGCTGCCTCGTCTTCCTCGGTGAGACGCCCGCGACCTTTGGCAAGGGTCAAAGAAAGAAGAAACAGCCCTATCAGCTGGGTGGTGAAGGCCTTGGTCGAGGCGACGCCGATCTCGGCCCCGGCATGCGTGAGGAAGGCGAGCCGCGTCATGCGCATCATGGCGCTGGTCGCGACGTTGCAGACGGCGAGCGTCTTGCCGTGCCCCAGCGCCTGGGCGTGCTTCAACGCCGCCAGGGTATCGGCGGTTTCGCCCGACTGCGACACCAGCGTGACCAGCGTGCGCGGGTTGGGGACGCTCGAGCGGTAGCGGTATTCGCTCGCGATCTCGACGTTGCAGGGCAGTCCTGCCAGCGCCTCGATCCAGTGCCGCGCCACCAGGCCGGCGTGGTAGCTGGTGCCGCAGGCGAGGATCAGCACCGAGTCCACCTCGGCGAGCTGCTCTTGCGCCTGGTTGCCGAAAAGCGCCGGGGTGACCGTCGCCACCGACTCGAGCGTGTCCGAGACCGCGCGCGGCTGCTCGAAGATCTCCTTCTGCATGAAGTGGCGATAGGGACCCAGCTCGGCCGCGGCGCCGGCGGTCTTTACCGTGCGCACCTCGCGCGACGCGGCGCGGCCGTCGCGGTCGACGGCGCGCCAGCCCTCCCGGTCGATGGAAACCACATCGCCGTCCTCGAGGTAGGCGATGCGCTCGGTCGTGCCGGCAAGCGCGAGCGCATCGGAGGCGAGGAAGAATTCTTTTTCCCCGACTCCCACCACCAGCGGGCTGCCGGAGCGCGCGCCGACCACGCGATGCGGTTCCTTGCTTGCCAGCACCGCAATGGCGTAGGCGCCGGCGAGGCGTTTCACGGCCGCGCTCACCGCTTCCGCCAGGTCGCCGCGGTAAAGGCTATGCACGAGGTGGGCGATGACTTCGGTATCGGTCTGGCTGTCGAAGCGGTACCCCGCCGCCTGCAGCTCGGCGCGCAGCTCTTCGTGGTTTTCGATGATGCCGTTGTGCACCAGCGCGATTTCCCCGTGCGAGACGAGGGGGTGCGCGTTCTCGGTCGCCGGCGCCCCGTGCGTCGCCCAGCGGGTGTGGGCGATACCCGTCGCGCCTTCGATGTGTTTTTCGGCAACTTGAATTGCCAGGTTGGCGACGCGCGCGACGCTGCGCACGCGCCCGATCTGGCCGTCAAAAAGCACGGCTACGCCGCAGGAATCATAGCCGCGGTACTCGAGCCGGCGCAGGCCTTCGACGAGGACCGGGACGATGTCGCGCCGCGCCGCCGCGCCGACGATGCCGCACATGATCTCAGCCTTTCTTCCGCGGCGGTTTCCAGGACGGGATCGACACCTGCCTGGCGCGCGCGACGGTGAGCTGTCCCGGCGGCGTGTCCTTGCTGATGGTCGAGCCGGCGCCGATATAGGAGCCGCGCGCGATGCGCACCGGCGCCACCAGCGTCGCGTCCGAGCCGATGAAGCAGTCGTCCTCGATCACGGTGCGGTGCTTCGCCGCGCCGTCGTAGTTGCAGGTGATGGTTCCAGCCCCCACGTTCACGCGGCGGCCGACCTCGGAGTCGCCGAGGTACGAGAGGTGGTTGGCCTTGGAGCCGGCGCCGAGGCGGCTCGCCTTGACCTCGACGAAGTTTCCAACATGCACGTCCTCCGCCAGGCTTGCGCCGGGCCGCAGTCGCGCGAACGGCCCGACGCGGCAACGCTCGCCGAGCTCGGCGTCGTCGAGATGCGAGAAGGCGAGCACCTCGGTGCCGGCTCCGATGCTGACGTTTTTCAGCACGCAGTTCGGTCCGACCCGGACGTTGTCGCCGAGGCTCACGCGGCCCTCGAACACGCAGTTGACGTCGATCGAGACGTCGCGGCCGCACTCGAGCGCCCCGCGCACGTCGATGCGCGCGGGATCGGCCAGCGTCACGCCGGCATCGAGCAGCCGCCTCGCCTCGCGCCCCTGGCAGACGCGCTCCAGCACGGCGAGCTCCTGCATGGAATTGACGCCGGCGACTTCCCAGTGATCCTCGGCCTTGACGGCGACCACCGGCACGGCGTCGGCCACGGCGAGCGCCACCAGGTCGGTGAGGTAGTACTCCTTCTGCGCATTGTCATTGCCGATCTTCGACAGCCATGGCGCGAGCCGCCGCGCGCTCAGGCAAAAAAAACCCGCGTTGACCTCGCGGAGGGCGAGCTCGCTCGCCGTGGCGTCCTTTTGCTCGACGATGCGCCCGACGCGCTGCGCCGCGTCGCGCACGATGCGGCCATAGCCCGAAGGGTCGGCGAGCTCGGCGGTGAGCATGGCCAGGCCCCCGCGCGCGCCCTCGACCAAGCGCTTCAATGTCGCGGGCCGCACCAGCGGCACGTCGCCGTAGAGGATCAGCACGTTCGCGTCGGACGACAGCTGCGGCAGCGCCTGCAGCACGGCGTGGCCGGTGCCGAGCTGCTCGGCCTGCAGCACCCAGTCGACGCCGGAATCCGGAAAGGCCGCGCGTACTTTGTCGGCGCCATGGCCATGCACCACGAAAATCTTGCGCGGCGCGAGCGCGCGCGCGGCGTCGATCACATGCGCGAGCAGCGGCCGGCCGGCAAGCGGATGAAGCACCTTGGGAAGGTCCGACCGCATGCGCTTGCCCAGGCCGGCGGCCAGTACGATCACGTCGAGCGGCATCACGCGGATTCTAGGCTAATATTGTTTTTCCGGAGGAGGACGACATGAAACCGCTGGCAGGCGGATGCATTGCAATCGCGCTCGGCCTCGCCGCCGGGCAGGCGCTCGCGCAGGACAGCTGCTCGAATCGCGGCGATCTTGACCTGCTTTACTGCGACGAGAACAAGGACCTCGTCGCCGATGCGCCGAAAGATCCGAAGAAGTTCAAGAACCCGTCCACGCTGGTCTTCACCTACACCCCGGTGGAGGATCCCGCGGTGTACGAGAACGTCTTCAAGCCGTTTACCGACTACCTGTCGAAGTGCACCGGCAAGCGCGTGGTGTTCTACCAGGTGCAGTCGAACGCGGCGGAAATCGAGGCGATGCGCTCCGGGCGCCTGCACGTCGGCGGCTTCTCCACCGGGCCGACGAATTTCGCCGTCAACCTCGCCGGCGCCGTGCCCTTCGCCGTCAAGGGAAATGCGAAGGATTGGCAGGGGTATCAGTTGATCTTCGTGGTGAGGAAGGACAGCCCTTACCAGAAGCTCGCCGACCTGAAGGGCAAGAAGGTGGCCCATGTGCAGCCTTCCTCCAACTCGGGAAATCTGGCGCCGCGCGTGCTGTTTCCGAAAGAGGGCCTGGTCCCCGACAAGGACTACAAGGTGCTCTATTCGGGCAAGCACGACCAGACCGTGATGGGCGTTCTTTCCGGCGACTTCGATGGCGGCCCGGTGGCTTCCGACGTGTTCAAGCGCATGATCGACCGCGGACAGATAAAAGCCGGGGACTTCCGCATCCTCTATCGCAGCCAGACGTTTCCGACGTCGTCGTTTGCGTACGCGCATGACCTTGAGCCGAAGCTGCGCGACACGCTGCTGAAGTGTTTCTACGATTACCGCTTCCCTGCCGAGATGCAAAAGGCGTTCGACGGCGCCGACCGCTTCTTCCCGATCAATTACAAGGAGCACTGGGCCCTGGTGCGGCAGGTCGCCGAAGGCAGCGGCGAGAAATTCAACAAGGCGGCGTTCGACGCGCTCGCCAAGAAGGAAGCCGAAGCGGCCGCAAAGGGCAAGAAATAGCGTGAGCGCGGCGCTTTCGGTCCGGGGACTGGTCAAGGAGTACGTCCCCGGCAAGCCGGTGCTGCGCGGCATCGATCTGGATTTCGAAGCGCGCGGCATCAGCGCGGTCATCGGCCCCTCGGG
>Ga0137409_10003828_pt1 | contig 15904 bp, 15 predicted proteins | sample CZODoug1_16funga_FD_122059 | JGI IMG/M metagenome (GOLD analysis project Ga0137409, IMG submission 122059) | Vadose zone soil fungal communities from Angelo Coast Range Reserve, California, USA - CZODoug1_16fungal (Hybrid Assembly) | ecosystem: Environmental > Terrestrial > Soil > Vadose zone... | reverse complement strand
CGGACTATCGGTCAATGGCGGGCTGTACTACATCGGGCCGCGCGCCGTCAACGACGCGGATCAGGCATGGATCGGTGGCTATACGCTCGTAACCGCCGGTCTGCGTTACACGACGCGCGTCTTCGGCACACGCGCGAGGCTCCAGGCAAACCTCGAGAACGCGACCAACAAGCGCTACTGGAGTGCGGTTGGTTCGAACCAGATCGGTGTCGGTCTCTCGCGCATGCTCGAGCTGAGCGCAGCTTTCGATTTCTAGCGATAGCGGACGCGGGGAGCGACATGGGCGCAACGGAATAGGGCGGTGTCCCGCTATGTGACGATGCGATCACGCATGGGTAGCTCACGTCGGCGTGCACGAGACTTGTGTTGGTATTACGGTAAGTGGCGCGTACGCGGCTGCGTTTTCCAAAGTGCTTTGTATTTTGGTGCCGGCTGAGGGATTGCTCGGCGCTGCGCGCCTCGTCCCTTCGCTCCGCTTCGGGACCGCCGTCGCTCGCGCGCCGGCGTCTCTCTCCCAACCGACCTGCCTTTATCGAGATTCAACCTCTGACTGTTTTCCAGAGATTTCCAGCCGATTGGCGGAGAGGGAGGGATTCGAACCCTCGAAGGGCTTTTGACCCTTACGCCCTTAGCAGGGGCGCGCCTTCGACCACTCGGCCACCTCTCCCGTCGGGCAAAGCCCTATCTTGGAAGCGCGGGATGATACCCGTCCGGAGCAGTCCAGGTAAAGCGATCGGGGGCTAAAGGCGCCTTTCAGGCGTTATCGGAAACCTTGGTTTTAGTGCCCGAAGGGGGCTGTACACCAAGATCGCCGTCTTCTTCTCGTTTTATGCGGTCGTAAATCTCTTCGCGGTGGACGGCCACATCCTTGGGCGCGTTGACGCCGATCCGGACTTGGTTCCCCTTGACGCCCAGAACCGTCACGGTGACCTCGTTTCCGATCATCACCGTTTCACCAACTCGTCTCGTCAATATCAACATGTTGCGGCTCCTAGCTCCCGTGGCATGTATTGCGGAACACCTGACTGCGTTCGAAACCGCATCGCCGTCCTCGTTCCTTCATGGACGAATCGTAATTCGACACGCCATGGAGTCGTTCATCAAACTGTAAGAATACAAGAAACCGCCGATCGATTCTTGCCCTTGTTGAGCAGGCGTATAGTTAAATTGATTAACTAGCCTTCCGCCTGCGCACCAAATTTTCCACGCCCGCCAGTGCGGCACCCAAGTTCTCAGGCTGGGTGCCCCCCGCTTGCGCGAAGTCGGCTCGCCCGCCGCCCCTCCCGCCCACTTGCGCCGCAACAGCTCCGACGATGTCGCCCGCCTTGAATTCGGCGAGTAAATCAGCGGAAACACCCGCAACCAAAACGACCTTCCCTTCCTTGACGGCTGCGAGAACGATGACTGACGAACCCAGCTTGTCTCGGAGCTGATCCATCGCATCTCGCAAGGCCTTGGCATCCGCGCCATCAACTTGAGCGGCCAAAACCTTGATGCCGCCGACATCTTTCGCCTGAGTGGACAAATCGCCACTCTGCCCGCTCGCCAGCCTTGACTTAAGCTGTTGAATCTCCTTTTCCAGCCGACGCGAACGCTCGACGAGCTCGCGAACCTTCTCGTCGACGTCTTCGCGGCTTCCACGCAACATGGCCGCAATGTCGCGCATGACTTGATCCGTTCGAGCCACCCAATCGAACGCAGCCTGCCCCGTGACCGCCTCGACCCGGCGTACGCCGGCCGCGACTCCGGATTCGCTGATGATCTTGAAAAAGCCGATATCTCCGGCTCTTTCGACGTGCGTTCCGCCGCAGAGTTCCATCGAAAAATCACCGATCGATAGAACCCGTACGTCGTTTTCATACTTTTCCCCAAATAGCGACATCGCGCCTGCGGCTACCGCCTCGTCCAGGGCCATGACGCGAGTCTCTGCCGGCGCATTGCGCCGAATGGCGGCGTTCACGAGGTCTTCGACGCGATGCAGCTCGTCGGCTGACACCGGCTGTGTATGCGCGAAATCGAAACGAAGCCGATCGGGCGCAACCAATGAACCTTTTTGCTGAACGTGTTTTCCCAACACCTGTCGGAGCGCAGCGTGCAACAGATGCGTGGCGGAGTGGTTCAGAGCAATCGAGTGCCGCCGCTTGCCGTCGACTTGCGCCTGAACTGCGGTTCCAACGCGCAGTTCGCCCGACTCGAGCACGCCGATATGTGCGAACGACGCACCGATCTTCCGTGTATCCCTGACGGTGAAGCGAGCGGTATCGGTGGTGAGTATTCCGGTGTCGCCCACCTGGCCGCCGCTCTCTGCGTAGAATGGGGTGTGATCCAGGACCACTTGCCCTTCCTGGCCGGGCCGCATGGCGTCGACCACCGCGCCGTCGAAGATCAGCGCTGTGATCTTCCCGCTGCCCGCCAAATGATCGTAGCCGGAAAATTCCGTCCTGCCGGGCAGCTTCACCGACTCGCGGAGGTCCGTCCCAAATTTGCTCGCCGCACGCGCCCGGCCGCGCTGCGCCTCCATCGCGGCGTCGAAGCCCGCCTGATCGATGGTCAGGCCGCGCTCGCGTGCGACGTCCGCCGTGAGGTCCAGCGGAAACCCGTACGTGTCGTATAGCCGGAAGACCGTCTCGCCGGGGATCACCGACGAGGTCAACTTGGCCGCCTCCGCGTCGAGCAAAGCCATACCGGTCGTCAGAGTTTCGGCGAAGCGGCTCTCTTCCTGGGCAAGGACCTGGGTGGCACGCGCCTCGCCGCTCACGAGCTCGGCATAGTACGAGCCCATTTCCCGCACCAGCGTGGCCACCAGTTTGTGAAAAAACGGCTGCGTTTGACCCAATTTATACCCATGCCGGATGGCACGGCGAATGATGCGGCGCAGCACATATCCCCGGCCCTCGTTGGAGGGCACGACGCCGTCGATTATCAAGAACGTGCAGGCCCGAATATGATCGGCGATGACGCGCAAGCTCGAGGATTCGAGGTTGTCCGTGCCGGTAATCTCGGCTGCCGCACGGATCAGCGACTTGAATAGATCGATGTCGTAATTGCCGTGCACGCCCTGCATAACGGCCGCAACGCGCTCCAGGCCCATACCGGTATCCACCGACGGCTTGGGAAGCGGCACCAACATCCCGTCCGCTGAGCGGTCATATTGCATGAAGACGAGGTTCCAGATTTCGACGTACCGGTCGCCATCCTCGTCGGGAGTGCCCGGGGGTCCTCCGGGGATTTCCGCGCCGTGATCGTAGAAAATCTCCGAACAGGGGCCGCATGGCCCGGTTTCTCCCATCGACCAGAAATTCGACTGCTCGCCCAACCGGGTGCAGCGCGTCGGATCGATGCCCATTTCCTCCGTCCAAATGCGCGCGGCTTCGTCGTCCTCCTTGTAGACCGTGACCCACAGACGGTCCTTGGGGATGCCGAGAGTGCCGGTGATGTAATTCCACGCGAAGTGGATCGCTTCCTTTTTGAAGTAATCGCCGAAGCTGAAATTCCCCAGCATTTCGAAGAATGTATGGTGACGGGCGGTGTAACCCACGTTTTCAAGATCGTTGTGCTTGCCGCCGGCGCGCACACAACGCTGCGCCGTCGCGGCGCGTGAGTAATCCCGGGCTTCTTTGCCGAGAAACACGTCTTTGAACTGAACCATGCCCGCGTTGGTGAACAACAAGGTGGGGTCGTTTCCCGGTACGAGGGAGCTCGAAGGCACGACGGAGTGCCCGTTCTTCCTGAAGAATTCCAGGAAGCTCGCTCGGATCTCCGAACTCGTCATCGATTTCAATCTGGCGTCGCGTTTCATGAATTTAAGTGTCTACGTCAATGTCCGTGTCAAAGCCTAAAGCCAATCGTATCTGAGCGCCCGTGAAACCACGGTAACCCAGAAATCGGGCTTGGCGCTGCCTGTCAGCGTAATGGGCCGGAAGCTGTGCGCCAAACTTCTTTTGGCGCGCCCTTTGCAAATCGGCGATCCAGTCGCCATAGGCCGCCAGGCCCTGCTCGACAATCTCACCCTGCAGGCCGATTTTCTGAAGGTCCGCGCGCACCCGATGCGGCCCCTGACCCCGTGCCGCACGATAGCTGATGAAGCTTTCCACGTAGCGGCGATCGTCGACGAGCTTTTCGCCGCATAGCCGCTCGATCAAGTCCGCGACGATGGCGGGATCGTAACCTTTATCGAGCAGTTTGCGGCGTAAATCCTCGGAGCCGTGATCGCGGCGCGCCAACGCGTCGAGCGCGGAAGCGCGGGCCGCGCGTGAATCGAGAGCGTCTACGACCAGTCTCGTCCCTGCACCGGCCGGGGCTTCACGCCTCTTTGACGTCGCCACCGCGATTCATGGTCGCTTTCTCGGGAATCAGCTTGGTGCGGATCTGAGCCTCGAGGTCCTTTGAGATCTCCGGATGCTGCTGCAGGAAGGTCCGGGCGTTGTCCTTGCCCTGCCCGATTCTCTCGCCCTTATAGCTGTACCAGGAGCCCGATTTCTCCACCATGTTGTGCAGCACACCAAGTTCGATGAGTTCGCCCTCCTTGGAGATGCCGGTGCCGTACATGATTTCGAATTCTGTTTCGCGGAACGGCGGCGCGACCTTGTTCTTGACCACCTTGACCCGGGTCATCGAGCCCACCACTTCCTCTCCGTTCTTGATCGCGCCGATGCGCCGGATGTCCATGCGCACGGACGAATAGAACTTGAGCGCGTTGCCGCCGGTCGTGGTCTCAGGGTTACCGAACATCACGCCGATCTTCATGCGGATCTGGTTGATGAATATCACGATGGTGTTGGATCGCTTGATATTGCCCGTGAGCTTGCGCAAAGCCTGCGACATGAGGCGCGCCTGCAAGCCCATGTGCGAGTCGCCCATCTCGCCTTCGATTTCCGCCTTCGGCGTGAGGGCCGCAACCGAGTCGACCACCACGACATCGACGGCGCCCGAACGTACCAGCATGTCGGTGATTTCGAGCGCCTGTTCACCGGTGTCCGGCTGTGACACCAAGAGGTCGTTGACCTTGACGCCCAGTTTCTCTGCATAGACCGGATCGAGCGCATGCTCGGCGTCCACGAAGGCCGCGGTGCCGCCGTTGCTCTGCGCCGAGGCGATGATGGCCAGGGTCAACGTGGTCTTGCCCGAGGACTCCGGCCCGAAGATCTCGATCACGCGACCACGAGGAATTCCTCCCACGCCCAGCGCAATGTCGAGGCCCAGCGAGCCCGTCGGGATGGATTCCACCTCGTAGATGGCGCCCGCATCGCCCAGGCGCATGACGGAGCCTTTGCCAAACTGCTTTTCGATCTGGCTCAACGCGGCAGCGAGAGCTTTCTTACGATTCTCTTCCATAGGGAGTCCTCGACAAAATGTGGCTCTATTATTTCATATCCAGCGCCCGCCGCTCATCTCATATACGTCGAATTAGAAGAGTTTTTCTACGCTTTCTCGGCGCTATCCAGTAGTGACCAGGTATCGACTACTGTATATGCGGACCGAATGCCGCTCGTATCGGAGCACATGAGACAGAAATCGCGCACGCGCCAGTCAAACGCAGACATTGCTTGCAGCACAGGCGGTTGCGAGACCTTCCTCGCCAGAGTTACATGAGGGCGCAGTGGCTTGGGCTCAAGCGCCCATGCGTGCGCGGCAAGTTCGCGATGGAGTTGCCGCCATAAGCGATGCAACTCGTCGGGGATGAGGCGTGCCGCAGTCACGATGACGCCGGGCTTCGGCCAGTATTCGTATGCGTCGAACGTGACCGAGAACGCGCGCTCCTTTTGCGCCGCTCCAACGTTCAGCATGAGTGGCAGCTGCGATGCCGCGACCTCGCCGACGAAAGCGAGCGTCATATGGTAGTTTTCGCGCGGTACGCGCCTCGCTCCCTGCTCCAGAGACAGGGGTTGAGAAGCGGCTGCGATCCGTTCGCGTGCGGCGGGATCCGGCACGACGGCAAAAAATAGACGCAGCCGGCCGCCGGTCGAACCGCTAGCGGACGCCGTCATCGCTTCAAGACACCCGCCAATGCCGCTCGCACCGTCTTACGGCGCACCACCTCCCGGTCCCCCGAGAAGCGCTCGAGGTCTGCGGTTACATGGATTTTGAGTCCGCGTTTGACCGCCCAGGCCAGCCACACGGTGCCCACCGGTTTGCCGGGCACCGCGCCGTCGGGACCCGCGATTCCCGTCACCGCCACCGCCACTTGCGCGCCCGAACGGCGCAGAGCGCCGAGAGCCATCGCACGCGCCACGGCCTCGCTGACGGCGCCTTGGGCGTTCAACACCGACATCGGCACCCCGAGACGGCGGACCTTCGACTCGTTGCTGTAGGTGACGAACCCCTCGATGAACCACTGTGAACTGCCGGCAATGTCGGTCATCGCCTTGGCGATCCAGCCGCCGGTGCAGGACTCCGCCGTCGCCACCGATCGCTCGCTGCGCAGCAGCGCTTTTCCGACACGGACGGCCAGGCGTGCAAGCTCGGGATCGGTATTCTTCATGCGTATCACCATGATACCGCAGACCGCGGGTTCTTCCGCCCGCGATCGCAGTGCGCCGCTGCGGCTTCACGCCGCCCGCTTGCCGCTCCAGCCGGGCAGATAGCGCGCCTCAGGCGACTGCGCCATTCGCAAGCCCTCGCGCGTCGCGCGGCGGGGCTCCTTCTTGATCGTACGCGCGGAAATCTGCGGGCGAAAAAAATCGGCCCAAAGAAATTCAACGAAGGGCGCCTGGTCCTTCGCATATCCGCCGGCGCCGCGCACCAGCCCCGCCAAGCTGCGGTAGGGATCATCTTCCAGTTGCGTCAGCCGCTGCGGCATGTCGCGGTAATCCCGGCGGTTGCCATTACGGTCATAAGGATGTGTCCACGACCGGTATTCCATGGTGCGCCAGAATATGGGCAGCTTCAGCCAGGAGAGATCGTCCAATAGCGTCACGAAGACTTCCTTCATACCCTCCTCGAGGAGCGCCAGCCCGAGATGATGGTGATCGACGATGAAGTAGTCCTTGCCGGGCCCGAGCACAGCTGGAAATACGTGGCACTCGAGCTCGGTCTTGCGCCGCTTCTTGCCGATCTGCGCCCATTGCCGGGCTTTGACTTCCACCTCCGCATAGCCGACGGTGAACTGCGTCGGACGAAGTCGCGCCAACGGCGCACGTGTCAGTAACGGATTTCGGATCGAGTGATTCATGCTTCCAACCTCAACGCACGATTTAGGGTCCGGGGGTCAGGAACTCGCAAGCGACACCGTTTGATTTGGCAAGGGCCTCGTCCAGAGTTGCGAGGGGCAGTTTGAGCGCCTCGGCAATGGCGACGTACCATGCATCGTAGGTGGTCACGCTGTGACGTAATTCCCAGATGCGGTCCGCGAAGGGCTCAAGAGAAAACAGATCAATATCGAGCTGCATGAGGTCTTCCTGGGCCCCGTTTGCCTCGGGAGTCGTAATCAGCTTCGCGCGCTCCAGACGACGAAGTATGTTCGTTGCTTCAGCACGTGCCAGTTCAGGCGCGTGCAGCGAACCTCTTGCGAGTACGTCTTCCGCCCAAACGCCGTGCGGGCCGCTGTCAACGAGCGCGGCGACGAGCACAGAAGAGTCAACGACCATACTCACCGTCGGTCAACGTTTTTGCGATCGAGTATCTGCTTGGAGGTAACGCGAGTCTGCGTCGCGCGTTTTCTCTTGCGCACCTGCTGCAACCAGGCGTCTACCGAAGGGCGCGCAGCCAGGCGCTCCAGCTCGGCGCGCAGGAATTCCTGCATCGACTTGCCCTGCAAGGCCGCACGGGCCGCGAGCTCGTCGCGCACCCTCTCGGGAACATCACGGATGTTGATTTGAACTGTCATGCTTGCAGAATGCCAGCAATGAGGGCATCGTGCAAGCACGCCAATCAGCGATGAACTCGTCAGCACTCACGGTCGTTGGCGCCACTAACCAGGCCGCCTCCGTTTATTCGCAACTGCTACGACTGTGATTTCGTCGCTGCCAATTCGGTAAACCAAGTGAAACGAAAAACGCTGCAGCGGGATCGCGCGATGGATGGAGTCCAAAGGTCGTCCCATTTGCTTCCCGAGCAGCGGGAAGAAATCTCAGTTTCATCGCCGAGCGAGCTTCGCCCCGATTTCAGCGAATACCGTTTCCGCTGGAATTGTCTTCACGAGTCCAGCGTCTAGATCACGACTTCGGCGCTGAATTTCGTCGAGCCACGCCAGCTCAACATCCGGGTCAGGTGGACCGTCTAATTCCTCCAGAAGTGCGCGGAGCAGGCGCTCCTTCTCCATATCTGGAAGAGTGCGAATCTCTCGCTCGATTTCCGACACTGCTCGGGCCATATAATGAGCCTCCTTCATCCTTGCAAGAGAATAGCGCTGTGCTGCGCACGACCGGTAACGTCAATGTAAGCAACATATCGTGATTTGATGCGACCCGACTCTTTCCGCCAGCGTAGTGCGTGCGATCCGCAGTCGAGACGTGGACAATACACGGAAGTGACCACTAACCAGCCCTCCAACAACCCCGTCCTCAGCGATCCCGGCCAGGACTACACCCCCATGATGCAGCAGTACCTGCGCATCAAGGCGCAGCATCCCGACGTCCTGTTGTTCTGGTGCTCAGCGGCATTTATGGAAGCGTGACTCGCCCGGCAACTATCTTTTTCTCGTTAGATTCTTTGCGGTCGAGACCGCTGCCATCGTTTTCACCCAGCGTTCGAACGCATCGCTTTCAAAGATATACAGGTTGCGGGCCGATTTGGTCACAATAGTTTTCTCCGCCAGCCTCCGCAGCGCATACTGAATTGTCACACTTTCAATCGCATTCAGCCCCATCGCTTTGGCGAGGCGTTTACGGACCTCGGTACTGAAGGGTTTCGCGGTCGGTTTGTCGGCAAATAACTCGACTAAATGCCTTTGTAAGTCATCCAGAGATGCCCAGGTACTCTCATGGTTCTCATCTCGATCTTGGTTCGCACGCTCGAGCGCACACGCCTTCGCCAAGGATATCGATGGGTCCATCATCATTGCCACTACGGCCTCGAGAAGCGGTTCGGGTTGCTGGTGGAAGCCTAGGAACGCTTTCCAAAGTTCGTCGGGATCCAGTGAGCGTTGCGTCGATGAAAAGAATTTTCCAACGACGAACTCGATCAGTTCTCGGCCCAGCAATGGAAAATCTTGGACAGCGCCGCCCACTGTGTACAATGGCGCGTCGGTATTCGAAAACACATGCGACAATTGTGATCGGGAGGAGCCTGTGAAAACGACTCGCATTTTGTCCCGGTGTTTGGCAAGAGCCGTGCGCAGCGCCGTAGCGATCAGTTCATTTTCTCGAGTGCGTGCCAACTCCTGAGCTTCATCGACGAGCAACAGAAGCGGTTTTTTCGCTACCAGCTTGCCAATGAGTTCTTCGATACGCAGTGCCATATCGGACGACTCTTTTTTTGGATCCGCGAGTTCGACTTCCAACTCCCCCCTGATGCCGCCTAGGTCGCCTTTGGCTCTCACTTTCTTGACGGGCTCCTGTAGCTTAGTCCAAGCTTTCTGTGTAAGAGTCTTGGGCTCGAGTGCTTCTTCCAACCCCCGAATTAAAGCTATGCCGGGACTCAGACGAGTCTGCCATAGGTCCGAATAGGCAACCAAGAAGCCCGCCTTTTCGGCCGCCGGCATCAGATCTTGCCGTAAGAAAACAGTTTTTCCGGTACGGCGCGGAGCAAAGATGGTCGTTGATACGACGGGTCCTGCCTGCAGTAAAGAGAGGTAACTCTTCGCAAGTTCAGGGCGAGGGCAGTGCCAAATCTGGTTGAGCTTCATTATGAGAAATTATATAGAAAATTCATAATTATGAAAGCCCCATATAATTTATAATAATCTGCGGGTAGTACCACTCCTTTAAGCCGCTGAATCATGTCTGACCCCAATTCCGTTCAGGACCACACCCCCATGATGCAGCAGTACCTGCGCATCAAGGCGCAGCATCCCGACGTGCTGTTGTTCTATCGCATGGGCGATTTTTACGAAATGTTCTACGACGATGCGCGCCGCGCCGCGCAGTTGCTCGACATCGCGCTCACGCAGCGGGGCGCCTCGGCCGGCGCGCCGATTCCGATGGCCGGCGTGCCGGCGGTCACGCTCGACTCCTACCTGGCGAAGCTGGTGCGCAAGGGCGAATCGGTGGCGATTTGCGAGCAGCGCGGCGAGCCCGGTAAAACCAAGGGCCCCATGGAGCGCGAGGTGGTTCGCATCGTCACGCCGGGCACCGTCACCGACGAGGCCTTGCTGGACGAGCGACGCGACAATGTACTCGCGAGCGTCTGCGGCGCCGGCGGCCGCTACGGTCTCGCCTGGCTCGACTTGTCGGCCGGGCGCTTCAGTGTCATGGAACTCAGCGGATTGGGAGCGCTCGATGCGGAAATCGAGCGGCTGCGGCCCGCGGAAATCCTGGCGCCCGATGGCGCCCAGCCGGCGCTGGCCGGCGGGTCCGGTGAACAGGATCGGCCCTGGCGCTTGCGCGCACCCTGGCATTTCGACGCCGAATCTTCGTCGCGCGCGTTGGCCGAGCAATTTCACACGCGCGATTTGGCCGGCTTTGGCTGTGCCGACAAGCCGCTCGCCGTTGCAGCCGCCGGCGCGCTGCTCGCCTACGTTCGCGAGACGCAAAAGGCGGCATTGCCGCACTTGCTGTCCATCACCACCGAAGAACGCGACGCCGCGCTCATCATGGATCCGGCAACGCGGCGCAATCTGGAACTCGACGAAAGCCTGGCCGGCAGACCGGAACTCACGCTCGCCGGCGTGTTCGATCACACCGCCACCGCCATGGGCGCGCGGCTGCTGCGCCGCTGGCTGCATCGGCCGCTGCGCGATCACGATGCGCTCAGGTTGCGGTATCACGCAGTCGCGACGCTCATCGACGGCGCCCGTCACGTTGCACTGTCGGAGATGTTGCGATCGATCGGCGACCTGGAGCGGATACTGGCGCGGGTTGCGCTTCGATCCGCGCGGCCGCGGGACCTCACGCAGCTGCGCGCCGCGCTCGGCGCGCTGCCGGGCGTGCACCGGTCGCTGCGCACGATGCTGGAATCGGCTCCCTCGCCTCTGCTGCAGCAACTCCTGGACGAATTGAGCGATCACCGCGATGAGCACGCCGTGCTCGAGCGTGCGGTGGTCGAAGGGCCGCCGCACTATCTGCGCGACGGCGGTGTGATCGCGCCGGGATACGATGCGGAGCTCGACGAACTCCGGCTGTTGGGCAGCAACACCGAACAATTCCTGCTGCAGCTGGAGCGGCGCGAGCGCGAGCGTACCGGGCTGTCCAGCCTCAAGCTGGGATTCAACCGCGTACAGGGCTTCTTCATCGAAGTGAACCGCAGCCAGGCGGCCCAGGTACCCGCGGACTACCTGCGGCGCCAGACCGTCAAATCCGCAGAGCGATTCATCACGCCTGAGCTCAAGTCGTTCGAGGACAAGGTCTTGGGCGCCCGCGACCGCGCCCTGGCGCGCGAGAAGGATCTCTACGATGCCCTGCTCACGACCTTGACCGCACGGCTCCAGGCATTGCAGCAAACCACTGCGGCCATCGCGCAGGTCGACGTGCTCACGTGCTTTGCGGAACGCGCCGCAACGCTCGACTGCGCGCGGCCGGAACTGGTGGATCATCCCATGCTGTTCATCAGTCAGGGCCGGCATCCCGTGGTCGAGCGCGCCGGCCGCGAGCCTTTCATTCCCAACGATCTGCGCTTCGACGAGGCGCGGCGCATGCTCATCATCACCGGCCCCAACATGGGGGGCAAGAGTACTTACATGCGCCAGACGGCCTTGATCGCCATCCTCGCTCACGTCGGTTGCTTCGTACCCGCGAAGCGTGCCGTGCTGGGGCCGCTGGATCGCATCTTCACCCGCATCGGCGCCTCCGATGATCTTGCCGGCGGGCGATCGACGTTCATGCTGGAGATGACCGAGACCGCCAACATCCTCAACAACGCCACGGACAAAAGCCTGGTACTGATGGACGAAGTGGGCCGCGGCACCAGCACCTTCGACGGATTGTCGCTGGCATGGGCCTGCGCCGCATTCATCGCCGCCAAGATCCGCGCATTCACCCTGTTCGCCACGCATTATTTCGAACTCACCAGCCTCGCCACCGAGGCGCCCGGCGTGGTCAACGTGCACGTCGAGGCGGTCGAACACGGCGACAAGCTTGTGTTCCTGCACAGCGTGAAGGAGGGCCCGGCCAATCAAAGCTACGGCCTGCAAGTGGCGGCGCTCGCCGGCATACCTAAATCCGTCACCGCTCGAGCTCGCCGATATCTGACGGAACTGGAACGCGAGCGCGACGCTCTTCGAAGCTCCGCGTCGCCGCAGACCGAACTGCCGTTGTTCGTCGCGCCTCGGACGGAATCGACGCCGCCGGAATCCCCGGCGCTCGAGGCCCTGCGCGCCTTGGACCCCAATGCGTTGAGCCCCCGCGAGGCGTTGGACCTGCTCTACCGCTTGAAGCAATTGGACGCCGGCGCGCACGAGTAGGCCGGCGCGCCGGGCAGCGGCCGGCGCCAAGGCGGAAATCACCCAGAAAAGCGACCGTCTCTCAGGAACGCCGCCACCTGTCTCGCCACTTCGGCCGAGAACATCATGCCGGTGTGGCTCACGTGCACTCGGAGCTGCTCCGCCGCGCCCGGAAGGTCGGTTTCGTCGAGCCATACCGTGCCGTCGTTGGGCGCCGGCATGCGTCCCAGCAGTCTTCCCAGGCCCACGCCCAAGTCGCCGGCGATGACCCCGAGATCGCGGCCGCCCAGCCAGCAGCGTTCACGGTGCGCCGACAGCAAGTCGGACGCCGACAGCCCCAGCAGCGACCGCCCGAAGGGCAGGCTTGCAAGGCGCTCCGCCGAGCGGCTGCCCCTTACCGGCGACCCTGTCAGCACGATCCGCCCCGGCGGCAGCCCTTGCGCCACGCCGGCCAGAGGACCCTGGGGCACGACGCTCAATTCGAACAGCTTGAGAATCACCAGGCCGCCCATGCTGTGAGCGACGAGGTGGAGGGTGTCGGTCTTTATGGCCTGCAGGTACTTTCCCAGCGCCATGGCATTGTCCGTGACGCCGGCCCCCACGGATGCATAGGGGAATACGCGGCTTTCGGCGTTGAGCGCCCGGCACAATCGGCGGCGCAGCAGAAACGACTCCCCGCCCTTGAGCCACAGCCCGTGAACATAGACCACGACCGTCCGCATGGCAGGAGCTTCCGTTCTAGTGCCGCAGTTGCTGAATGACGGCGAGGTTGGTGCTGGAGGTGACCGTGTCGATGGCCTCGGCGGCCGACGCCCAGCGATACTGCACGTGTTCCTTGGCGCTCAAGGTGACAGGCACCCGATCGGGAAGTTTCAGCGCAAAAGCGTGCTCCAGATTGGTCGTGATGCCGGGGGCATACTTCCTGCCGAACGACGGTAGGATCTTGAATACCTGCGTCCACTGTAGATTCCGCAGGAACCCCTGTGTGATCCCGGTTTCTTCGATGACCTCGCGGCGCGCCGCATCGTCAGCCATCTCGCCCCACTCCAGGCTGCCCGTGACGGATTGCCAGAATCCCGGCGGCCGGCGACGTTCCAACAGTAGGAACTCGCCGGCCGCCGTGTGGATCACGATCAACACGGATTCCGGGCGTCGAAAGCCTGTTCGCGCGGGCTCCAGGGGCTCGACCGGATCTGGCGGCTCGAGCGTCTCCAACGGCTACTCGACCTTGATCGGTGCACGGACCCGAATGTGCAGTTCCTTGAGCTGTGCTTCGCTCACCTCGGTCGGCGCATCCATCAGCAGATCTGCTGCCGTCTGCGTCTTCGGGAACGCAATGACGTCGCGAATGCTTTCCGCCCCCGCCATCAACATCGACAGCCGGTCCAGACCGAAGGCGATCCCGCCGTGCGGCGGCGCGCCGTATTTGAGCGCGTCCAACAGGAAGCCGAACTTCGTCCGCGCCTCTTCGGGAGAAATACCCAGCAAATCGAAGACCACCGACTGCAGTTCCTGGGTGTGGATGCGCACCGATCCCCCGCCGATCTCGGAACCGTTGAGGACCAGATCATAGGCTTTCGCCAGCGCCTCTCCGGGACTCGCCGACAGGGCGGCGTAATCCGGATTCGCGGGACTGGTGAAGGGATGATGCATGGCCGCCCAGCGCCTTGACTCCGGGTCGTACTCGAACATCGGGAAGTCCACCACCCACAAGGGCCGCCATCCGGATGCCACGAGCTTGAGGTCCTGCCCGACCTTCAGGCGCAACGCACCCAAGGCGTCGCTCACCACCTTGCCCGAATCGGCACCGAAGAAAATCAGATCGCCGTCACGCGCCGACGTGCGCTCGAGAATGCCGGCGACCGCCGCATCGCTCAAGAATTTCAAGATGGGCGACTGCAAACCTTCGCGGCCCTTGGCGATCTCGTTGACCTTGACGTAGGCCAATCCCTTCGCGCCGTAACGTGCCACGTAGGCGGTGTAATCGTCGATTTCCTTGCGCGAGAGCTTGCCGCCCTGCGGCACGCACAAGGCCGTCACGCGGCCGCGAGGGTCCGCTGCGGGACCGGCAAACACCTTGAAATCGCAGCCCTTCACCAGGTCGGCCACGTCCACCAATTCGAGGGGCACGCGCAAATCCGGTTTGTCGGAACCGTAGCGCCGCATCGCCTCCGCATAGGTCATCGTGGGCAACGGATTCGGTAGCTCGACGTTCAGCACCTGCTTGAACAAGTGCCGCACCAGACCTTCCATCAACACTTGGATGTCTTTCTGATCGAGGAACGATGTTTCGATATCGAGTTGCGTGAACTCGGGCTGCCGGTCGGCCCGCAGGTCTTCGTCGCGAAAACACCGCACGATCTGGTAGTAGCGATCGAAGCCCGCGATCATCAACAGCTGCTTGTAGATCTGCGGCGATTGGGGCAGCGCGAAGAATTTGCCGGCGTGAGTGCGGCTCGGCACCAGATAGTCGCGCGCGCCCTCCGGCGTGGCCTTCGAGAGCATCGGCGTCTCGATATCGACGAATCCCGCGTCGTCCAGATAGTGACGCATGGCGCGCGTGATGCGGTGACGCAACAACAAGCGATCGCGCATCTCCTCGCGCCGCAAATCGAGGTAGCGAAAACGCAGACGCACCTCTTCACTCACATGTTCATCCAACTGAAAAGGCAGCGGATCCGAGCGGTTCAATATCTCGAGTTCATGACACAGCAACTCGACCTGGCCCGACTTCAAATGGACGTTGGCCGTCCCGCCCGGACGAGCGCGCACCAGACCCGTGACCTTGAGGACGTATTCATTGCGGACTCGCTCCGCCAGCGCAAAAACGGCCGCCCGATCCGGATCGAACACGATCTGCAGCAGTCCTTCGCGATCGCGAAGGTCGACGAAGATGACGCCGCCATGGTCGCGGCGCCGATGGGCCCAGCCGGCCACGGTGACCACCTGACCGATCAACGACTCGCCGACCTGACCGCAATAGTGAGTGCGCATAAACTATGAACCGCCGAAGGGGAAGCGCGCGATGCTAAGGCCTGGAACTCCCGCGAGCAAGGCCCTTTAAGCTAAGCTCCGCCCCCCAGACCTCGAAATCGGCCGCGGGGCCTGCAAGCCCCGCGCCTAGCCCCGCCGTCGTGCCTTCGCGGCCGGCTTTTTGACGGCTTTCTTGGGACTTGGCCTCGCCGGCACGGACGTCGCGCCGCGCCTCGACATTCCGGCGCCGGCCGGCTTCTTCGCCGATTCCGTGGGCGCGGCCTTCTCTGCCGGTTTATCGGCCGCCTTTTCTGTAGGTTTCGCCGCATCCTTGCCGCCGGCGTCCTTGCCCGCCGCGTCCTTGCCAACCGCCTCTTTGCCCCCCGCATCCTTGGCGTCGGCCGCGGGCTTTTTATCGTCTTTCGCGGCCTCGGCCTCGGGCCGGTCCGCCAGATT
>Ga0137409_10003193_pt1 | contig 15905 bp, 13 predicted proteins | sample CZODoug1_16funga_FD_122059 | JGI IMG/M metagenome (GOLD analysis project Ga0137409, IMG submission 122059) | Vadose zone soil fungal communities from Angelo Coast Range Reserve, California, USA - CZODoug1_16fungal (Hybrid Assembly) | ecosystem: Environmental > Terrestrial > Soil > Vadose zone... | reverse complement strand
TATAGCTGAGCAGCTTCAGATTCCAGCGGAAGGCAGCGAGCATTTTGCGGTTTTCTTCCGTGCCTGTCCCGGCAGGACGCAGTTCGATGCCGGGCGGGAGCAAGGCGCCGATTTGTTTGGTCCAAACGTCCGCATTTCTGGGTTCCGGAACACGCAGAAGAATGCGGTCAACTTTTTCGGTGCGGCTGAACGCACGTTGCGCCGCAGCGATGTCCATGAGGATGGCCGGCTGATTTTGATCGTCGTAGATTCCGCGCACAGTGAATTGGTGTTCACGATCACCGATGATCAGCGGAATTGTTTGGTTCTTTTTCCAACCCAGGCTGCTACCGGCCCAAATACTGTGGTCGTCGGGAAAATTACTGAAAAGATCGGCGGGAGCGTTTGCGGTTTGCGAGCCGGCTTCGTCTGATTTTGTTTGAAGGAGATTTACTTCGCCAATGAGGTCGAGCCCCAAAAGGACGACGGACTTTTTCGTTTCGGCGACAACGGCAAAATCTTCGAGGCGCGGTGAAACCGAGAGGTTTAGCGGAAGAGTCGCCAACTGGCCGACGATCGTTTCCGGAATGCCACCGGTGGCGGTGATTTCGAAGTTGTAGTTGCCGGTGAGCGTTTCCATGGAGGAGCGGAATGAGCCGGTTGCCGCAGTCCCCGCCAGATCGATGGCAAGAACGACGGCGACGCCGAGCGCGACCGAGAGCAGAGTCAATCCCATACGCACAGGTTCGCGACCGAGCGGGCGGACCATGAGGCGCCAGAAAAGTCTTGCGAGGCCGGTCATGCGTGTTTTACTCCCGCGATTTTTCCGTCGCGCAACTCGACGATGACGTCCGCGATGGCAGCGGCTTCGGCGCTGTGGGTGGCCATGAGCGTTGCGGTTTTTTGTTCGCGTGTGAGGCGCTTCAGCAAATCTAGAATCACGGTTCCGGTGGTTGTGTCGAGATTTCCGGTTGGTTCATCGGCGAGAAGAATTTTCGGAGCGTTGACGAGGGCGCGGGCGATGGCGACGCGCTGCATCTGGCCGCCGGAGAGTTGATGAGGCATGCGATTTTCGAGGCCTACGAGTTCAACGGAGGCGAGGCGATCGAGGGCGAGCTGGCGCGCGTTTGCCGTTCCGGCGAGCAGCAGTGGCAACTCGACGTTTTCGACGACGCTGAGCGTGTTGATGAGTTGAAAGGACTGGAAAACGAAACCGACTTTTTCACGGCGTAGTTTGGTGAGCGCCGAATCATTGCGGGAGTTCGTGGCGACGCCGTCGAGAAGGACTTCGCCCGTGGTAGGAAAATCCATGGCGCCGGCGAGATTCAGCAGAGTGGATTTGCCACAGCCGCTGCGTCCGGCAAGGGCGACGAATTCGCCGCTGGCGACTTCAAAGGAAATTCCGTCCAGCGCGCGAATAAGTTGGCCATCGGCGGGATAGTCCTTTACTACGTGACGCAGGGTTACCATGCGATATTTTCCTTGGAAACAACATTGTAGCGGACGCGGAATGGCCGCCGGTTTTCGTACGGGGCGCGGTGCGACTCTATTATCGGACATGTGGGGCGCAACAGCACGCTTGTCCCAAGTAGTACCGAGAAACAGCTCTGAGGGGTACACCCCGGTGTTTTTGGCAAAGAGTGCGGAAACGATTGAAAAAGAAAGGGTTAGTTGAAATGGAGGTGTAAAAGAGCGTGCGAAGAGTGCGCAAGCGATAGAAATCAAAGGAGACATTCTTTTCCGAGGTTCGGAAGGAGAGAAAGGGTATCAAGGAATAGAAAAGGGAGGAGTTAAAGGGGAGAAGCTGTTGAAGCGAGGACACGGAGAGATACCTTCCAACCCCCGTCTATTAATTACTCCATTGCTATACTATAATGGAATCATAAGTCAAATGTTTTCAGGGATATCGAAAGCATTTTTTTTTGACTAAAAGAAAGGGCCGTTTTCTCGGACGGCTTTCGAATGGGCGTTTTAAGAACCTACGATATCGGTCTCAACAGGCTGACGATCTCCGATAACCAACCCTCCAGGATTGCTTTCTGATCGGAGGGCGTCTCCGTAAACGCCACGCCCATCCCGAATTTCTGGTCGCTATAGACCACTTTGCCTTTTGTCTCGAAAGCGCCTTGATCCCGCAGAATTCGCACAGCAATCAGGGTACCCGTTGGAAACGGGTTCAGCGCATCAACGTAGCAGCCGCCCATGGCTAGCTCCGACGTGCGCGCGGAAAGCCGCGCCCCGGACTGCACGTCCGTCACCTCCACCGAGGCCACGAATGTGCAGCGCCGAACTGCGCGTTGTTTGGAAGGCTGCAAGGTTTTGTTTCTTTGCATCATCGCCCACCACGCTCGGCAAATATCCGCAACGAAAAGTTCGTCCGGTTCAAGCTGGGTATGCCCTTAGGGTCGGTTATAGTTCGTCGTCCCACAATGGTACCCAGGGGCATCTGCGCCGAATGAGGCACTCCCAGAGGCGAGAAGCCATCTCACAACCATTAGGACGGGTTCAAGAAGCTTTCCTCAGGGGCTAAAGCCCCAAAGTCGTATGTGTCGGGGCTGAAGCCCTGGCCCCCTGAGGGGTACCAACGGGATTCTAGCCAAATGAGAAGGGGTGGAGACCGTGTCTCCACTCTTTTCAAATGCCGCTTCTGGTTACAGTTTGGGTTACAGCTTCGCGGCCGAAAGTGCTTTCTCGATGGCTGTAGTCACTTGAGGATCGTCGGGAGTGATTTTGGATTCGAAGCGCGCAACGATCTTGCCGTCGGCACCGATGAGGAACTTGGTGAAGTTCCACTGAATTTCGCCGCCGGTCTGGGGATTTGCCCCTTTGTCGGTCAAGTATTGATAGAGGGGAGTGATGTCATCACCCTTGACGCTGACCTTGGCCATCATAGGAAAGGTGACATTGTACTTGGTGGAGCAGAAGGTTTTGATTTCCTCGTTCGTGCCGGGTTCCTGCGCGCCGAAGTTATTTGCTGGAATGCCAACGATGACAAAGTTGCGATTCTTGTACTTTTCGTAGGTGCTTTCGAGAGCGGTATATTGAGGAGTGTAGCCACAGCGGCTGGCGACGTTGACAAGCAGAACGACTTTTCCTTTGTAGCTCGCAAGGGGAGTCGGCTTACCGTCAATCGAGTTCATTGTGAAGTCGTAGATAGATTTTTCTCCCGCCATGGCGACCCCCGCAAAGATTAGCAAGCACAAGAATAGTTTTTTCATTTTGTCCCTCAATGCAAATTGTTCGATGCCGAATGGACCGGGGCAGCGGCATGCCAGGCAGTCGGAAGTGTACGCTACTACCAGCCCGCGCGATATTCGCGCTGGAGATATTGATTCGCCTCGGGGACGTTGGTTATGCGCATGTTGGCAGGGTCGTATTCGATTTTTCTGCCGGCGCGGAGGGCTACGACACCGAGTAGCATGATTTCGGTCAGCTGGGCCGCGTAGTCGAATGGGCAGGAAGCGGCAGCGTTGCCTTTGGCGGCGTCCACCCAGTTCAATTCGTGATTCTGGCTTTTGATGCGCGGCAGCACTTGGGCCGGCTTGGGCGTTGATTCGGCGAGTGATTTGGGCAAAAGTCGCGGGCTTAGACCGTAGGTATCGTGCATCAATTTGCCCTTGCTGCCGATGATGAGAACGCCGCCATCCTTGTTGACCTGCTCATTTTCGCCAAGCTCTTCTGGCTTGGGAGGCAAGAGGCCACCGTCGTACCAGGTAAGGCTGACGGCTGGCATTTTGCCTCGCGCGGGGAATTTGAAGAAGGTTTGCGTGGCGTTGGGGAACGAGACCTTGTTGAAGGGTGTGCAGACAGTTTCGATGCTTGTGGGCAGACCGAGCTTGAGGGCCCAAAGAGAAACGTCGAGCAGGTGCGCGCCCATGTCGCCGATCGGGCCGCAGCCCCAGTCCACCCAGCCACGCCAGTTAAAGGGATGGTAGATGGGGTGATACGGGACGTCGGGGCCGACGCCGAGGAAGAGGTTCCAGGAGAGGGTATCAGGAATAGGATAATTCCCTGCGAAGGAGGCAGCGAGGCGCGAGTCTACGCCTTGGCCATTCCATTTGAGGCTATCGGCCGGAACCGTGAGCGCCTGCGGGCGCGGAATGCCTTGCGGCCAGAAGCCGAGCGGGCGGTTGGTCCACACATGGATTTCGCGGACTTCGCCAATGGCGCCGGACTGGACGTATTCGACGGCAAGGCGCGCTTCGTCGGAAGAATGACCTTGATTGCCCATCTGCGTGGCCACTTTGGTGTCTTTGGCTTTCTTGGCGAGCTGGCGGGCTTCGGCAACGGACCAGGTGAGCGGCTTTTGCACGTAAACGTGCTTGCCAAGCTCCATCGCGGCGAGGGCAATGGGCGTGTGCATGTGGTCGGACGTGGCGACGACAACCGCGTCAATGTCCTTCTGCTTTTCGAGCATCTCCCGAAAGTCTTTGTAGCGCTTGGCGTTTGCCCAGTGCTCGGTGTAAAGGCGCTTCATGTTGGCGAGCTGCTGCTCGGGCGTGGAGGAGTTGAGGCCGGTGCGGGTCTGGGATTGCGCCTGGCCGTTTGCCGGCTGATTGATACGGGTTTGAAGATGATCGATGTCGGCGCTGAGGCGCTCGAAGGCTTTGCCCGCATAATCCCAGTCAACGTCACAGAGAGCGACGATGTTTTGGCTGGCGAGCGCGATGAGGTTGGCTCGACCCATGCCGCCGATGCCGACCCCAGCTATGTTGAGAAGATCGCTGGGCGGCGTCATGCCGCGGCCGAGAACGTGGCGCGGAACGATGGTGAGGCCGGCGGCAGTAACTGCAGTGTTTTTAATAAAATTGCGGCGTGAGGAAAAGTTCGATTCGGACATGAGCGGCCCCTTTTTGTCGCGGGACAGTATGGCGCAAAAATGCCGGAGTGGCGAAGCGAAAAATTGTAGGGGTGCACTCTGGCATTGAGCCAACGGAGGGGCTGTTGTAGACTCCGCTGGGCGAATTCGCCCACAATCTGTAACGCTACAGCCTCAAAGCAGCACGCGCCGAGGCGGCCTCAGGGGGCCCCAAGGAGAATTGAATGCTCTTTGCAGCACAGGTTGCCACTACGCATAAGGCACTCGCGAACCTCGATCTTGCGATCATCGGTGTGTACTTTCTGATTGTGTTCGGGATCGGGTTTTACTTTTCGCGACGGGAACGCACGAGCGAAGAATACTTTTTGGCGGGGCGCGACATTGGATGGTTTTTTATCGGTGCGTCGCTGTTCGTTTCGAATATTTCGACGGAACATTTTATTGGATTGTCGGGAACTGGCGCTTCCTCGGGGCTGGCGGTCGGGCATTTCGAATGGCTGGCGTGCCTGATCCTGCTGATTCTTGGCTGGGTCTTTGTGCCGTTTTATTTGCGCAGTAACGTTTTCACGATGCCGCAATTTCTGGAGCGGCGATTCAGCCGGCAGTGCGCGGTATATCTGGCAGGAATTTCGATCATTGCGTACATCTTCACGAAGATTTCGGTGCAGCTGTATGCAGCGAGCGTGGTGCTGGAGCGCGTGGCCGGATGGTCGCTGTGGAAGACGGCGATTATCCTGGTTATTGCGACGGGGATTTACACGATTGCGGGCGGACTCGCCGCGGTGATTTACACAGACACTGTGCAGACGCTGATTTTGATTACGGGCGCGGTGGCGCTCACGTTAATCGGGTTACATCGCGTGGGCGGGGTTGCCCATCTGCAAACGATGGTTCCGCCGAGTTACTTTCACATGATGAGACCTGCGACCGATTCGGCGTTTCCTTGGACCGGCATATTTTTTGGGGCGCCGATATTAGGAATTTGGTATTGGTGCACGGATCAGGTGATTGTGCAACGAGTGCTTTCCGCGCGAGACGAAGGTCACGCAAAAGCCGGAACGATCTTTGCAGGATTCCTGAAGATTCTTCCCGTATTCATGCTGGTACTGCCGGGGATTATTGCCTATGCCCTTTTTCCGGATCAGGTGAGCGCAAAGCCGGATTATGCGTACCCGACGCTGGTGCTGAACTTGTTGCCGGTTGGGCTGGTTGGGCTGGTGATGGCTGCGTTGCTCGCCGCGGTGATGGGAGCGATGAGTTCGGTGTTTAACTCGGCGTCAACGCTCGTGACGCTGGATTTCTATAAGAAGATCAATCCGAATGCGTCGGAAAAACAGCTGGTGAATTTCGGGCGCGTGGCGACAGGTGGAATGGTGCTGCTTGGCTTGTTGTGGGTGCCATTCATTCATTTGCTGAGCGCCCAGCTCTATATTTATTTGCAGAGCGTGCAGGCATATATCAGCCCGCCGATTGCGGCGTGCTTTGTTTTTGGAATTTTGTGGCCGCGTTTGAACGGGCAGGGGGCGATTTCCTCGCTGCTGATTGGATTTGTTCTGGGCGCGGCGCGCTTCATCTTTGAAGTGTTGGACAAGACAGCGCACTACCAGTCCGGCGCGATTCGTTGGCTCGTGGACATGAATTTCCTGCACTATGCGATTTTCATGTTCGTGGTGTGCACAATCGTGCTGGTCACGGTAAGCCTGATGTATCCCGCGCCGGATCGCAAGAAACTGGCGGGGCTGACGTTTGCGACCGTGGACGACAAGATGGAAACGATAGACGTCACGGCAAGGCCGCAGATGGCGAAAGAGACTGGCCTCGAACGCGCGACGAATATTGTTTTCACGCTCGCGTTGATTGCGACCGTCGTTGGATTGTGGATCCGCTTCCGCTAGACGAGGCAATACTTGATTCGCAGCCTGAAACCGAATGTTACGCAGGATGAAGCGCTCCGGACGTTTCGCGCGACCGGACTTTCGTCTTTGCTTTGGAGAATGCGCACCGGGCCTCTGCAGAGGATCGCAGAGGCTTACGTGCCGTTCCGGTTGTATCGTGTGCGTTATGCGATGAACCGCGAAAAAGTTCAGCGCATTTTTGCGATGGACGCGGTGGACGGGTCGCTCGACCTATTTGAATTTCGAACGATGCCGGAAGACGGCCAATTCGTGGGCGTTGAAACGCGAAATTGTCTGCCTGGCTCGCTCAGCGAAGAGAAGGCGCGGCAAACCCTGCGAGACAAGGTTTTGCGAATTGTGTTTCAGCAGGGATTTTTCAAACTGCGGGGCGCTTCGTTGGAAATTGAAAAGCTTTCCGCGGAAATTTATCTTCCTTACTGGCTCGGATTCTACGGCGCGAGCAATTCGCTGCGCTGCCGCGTGATGGATGCGGTCCGGCGCCGCATTGAAGGCGCAAAGGCTTCCGCATTCTTTGAGCACTGGCTCGCGGCCTGAACTTCCCCAGGCGCAATAATCTTGGAGGCGTTTATGTTCGGAAAGCTTCGACGCGTATTTGCTCTGTGCACGCTGCTTTTGTTTGCTGCGAGCTGTGCGGTTGCCGACGGCTGGCAGCATCTTGGAAGAGTCGAGCGCGTGACGAAGCTGGCCGACGGCGTGGAACTCGCATCGGCAAAAGCGAAGGTGCGCGTGACGGCGTTTCGCGAGGGAGTGTTTCGCGTGCGAGTGGCTCCAGACGGAAATTTTCCCAAGGATTTGTCCTGGGCGGTGGTGGAAGAGCCGGTCCTGCCGCAATTGAAAATCGAGGACAGCTCGGATGCGGTGAAACTGACTTCCGGCAGCACCACGGTGCGAATCAGGAAAATGCCGTTGCTGATTGATTTTCTTGATGCGGCGGGAAACGTGATCGTCGCGGACGAATCTTCGTTGCCAATGGCGTGGAACGGGACGCAGATCCACGTCTGGAAAAAGATGCCCGCAGATGAAAGCTATTTCGGGCTCGGAGACAAAGCCGGGCCGATGAATCGCCGGAATCGTTCGTTCACGATGTGGAATACAGATGAGTTTGGGTGGCAGGAATCGAGCGATCCGCTTTACAAGACGATTCCGTTTTTTCAGGGATTTCGAAACGGGACGGCTTACGGAATCTTTTTCGACAATACCTGGCGGAGTTCCTTCGATTTTGGAAAAGAATCACGCGACTACTATTCGTTTGGCGCGGACGGCGGCGAGATCAACTACTACTATTTTGCCGGGCCCGATCCGAAAAAGATCATAGAGAGTTACACGTCACTGACGGGAAGAATGCCGCTTCCGCCTTTTTGGACGCTTGGCTACCAACAGTGCCGGTATTCGTACTATCCCGAAAAACGCGCTTACGAGATCGTGGAAAAGTTGCGCGAAGACAAGATTCCGGCCGACACGATCTATTTTGACATCGATTATCAGAGCGGCAACGCGCCGTTTACGGTGAGTCGCGAAGATTTTCCTCATTTTGAAAAAATGATTTCGGATTTCAAAGCCGTGGGAATGCATACGATCCTCATCACGGATCTGCACATCAAGCAACAGGAAAAGGGTTACCCGCCGTACGAAACGGGAATGAAGCAGGACGTTTTCGTGAAGCGCGCGGATGGGACCCTTTTTGTGGGGCCAGTTTGGCCCGGAGCGAGCGTGTTTCCAGATTTCACATTGACGAGAGTGCGTGACTGGTGGGGCGGGCTTTACAAAGATTTCGTGGGGATGGGCGTTTCCGGATTCTGGAACGACATGAACGAGCCATCGGTCTTCCTTACACCGACGAAAACAATGCCACTCGATAACGTTCATCGCACGGACGATGGGGCGAAACATCCGCACACAGAAATACACAATGTTTTTGGCATGCAGAACGTTCGCGCGACTTATGACGGTTTGAGAAAACTACAGCGCGATGAGCGGCCGTTTGTTCTGACGCGCGCCGCGTATGCGGGTGCGCAACGCTATGCAGCGACCTGGACGGGCGATAACAGCAGCACGTGGAATCACCTTGCGATGAGCACGCCGCAACTTTTGAGCATGGGACTTTCAGGCTACGGGATGGTTGGCGACGACATCGGCGGTTTTGCGGGCACTCCGACGGCAGATTTGCTGACGCGCTGGTTTGAAGTGGGCGCGTTCAATCCGATTTATCGGGATCACACGGCGAAGGGAACGGGGGACCAGGAGCCGTGGGTACACGGACCGGAGCATGAAGCGATTCGGCGCCGATTCGTGGAGGAGCGGTATCGTTTATTGCCATACATCTATACGGGTATTGAAGAGATGAGCCGGACAGGAATTCCGCTGATGCGGCCACTCTTTCTGGAATACCCGAAAGCTGGCGGGATTGCCGGGAACGACCACGATTTTCTCTTTGGCCGGGATTTACTGGTGGCTCCAGTGGCGACGGAAATGCTCGATGCTCAGCTAGTGCATTTGCCGGGCGGCGATTGGTTCGATTATTGGACGGCGGAAAAAAAGAGCAGCAGCGCAGAGATTGTTTTGCATCCGACGCTTGGCCAGATGCCGCTCTATGTACGGGCGGGAGCGATTATCCCGACGCAGGAACTGGTGCAATACACGGCGCAAATTCCAGATGGGCCGCTGAAGCTGAGGGTTTATCCCGGGCCGGATTGCAGCGGCGCGCTCTATCAGGATGATGGGCATACATATGCCTATGAGAACGGTGAAGTGCTGCGCGTGAAATATTCGTGCGAGGTGGGCGCGGGCGAGCTGACGATTTCAGGGAAAATTGAGAAGAATGGCTACAAGCCGTGGTGGAGCTCTACCGAAGTGAAAGCGTTTGGCGCTGCTGGAATGCCGAAGATGGTAAAGGTGGGTGGGGCCGAGAGTCATGCGTGGAGTTATGACGAGAAAAGCCATTCGGTCAGTGTGACTGTGAATGACGCGCTTGCGGATTGGACGGTTGAGATCGAGTATTAGGTGACGTGAGTTTTTTACACAGAGTACGCAGGGAAAACTACTCTAACGAAAAGATGGAAAGGGATTGAGGCGGGGCGTTGAGGCTCAAGCCTCTTGTGGAGAGCTGGGCGTTGGCTTGCCCGTAGAGCGGGGAGAGGTTTGAAATTCCCGCTGCGGGCGTGTCGAGAATGGGCACAGACAGGGTTCGAGATTCCTTTGAGTTGTTGAAGACGACGAGAATGCGCTCGTCCTGCGTTTGGCGCAAGAAAACATAACTAAAATCGTCAGAGAAAAGATGCCAGAGCTTGCCCGTGGTGAGCGCGGGGTGTTCGCGGCGCAGACGGAGCAGCGTTTGAACCGTTGAGAATATCTCCTGCTGTTGTGGAGTGCGCCCTTCGGCAGTGAAGGCGCTTTTTGGATCTTCGATCCAGCCGCCCGGGAAATCGTGCCGATTTTCTGGATCGGCTCCTCCGGTCATGCCGAGTTCGTCGCCATAGTAGAGCTCAGGGATACCGCGCAGAGTCAGAATCAAGCCAAAAGCCAGCTTCAATTTTTCGGGCGAACTGCCTTCGGCGCCTGCGAGGCGAGGAACGTCATGATTTGCGAAGAACGACACCAGAAATTCTGGATGGAGATAGAGAGAGTCCTGGCGAAGGATGTTTGCAATTCGGCCCGCGGGGGCGTTGTCAAGAAGCACATCGCGAATCGTGAACTGGAGAGGGAAATCGAAGACGGTAGTGAGGCCCGGGTCGAGGTTGTCCCAGCCTTTTTTGCCGCCGACAAAAAACGAAGTAACCGCGGGATCGGGATGGAAGACTTCGCCGATGAAACTGAGCTGCGGATAGATGCGGTGAAGAGATGCGTGCCAGTCCGACCAGAATTTGCGCGGAATATAAGGAAAAGTGTCTTCGCGGAGGCCGTCGAGGCCGCTCGATTCGATCCACCAAATCGCATTTTGCAGGAGATATTGCGCGACGATGGGGTTTTCCGTATTCAGGTCCGGGAGAATTCCAAAGAACCAGCCGTCGGTGAGATTGTGGCGAAGGCTTTCCGGCGCGTGAGGATCGACGAGCGCTTCGAACGGATCATTTGCGATGGGAGATTTTTCGGAATGGCCGTAAAAAGACTTTTTTAGCGGCGCATAAGAATCAAGATGCTTTTGCGACGTGCCGTGAAACCAATCGGGAAGGGGCGGCTTTGCGACCCACGGGTGAAGCGGGCCGACATGATTGGGGACGGAGTCGAAGAAGATTTTCATCTGGCGTTTGTGCGCGGCGGAAACGAGTTCCTTGTAGTCGTCGAGCGAGCCGAGATGCGGATCGACCCCATAGAGATCGATTGCGCCGTAGCCGTGATAATCCTCGGTGGCGCCATTTTTGACAATAGGTGTGAGCCAAAGCGTGGTGACACCGAGATCCTGCAAATAAGGAAGATGATCCCGAACACCACGGAGATCGCCGCCGTGCCAGGCGCGCGGTTTTGCGCGGTCATGGGAATTTGGAAATTCGGCCAGCGCGTCGTTGGTGGGATCTCCGTTTGCGAAGCGATCCGGCATGATGAGGTAGAGAACGTCGTCCTGCAAAAGGCCGTGGAATCGCTGCCCAATTGGGAGGCGCGCGGCGAGCGGAAGTTCGAAAGTTGTGTTACCTGTTGGCGTGGCGATGCGGCAGACGAGCGTTCCTGTGCGGGCGTTTGCAGAAAATTTCAGCCAGACGAAAAGGTAGTCGCCGTCGTGGGAAGCCTGCGTGCGCGAAACAACGACTTCGGGCACGTTGCAGGTGAGTTGCGTGGCCTGGAGGTCGTGGCCGGAGAGCAAGAGCATCAAGTCCGGTGTCAGGTTGATCCACCAATTGGGAGGATCGACTCTCGCGATGACCGGAGCGTGATCTTGCGTTTTCTGCGCCGGAGTCGAAATGGAAAGAGAGAACGCCGCGAAAAGAAAGGCGCTGATGGTTCGGCGTGTCTTTGCGAATTTCATTTTGCTGGAGGCAGAAAACGCAATTTGCCGAACGCAGTTGGAACGTGGAAATTCGGCTGCGGAGTGTTTGTAGCGCGCCAGGATGAATAGAAACGCGGTTCGCCGGCTCCTTCGACGCGAAAGAAATTCACGCGCCAGGTTACGGATGAATCGAAGTTTTGCGCCAAGCTGCGCAGAGAGATGGCGATCTCCGCGGTCCAGACTTTCTCTCTTTCATCAATATGCGTGCGGCATTTCATTCCTGTGTTTGGGTCGGAGCGGTCGCCGTGTGCGATGTCGAGATCGATCCAATAACCATTGGGACTAACTTCAAACTCGAAATAGCGGCCTGGATAAGTTGGGTCCGGCTGGAGAAAAACTTCGACGACGTCGCGATCCCAAAGATGATCGCGGCGTCCGGAGGGATCGGCGTCGGGAAAAACGGTGAGAGTGCGGTAGCGCGAGCGATAGTGAAGAAAGAGCGTGTCCGAGTTCCAGAGCAAGCGAACCTGCGTTACGCGTTCAGGATCTGGATTTTTGCCTTGCCAATCGGAGTTGAACGCGACTGGCTCGGGGGAATTCCATGCTGTGGGAGTTGGAAAGCCATCCGCGGCCAAGGGCTGCGATAGATGCGCAGCCGAAATTGTATCCGACGGCGAAACAGAACCCATGAACGAAAAAAGAAAGAGCGGAAGCAAAGCAAGCAGCGAGGCATTTGTTGGACGAGGAAAAATGAACATGAGTGCAGCCGAGCCAACCAGAGCGAAACAAATGTAAGCGAGTTTTTCGGCGGACATTCCGGATTCTCCGAAACGCGGAAACAGCGTTGCCAGAATAACTGGAAAACGAAGCGGAATCGAAGGAAAACGCCAATTATTTGAAATGACTGGCAGGGTAAAGACTCTTTGCACACCCGCAGGAAGGCGAAAAATCTTGGCGTCGTGAGTGCGTGTTAGCATCGGAATTGCGCGAAGAAATGCGGCGAATCGGCCCGCGAGGAGCGTTCCATGGTGGATACGGCGAATCCCGAGGATTACTCGACACTGTCGAGAAAGAAGCGGTTTGAGGATTTCGAATATCTGAAAGTACGGGTGGAGGGCAGCGTTTTGCGCATTACGCTGAATCGCCCTGAACACAATTTGCTGAACGAGCCGATGCTGCGCGAGCTTGCGGATTCGATTGACTTGATCGGCCAGAAAGATGAAATCAAGCTGATCGTGCTTGACTCAGCCTGCAGAGTATTTTGCGGCGGGATTGAAGTTGGCGAATATACGTCGCAGCGCGTGTTCCAGATGCTGGACGCGTTTCATTCCGCGTTTGCGGGAATTTTGGAAACGGCGAAGCCTGTTGTGTGCGTCGTGAATGGGCCGGCGATTGGCGGCGGCGCGGAGTTGGCGGCGTTTGGCGACATGGTGATTGCGACGCCGAAGGCGCGGTTTGCGCAGCCGGAAATTTCGATTGGCGTGTTCCCCCCTTTGGCTTCCACGATTTTGCCATACCTGGTTGGGCCGAAGAAGGCATTGGAGTTGGTGCTTACCGGAGAACCGGTGACGGCGGAACGAGCGCTGGAAATGGGATTGGTGAACCGTCTGGTCCCGGAAGCCGAACTAGGGAAAGCCGTCAGCGATTTGATCGCACGAATCACAGGACACTCCGGACCGGTGTTGACGATGGCGAAAAAGGCGATTTTGAGCGGCATGGGACTTTCGCTGAAAGATGGGCTGAAGCAGTCGATGAATATTTTCTTGAATGAACTTTACCGCTTGGAAGATTCACAGGAAGGTTTGCACGCGCTGGTCGAAAAGCGGAAACCGAATTGGAAAAACCGCTAACGTGACGATGCGGCACACGATTGACGGAAACGGCAGCGCAGCTTAGACTCAAGACTCCAATTTTGATGCGGTCGCGATTGCGGCCGCGAAGCAAGCAAGGGAAGCGGGGAAGGCCGTGAGATTCGGCCGCGGTCCCGCCACTGTAATCGGCGCCTTCGCTCAATGGCAAAGGGGCCGTAAGCCAGGCTACCCTCCCTGCTGCGAGTGCGAAGCTCTTCGCGAGAAAGAGAATCGCAATAGACAAGCCCTACGGGATCTCGTGGGGCTTTTTTGTTTTGGGCGTAACCAAACGAAGGAAGCAGAGAAGATGAAGTTTTTTGCAAATCGAGGGTGGTTGCGCGCGGCCACAGCAGTGGTGCTGCTTGCGGCCGCGGTTTCGATTTCCGCGCGCGCAACGACACCAAGCTTTCCGGCGCAGGGATTGCGCGAGGTTACCGACGAGACCGGGCGCGTCGTCAAGATTCCACAGCCGGTCCGAAGAATTGTTTCGCTTGCTCCAAGCATAACGGAAACGATTTACGCGCTGGGGCTGCAGGACCGGCTCGTTGGCGACACGGATTATTGCGACTATCCTGCGGACGCGACGAAAAAGCACAAGGTTGGTGGAGCGATCAATCCGAATATGGAAGAAGTCGCGGCTCTGAAGCCGGATGTTGTGTTGGTGGTGAAGAGTTTGAATCGTCTGGAAACTGTGCGTGCACTGGAACGAATTGGGATTGCGGTGTATTCCACGGACCCGCACACGCTGCAAGACGTGGTTGGGTCGCTGAAAAAGCTCTCCAGCGTATTAGGAGCGGACCAGGCAGGAAATACGCTGAACGAAGATTTGGAGCGCCGGTTGGGGACGGTTCAGAAAAAATTGAACGGGGCGGCGACAAAGCGTGTTTTGTTTGTGGTATGGACAGAGCCGCTAATGTCCGTTGGACGGAAGACATTCATCGCGGATGTGCTCGAACACGCAGGGGCGACGTCGGTGGTGGATTCCAGGCAGGATTGGCCACAATACAGCCTGGAAGAAGCAGTACGATTGCAGCCGGAGTATCTTGTGTTTGCTTCGAGCCATTCGGAAACGGCGCACAACGACGCGGAAGCGCTCGCGCTGAAGCCGGGATGGTCTTCGCTCGAAGCGATCAAGAATAGAAAAATTGTAGTAATTAGCGAGGCGATCAACCGGCCCGGCCCTAGAATTGTGGATGCGGTGGAAGAACTGGCGCGGCAACTTCACCCTGAAGTCTTTGTGGAGAAAAAGTGATGCAGCCGCTGACGCTCGGCAAAGTCGCAGTGCGGTGCGGAATTCTCGCGGTCGCGTTGTTTGTGGTGGTTGTGATTGCGCTGAAGTTCGGCGCCGTGCCCGTTTCGCTTTATGGTCTGGCGAAGGATTTGATCGGCGTGTTGATCGGGCGCAGCAGCGAAATCTCCAGCGAGTACGGAATGATCATTCGCGAAATTCGCCTGCCGCGGATTACAATGGGAATTTTTGTTGGCGCGTCGCTTTCCGTTGCAGGGACGAGCTTTCAGGCACTTTTGCGTAATCCGCTGGCGGACCCATACGTGCTTGGCGTTTCGTATGGCGCGGCGGTGGGTTCGATTCTGGCGTTGATCATCGAACCGCACATTGCGCTTCGGCCCGAAATTGCGGCTGTGTTCACGCCGCTGGGCGGATTTCTTGGGGCGACTCTGACGATTACCGCCGTATTTCTACTGGGAAGATATAGGGGCGAAATTGAGAATCGAACGCTCTTGCTGAGCGGCGTGATCGCCGGGATGTTCCTTTCTGCAATGATCGCCTTACTGATCACAATGCTGCCCAGCTCCAGCACACGGGGCATGACCGTATGGCTGATGGGCGACCTCTCGACTCCGATGCCGCCGGTTCTCGGCTGGGTGCTGCGCACCGGATTTTTTGCGGGTTTCGCACTGATTTATCTGACGGCTTCGGATTTGAATTTGCTGCTCGCGGGTGAAAAAGAGGCGATGCACCTTGGCGTGGACATCCGGAAGGTGCAGATTGTCGTCTATTTGGCGGCGTCCGCATTGACGGGACTCGCGGTGTCCGTCAGCGGTTCGATCGGGTATGTGGGTTTGCTTGTGCCGCACGTGATGCGGCTGATTTTTGGCTCGGACTATCGCATGTTGTTGCCTGCGGCGGCGTTTGGCGGCGCGATTGCTGTCGTGATTGCCGATACGGCTGCGCGCACAATTGCCGCACCGAGCGAATTGCCCGTGGGCGCGATCACGGCGATTGTGGGCGCTCCGCTCTTCATCTACCTGTTGCGGCGGAGGCTGGCGTGAGCGCTGTGCGCGATTCCGTGATGGAGCGTGGCGCGCCGCATGGCTCGCGCATGAACACGGATTCGCGGCTCAGTGTCGAGCAGGTGAGTTACGCGTATTCCCTGAATCCATCGCAGGCGCCCGTGTTCACG
>Ga0137409_10003826_pt1 | contig 15911 bp, 17 predicted proteins | sample CZODoug1_16funga_FD_122059 | JGI IMG/M metagenome (GOLD analysis project Ga0137409, IMG submission 122059) | Vadose zone soil fungal communities from Angelo Coast Range Reserve, California, USA - CZODoug1_16fungal (Hybrid Assembly) | ecosystem: Environmental > Terrestrial > Soil > Vadose zone... | reverse complement strand
AAGGAGCGGATTCCCCTGGCGGTGCGCCAGATACGTTCCTTCCTCCGGGCACATCGCCCTGCTTCTGCTTAGACGGCAGTGTCCATACGACCTCTCGGCAAGGCAGGTCGCCAAGTCCCGATAAGTTCGCTTATCGGTAGGTGTCCCTACCAAAAACTCAATCGGCCGGTTGTCAGCGAAGTAAGCTGTGCTCAGCGGCGCGATGTGCTTGCTCAAACCTCCAGAGGGTGAGCGTCCTTCCACAAAAAGGTGAGTCGTGTAACCAACGAGCGCACGGCTCGTTGTGCATTCTCAAGCGAACGCTTGGAAGTCTTTATCGATCAGACCGCTTTGCGCGTGTAGAGATGATGCAGTCCACCGACCTTTGGAATCTCGATCACAGGACCGAGCGAGGGAGGCTCGGCGGGTCGGCTGACAGGCGCATCTTTTTCGAGCGACAGATGCGTGCGGCATCTTTCGTAGTAATCGAAATAGCCATTCAGGATCCGGCGCAATCCGGCGCTATGGAAAACAATGACGTGATCCAAGCATTCGCGCCGAATGGAACCGATCAAGCGCTCCGCGTAGGCGTTTTGCCAAGGGCTCTGGGGCGCCGTCAGGACTTCGTGAATGCCCATCCCTTTCGCCAGGTCACAGAACTGCTGTCCATAAATGCCGTCGCGGTCGCGCAGCAAGTACCAGGGGGCGTTATCCCACGGGAAGGCTTCCAAACGTTGACGAGATGTCCATTCTGCCGTCGGGTTAGAGGTCACGGCGAAATGAATCGAACGTGTCCGGTTATGATCGAGAATCACGAAGACGAATAAGAGTTGGAAGTCAACCGTTGGGACGACGAAGAAATCGGCAGAAACGAAGTCCATGGCGTGATTGTTGAGAAAGGCTCGCCACGTTTGGGAGGGAGGTTTCCGCTGTCGGACCACGTACTTGGCGACCGTTGCTTGCGACACCGGAATGCCGAGTTTCAGGAGTTCGCCATGCATGCGCGGCGCTCCCCAGCGAGGATTGGCGAGGCTCATTTGACGGATCAGATTCCGAACTTCATCGGATGCCGAGGGTCGTCCTTCAGGGTGGCGACTCTTCCAGGTCCAATAGAGTCGAAACCCCTTGCGATGCCAGGCGATAACGGTCTCCGGTTTGACAAGGAGCAATGCTGACCGCCAGTCGCCTCACAAACGGGAGAGCCAAACCCACAGCACACGGTCAGCCCAACGGAGACGGAGTTTATGTCCACGACTCGAACGATGCAGGACCAAGACCTGGTGGCGAAGAGCAAGAATCTCTGCTTGCAGGACAGCGCGGGCTCGGAAACAATCTCCGAGGGAGAAGAGTAGGGTCAGCATGGCCTGGAAGGCTACCGAATGCGACTCTGTAAATGCAACGATTTCAATGTGTACGGACTTTTTGGTAGGGACAACGTCTACTGTCTGCTTTGACATCGGGTGCAGGTGGAAGGGGAGGGCGTATGCTTATGCGTTGACAAACGGGCTCTAGTGTATCAGTATAAGGGTACTACAGACTGTTGGTGTAATCTTATAGAAGTACATTCTTCTATAGATAGTATCCCTATAGAGGTACAGAGAGAGTCGTTATGAAACCTGAATACAGAGAAATGAGACTGCGCCAATTGTCGAAAAGCCTCGCGGCGTTTGAAGTGGCAAAAAGCAACCCACGCCCACAGCTTGGGTGGCTGCGTGCCATCCGGGAAGCGTTGGGGATCACCCTGAATCAAGTGGGCAAAAATATGCGGGCGACGCGACAGCGGATTAAGAATTTCGAGGATGCTGAAAGGCAAGATCGGATCACGCTGGCTAGCCTTCGCAGGGTTGCTGAGGCGATGGGATGCGAACTTGTCTATGCAATCGTCCCCAAGTCAGGAACCATCGTCGAACTTGCCGAGAAGCAGGCCGTAGATGAAGCCACAAAGCGGGTGCTCGCTGTCGAACACACCATGGCGCTGGAGAACCAAGCCCCGGGAGATGTCAATAAGACAATCGTCGAGGAAACGAAGCGGCTACTTAAACGGCCAAGATCACGAGCCCGATGACCAACATCTCAAATCTCAACCTGTCACCTGGGAATACGCCTCTCGAACCCGACGAATTGGCTCAACTAATCCCCAATCTGGCAACAAAGGGCGAACTCGATGAATGGGAACGCAAGAACATCATCGAAGCATATGCATGGGCGCTAAATCCCCGACGCGTAAAGGCCAGTGATCCGTTTACGGAGCCTTATCTTCGTGAACTTCATAGAAGAATGTTCAATCGCACCTGGAAATGGGCTGGTACTTATCGCAACACGGAGAAAAACATCGGAGTCCTCGTGCATGAAATCAGAAATCGAATCCCCGCACTCCTCGGAAACACTCGGTATTGGGTAGATCACCAGACCTTCCCCGCAGACGAGATAGCAATTCGTTTCCATCACGAGTTGGTTAGCGTTATCCACCCATTCCCGAACGGAAACGGAAGACATGCTCGCCTTCACGCAGATGTCATCGCGGTGAAACTCGAAAGGCCAGAATTTACATGGGGCCAGAACAGCATCGTGGGAACTGGCCCTACGCGTGAAGCTTACATAAGAGCATTACAAGCGGCGGATCACGGTAACATTCAAGAATTACTAAAGTTTGCTCGCTCTTAACGTAGGAGCTACGTTGGGGCACCATGTACTATTGGAAACAGCCGAGTCATAAGCAAAAGGCTCCCAGTCGCGCACAAGCTAGAAGAGTTCTGTTTGCATTTCACGAAGTACGCCCTCCCCTGCTGCACTGACCTATAAACACCGACACACATTAAGAGCAGGCAGAGCGGCTCTCGCTCGCACACGGTCTCGCCAGGTAAGTGCAACCTGTCACGCCCGCTGCCATCAGCTCCTGTCCGTACTAATAATCCCGGCCGGTTTGTGAAAAGCCGCTGCCACACGGAGGCGAGCAATTCAGATCGAACTCTACGCGTGTGATATTCCTTGCGACGGACGCACAGGAGGTTGGTCGCGGCACTACAATGCGCAGTTCTTCTTCAAGTTCAGCTTCAGGAGAGCACAGATCCGGGCAAGTTAGGCCGCGCGGCGTTCGTATCGATGGTGGAGTCCGCCCACTTCCGGAAACTCCACCACCGTTCCGAGTTCTGGAGGCTGTACCGTCCGAGGGATCGGCGCATCTTTCTCCAAGGAAAGGTGCGTGCGAGTCCGCTCGTAGTATTCAAAGTATGACTTCAAGACACGATGCAGACCGGTTTCATCAAAAGTGATGACGTGGTCCAAGCACTCGTGGCGAATCGATCCAATCAACCGCTCGACGTAAGGATTCTGCCAGGGTGATTTCGGAGCCGTGAGGACTTCGCGAAGGCCCAGCCACTCCGTCGCTTCGTGGACTTTCTCTCCATAGATGCCATCGCGGTCGCGCAGCAGGTAGCGCGGCGCGCTGTCCCAAGGGAAAGCTTCCAGGAGTTGCCGGGCCGTCCATTCCGCCGTGGGATTCGCGGTCACAGCAAAATGGATCGGACGCCGACGATCGTGCGAGAGAATCACAAAGACGAACAGAAGACGGAACGTGATCGTTGGCACCACAAAGAAATCGGCAGAGACCAAGTCCTGCATATGGTTCTTCAGAAAGGTCCGCCACGTTTGTGAAGGTGGCTTCCGGTGCCGGACCATATACTTCGCGACTGTTGCTTGCGAGACGTGGATACCAAGTTTCATCAATTCTCCATGAATGCGCGGAGCGCCCCAGCGAGGATTGGCCAGACTCATTCTCCGGATGAGGTCTCGGATTTCACTGGATACCGATGGACGGCCTTCACCATGGCGGCTCTTCCACCTCCAATATAGCCTGAATCCCTGCCGATGCCAGCCAATGACGGTCCCCGGCTTCACGACAATCAAGGCGGATCGCCATTCCGTCCACAGGTGTGATAGCCAGACCCAGAGAACTCGGTCAGCGGAACTGAGGCGGAGCTTATGACCACGGCTCGATCGCTGCAAAACCAAGAGCTGATGACGCAGGGCAAGGATTTCAGCTTGCAGAGCTGCCCGAGTTCGGAAACAGGCTGGCACGGAGAAGAGCGGGGAGACGAAAAGGGTAAACATGGCTCTCGCAGGCTACACACTGAGGCTTTGCAAATTCAACTGTTTCAATAAGAACGGACTTTTTGGTAAGGACAGCCTTCAATACTGCCATCGGGATTTTCTCCTTTCGTTGATTGGGATTGTTTCTTCTCTGCATTCAGGGTTGACTACATCTGCGTATGCCCGCGGGCAAAACATGGTCACTCTTCTTGCGTGCCGGGCGGGAGTGACCCCACAGAACTTTTGGGCGGATCGTCCGCCAAAAAGTGGGGTCGCTCCCGCCCGTTTCGAACTTTTTTGTGTGGTGACTTTTGCATCGGGCAGTCCTTGCAAATCTTTGAGAACAAATTCCGTAAGGCGAGGGTAGGGTGAAGAAGTTGGCAAGTCTGAACATGCAGTGCGTAATTCTTACCATCTTCACCTCGAACGGTAAGGCGCTGCCACTGACGTTCCACGGATGAATTCGGAACTACCACGAGACCGCGCTCCTTTCTTCGTGACCACATGCATTGCTGCCAGTATTCGAACTGATAGCCGCTGTATGCAGGCGGCCAAACAAGCACGGGGTTCCCCTGGTTGGGCTGGAGCGACCACGATTCACATTGGGCACGGAACCGCGTCCCAAAGTGGGGTCGCTCCAGCCCAACTCGGTGCCAGTCCGCGGCCATCTTGCCTATTCTGTCGTGTGCAACTTCCTCTCCTCTGGGCACTTGCTCGGTCGCCGAGGTGAACGCGAAGGTGACGGACAGGGTGATCTGTGTCTTTCATGCACCCGTCACCTTCGAGCGCTGCGAATAGCGGTCAAGGCTCCTCGAAAAGTTGAGTCCCACACTTTTAAGAGGCCTCGAAAATGGCAAAACTCAATAAGACTGTTAGCCTCCGACCTAACCGAAACTGTAATGAGTATCGTCATAGTAAAAAGCCCACCGAGCCTCCCTACTTACTAGGGAACATCCAATCGGCCAAAAGTAAGAAAAAATTTCAAATCGTCGAAGGGGTCCAGGCTGGGAGAGAACTGCCTGCTACAACCCCCTACTTATCTAAGGAACATACAAACGGGAAAAAGTAAGAAAAAATCTTAAAGCCCCGTAAGAATCCCAGCTGGCAAAGAAATCCCACTCCAGCCCCATACTTACTTAAGGAACATCGAGAAGGGAGAAACGGAGAAAAAATCTTCGTACCAGTACGTTTTCCCCCGGAGCCTACTATTTATGTTCTCGGCCGGTTGAAAAAGGTCCCCAAACTACTTCTGTCTGAGCGCCATTTCTAGGATTCGGACGATGTTGCAGCGCGGATGCAGCCGCGGTTGAGACGCACCGGAAGCGTAGGTGATTTGTGTCACGCAGGAGGTCGCGGGTTCTAGTCCCGTCGGTCCAGTTCGCGCCAACCCCGGTGGCCGGGTATTGGGGCAAGAACTGTCAAAACTGACACTAGCCTGTCGTTGCGATACTCGTTACTTTGGCTGCTCAGCGCTCGTTCCACTGATAAGGTGCAGCGCCTTTGCTTCGGCAATAGCCTGTCGTTCTTCACATGAAAAAGCCAGCGCAGACCAACAGTTCCTTTGTTCAGACTACAAAACAGGAGCAGGAATATTCATAGAAGGAGGCAATCATGATTGGCAAGTCGAAGAGCGGTGTGGTTGGGCTCGGATTGGCAATGGCACTGACGTTACTGGTGTGCGGATTTACGCTCGCGCAGGACGTCAAATACAACTTTATGCCGGGGACCAATTTCTCGAAATACCATACCTACAAATGGGTCAGCATCCCGGAGAATGTGCACCCCAGCCAGATTGTTGATCAGGAGATTAGACAGGCGATTGATGCACAGCTTAATAAAAAGGGGCTCACCAAGACCGATACCGACACAGCTGATTTGGACGTTGGCTATCAATGCTCCGTCGATCAGGAAAGGCAATGGAATGGCTTTGGGATGCGGGGCATTGGGGGTGGTATGGGGAGCGTCACGAGTTCCACGATTCAGAATGGGACGCTGGCGGTGGATTTTTACGACCCCTCGGATAAGCAGCTGGTGTGGCGCGGTCAGGCAGAGAAGACTCTGAATCCTAGTGGCAACCAACAAAAGGACATGGAGAACCTCAACAAGGCGATGGCCAAGCTACTCAAGAACTTTCCCCCACCGCCGCCCAAGAAATAGCGAAGCGGAGAACGGCGCTTTGCTGATGCAGTAAAAGGAGAATTCTAATGAACTGTAGTTTTGCAATTACGTGTGGAATGCAGGATGTCACCCGAACCGTTGTTTCGATATGCAAAAGCTTGATGATGATTGGTGTCGTAGGGCTAGCGGCCGCCGCCCCAGCGCTTGCGCAGAATGGCGAACTGCAACAGAAGCTGGCAGCCGTGCAGCAGACAATGGCGGAAAACAAGCAGAAACTACACCAATACCAGTGGACTGAGACCACGCAGCTCAATCTTAAGGGGGACGCGAAGCCTCCTTCTGAAAAGTTGTGCCAATACGGCCCTGACGGGCAGGTTCAGAAGACTCCCATCGGTCCGCCACCGCCACAACCGAGCGGTGGAAGGCTGAAGCAGAGAATCATTGAGAAGAAAAAAGAAGAGATGCAGGGGTACATGGGTGACGTGAAAGGCCTGTTGAGCATGTACGTGCCACCCGACGCACAAAAGATGCAGCAAGCGTATCAGGCCGGCAAGGTGTCATTGAATCCCGGCGGAGGGGTTGTAAATTTGATTTTCCGGGATTATGCGCAACCGGGCGATCAGATGACCCTTACGTTCGATACGGCAGCACACAAGATCACTTCGTTGAGCATCAACACCTACATGGGTGAAACAAAGGACGCGGTGACCTTGCAGGTTGAAATGGGCAGCCTGCCCGACGGTACCAACTATGTTCAGCAGAGTGTTCTAAACGCTAGCGCCAAGCAACTCGTGGTGACTACATCCAATTCCAATTACCAGAGAATGGGCGGTTAGTAACCCGGGGGTGGGAAGGTTGGACGGCAAATCGCCTGTGCGGTCCTCCTCAAAGGGCCTTGTTTATTAGACTCATTTCGAGGACGCTGGGGCAGCAGACTCAGCCGTGGTTGAGACACACCGAAAGCCCAAGTGATTTGTTCCGGTGCTAACTTCACCCTTGCCGCGCGTTCCCACCATATACCGTGAGCAGTACTGATCGGTGCAAAGAAACGAACCTCCGCGGTGGACCTTCTGCTTCTCCGCGGGTTCGGCGGGGTCAAAGGAAGTGCCCGGGCCTCTTGGATTGCGCGCCACTCCGCCGGCCCTGGCGAGTTCGGCGTAGTAGTTGGGTCGATACCAATCCGAGGTCCACTGCCAGACATTTCCAGCCATGTCGTACAGCGCGTATCCATTGGGCGCGTACCGCGCCGCCGGTGCGAGGCCGATGAAACCGTCACTGCCTGAGTCTTGATTGGGAAAGTGTCCCTGATACGTGTTCGCCATCCACTTCCCGTTTGGCCTGAACTCATTGCCCCAAACGAAAGGTTTCCCAGCAAGTCCACCACGCGCGGCGAATTCCCATTGCGCCTCGGTCGGGAGGCGCTTGTGGGCCCATTTCGAATAAGCTTCGGCGTCTTGGTAGGCTACTTGAACGACAGGATAGTTTTCTTTCCCTTTTATAGAACTGCTCGGCCCGGATGGATGACGCCAGTTTGCGCCTCTTACAAAGCCGCACCATTGAAAGTGATCGTTCAACGGGACAGCATGAGCGGGAGGAGAAAAGACTACGCCGCCGGCTATTAGATTTTCTGGCGTAGCGCCGGGGAAGTCCTCGGCGAGCGGAGTTTTTTCAGAAACGGTTATGTAGCCTGTGGCTTTGACGAAGTCGGCGAATTGCGCGTTGGTCACGTCGGTTTCGTCCATGAAAAAGCCATCCACGTAGACTCTGTGGATGGGCCGCGCATCTGTCGTTGCCTGCATCCCCACCTCATCCGTGTCTGGCGGATCCTGCGCCCCCATGGAGAACTCGCCTCCCGGGATCCACACCATGCCTTGAGGCGCGCCGTCTGGCACAGGAGCCGCATTCGGTATGGTGGGAAGGAAACTCGCTCTTTCGGGTGGAGGCTCCGACGCCACGTAAGCGGCGCCCGGCAAAGCGATGGTAGCCGACGAAGCTCGCCTGGAATAAAATGTCCAGCCGACGATGCCTACTAAGACAAAAGCGGCCACCGGCAAAGCAAAGTAAGCGCGTCGCGGCCCTGTGGGACGTAGTGTTTGGGCGGCCTTCGCAGGGAGAATTCGTGCCATCGTAGAGGCCGTCCTGGGTTCACTATTCCTCGTGTTTGCCGGCTGCCGCAAAGTGAGAGGTCGTGCTCGCGATTCCGATGTAAGCGGGCTTGGCTCGGGAAGGATGCTCCGCGTTGAGATACTGCAAAAACTGTCAAAACTAACAGGCCCCCGCAATCGGCTATTGGGATGCCGGAGGCTCAGCGAGTGCACTAGACTGTAAGTTTTGACAATTAAGGCTACAGCGAGCTAGGGGCACGATCAGGAAATGCGTCAGCGAAACCTCGCAGCAATTCAGTTAGCCCGAATCAACTGTGCGGCAGAGGAATCGTAACCGCTACAGTTGAACACGACTAAATTGAAGAGCAGGAGCGAGTCATGATTAAGCGTTACTACCCTTGGATGGTCTGGCTGGTGTTGTTCACCGCAACGCTGTCAGCCATCACCTTCCTTCGTACCAGCAGCGCTGGGGCTCAGCCGCAGCAATACCCGATCATGGACAAGATCGCCAACAAGATCATCCTGAAATATGAGCAGTCAAGCTGCCAGCAATTGCAGGAGAAGCAAAGCCAAAAAGCGCCGCCGAGTCCTGAGGAAATTAAAGCGGTGCAATTTCTCCACAGTGATCCGCAGATGCGCATTGCATTCATCAACAAAGTTGCGCCTCCGATCGCCAACAAGCTTTTCGATTGCGGGATGATTCCCTAGAAATAGCAGATTCACCAGCTCGATTCTGTTGATCGAAAAGAGTCCTGTCGCGAGACGGAAACTCTCGCGGCGTGCTGTTGGTGTCTCTCTGGTGGCTCTTTCGCCCGGCCCAAAGGCGTTCGCAATTGACTGTCACTTTTGGCAGTTACAAGCTCTGAGAACAAAAGGCAGTATCGCCGAGTTCTGATGCCTCGGGCGCTTTTATCGAAGAATTCGATCGCGAATTGTACGTACCCCGGTGAGGAAACGATGAGGAGGAAGCGCGCGAAGTGGAATGGGAAAATAACCGCCACTTTAGCGGCCGTTGTGGCCCTCCTCAGTTTGGCTGGAGCACCTAGCGCCGCCGCGCAGCAGGTCACGGGCACGCCGGGTTCGCCAAGCACTACCACAACTATCGACGGGAAACAGATTCCGCCGCCGCCGCCAAAATTCGGCGGGGTGATCAAGCAAAGCGCCACAGAGTCCAAGCCCTGGTGGCCACCGCGGATCGTTCCACCTAAGGGCGCGCCCAATGTGCTCCTCATTATGACGGACGACCAGGGCTACGGCGTGTCGGGCACGTTTGGAGGAGTGATCCCGACGCCGGCCCTGGAGCGCGTCGCCAAGTCGGGGCTGCGCTACATTCAGTTCCACTCCACGGCTCTTTGCTCGCCGACGCGAGCGGCGCTGATCACCGGCCGCAATCATCACTCGGTCGGCTTCGGCGTGATCGGCGAATTGTCGACCGGCTATCCAGGCTATGACTCCGTCATCGGTCCGGAGCACGCCACCATCGGCGAAATCCTGAAGGAGAACGGCTACGCTACATCGTGGTTCGGCAAGAATCACAACACTCCGGGTTTCCAATACAGCAGCGCGGCCGGCCCCTTCGAGCAATGGCCTTCGGGTATGGGGTTCCAGTATTTCTACGGCTTCCTCGGAGGTGAGACCGATCAATGGGAGCCGTACTTGTTTCGCGATCATACGCAGGTCTTTCCGTGGGTCGGAAAGTCCGATTACAACCTCATTACCGACATGGCGGATGACGCCATCAAGTACATGCGCGATCTGAATGCGGCCGCTCCCGACAAGCCTTTCTTTCTGTATTACGTGCCCGGCGGCTCGCACTCGCCGCATCAACCGAAGCAAGAATGGATCGACAAGTTCAAAGGCAAGTTCGACATGGGCTGGGAGAAGATGCGCGACGAAATTTTCGCCAACCAAAAGCGGCTGGGCGGAATCCCCGCCAGCGCGCAACTCACCCCGTGGCCCGATGACCTGCCGAAGTGGGACTCGCTTACTACGGTGCAAAAGAAACTTTGCGCGCGCCAGGCAGAAGTCTATGCCGGCTACACGGCCTACACTGATTATGAGATTGGCCGGGTCATACAGAACGTCGAGGACATGGGCAAGCTGGACAACACGCTGATTATTTACATCGTCGGCGACAACGGCACGAGCCCGGAAGGCTCGCTGTCCGGCACGTACAACCAATTGACCGCCTACAACGGTGTTATGAATGTTCCCGAACCCTTGCAACTCTTGCATTACGAAGACTGGGGCTCGGACAAGACCTACCCACACATGGCGGTACCGTGGGCATGGGCGTTCGACACCCCCTTCAAGTGGACTAAGCAGGTAGCGTCACATTTCGGTGGGACCCGGCAGGGCCTGGCCATATCTTGGCCCGGCCATATCAAAGACGCGGGAGCGATTCGCACCCAGTTCCACCACATCATTGACATTGTTCCGACAATTCTCGAAGTCGCTGGCATCCAGGCGCCCGATACGGTCAACGGAATCAAGCAGAAGCCGATCGAAGGTGTAAGCATGGTCTACACGTTTGACCAAGCGAATTCCACTGCGCCGTCCAAGCGCGATACGCAATACTTCGAGATGGTTGGCAACCGCGCGATCTACAACAACGGTTGGATTGCCGCTACCACGCCGCCTTCACCGCCCTGGCTTATGGGAACGGGCAAGATGCCTGACATCGTCAACGGATATAAGTGGGAGCTCTATAACATCACGGAGGATTATTCGGAGTACAACGACCTCGCAGCCAAGAATCCCGATAAGTTGCATGAACTGCAGGCATTGTTCCTGAAGGAGGCGGCGAAATACCAAGTCTTCCCGTTAGATAATTCGGGCTTTGTGCGCTTGCTGGCGCCGAAACCAAGCGCAATCGCCGGACGGACGGATTTCACTTACACGGGTGAGAATGCCGGCATTCCCGTTGGCAATGCTCCCAGCATTCTGGACAGGGACTACACAATCACCGCTAACCTTACTATCCCTGACGGCGGCGCGCAGGGAGTGATCGCAACCATGGGCGGCCGCTTTGGCGGCTACGCACTCCTCCTGACCCATAGCATCAACTGGTGGCTCAAGAGCGATTCGTTCAAGACGATAGGTCTGGTTTTGTTGGTTTTGGGTTTGTTTCTGGTCTGGCGGGGAAGGAACGGAAGATGGAGAAAACGGTTCGGCTACGCCCTCCTGCTAATCGCCACGCTCGGACTCGTTGCGGTGTTTGCTACCGACCTGTTTGGAATCGGCAGAGGCAGACCCGTGTTCGTTTACAACTTCTTGGACTTGGAGCGTTTTCGGTGGGAGGGACTGTCTTCGCTTGACGCAGGCAAGCACACGATCGTGTTCGACTTCAAATACGACGGACCGGGCCCTGCCAAGGGCGGCACGGGCGTGCTGTCAGTGGATGGCAAGGAGGTCGCTCGTAAGACGATCGCTCACACGATTCCGTTGCTTATGTCCATCGATGAGACATTCGACATCGGTCTCGATACACGCACTCCGGTGGACTTCAGTTATGAGGTCCCGTTCCGCTTCACGGGGACGATCGACAAACTGAATTATAGGCTCGGGCCGGAGCAGCTAACCGCGGAGGACAAACGCAAGGCTGCGGTGATGCTAGCCGCCGCCAAAGACTAGGAGTCCTGGGCGCATGAGAGCACTCAGCAAAGGAGATCATGTAATGAACCAAAATCACTTTACCCTCGGCTTTCCCTTAAAGTCACCTGCGGATGCGAAGGAACTGGCCGTGCAGCTTCCGCCGTTGATGCCGACCGTGTTTCAGGCCGCAGATACCATCGGCACCATACACTACTCACGCTTCACCCTTTTGAGTGACAAGACTCTTCTATTCCTTGGCGACTTCGACGGAGAATTCAGCCAACTTATCGCCGAACTCGCCAAACTCGCAGGACCGGTGTTCGACGCTATCTTCCAGCATGTGGTCAATCCGCCCCGCACTCCGGTCGCCGACAACGCCGACGCGTTCGTCGAATGGACCGCGGATCATCTGCTCGATCCGATAAATCTCTACACCGCTTACCCTGGTGTGACAGCCAAGCAGATCAAGGCTCTAGCGGCCGCCACAGGAGTCACCGGGGCCGGCGAACTACATCCGTTCCTCGTGATCCTTCCAATGAAATCACGTCTTGCCTTTGCGGAAGTAAAACTGATTCTGCGAGCGAGAGGGCACGGAACAACCACAGACCTGGACAAAGTTGGCACTCCCCATTTCGCGCAATTCGTTCCGCTAGAGGACAACCAGGTTGGGTTCTTTACTGTATATGACGGTTCATTTGATAAGTACATTTCGGATTTTACTAAAAATATTGGCCAAGTCTTTGATCTTCTGTTCAAGTTCACGAAGGGCGCGCCGCCCTCGCCCTGCCGGAAGTACCTCCAGGAGTTCATTGACTTCGCAGCGGGAGCAAACCGCACTCCGATCGGGTTCTATCAGGCATACCCAGGCCTGAGTGTTCAGGACATCCATGCCCTGATCGCAGATAGCAAGTCGATGTCAGCAACGGCTTGATAGCGAGGCGTCCGCCGATCCGCTGCGGCACAGCGTCGCGAGAGAGGATCAATGTAGGAGACAGCAAATGAGTCAGGAAAGCAAGACACAGGAGCCACCTGCAAAAGAGAGCGGAGGACTCTTTCGCCGCATACTCGGCCGAGTCGGATATAACACCTCCAGCCCCAAAACTCATTCGACGAAAACCATACTTGACCTCGCCGATATTCAGGGATTCATTCTTCGCGGTTACCGGATGCCGATGGTGCGGCATTTCTTACTGACCGTAGGTGTGCCCGCGAAAGCACGTAAACTGCTCGGACGGCTCGTCAACGGCGACGAGTCCGATGCGCCGCAGATTACCACTGCCGAAGACTGGCACGTAGGTTTCGCGCCGGGACCCGGAGACAATCCCTCTGAAGCTCCGCGCCGCAAGCCCGACTATTGCCTGAACGTGGGTATTACTTGGCCCGGACTCAGCGCGCTGGGAATCAAAGATCGTATCCCCACTCTATCGTTCAAATCATTCGGCGCATTCCTGGCCGGAGCTGCCGAACGCGCAGCGCTAGTGGGCGATACCGGCGCAAGCGGGCCGCAGAACTGGGTCGGTACATTTGGCAAGGGAAGTGATCACGTCCTGATGACCTTGCACTCCCTCAGCCCTGACGCGATGAAGTCCTACAGCGACCGGCTCTCCGCGTTGTTCGCCGAGGGAGACGCCTTTCGGGAGGCATGGCGTACCGATGGGATGGCCTGGACGGAAATGCAGGATGGCAAGCCCACGTTCTGTTCCAAGGTTCCCTTCGGTTACACCGACGGCATCAGCATGACCACCATTCACGGCGGTCCAGAGCGATATGCGCCGGATCACCAGCAGCCGTGCGAACCCTGGCTCTTCGTTTTGCGCGACGAGGCAGAGAATTACTTCGTGCCGGAGCCTCGAGAACTTGGTCTCAACGGAAGCTTTGCTGTCTTTAAAGTCATCAAGACAGACGTCGTTGGATTCGAGAATTTCCTGCAATCGAATAAGGACAAGATCGACCCCGAACTCTTGGCCGCCAAAATTTGTGGACGATGGCGGAATGGCGTTCCTCTTGCACTCTCGCCAGAAACAGATAATCCTCCGGGTGGCATTTCACTCGAACAGCTGAACGACTACGAGTACGTAAACGCGGATGGGTCAGGCGATCCAAAGGGGCTGCGGTGTCCCGTTGGGGCGCACATGCGGCGTATAAATCCGCGAGGCCAGCCAGTCACGGGCCAGGGGCAACCCGGCGGCAGCAATAATACTCACCGGTTGATTCGTCGAGGTATGCCCTACGGGCCGAACTATGATCCTAAGCAACCCTACGACGGAGTCGAGCGCGGGCTTCTCGGCTACTTCATCAACTCAAACATAGAGAACCAGTATGAGTTCGTGCTAGGGCATTGGGTAAATGACAGCGAATTCGCCGGGGCGGTTAGACTAAACCCGAAATCGAAGGATCCTATGATCGGCACTCAGGATCCTGCGGAAAGTATTTTCGTGATTCCGCAGGCGAATGGCGCACCGCCGATTAAGGTCACTGGGTTCTCAACCTTCGTAACCACGAAGGCAGCCGCCTACTGTTTTTTGCCAAGCATCACGGCGATCAAATTCATTGCCCAATTGGGTTGAGGGGACTTTCCATGTTGTTTGTGACGAGATGGTTCGGGGTAACCGCCAGCGACGCTGACCGGAACCCCATCCGGGAAAAGATTGAGATCGAGGAGATCGTCGAGAAATCTCTCCTGATGCAGAAGAATGCTGCCAACCAGCAGCACCGGCCACTCTGCCGCGGAACTCATGCGAAGGGAGTTTGCGCTCGAGCCGAGTTTGAAGTGTTTGATGTCACGGTCGGCCGGGACCCTGTGCTCGCGGCGCGGCTCGCCAAGGGAATCTTCGCAAAACCTGGCGTTCATCCCGCGACTGTCCGGTTTGGGAATGCTGATCCGAAAATAAACTCCGACTTCAAACCCGACGTCCGTTCGTTGTCTTTCTCGGTCGATCTCACTACCGATGGCAGGCCTGTTTCTGACGGAAACGTCGGCAGACAGGATTTCTCACTACAAAACACCAGGACTCTGCCCATCAACGACTCCACTGCATTCCTGGCGATCATGAAACTGCTTACGGCCCCGAACCCCGCCGTCGGTTTGTGGTCACTGTCGTTCAGGGACAAGTTGAGAGTGCTGCGGACCATGACTTTGGTTCAAGTGCAGATGCATCAGAAAATCAAACCGTACCAACAACTCCGGTATGGGAGCAACGTTCCGTTTCGTCATGGGCCGAGCGATGTTGTGAAGTATTCGGCAACTCCGCTCTCGGACAATCCTGCACGTCCCTTGGAAAGGAATAATCCAAAGGGACTGCAAGACGAGTTGATCCGGCACCTAAATCAAGATGGCAAGATGAGTGGCTTCGATTTTGGAGTCCAATTCCTCGACTCTGGCAGGATGACCTATTGGGGCAAGCATCAGGACACCAACTTCTGGATTGAAAACGCCAGTGTCAATTGGGAAGAAGAGGAAACGCCTTGCCACACGGTCGCGCGGCTTACTCTCTTGCGGAATTCCCAGCTTCAGCCTGATGCTGCAGAAATGACATATTTCGATGTTACAGGCAACTCAACACCTGACAGCACACCACTTGGGAGCATCAATCGTGCCCGCTGGCCTTCCGAGGTTGCCAGCAGAAAAGCACGCGCTCACACGAAAAGCAATGCCGAAAAAGCATTAGCTGCACACTCTTAAACCCGATGGGGACCAGCGGAGGCAGCTAGAGTTGTTGACACACTTCGCCTGTAGACTTGCCACGGTCCATGCTAGCTTCGCTGCGCTGTAAATAGATTCTTGAACAGTAGTGTCCCAACGTTTGGGCTTTCAGCTCCCGTAAGTTGTTGATGAAAAACGCATAAGCGATTGATTTTCTTGGTCTCGATTTGAATTTCGAATTTTGGTTTTGCGACCCCGCGAGGCAGCATGGCGCGGGGTGGATCGATGAACCAAGGCAAGCTGGTGTTCGCACAACTCATGCAGCATCTTCCGTTGACCACTTTTCGCCGTTGCGTCGCACGCTATCACGGTGAGTTTAAAGT
>Ga0137409_10003825_pt1 | contig 15917 bp, 10 predicted proteins | sample CZODoug1_16funga_FD_122059 | JGI IMG/M metagenome (GOLD analysis project Ga0137409, IMG submission 122059) | Vadose zone soil fungal communities from Angelo Coast Range Reserve, California, USA - CZODoug1_16fungal (Hybrid Assembly) | ecosystem: Environmental > Terrestrial > Soil > Vadose zone... | reverse complement strand
ATGAGTTGCGCGGCCACAACATCACCGTAAATGCCGTGGCGCCTGGCCCGACAGCAACGGAACTGTTCCTGAAGGGAAAGACCGAAACGCAGATCAAAGAGTTCAGCAAAATTCCTCCGCTGGAACGCATCGGCCAGCCGGAGGACGTCGCCGACATGGTGTCATTCCTTGCCGGCCCCGACGGCGGTTGGGTCAACGCCCAGGTCCTTCGCGCCAATGGCGGCTTTGCGTGACGATTATCAGTTGAGGGAGCAGCTAACGGGTCCGGAGGCACTTGTAAAGCAGGACCTTCGGTTCCGCTGGTCCCTCTCCGAGACAAATTCATCCATAGGAAGAGAGTGAGTTATGAAGTACATTATTGTCATCACCGGCGCATCGAGTGGCTTCGGCGTCCTCGCTGCGCGTGCTCTGGCCCGTGCGGGTCACACCGTCTATGCCAGCATGCGCGAAACAACGGGCCGCAACGTGCCACAGGTCAAGGAAGTGGAAAAGTACGCGGCCGAGCACGACACGCTGCTCGTCGAGATCGCGCGCCGCGTCCCCGGCGGCAAGCTGCTGTTCTTCCGCAGCCGGCCTGAAGCGCTGTCGCTCCGGCTCGAGCGGCGCCTGCGGGCGGCGTTCGAGCGGGCGGGGCTGAGCGTCGAGCGCCACGTCGTCTTCCTGCCCTGGCAGCATCCGCAGGCCTTCCAGGCGATCCTCGGCGCCGCCGATCTTTACCTCGATACGGTCGGCTTTTCCGGTTTCAACACCGCGTTGCAGGCGGTGCGCTGCGGCCTGCCGGTCGTGACGCGCGAAGGACGCTTCATGCGCGGCCGCCTCGCAAGCGGCATGCTCCGGCACATCGGCCTCGACGAGCTGGTCGCGACCTCGGATGCCGGCTACGTCGAGCTCGCCGTCGCGCTGGCGACCGACGTCGGGCGGCGGCAGAATCTGCGCGAGCGCCTGTGCGGCGCGCGCGGGCGGCTGTTCGAGGACGAGGCGTCGGTGCGCGCGCTCGAAGCTTTCCTGGAGAGGGTGGTCGAACGATGAGACGCTTCAAGCAGGTCGATGTTTTCACCGCAACGCCCTTCCGCGGCAACCCGGTCGCGGTGGTGATCGACGCCGAAGGGCTCGACGACGCGACCATGCAGCGCATCGCCTGCTGGACCAACCTCTCCGAGACCACGTTCCTGCTGCCGAGCGCGATCGCCGACTACCGGTTGCGCATCTTCACGCCGCTGCAGGAGCTGCCGTTCGCCGGACACCCGACGCTCGGCAGCGCGCACGCCGCCCTCGAGGCCGGGTTCGTGACGAAGAAGAAGCAGCTCAAGCAGGAATGCCTCGCCGGCGTGATGGAGCTCACCGTCGACGGCGACGAGATCTTCGTCCGCGGGCCGCAGGCGAAAGTCGCGGAGATCGACTCGGCGCAACTTGCGCGCACGCTCGGCGTGGCGGCGAAGGGTTTCCTCAGGGTCGACGTCGGTGCGGTCTGGGTGATCGCCGAGGTGGCGAGCCCCGATGCGCTGGCGACGGTGAAGCCCGACATGAGCGCGCTCGCCAGCGCCAGTAACGAGCTCGACATCGCCGGCGTGACGCTCTTCGCCGCGTCGGCAAAGTCCGAGATGCACGTGCGCTCGTTCGCGCCGGCGCACGCCATCCCGGAGGATCCGGTGTGCGGCACCGGCAACCTGAGCGTTGCCGCGTACCTGCGCCACACCGGCCAGCTGCAACGCTTCGGCGATCGCTATGCCGCGCGGCAGGGCATGCAACTCGGCCGCGACGGCCGCGTCTCGGTCCGCGTCGACCCCGACGGCGTGCGCATCGGCGGGCCGTCGGTCACCTGCATCGACGGTACCCTGGCAATTGAAAAGTAAGGAAAAGTAAGCGGTCGCTGCCGAGATAAACGGATAAACTGGCGCGCCATGTCAGCCGCCGGACCTATGTCGGTTATCGCACATATCAAAGAGCACAAGCGCGCACTCATCAATCGCTACGCCAAGCCGGACAATTCTTCGGGCTTCATCCAGATCCTCAATACGCTGCTGCCGTACGCGGCGCTCTGGTACGCGGTCTCTGTGAGCGCCGAAATCTCGTACTGGCTGACCGCGGGCATCACGCTGCTGATGGTGCTGTTCCTGGCGCGCATTTTCGTGCTGATGCACGAGTGCGGGCACGGCAGCCTGTTCCGCACCGGCCGGCTGAACCGGGGATTCGGCTTCGTGCTCGGCGTTCTCGCGGGAATGCCGCAATACGTCTGGTCGCAGCACCACGCCTATCACCATTCGACCAACGGCAACTGGGCGAAGTACCGCGGCCCGTTCGTGGTCGACACGGTTGACGATTACGCGGCCATGGACGAGAGCCAGCGACGCCGCTACCAGTTCCTGCGCCGGATCTGGATGCTGCCGCTGCACGGCTTCGTCTACGCGCTGTTCATGCCGCGCTATACGTGGCTGAAGGGCAGCGCCAGCCTGCTCTGGCATATCGCCAGGGGCAAGCGGGCCGAGTTCAGCACCCGCTACTGGAACTCGCCGCTCGAGTACCGGCACATGACCTGGAACAACATCGTGCTGCTCAGCCTCTGGCTGGCGATGTCGCTCGCCATCGGCCCGGCGCTGTTTTTCGCCGTCTACATCGCCAGCCTCTCGCTCGCCACCGCGGTCGGCCTCACGCTCTTCACGGTGCAGCACAACTTCGAGCATTCGTACGCAAGCAGCGACGAGGGCTGGGACTACGACACTGCCGCGATCGAGGGCACCAGCTTTCTGGTGCTGCCGGGCTGGCTCAACTGGTTCACCGCCAGCATCGCCTATCACCACGTCCACCACCTGTCGGCCAGCATTCCCAACTACCGGCTGGCGCAGTGCCACCTGGAAAACCAGCACCTGTTTTCCGACGTGGCGCGCATCCGCCTCGCCGAAATTCCGGAGGCGCTCAGCCACATCCTCTGGGACACCCGCGCGCGCCGCATCATCTCGGTCGCCGAGTTCGAGGCGCAAGCAGCAGCGGAAACGGCCGCGGCCTAGAGCAGGTCGGGCTCTCCGCAGCGCCGCAGGATCTCGGCGCGCACCCGATCGCGCAGCCTGACGGCGGCGTTCCAGTCGCTGCCGTCCGGCATCACCGGCTCGCTGAAGGTCACCGTCACCGTCGACCGCCGCAGGTACCAGGTCCCTTCGCGCAGCAGCGAGCGCACGCCCCGCAGCGCGACCGGCACCACCGGGATCGCGGCCTGCGCGGCGACCTGGAAGGCGCCGGTGCGGAAGGGCAACAACCCGGCGTTGTGCCGGAAGGTCCCCTCGGGAAAGAGCAGCAGCGAAACGCCGCGTCGCGCAGCGGCGGCGAGCTCGTCGACATGCTCCACGCTCTTCTGCACGTCGAAGCGCTCGACGAATACCGACCCCAGGCCGCCGAGGAAGGTGCGCATCAACAGGTTACCGAGGAACTCGCGCTTCGCGACGTAGGCGTAGCGGTTGTATTTCAACACCGCCATCAGCACCAGCCCGTCCATGTAGCTGGCGTGGTTGGGCGCGATGACCGCGGGCGCCGTCGGCAGGTTCTCGAGGCCGCGCACGATGACCGGCACTCCCGAGAGCCAGAGGAAGGCGCGTGCCATGTAGTGACCCGTGTTCCACGCCACCCGCGCGCTGCCGAACGCGGCGGCGAGGAAGGCGACCAGCATCAGCAGCGGGAAAACGAGGTAGGCGCGCGCGGCGAAGGCGAGGCCGCGCACCACGCGCCAGGCGCGGCGGAACTGCGGCACCACGCCCGCCAGGGCGAGGCGAACGAGCTGCAGCCAGACCGCCTGCGGCCGCACCGCCGTCGGCCCGCGCTCGTAGTACTCGCGCGCGGCGACGCGCCGGATCTTGCCGCTCGAGGTCTTGGGCACGGTGTGCGGCGGCGCGAGCACGATGTCGTCCACCGGCCCGCCGAGCAGGCTGAGCGCGAGGTCGTTGATCTTGCGCTTCAGCGCCTGATGCTGCGCGGCATCCTCGCCGCGCGTCTCGGCGAGCACCACCACGCGCTCGGTGGCGCTGGCGCGATCCTGCGAGCCGAACACCGCGACGCAGCCGCGCCGCACGCCCGGGAGATCGCCGACCGCCTCCTCGAGCTCGTAAGGACTGATGTTGCGGCCGCCGCGGATGATCACGTCCTTCTCGCGGCCGGTGATGTAGAGCGCGCCCTCGGAAAGATAGGCGCGGTCGCCGGTGTTCACCCAGTGGCCGTCGAACAGGCCGCGCGTCGCCTCCGGGTTGCGGTAGTAACCGCTGGTCGCCGATGGTCCCTTGAACTGCAGCTGCCCCTCGGCGCGGTCGGGCAGCTCGAACCCCGCGGCGTCGACGATGCGCAGGTCGTGGTCCGCCAGTACGCGGCCGCAGGCGACGATCTTGAGCGGCGCGGGATCGCCCTCGCGCGCCGGTACCGCCTCGCCATCGCTCGCCAGCCGCTCGCGGTCGAGGAGGTCGACCGTCCAGGGCTCGCCCGGCGGCGTGAACGCCAGGCCGACCGAGGCTTCGGCGAGGCCGTACACCGGCGAAAGAACATTTTTTCCAAGGCCATATTTGGAAAATCGCTCTGCGAATGCGTTCAGCGTATCCGGGCTGACCGGCTCGGCGCCGTTGAAGGCGAAGCGCCAGGAAGAGAGGTCGAGCCCCTGCAGCTCGTCTTCCTGGATTCTTCTCAAGCACAGTTCGTACGAAAAATTCGGCCCGCCCGAGATGGTTCCGCCGTGGCGGTGGATGGCGCGCAGCCACGAGCTTGGCCGCGAGAGGAACGCGAGCGGCGACATCAGCACCACCGGGAAGCCGAGGTACATGGTGGCGAAGCAGCCGCCGATCAATCCCATGTCGTGGTAGAGCGGCAGCCAGCTCACGAACACGTCCTCGGCGCCCGCGCGCACGGCGCGGCCCATGGCGCGTACGTTGGCGAGCAGATTGGCGTGCGTCAGTACCACGCCCTTCGGTTGCCCGGTGCTGCCCGAGGTGTACTGCAGGAAAGCGATCTGCCCGCCGCTGCCGCGCACCGGCGCGAAGTCCGGACCAGAGCCGGTGCTCATTTTCGAAAAATCCGCTGGCACGAGCACCGCGCGCAGCGATTCCACCTGCGCGCGCAGCAGCCACGCCAGCGGCTTCGCTTCCGGCACCGTGACCATGAGCGCTGCGCCGCAGCTCTTCAGGATGCCGACGTGGCGCGTCATGTGGTCTTCGATGGTAGTGAGGCGCGCCGGCGGGTAGAGCGGCACCGGGATGCCGCCCGCGAGCAGCGTGCCGTAGAAGCAGAACAGGTAGTCCTTCGAGGTCGGCAGCATGATCGCCACCGTCTGCCCCGGCGCCAGCCCGGCCTCGGCCAGCTGCAGCGCGTAGCGCGAAGCGCCTTCCCAGATCGCGCGGTAGCTGAGCGAGATCTCCGCCTGCTCGTCGTACATGAAGACGCTCAGCCGGTCGGGCTGGCGCTCGACGTGGTACGCGAGCGCCTCGACCAGCGTCTGCGCCTCGGCGGGCGGGCGCACGCCTTCGCGCTGCGACAGGCTCGCGACCGTGCGGTCGGCGACGCGGGGCGACTGGCCGGCGCTGGCGAGGAGAAAGCGAAGCAAGTCGCGCGGCGTCTCGGCTGCGGCGAGCGCCTGCTCGGCGAGGCTGGCGCCGAACTCGCGCTCCAGGCGCAGAACCAGCTCGACGCGCGCCAGGCTGTCCAGTCCGAGGTCGCGCTCGAGCGAGCTGTCGAGGACGACCTCGGCGGCGAAATGCGGATGCGCCTCGCGTGCAACCTCCGCCACGACGGCGAGCAGCTTGTTCGGATCGACGGTCGGAGCCACGCCGGGGGCGAGTGTACACTCGCCCCGCATGCCGCAATTCCGCGAGGGGAGCGACTGACGATGGGCTGGTTCGACACGAGCGAGGTGGACGCATTCGCGACATGGGTGGTGAACGAGGTGGTGCAGCGCATGCCGCCCGACTCGCTCGGCACCGCCGACCAGAAGCTGGCCGACCGCATTCACCGCATGAACGAGCACGTCTCCGGGCGTGCCGTGACCATGGCCGCCGAGAAGCGCCCCAATTTCTATAAGCGGGCGCGCCTCGCCAACCAGGTGAAATGGGGACTGCGAGAGGCGGGCTACACCAAGACCTTCGCCGACACCTTCACCTACGAGCTCGCCACCCTGATCACGGTTAGCGCCAGGAAACCCCGCAAGCCCTGAGCCGATGCTGCGCCGCCTGCTGAGCCGCCTGTCGCGCCGCGCCGCGGAGCGGCTGGTCGCCGAAGGCAATCGCGCCGAAGCGGCGGGCCGCTTCAGCGAGGCCTGCGACCGCTACCAGCAGGCGCTGAAGATCCTGCCGGGGCACGCGCCGGCGTACCTCAATCTCGGCATCGCGCTCGAGGGCGCCGGCGACGCGCGCGCCGCGCGCGAGGCGTATCTCGCGACGCTCGAGGTCGATCCCGGCAATCCCTTCGCGCATTTCAACCTGGGCAAGCTGCTGCACGCCGCGGGCAACCATGCCGAGGCGGTGCGCCAGTTGCGCGCCGCTCTCGAGCGCAAGCCCGACTTCACCGATGCGCGCGTGGTGCTGGCGAGCGTGCTCGAGGCGCAGGCCGACGCCGAAGGGGCCGTGGCGACGTTGCAGCAGGTGGTCGCGGAGCGTCCGGACTACGCCGGCGCCTGGTACAACTACGCGCTGCTGCTGCAGAAGCTCAACCGCGTGGCGGAGGCCGAGGCGGCGATGCGGCGCGCGATCGAGCTCTGGCCCGACCGGGCTGACTTGTGGCTGCGCCAGGCCGAGATGCTGAAGGCGCTGCAGCGGCTGCCCGAGTCCGAGGTTGCGCTGCGCCGCGCGCTGGCGCTCAACCCACGCATGTCGGGCGGCTATCGCCTGCTCGCCAGCATCCTTTCCGACCAGTTGCGTCTCGACGAGGCGCTGCAGGTGCTCGCCGCCGGGCGCGAATTCGACAGCGACGGCTACACGCGGGCCTGCGAGCTGTTCATGCTCAATTTCGACGAGGGCATCTCGACCGAGGCGCTGTTCGAGCGGCACAAGCAATTCGGCGCCGAGGTCGAGCGCCTGCACCCGCCGACCTTCCACGGCTTCGCCGGCGCGCGCGACCCCGAGCGCAGGCTGCGCATCGGCTACATCTCGGGAGACTTCCGCGAGCATCCCATCGGCTGGACATTCGCGCCGCTGATCGAGCGCCTCGACCGCTCGCGCTACGAGGCGTGGTGCTACTCGCTGTTCGAGGCGGCCGACGACGTGACGCGGCGCATCGGCACCAGCGCCACGCAGTGGCACGATGTCTCCGCCCTCTCGACGCAGCAGGTGGCGAACGTCATCAACGCCGACCGCATCGATATCCTCGTCGACCTTTCCGGATACGCCGGCATCTCGCCGATGGACGTCCTCGCCAGCCGGCCGGCGCCGGTGCAGGCGAGCTGGCTCGGCTACCTCTCGACCAGCGGCATGACGTGCGTCGACTACCGCATCTCCGACGTGCACGCCGACCCGGCCGAGCTCGCCGATCGCTTCCATACCGAGAAGCTGCTGCGGCTGCCGCATTCGCAGTGGTGCTACCGCCCGCCGGCAGCTTCAGAGCAGGCGGGCGAGCCGCTGCCCGCGCCGCCTCGCGAACGAAACGGCTTCGTCACCTTCGGCTCCTTCAACCAGTCGGCGAAGCTCTCGCCGACGACGCGCCGCCTCTGGGCCGAGATCCTCAAGCGCGTGCCTGGATCGCGCCTGCTGGTGGTCGGCATGCCGCCCGGGCCGGCGACGCAGGCGCTGCTCGACGAGTTCGAGCGCCATGGCGTCGCGCGCGGCGCGGTGAGCGTCGAGCCGCGGCTCCTGCTCGCCGACTATTTCCGCAAGCTGCGCGAGGTCGATGTCGCGCTCGACGCCATGCCCTACAGCGGCGGCACCACGACCTGCGACACGCTCTGGATGGGCACGCCGGTCGTCACCCTGACCGGGCCGCGCTCGGTATCGCGCAGCGCGGCGAGCATCCTCGCGGTGCTCGGCCTGGACGCGTGGATCGCGAGCTTGCCGGAGCACTACGTCGCACGCGCGGTCGAGCTCGCCGGCAACCCTTCCCCGGCGCGCCAGGGGCTGCGGGAGAGAATGCGCGCCTCGCCGCTCATGGATGAAGCCCGCTTCGCCCGGGACATGGAGGCGCTCTACCGCCAGATGTGGCGCGCCTGGTGCACCGCATCTTCCAGACTGTGAATAGATTGTGAAAGTCGCGTCGCCAGATTGATCCCCGTCGCCCGGCGCGGGACCATCCGCAGGTGAAGCTGGGCATCACCCTCAAGCTCTTCCTCGCCATCCTCGCCGCGAGCGCCGTCGCCGCCGCGGCGATGGCGGTGGCGACGCGCTATTCGTTCCAGTCGGGATTCTTCGGCTACCTCAGCCACGTCGAGACGCAAAGCCTCGAGGCGCTGGCGGCGCGGCTCGGCGACGAGTACCGGAAGAACGGCGACTGGGGCTTCCTGCAGGGCGACTACGGACGACTGCGCGCGCTTGCCGCGCAGCCGCAGCCGGTGCAGCGCCACGCGCTGCTCGACACGGAGCGGCGCACCGTGGTCGGCAACCCGGACCTCGGCGCCGAGGCGTCGACGCGCCCGGTGGTGGTCGACGATCGGATCGTCGGCTGGATCGCGCGCAGTCCGCTGCGCCGGATCTCCACCGCCGCCGACCAGTCGTTCGAGCGCGAGCAGCTGCGCGCGGCGTGGGTCATCGCCGCCTTCGCGCTCGCGCTCGCGGCGGTCGCGGCGCTGGTGCTGGCGCGGGTCTTCCTGCAACCGCTGAAGCGCGTCGCCGCCGCGACGCACCGGCTCTCGACTGGCGACTACGCAACGCGCGTCGAGGTCGCCTCGCGCGACGAGCTCGGCCGCCTTGCCGGGGACTTCAACCGCCTCGCCGAGGCGCTGCAGCGCAACGAGGAGCTGCGCCGGCGCTTCATGGCGGACGTCTCGCACGAGCTGCGCACGCCGATCGCGGTGCTGCGCGCCGGGCTGGAGGCGCTCGAGGACGGCGTGCGGCCGCTGACGCGCGAGTCGGTCGCCTCGCTGCAAGGCGAGGTCGCGGCGCTCGGCAAGCTGGTCGAGGACCTGTACCAGCTCGCGCTGGCGGACGTCGGCGCGCTGACCTATAGGAAAGAGCGAATTGACATAGCCGAGGTGCTCGAGCAGTCGATCGAGCCTTTCGCCTCGCGTTTGTCTGAGCGGGGCCTTTCCTTGGATAAGAATGCAATGAAACACCTTTATGTGCTCGCCGACGCTGACCGGCTCGGCCAGGCGTTCCGCAACCTGCTCGAGAACTCGGCGCGCTACACCGATGCCGGCGGACGCTTGCGCATCTCCACCGGCCGCGCCAACGGGCGCGTGGCGATCGACTTCGAGGACTCGGCGCCGGGCGTGCCGGCGGATACGCTGCCGCACCTCTTCGAGCGCTTCTATCGCGTCGAGAGCTCGCGCAGCCGCGCCAACGGCGGCGCCGGCCTCGGCCTGGCGATCGTGCGCAGCGTGGTCGAAGCGCACGGCGGCGCGATCGAAGCCGGCGCCTCGCCGCTCGGCGGAGTGCGCGTCACCATCACGCTGCCGGTGGCCGCATGAGCCGCATCCTCGTCGTCGAAGACGAGCCCAAGCTCGCGTCGCTGGTGGCGGACTACCTCAAGGCGGCGGGCTACGAGGCGCATTGCATCGAGAACGGCCTCGAGGTGGTTTCGTGGGTGAAGAGCAACCACCCGGACCTGATCGTGCTGGACCTCATGCTTCCCGGGCGCGGCGGCCTGGAGATCTGCAAGGAGGTCCGCACCTTCAACGACTTGCCGATCATCATGGTGACGGCGCGGGTCGAGGAGGTCGATCGCCTGATCGGCCTCGAGGCCGGCGCCGACGACTACCTGTGCAAGCCCTTCAGCGTGCGCGAGCTGGTGGCGCGCGTGAAGGCGCTTCTCCGGCGCCCTCGTGCGAGTGCGGCAATGCCTGCCGGGTTGGTCATCGACGAGACGAATCACAAGGTTTCGCTGGATGGCAAAGAGATCGAGCTGACCCCGGTGGAATTTCGCCTTCTGGCCGCGCTCGCCGCGGCACCCGGCCGCGTCTTCTCGCGCGACGGCCTGCTGGAAAAGCTCTACGCCGACCACCGCGTCGTCACCGATCGCACCGTCGACGCGCATGTGAAGAACCTGCGCCGCAAGCTGGAAGAGATCCGCCCCGGCGCAGACCTGGTGCGCTCGATCTACGGCGTCGGCTACAAGCTGGAGCTGGGATGAAGAAAAAAATCCTGCTCGCCGTCCTGGTCGTCGCGCTCGCCGCGGCCGGCTGGTACGCGTGGACCGAGCTTGGCCCCGCCGCGCCGACCGCGTCGGCGCCGGCAGCGAAGAAGGGCGCGGCCGGTTTCGGCAAGGGCGGGCCCACGCCGGTGGTCGCCGCGGCGGCGCGGACCGGCGAGATCGACGTGATCATCAACGGCCTCGGCACGGTGACGCCGCTGCGCACGGTGACGGTGCGCTCGCGCGTCGACGGCGAGCTGATGCGCGTGCTGTTCCAGGAAGGCCAGCTGGTGAAGGAGGGCGCGCTGCTCGCCGAGATCGACCCGCGCTCCTTCCAGGTGCAGCTCGACCAGGCGCAGGGCCAATTGGCGAGGGACCTGGCGTTATTGGAAAACGCGAAGTTGGACCTCGATCGTTACCGGACACTCTTCCAGCAGGACTCGATCGCGAAGCAGCAGGTCGACACGCAGCAGTCGCTGGTGCGCCAGTACGAGGGCGCGGTGCGCGTCGACCGCAGCCAGATCGACAACGCGAAGCTGCAGCTCTCCTATACCAGGGTGACGGCGCCGGTGGGCGGCCGGGTCGGCCTGCGCCTGGTCGATCCCGGCAACATCGTCCGCGCCGGCGACGCGACCGGGCTGGTGGTCATCACCCAGCTGCAGCCCGCGGCGGTGGTGTTCACCGTGCCGCAGGACGGCGTGCCGGCGGTGATGCGGCGGCTGAGCTCGGGAGAGCGCATCCCGGTCGAGGCATGGGATCGCGAGCAGAAAGTGAAGCTGGCCGAAGGCGCGCTCGCCTCGGCCGACAACCAGGTCGATCCCGCCACCGGCACGGTCAAGCTCAAGTCGCAGTTCGACAACGCCGACAGCGCGCTCTTCCCCAACCAGTTCGTCAACGTGCGCATGAAGCTCGACACGCTGCGCGACGTGGTGGTGATTCCTGCGGCGGCGGTGCAGCGCGGCGCGCAGGGCCTCTTCGTCTACGTCGTGCGCCCGGACAACACGGTCGGCGCGCGCCCGGTGAAGCTCGGCCCGGCCGAAGGCCTGCGCGTCTCGATCGTCGAGGGCGTCGTTGCCGGCGACGCTATCGTCGTCGACGGCATGGACCGCCTGCGCCCCGGCGCGCAGGTCGAGGTGTCGGGAGCGCGGCCTGAAATCAGGCCGCCGCCTGAAGGCGCGCGCAAGGGCAGGGGCAAAGGGAAAGCGAAGCAAGAGTGAACCCTTCGCTGCCTTTATGAATCCTTCCCGTTTGTTCATCCTGCGGCCGGTTGCGACCACCCTGGCGATGGTCGCGATCCTGCTCGCCGGTCTTTTCGCCTACCGGCAGCTGCCGATCTCGGCGCTGCCGCAGGTCGACTACCCGACCATCCAGGTCTTCACGTTCTATCCGGGCGCGAGCCCCGAGGTGATGGCCTCCTCGGTGACCGCGCCGCTCGAGCGCCAGCTCGGCCAGATTCCGGGCCTGAAGCAGATGTCGTCGACCAGCTCGGGCGGCGCCTCGGTGGTGACGCTGCAGTTCGACCTCGCCATCCCGCTCGACGTCGCCGAGCAGGGCGTGCAAGCGGCGATCAACGCCGGCTCGAACCTGCTGCCGGCGGACCTGCCGGCGCCGCCGGTGTACAGCAAGGTGAACCCGGCGGACGCGCCGATCCTGACGCTCGGGCTCTCCTCGCGCACGCTGACGCTGCCCGAGATCCAGAACCTCGCCGACACGCGCCTCGCGCAGAAGCTCTCGCAGGTCGCGGGCGTCGGCCTGGTGACGCTCTCCGGCGGGCAGCGGCCGGCGGTGCGGGTGCAGGTGAATTCCAAGGCGCTCGCTGCCGCGAGCCTCAACCTCGAGGACGTGCGCGGCGCGATCGCCGCCGCGAACGTGAAGCGGGCGAAAGGCAGCCTCGAGGGGCCGAGCCGCGCCTACAGCATCGACGCCAACGACCAGCTGCGCTCGGCGGCCGAGTACCGCAGCGTGGTGATCGCCTACCGCAACGGCGCGCCGGTGTTCCTCGCCGACATCGCCGACGTGGTCGACGGCGCGGAGAACGTGCGCCTCGCGGCGTGGATGAACGAGGTGCCGGCGGTGATCCTCAACATCCAGCGCCAGCCCGGCGCCAACGTCATCGACACCGTCGACCGCATCAAGCGCCAGCTGCCGCAGCTGCAGGCGGCGCTGCCGGCGTCGATCGACGTCGCGCTGCTCACCGACCGCACCATCACCATCCGCGCCTCGGTGCGCGACGTACAGATCGACCTCGCGCTCGCGATCGCGCTGGTGGTCGCCGTCATTTTCGTTTTTCTGAGAAATTTTTCGGCCACGTTGATTCCCAGCGTGGCCGTGCCGTTGTCGCTGATCGGCACTTTCGGCGTCATGTACCTCGCCGGCTTCTCGATCAACAACCTGACGCTGATGGCGCTGGTGGTGGCGGCGGGCTTCGTCGTCGACGACGCGATCGTGGTGATCGAGAACATCACCCGCCACATCGAGGCGGGCACGCCGCCGCTCGAGGCCGCGCTCAAGGGCTCGCGCGAGATCGGCTTCACCATCATCTCGCTCACCTTCTCGCTGATCGCGGTGCTGATCCCGCTCTTGTTCATGGGCGACGTGGTGGGGCGCCTGTTCCGCGAGTTCGCGGTGACGCTCGCGGTCGCGATCCTGATCTCGGCGGTGGTCTCGCTGACGCTCACGCCGATGATGTGCGCGCGCCTGCTGAAGCGCGAAGGCCCGCAGAAGGAAAGCGCGTTCTACAGGAAGGTCGTTTCCTGGTATGGCCACGCGCTCGAGTGGGTGCTCGAGCGGCAGGTGGCGACCCTGACGGTAGCGATCGGCGCGCTGGTGCTCACCGTGCTGCTCTACGTCGTCGTGCCGAAGGGCTTTTTCCCGGTGCAGGACACCGGCGTCATCCAGGGCATCTCGGAAGCGCCGCAGAGCGTCTCCTTTGCGGCGATGGCGGAACGTCAGCAGGCGCTGGCGCGCGTCCTTCTCAAGGACCCGGCGGTCGAGAGCCTCTCGTCCTTCATCGGCGTCGACGGCGTCAACGCCACGCCGAACAGCGGCCGCTTCCTCATCAATCTCAAGCCGCTCGAGGCGAGGAAGCTGCACGCCTCCGACGTGATCCGGCGCCTGCAGCCCGAGCTCGCCAGGGTTCCCGGCATCACGCTCTACATGCAGCCGGTACAGGACCTGACGGTCGAGGATCGCATCAGCCGCACGCAGTTCCAGTACACGCTGGAAGCCGCCGACTCGGCGCTGCTCGACGAATGGGTGCCGAAGCTGATGGAGCGCATGGCGGCGCTGCCGCAGCTCACCGACGTCGCCACCGACCTGCAGAACCAGGGCCTGCAGGCCTACCTCGAGATCGACCGCGACAGCGCCGGGCGGCTGGGCGTCACGCCGGCGGCGGTCGACATCGCGCTCTACAACGCTTTCGGCCAGCGCCTGATCTCGACCATCTTCACCCAGTCGACTCAGTACCGCGTAGTGCTCGAGGTGAAGCCCGAGTTTCGCGCCGGGCCCGAGGCGCTGAAGGAGATCTACGTCACCTCGTCGTCGGGGCAGCAGGTGCCGCTCTCGGCGATTGCACGCGTCTCCGTCGGCACCGCGCCGCTCGCGATCAACCACATGGGGCAGTTCCCGGCCGCGACCATCTCCTTCAACCTCGCGCCGGGCGGCTCCCTCGGCGGCGCGGTCGACGCGATCCAGGCGGTGCAGCGCGACATCGGCCTGCCGCCGAGCGTGCAGACCGCGTTCCAGGGCGCGGCGGCGTCGTTCCGCGATTCGCTCAGCAGCACGCTGCTGCTGGTGCTCGCGGCGGTGGTGACGATGTACATCGTGCTCGGCGTGCTCTACGAGAGCTACATCCACCCGGTGACGATCCTCTCGACGCTGCCGACCGCGACCGTGGGCGCGCTCGCGGCGCTGATCGTCGCCGGCAGCCAGCTCGGCATCATCGCCGTGATCGGCATCATCCTGCTGATCGGCATCGTCAAGAAGAACGCGATCATGATGATCGACTTCGCGCTGCACGCCGAGCGCGAGCAGGGCAAGAGCCCGCGCGACGCGATCTTCCAGGCGTGCCTGCTGCGCCTGCGGCCGATCCTCATGACCACCGCCGCGGCGCTGTTCAGCGCGCTGCCGCTGATGCTCGGCACCGGCGTCGGCTCGGAGCTGCGCCAGCCGCTCGGCCTGACCATGGTCGGCGGCCTTATCGTCAGCCAGGTGCTGACGCTCTTCACCACGCCGGTGATTTACCTGGCGTTTGATCGGTTCTCGCGGTATTCCAAAAGAGAAGTATTGACGTGAACCTTTCCGCGCCCTTCGTCTCCCGCCCCGTGGCGACCACGCTGCTCGCCGTCGGCCTGACGCTCGCCGGCGCGGTCGCGTTCACGCAGCTGCCGGTCTCGCCGCTGCCGCAGGTGGACTTCCCGACCATCTCGGTCATCGCCCAGCTGCCGGGCGCCGATCCCGAGACGATGGCGTCGACGGTGGCGACGCCGCTCGAGCGCCAACTCGGCCGCATCGCCGGCGTCACCGAGATCACCTCCAGCTCCTCGCTCGGCTCGACGCGCATCACGCTGCAGTTCAGCCTCGACCGCAAGATCAACGAGGCCGCCACCGAGGTGCAGTCGGCGATCAACGCCGCGCGCGGCCAGCTGCCGAGCGGCATGCCGAACAACCCGACCTACCGCAAGGTGAACCCGGCCGACGCGCCGATCATGGTCCTCTCGCTCACTTCCGAGAGCATGACGCGCGGCCAGATGTACGACCTCGCCTCGACCATCGTCGCGCAGAAGATCTCGCAGCTGCGCGGCGTCGGCCAGGTGACGGTCGGCGGCAGCTCGCTGCCGGCGGTGCGCGCCGAGCTGAACCCCACGGCGCTGAACGCCTACGGCATCGGCCTCGCGGAAGTGCGCGCCGCGCTGGCGGCGGCGAACGCCAACCGGCCGAAGGGCCTGGTCGAGGAGGGCGAGAAGGCCTGGTGGATCTACGCCAACGATCAGGCGCAGACCGCGGCCGAGTACCTGCCGGTGATCGTCGCCTACCGCAACGGCGCCGCGGTGCGCCTCGCCGACGTCGCCGAGGTGCTCGACTCCGTACAGGACGTCCGCAACGCCGGCCAGGCGAACGGCAAGCCGGCGGTGATCGTCATCATCTACCGCGAGCCGAACGCCAACATCCTCGAGACGGTGCAGCGCGTCTACGACGTCATGCCGTTTCTCGCCGCCTCGCTGCCGGCTTCGGCCGAGCTCGGCGTGGCGATGGAGCGCACCTCCACCATCCGCGCCTCGCTGCGCGAGGTGGAGAAGACGCTGGTCGTGGCGGTGATCTTGGTGGTGCTGGTGGTGTTTGCGTTCCTGCGCCGGGTGCGCGCCACGCTCATCCCGGCCGCGGCAGTGCCGGTGTCGATCGTCGCCACCTTCGGCTTCATGTACATCGCCGGCTTCAGCCTCAACAATCTGTCGCTGATGGCGCTGATCGTCGCCACGGGATTCGTGGTCGACGACGCCATCGTGGTGCTGGAGAACGCGACGCGGCACGTCGAGGCCGGCATGCCGCCCCGGGAGGCCGCACTGCTCGGCGCGCGCGAGGTCGGGTTCACCGTCCTTTCCATGAGTTTGTCGCTGATCGCGGTGTTCATCCCGATCCTCTTCATGGGCGACATCGTCGGCCGCTTCTTCCGCGAGTTCGCGGTC
>Ga0137409_10003823_pt1 | contig 15921 bp, 15 predicted proteins | sample CZODoug1_16funga_FD_122059 | JGI IMG/M metagenome (GOLD analysis project Ga0137409, IMG submission 122059) | Vadose zone soil fungal communities from Angelo Coast Range Reserve, California, USA - CZODoug1_16fungal (Hybrid Assembly) | ecosystem: Environmental > Terrestrial > Soil > Vadose zone... | reverse complement strand
GAATAAGCGGAGATTGTTTCTGGAGGACAATTCCCACGGGGGAAGCCAAGGCACCGTGCTGCTGGAGCAGTTGGCGCGCTAGTTCCGCAGCGCGCGCGTCAATCGCGACGAGTAAACCGCCAGAAGTCTGGGGGTCGAATAGTAGCGATTGATATTCCGATGAAACGCCCGGCCCAAATTCCACGCAATCGCCGATGAACTCGCGGTTATTTTTCAGGCCACCGGACAGATGGCCTTCGCGTGCGCAGTCGAACGCACCGGGAAGATACGTAAACGACGTATGCTCGATCTCAAAGGAAACGGGAGGGGTGCCCGCTGTGGGATTTCCGAGTGCCATTTCCCTCGCGTGGCCTAGAAAACTGAAACCGGTCACGTCCGTGACCGCGTGAATCGGATTTTTTGTGGCGGAATTCTGCTCTACTTCGTGAAGCGCTTCCGCGGCGGTCGCGTTTAGCATGGTCATCGCCTGAATCGCAGCGGCGAGCGACTCTTGCGATGCGCGTTCCTTTTTCAAGGCGGTGGTAATCACGCCGGTGCCGAGTGGTTTCGTGAACAAAAGCACGTCGCCGGTACGCGCGCCGACATTGCGCCAAATTTTCTCCGGATGGATTGTACCCGTGACCGCATAGCCGAAGAGCAGGTCGTCTGTGCGAATCGAGTGGCCGCCGACAATGCTGCAATGCGCTTCCTGCATTTTTGATAGACCGCCGCGGAGGATGCGCTCCAGGATTTCCGGATCGGCTTTTTCTGGAAACCCGACGAGAGAAAGCGCAGAAATCGGCTTGCCGCCCATGGCATAGACATCGCTCAATGCATTTGCCGCAGCGATTGCACCGAAAAGTTCCGGTTCATCCACGATCGGCGTAAAAAAATCAACCGTTTGTACGAGCGCGAGCTCGTCGTTCACGCGATAGATGCCAGCGTCATCATTCGTATCAAATCCTACTAGAACATTCGGATCCCTTTGCCTCGGAAGTTTACGAAGCACGGAATCGAGCGTCGCAGGATTGAGTTTTGCCGCACAGCCTGCGGCCTTTGCCATTGCCGTCAGTCTCAAAGTGTCTGTCAAAGGGAACCTCTCGCTTCCTATTATAGGGATGTCCGGCGCATCTCTTTCGCGACATCCGATGGCGTACCTTGCGCGCTTCCGCTGTCTCATGATCTTATCGCACGGTGCATTGGGACTTTCTTCTGATTTTCTTTGTGCTCGCGGTGATCGTGCCGTGGCGCGGATGGGCGCGGCTGCAACGCCTGCTTGCACTGCCTTCCACAACTTCCCGCGAACGAATTCGTCTCTATCTTTCTTCGATTGCCTCGCAGTGGTTGATTGCGATTGTCGTCGCGTGGCGAGCCTTTGTCCGAGGACTTAACTATTCGGATCTGGCGTTGCACTTCGAGCCTTTGGCGGAGCTGGTGTTCTTTGGTTTGGCAGGGGCGGTAGCCATGGGCGTCGCTCATCAGTTCAATTTGAGGCGCGTCGGCCGCTCGAAAAATCCCGCAGTAGAACGGGTCAAGGCAATCGCGTTAAGAATATTTCCGCATTCAAATCGAGAGCTTGTGATTTTCTGCGGATTGGCAGTCACGGCGGGTATTTGTGAGGAGTTCATTTATCGGGGTTTTGTGATGGGCGCGCTTTTCCATATTTCCCTTCCTAACTGGGCCGTGCTCATTATCTCGTCTGCGTTATTTGGGCTGGCGCATACCTACCAAGGCCGAGGCGGGGTGGTCGGCACCCTGCTACTCGGTACAGTGTTCGGATTGGTCAGAATCTTGTACCATAGCCTCCTGATCCTAGTGTTTTGGCATGTGACGATAGACCTCGTCGCTGGATTTGCGGGAAAGCGTTATCTAATTGAAAACAAATAGCTTAGATCACTGAAAGGTGCTCGCTAGTTTCCAGGATTAGTTTACTATTATGCAAACTGAAAGATCTGCGCTACCCTCCAGCGATGCCATTCAGCGTGCCTTGACAGAATTTCAGGTGACGGCAAATGAGCAGCAAGTACTGCAAATCCAACAATATATAGGCCTATTGTTGCGCTGGAATGAGAAAATAAACTTGACCGCGATTCGCGATCCGCTGGAGATACTATATCGTCATTTCTGCGAATCCATGTTCGGGGCCATAGTTATTCCTGTAGAAAAGTGTCGGCTGGCCGACGTGGGCTCTGGAGGAGGCTTTCCGGGCATTCCCATGAAGATTATTCGACCGGCAATGGACCTTTTCCTCGTCGAATCGAGCGCAAAAAAGGCCACGTTTCTTGCCGAAGTGATTCGAGAATTGGGACTTACGGACGTTCGAGTGCTGGTGAGCCGCTACGAGGAGCTTTCTGAAGAGGTTGCGCCGCTGGATGTGGTCTGCTCGCGGGCCGTCGGAGAGTTCAGTCCATTCCTCGAATGGGCGTCGTCGCAAGGCCTCGGAACGCAAAAAGTAGCTCTATGGATTGGGGCGCAAGACGCGGAGTCTGTCCGGCGGCTCGGTGGGTGGTCTTGGGAAGAGCCAAAACCGATTCCGCACTCATTGCGGCGGTTCATTCTAGTCGGACAGCGCCAGCCATAGCCTTCCTCTGTTGTTCATGCTACGTGCCGGCAGTGTTCCACGTGGAACGTTTCCGCGCACAGATTTGGCATCCGAGTCGATGCCCTTTCCGCAGAACAAGTGTTTCACGTGGAACACTATTCTAGCCTGACTCTTCCACAAGTCTTCAAAACGTTTCACGTGAAACATCTTGCTTCCCCTTTCGACCTTTGTTAAATTTTCGCCGTTCGGGGGAATCCTTGGCTCGTATTATTGCGATAGCAAATCAAAAAGGCGGAGTGGGAAAGACTACTTCTGCCGTAAATCTGGCAGCTTGCCTTGCCACTGCGGAACAACCCACTCTTCTTATCGACTGTGACTCACAAGCCAACGCGACTGCAGCAATTGGCTTCGCCAAGGACCCATCTCGCAGAACTCTCTACCATGCGCTGATTTTGAATGAATCATTCGAGAAGATTGTCCAGAAATCACAAGTGAATAAACTGGATGTCGTTCCTGCCGACAAGAATCTTGCTGGGGCCGCGGTGGAGCTGGTCAATTCCGAAAATCGTGAATATCGACTGCAAACTTTTCTGCGCGAGATCGAGGATCGCTACCGATTCATTGTATTGGATTGCCCACCTGCACTAGACCTGCTGACGTTGAACGGTCTCGTTGCGGCAAATTCGGTCCTTGTGCCCATTCAGTGCGAATATCTGGCTTTGGAGGGCGTTTCCGAGCTGTTGGACACGCTCATGCGGATTCGACGAACACTGAACCCAAGCCTAGAGGTAGAAGGCATCCTATTGACGATGTATGACGAGCGAACAACACTCTCCAGGCAGGTTGCGACGGACCTGCGCAGTTTCTTTGGGGCCCAGGTATTCCAGAGCGTGATTCCGCGCAACGTGCGGCTCGCGGAAGCACCCAGTTTCGGGAAACCAATCATCTTTTACGATATTCACAGCAAGGGCGCCGAGGGTTACACCCAACTCGCCCAGGAGGTCATCAGCAATGCCGAGAAACGCATTGGGGCGGGGGCTCGGAGCGCTCATTCGGGAGCCTGAACCGCAAAAGCCTGCGGCTCAAGAGCAGCCAATTGCAACAACGTCGCAAGGAACGGCGGCCGCTCCTGCGCGCGAGCCTGTGACGAGCGGGCCGCTGCAGATTGATGTTGATCTGATTGAGCCGAGTCCGTACCAGCCTCGCACGCGTTTTCGCGTGGAAGCGCTTGATGAATTGGCACGCTCCATCAAATCGAGCGGAATCATCCAGCCATTGGTTGTTCGGCCAATTGGCAACCGCTTTCAGTTAATAGCAGGTGAACGGCGGTGGCGTGCGGCGCAGCGCGCGGGACTTGGCAAAGTTTCGGCGATTGTGCGCCAAGTACCGGATGAACTCGCCTTGGAGATGACGCTCGTCGAGAATATCCAGCGGGAAGATTTGAACCCGATCGAGGCAGCTCGCGCTTTTGAACGCTTGATGGATGAGTTCGAACTTACGCAGGATGTGGTCGCCGAAAGAACCGGCAAGGATCGAACGACTGTTGCAAACGCAATTCGACTGCTTAAACTCGAAGCGACGATTCAGGAATGGATCGAAGAAGGCAAATTGAGCGCTGGACACGGGAGAGCGTTGCTGGCTGTGATGGATCCTCAACTGCGCATGCGCTACGCGCAACGAGCGTCGCGCGGGGGCTTAACTGTCCGGCAGATTGAAAGGCTGGCGTCTCGCCGAGCGCGAGGCCAGCGAGGAGCAACCGAGGCTCTTGTGGATGCAAACGTTCGCGAGGCGCTCGAAGAACTGCAGCGCCACTTGGGCACCAAGGTCGTGTTACACCAAAAGACGAAAGTACGCCCTGGCCAATTGATTCTTGAGTATTACGACGAAGCTCAGCTGATGGGTCTATACGATCGCTTGATGAAGTAGCCGCGAAGCTCCGCAGAAAACTGCCCGTTCGTTCAGTCATCGCATTCGACACCTCGCGTTGTCGCGAGCGTTGACTTGCTTTAGGAGACGGCTAAAGTAAGAGCGTTGTCCTTTGGGGGAAATTATGGCTTGGAAATGGCCGGGATCATCGCAGAGCGGAAACAGTGAAGAGTGGACAGGGTTTATTGATCAGGGCGTCACGCTTGAAGGCACGCTCACCGTGACGGGCACGTTCCGCATTGACGGAAACGTAAAAGGAAATGTGATCTCCGAGCAGACATTGATCCTCGGCGCGAATGCGAAAGTCGAAGGACAGATTGAAGGGAATCGCGTGGTGATCGCGGGCCGCTATGACGGCGTGATTTTCGCCAAAGGTCGCGTTGAGATTCAGGCAAAAGGAGTCGTCACTGGAGAAGTTCATTCACCATGTCTTGTGATTGATCCAGGCGGCATCTTCGACGGACGCTGCCACATGCTGGGATCTTCAGACGCAGCCTCTAGCGTCACCATTCCGATTCGCGCACTCAGCCAAGCGTAAACTATAAAATTGCTGAAGTAGTCTGTCCCCACATACCTAACCTGTAAAATAGAAGTGAAAAGGTTAGTATCCGCTTCCGTGGATTCGTGCGCCAGCCCATGACTTCGGTTGGTGAAACAGCAGAAACGGGGGACGAATTGCGTTGAGCACTTGCCTAGTAGCCGACAGGCATTGACACTCTGCGGAGCGGCGACTATCGTCACAAATGCAATCTCGGTTCATCGGCAAAGGATCACTCGTGAAAGTGTTAGTGATTGGCGGTGGTGGCAGAGAGCACGCGCTCGTGTGGAAGCTAGGTGAGAGTGCTCGTGTAGAAAAAATCTGGTGCGCCCCCGGTAACGGCGGAATAGTTGCGGAAGCGGAATGTATCGCGATTGATGCTGGAGATGTTACGGGTCTTGTTCTGTTCGCAGAGAAGATGCGGCCGGACATGACCATCGTTGGACCAGAGTTGCCGCTGGTTAAGGGTGTCGCAGACGCGTTTCGCGCGCGGAATCTTCCCATCGTTGGGCCGTCGCAAATTGCCGCACAACTCGAAGGAAGCAAGATTTTTTCGAAAGAGTTTTTGCTGCGGCACAAAATCCCCACGGCCAAAATGTACGGAGTATTTGAAAATCCCGAGGAAGCAATCGCGGCATTGAAGGACGTCCAATACCCGCTTGTGATGAAGGCCGATGGATTGTGCGCCGGTAAAGGCGTGCTTCTTGCCTTGAATGAGGAGGAAGCGCGGGACTTCATTGACGCGGCGATGCGGAAGAACGAGCTGGGCCCAGCGGGAAGAAAGGTGATACTGGAAGAGACGCTCGAAGGCGAGGAGCTTTCTTTCACCATCGTAACTGACGGCGACCGTTATGCTTCTCTTGTTCCCACACGCGATCACAAACGAATTTTCGATGGCAACTGCGGCCCCAATACCGGCGGCATGGGCGCGTTTTCGACCGACGAGCTCTTGCCCGATTCGCTTCGCGAAACCATTACGCAAGCAATTGTCGATCCGACACTGCACGGACTTGCTGCAGACGGCATTCGCTACCAGGGGTTTTTGTACATTGGCTTGATGATTACGACTTCCGGACCAAAGGTGCTGGAGTTCAACTGCCGCTTGGGCGACCCGGAAACACAGGCGATTCTGGCGCGTCTCGATTGCGACTTAGCCGAGATTCTTCAGGATCTAGCGGCAAGGCGATTTGATCCCTCCAAGTTTCATTGGAAGTCAGGCGCGAGCGTGTGCATCGTGTTGGCGTCCGAAGGTTATCCAGGGAAATATCCTGTGGGAAAGCCGATCAATGGATTAACCGGTGTTACGACGAAGAGCGGTGTGAAAGTTCTCCATGCAGGAACGAAGCTCGTTGGAGACGTGCTAACGACCTCAGGTGGCCGCGTTCTCGGCGTGACTTGCGCCGCTCCAACCCTCGATGCTGCGGTGACCTCTGCCTATGCAGCCGTAAACTCGATCAAGTTTGACGGCATGCAGTTCCGCCGGGACATTGGCACGCAAGCAGGTCTGGCTCACTCTGCCGGGGACTAAATTCTTGGCCCAAGTAGCTTATTCATTCCGCGCTCCGAAGAGGCGCCTCCCCATGGAGCCTCTCGAGGAAGCGATAGCTATTGCGAACAAGGGACTGGATGGCTGTGCACGCCAGGTTCGGCGGAAGACGTCAACTGCTCCTGGTTGACCACGAAACTCTTGGGGCGATGGATTTGCGCCGGGTGTGATTCGCAAAAAACATCACCACGGAGGGAATCAACGTGAATCGGCTGACTCGGGGCCAGCGACATCGCGTGGGGGGCGAGGTGACACTGGAGGTCAGCGCAGTCTGCAACGCCCTGTGGCCAGCTTGAGAAGGTTCGCCCGGGCCTTCGGAGAGAGCTTTATGGCCGGCGCGGAATGCTTTGTCGCGTGATTGAAGGCGGTGTCCTTCGGCCGGGCGATCCCATAGAAAAAATCTAAGCCGTGGAGATTTCCAAGAATTCAGTTGTCAGGCCGTTTGCGAAGGGAAGGAGCTTCTGGCGGCCGATTCTTGTCGTCCTTGTCCACTTTCTCAACCGGCTCTTCCGGCGGCAATATCCAGTCAAAACCTCTTTGATCCTCCATTTTGCCTATAAAAAAGCGCTGCTTCGGGTAAAGCAGTGGAATAGCTGCGCGAAGAATTTCCGTCGCGTCTTTGGGTTCGACCTTCTGCGCCTGGCCTTTAATAATCAGGTCGAGAGCTTTGCTCATTTTGGCGTCAGATCGAAATGAGGAAAAGCGCGGGTCGTTTCCCTCGAAGAGCGTCTGTAGTGTTGGGCCCTTGCCGTCTACAGGGAACGCTGCTTCGACAAGTGTTTTTGGTGCGTGCTTTTCTGGTGGGTAGATTTGCGTGAACCGTGGTCGCAAGACACGCGTTTGCCAGAAGTCGTCGCGCGTTGTGAGCAACTGTTGAGTAATCCGGAACTCCACGGTCCAGGCCTCGGGGCCATAGCTCTCTGGCCCATAGCCGATGACCACCATTTCAAAGATGGGCTGGTCGGAAGGAAATTCAATTTTGTGACGTAGCTGAGCAACGAGAGGGCGCAGCTTTTCCAGGAAAGCGGTGCCCATGATTTCCAGATCGGGGTCGGCCTCACCGTTATAGGCATTGTTCCGGTGATCAACGCCAGAAACTCGATGAAAGTCGCGATCCATGCGAATGGGCCTCGGATCGGCGGGAGAGCGCCACTCGGAAGCACCGAAGAGGATGGCAACGTGTTGACTGTCCAAGTCCAAAAGGCGCGGCGGGACAGCTCCTGGTGCGACGGGCTGATCAACCGCAGCGAAGAGAATGGCATCTTTCGCGAAGTGAAGAATGACGCGGCCACCGGTCAAACTGGTAACGATTTCCTCATCGCTTTCCGGATTCTGAGCGAAAGCGGGCGCAAAGCTGCAACTGGCGAAAAGAAAGGTCATTAAGAGGGCCTTGGCGGCACGTCGGTGAACTGCCTGCTCGTAGATGAAGTGCCCGCTGCCCACGGTAGTTGGACAGTAGCACAGTCCCCGAGGTTGTTTGAGCGTTTCCCGTCGGCGGCTGGTTCCGGTAAAATAGTGGGCTGAATCCATGACAGGGGAATGAACTATGGGGCTCACTAAACCCAAATCCATCAAGCATAACGGTAAGCGCCTTTCGGAAATCCTGGAAGCGCATGACAAATTCTTCTCCGGCAAAGATGGCGGTGCGCGCGCGGACCTCGCCGGGGCAAACCTCAGCGGAGCAGACCTGAGCGGCGTCAACCTGACAGGGGCGATTCTGCAGAATGCGAACCTCGAAGGCTCGGATTTGCGGAAGTCCAGACTGGCGCACGCGAATTTGAGCGGCGCGAATCTCCGTAAAGCGGATTTGCGCAACACAGACATGACGGAGGCGGTACTTCCGGGATCGAATCTTTCCGAAGCTCAGGCGAGCGGCATCGAGTTTTTTCGCTGCGATATGTCCAACGTGAATTTTGAGCGGGCGAATTTGCGCAACACGAATTTTCGGAACGCAAATGTAAATGGCGCGAAGTTTGCGGGCGCGGACCTCGGCGTCGCCATTCTACGGGAAACCGATCTTTCACAGGTTGACCTTTCCGGCGTGGACCTTTCCACGACACTGCTACCTAAGGGCTATGCTCCAGGCATGGCAAAGAAAACCACTGCTTAAAGCAGTCCGCACCGAGTGTTCTGGCCGTCGCGTTCGACATATGTATAATGTGCGGGCGAATCCCATTCGATAGGAGACAGGCCCATGCCGAAATTCGTGATTGAACGTGAGCTTCCCGGAGCCGGTTCCTTGACCATCGAGCAGTTGCAAGGCGTTTCGGAAAAGTCCTGCAGCGTGCTGCGGAATCTTGGGCCGCAGATCCAATGGGTGCAAAGCTTCGTGACGGATAACAAGATCTATTGCATCTATATCGCGCAGGACGAAGAAATCGTGCGCGAACACGCCAAGCAAGGCGGTTTCCCGGCCAACAGCGTTCGACAGGTGCGAAGAGTCATTGATCCGACCACCGCGGAAAACTGAGCGATTGCTTGCCGTCACATCGCACTTCCGGAAACTCATTCGAATCCGGTTTGGCGCGCGTGTGGCAATTCGCAATCTCGCATGATAGCCTCACGCTGAAGTACACAGGCCTGCAATTCAACTCCAGTGGCCACACCAACTACCCAAATCGATAGCTCGGCCTTGCGCGCGCGTGTTTTGGAAGTTGTTCGCCAATTGCTCGTCGAATTGGGGAGCCATGGCGCACTGCCTTTACTCAGCCTTAGTTCCAATCTTGATCGTGATTTGGGCCTCGGCAGTCTTGAGCGTGTTGAACTAATCTCGCGGCTCGAAACGGAGTTTGGCGTGCGGTTGCCCGACTTGGCCGCAGCGCAGACCAGCACGCCGGAAGATTTGGCTGCGTTGATTGACGGCGCGCCTTGCGATTCGATTTCCGTCGAGGATTCTGCTTCCGCTTTGCGCGCGGCCATTAACACGCAGAAGTTGCATCTCGAAGCGGAGGGCGAAAGCGTATTCGCAACGCAAACTTTGAACGAAGTGCTGCGCTATCGAGCCTTGCACGACGCGGCGCGCGTGCACTTGGACATCACGGAAGACGCTGAAGCGGGCGAGAAGAACCTTACGCTCACGTTTGCGGAATTGTATGCCGCAGCGCAGCGGTGCGCAGGAGAATTGGCAAGGATCGGTGTTCCGCCGGGCGGCCGCGTTTCGCTGATGCTTCCGACTTCGCGCGCGTTTTTTGTTTCGTACGCGGGAATTCTCTTAGCCGGAGCGGTACCGGTTCCCATCTATCCGCCTTTTCGCGCCGACCGAATTGAAGAATACGCGGGACGCCAATCCGCGATCCTGAATAACGCAGAAGTTTGCTTGCTGTTGACGTTTCGTCGCGCGGAGGCGGTCGCGAAGCTATTGAAGCCGCGTGTACGTTCGCTGGAAACGGTACTGGATGCTGAAAAGCTTATCGAAGTCGCAGAGAAAGCGCCGCCGCCCTCTCCGGGAGCTCTGCCGGCCGACCTGCATGGAAGCCGTCTCCGCAAACCGAGTGACGTCGCGCTGCTCCAGTACACCTCCGGCTCGACGGGCGACCCAAAGGGCGTCACGCTCACGCACGCAAATCTGCTTGCAAACATGCGCGCGATTGGCGAAGCCGTCCAGCTCACCTCCGAGGACATCGGCATCAGTTGGCTCCCGCTCTATCACGACATGGGCTTGATCGGCGCGTGGCTCACGCTGCTGCACTACGGCACTCCGCTGGCTGTGATGTCGCCTCTCGCGTTTCTCACGCGGCCGGAGCGCTGGCTGCAAGCATTTCACAAACATCGCGGCACCATCACGGCTGCGCCGAATTTTGCGTACGAGCTCTGCGTTCGAAAAATCGCCGACAAAGATATCGAAGGGGTGGATTTGAGTTGCTGGCGCGCGGCGTTGAATGGAGCCGAGCCTGTGAATCCGGAGACTCTCGAGCGGTTCGCGGAGCGATTCAAGCCATACGGTTTTCGGAGTACTTCGCAACTTCCCGTATACGGACTCGCTGAGGCGTCGCTGGCCGTCACCGTTCCCCCGCTGAACCGTGGCCCTCTCGTGGATCGCGTGGATCGCGAAACATTTACAGCGCAAGGCCAAGCTGTGCCTGCCGACGACGAAAGCTCATCCATCTCGTTTGTTTCGTCTGGGCAACCCATACCGAATCATGAAGTGCGTATCGTGGACGACCAAGGCGAAGAAGTAAGCGACCGCACCGAGGGTTTCCTTTGGTTTCGCGGCCCTTCGGCAACACGAGGGTATTTCAACAATGCGGAAGCAACCGAAAAACTTTTTCCGCTGGGAACTGCTCCAGAGGGCGAATTTGCCTGGGTAAATAGTGGCGATCGAGCGTATCGCGCCGATGGGGAAATCTTCGTTACTGGCAGAGTGAAAGACATCATCATCAAAGGCGGCCGCAACTTATATCCGCATGAAGTGGAAGAACTCGCGGGACGCGCGAACGGCATTCGCAAAGGCTGCATTGTCGCGTTCGGACTAAGGGATGGAGGCACGGGAACAGAGAAATTGATAGTTGTCGCAGAATCGCGGGAGAAAGATGCCACTGCGCGCTCAGCGATCGCCGCGGCGGTTACGGAACAGATTTCGCAGGGGCTTGGCCTGCCGCCGGATCGCGTGGAGTTGATTCCTCCAGGAAGCATTCCGAAAACATCAAGCGGAAAATTGCGCCGCGAAGAGACGAAACAACTCTACGTCGCGGGTACGCTATCCGCAAAAAAGTCGCCAGCGTGGGTGCAAATCGTAAAGCTGGGCACTTCCAGTACAGCTCGAACTGCGGGACAAAATATTTCGTCAGGCGTGCGCCGCGTGTGGGACATGATTCGTGGGATCTACTTCATTTTTTTGTTTATCGCCTGGATAGTTCCCGCGTGGACGATCGTTCTCTTCTTCAAAGATGAGCGCGCCGCGGGCAGTTACACTTCTGCTGCATTGAAAGTTCTTTTCGCGCTTGCCGGCAGCCGAGTCCGCGTCATTGGCAAGGAACATATGAACACGCCCGGGCCGAAAATCTATGTCGCGAACCACGCGAGTTACTTCGACGTTTTGCCATTGATGCTGGGGCTCGGCGTACCGTATCGCTTCGTCGCGAAAAGCGAAGTACTCAACATGCCGTTCATCGGCACATTTCTGAAAAAGATGGGCCACCTCTCCTTCGATCGAACAAACACTGGAGCGCGCCGCAGGGCCGCGCAAAATATCGAGGGGGTACTTCGCGCAGGCGATTCCGTTTTTGTTTTTCCTGAAGGTACGTTCGTTCAGGAACCGGGCATTCGCCCGTTCCAACTTGGCGCTTTCAAAGCTGCAGTGGATACGGGCGCTCCGCTCATTCCAGTTTCGCTCGCGGGCACGCGCAATTTTCTTCGCGACCATACATTTCTCCCTCGTCCGGGGAACGTCACAATTACACTCTCTCCACCGATCTATCCTCGTAGCTCCGGTAATTCGCAGTCCGCAAATTGGCAGGAACTCGTGCGCTTGCGCGATGCCAGTCGCGAAGCAATCGGGCGCTATTCCGGCGAACCCGTTCTGTAACGTTGACTGGTGAAATTCTTTTCCTTGCAACCTGCGTGATTTCCTCGGCATCTCTATAGAGCACAGCGAGAGAGTCTTCGCGGAATTTGCTTCCTCTGCCTGGGGCGGCCCGCGCATCGCAAGGTCGCGCCACTGGCGCGCACCTGCGGAAAAACCAAACCTCATGGAGGCTGTATGAAGTTGAAGGCGGTAGTGTGTTTGCTCGCATTTTTTTCGTTCACGGCGGTTGCGTTCGCGCAGGACACGGCTAAAGTGGACATCTTCGCTGGCTATTCGTACGTCCGCGATAATCCCAGCACTTCCGGCGTGAGCAGCTTCAATCTGCACGGTGGCAGCGCTTCCGTTGCGTACAACGCAAATCATTGGCTCAGCGCGGTTGCTGATTTCGGCGGCTATCACGCAAACAATATTCTCGGCAGCGGAATCGACGGCACCATTTCTACGTATCTCTTTGGTCCGCGCGTTTCTTATCGCAAATTTGAACGTGTCACTCCCTTTGCACAAACTCTTTTCGGTGTAGCGCACGCTAGCGGAAGTGGTTTTGGCGTGAGCGGCACTAGCAACGCGTTCGCCGCTACCTTCGGCGGGGGAATGGACGTAAAGCTCTCTCATCACTTTTCGTTTCGACCGGCGCAAGTGGAATATCTTCTGACGCGCTTCCCGGAAGCCACCAGCAACCGGGAAACGCAAAACAACCTGCGCGTTTCCACCGGCTTCGTTTTTCATTTCTAACAATCTCGGTTGCTGGGTGTGCTTGAGTCCGCGGAGCAACATAGGCAGCCACGGCCTCCGCACCTTTGCGTAACTGATGGCAAAAAGAGGCCGCAGTATAGTGCCTGCGGCCTTTTTTGTGCTCTGTGCGACGGACGAAGCGACTATTGGTTGAGCGTGTAAACAACCGTGATGATGGTTTCTACTTCCACGGGCTGGCCATTCAGGATCGTTGGCCGGTACCGCCACTGTCCCACGGCTTCGAGGGCTGATTGATAAAACCCGGGATCACCGGAAAGGACCTGCAACGATTCAATGGTTCCATCTACGGAAATAATCGCCCTTATTTCGACTTTGCCCGACCGGCGAATATTGCGCATTAACGGTGGATAGGACGGTTCCACTCGCCGGATTAACATGGCTTGCTGGACATCTCCGCCTTTGACCTGGCGCTTCTTCTGATTGCGGTTTGGATCTTCAGGAGCCGCGGGGCCGGTCCGCCTATCAAAAAGTCCCGAGCCGGCAGGGAAATTCCCGGGCACGTCGATTACTGGGCCGTCGCCTGGGGGAACGTCACTGTGCGTCAGACTGCTATGCATCGCAGGTCTCGGCGAAAGATGATCGTTGAAACAGACTACGCACTCAATCCTGCGAATTGCCCGCGTTTGCCTCGTGTCCGCACTCGGTTGCTGCGCTGAATGGTAATACTGAGGAATCGGAGTAAAGAGCGTCGACGGAAGTTTTTCCGTTCGCCCAAGGAGTGGAGTCAAAACGAGCGCCACAAGTACAGCGGACTGCAACGTAATTGAGATGATCAGCGCGCGGCGTTTTGTTTTTCGCTCGCGCGCTTTCTGTTCCGAGTCCCCTTCAATCAAACAACTGCCTAATGTGCCGATTTGTTCGGCGGATTTCTTGTTTTCTTCGACAGACATCACACACCTCTCCAAAATTCTCTCGTGAGTTGACCGCCAGATTATTGCCACGCCGGCAGAAACAGGTTGCCTTGTCTCTGCCGGCGCAGCGCTCGCAGGGATGTGAGGTGCGCGCGTCCTCTCATTTCTTTGGACACCAGAAACCAGTGCAAGTTCCCGCGTGTTTACTTTTCGATTAGTTTGTTGATGCGGAGAAACGTCTTGGCCTAGCCCGTCGGGCAGAAACAGACTTGCCATAGGGCAGCAAATCCAGCACTTTCAGGCTTTTATGACTCTGTAACAAATTAGTCCTTTCGTGCATCCATGTTGATAGGACGTGGATCCTAGGAGGGCTAAACCCATGGAACGGCATTATCCCGAAACATTGGGAGTGCGCCGCACCGGTTGGGCGGCTCTGGACCGCGATCCGCAGCTGGACACCGTGGAATTTGTTTGTCCCCACTGCGGCGCGCGTGACCAGAAGAACGCCCGGCGCGAGCGGACACTCTATCGTTTTACCGACGGCTTCTTGCAAGACTTGCAGGGCGAAGTGACCGTCTGCCACTCGTGCAAGCGGCAGCTTCGCGTTGTTCCGGTTGTGCTTTTGCATGACCAGGACGAACAGCGGCGATTTGCCGCCGTTTTCTCGGACGATTTTTCGCTCGTCACACGTTAAATTTCTACCCCCAATAAACACCAGGGCGCGAGGAGCAATCCTCGCGCCCTTTTCTCTTGTTCGTTGGCGTAACTCTTAGCTGCGCTTAGCGGTAGCGCCAGCAATGGTCGCGATAGTCCCAATACCGATAAACGCGATACCGATGGTACGGGCGATAAGCCGGGCCGACATAAACCGGCCGCGGGCCGTAATAGTATCCTCGGTAGTACCCTGGACCCACAAAAACCACGTGCGGACGCACATGCACATAAACCACGGGCCGCGCCGACGCAGTGCCGGCTCCAAAGAATGCGAGGAAGCCGCCCAGCGCTACCGTGGCGAGCGCTGCTTTCCGAAACAGCTTCTTACCTTTTGCAAGAATCGTATTCATGTTCTCCCCCCTGCGTTCCGGGCCGGCTTACTGGCTTCTTGCAGGACACTCATAAAACACCCCTCCCACAGAAAGGTTGCGGATGCACAAAAACCCTTTGTTTTGGCGGTTTTATGAGTCTCCGGGTAATCTTAGGTGGTTAGTAAGCCTGCAAAAACGGATCCACATCCATGTGGTATTTTTCGAGTCCGGCGCGAACTAGGTCAAACGCGTCGTCCACGTTGTCCGCAAATTGCAGAAGTCTGTATTCGTCTTCGTTGATCGTGCCCCAGCGGACCATCGCTTTCCAGTTCAAAACGTCATCCCAATATTTGCGGCCGTAAATCAAAATCAAATTATTCTTTGCGAGTTTTCCCGTTTGCAGAAGAGTCATCATTTCCCAAAGTTCGTCCATCGTGCCAAATCCGCCGGGGAAAACGATCAGTGCTTTTGCGATTTGCGCAAACCACAATTTGCGCATGAAAAAATAGTGGAAATTGAAACTCAGTTCCGGGCTGATATAAGGATTCGCAAATTGCTCGTGTGGCAGCTCAATCGAAAGTCCGATGGATTTTCCGCCTGCCTCGTACGCACCGCGATTTGCAGCTTCCATGATCCCCGGACCTCCGCCGGAGCAAACCACAAAACGCCGCGGCTTCGGTCCCAGCGAAAGAGCCCACGTCGTAAGTTTGTGGGAAAGCTGGCGCGCCTCTTCGTAGTAGCGGGACATTTCGAGCGAGCTTTTCGCGGAACGGATAGCGGCGTGATGTTTTGCCTTTGCTTCCTTGCTCAATTTTGAGACTTTTCTCTCTTTCAAGCGCGTCAGCCGTGCCGCAGCCACTTCATGCGAATCGAGCCGCGCCGAGCCAAACATCACAATCGTGTCGCCGATGCCTTCTCGTTTCAGCTGGGCTAGTGGATTGATGTACTCAGCCAGAATGCGGAGCGGCCGGGCCGGTGTGCTCTCCAAAAACTTTTTGTCTTCATGTGGCGCCTTTGGCGCGTGCTGGGGTTTCAACTTGGGACGTTCTGAGACCATGCTCTAGCCTCCGCCGGAAGAGTCTTCCATTGTAGGAACCGCGGCGCTTCCCGGCAACGTCCGCACGCGCCTTTGCGTCGAATTGAGTACACTTCGAGGTGCCGGCCGTACCGGGCTTCGCAGGCAATGACCGATAAAAATGCGCTATCCGGCCAAATTCGCCTTCTTGTTGAGTGCTTT
>Ga0137409_10003821_pt1 | contig 15923 bp, 15 predicted proteins | sample CZODoug1_16funga_FD_122059 | JGI IMG/M metagenome (GOLD analysis project Ga0137409, IMG submission 122059) | Vadose zone soil fungal communities from Angelo Coast Range Reserve, California, USA - CZODoug1_16fungal (Hybrid Assembly) | ecosystem: Environmental > Terrestrial > Soil > Vadose zone... | reverse complement strand
TCGCGTCGATCAGGTCGTCGGGGCGCGGCAAGCTACCGGCGTGACTCGTGAGGATGTGTTCGCGGCTCTGCCTCATGTGCTCGGGAGGGTACTCGATCCGAAGAAGCTCCCCACGATGTAGAAGTTACTCGGTGGCAAGGTAACTTCTGCCGGCCTCGTCGGCCCGACGCCCGATTTCTGCACTCGGCGAAGCATATCCAGCGTTCGATGTCCTCAACGCTGCCCCGGCATCTGCGTTGCTAGGGGCTCGGAGGGTCTCGTGGCTGACCAGTCTGCGCGCCTGTGCATCGTCTCTCGCGATCGGCTCCGCAGTGGTGATTTCATCGGTAGCCCCCGACGGTTCCGCCGGCGCACCGTCCGGCGAGGTCACCCAGATGTTGCCATTGAGGTCGGCGTCGATCGTGCCGGCCGTGCCGGTGGTCGAGCGCGGCGGCAGGTAGACCTGGACCTTGTCGTCCTTGGGGTCGACGCGGCCGAGACCGCCGTGACTGCGGGAGACGTGCGAGCGGGTGTTGAACCACATCACCCCGTTCTCGTCGCGGGTGATGCCGTGCGTTCCGGTCGCGACGCCGCGCTGGTCGTCAAGCTTGAAATGCTTCACCGCGCCGCTCTTGCCATCGATCTTGGCGATCGTGGTATCGATGCTGGTGTGGCCGAAAGTGATCCAGATGTCGCCGTTGAAATCCATCTGCGCGTCATGCACGCCCGACACGTGATGCATCTCGGAGGGCGTGCCGAGCGACCAGTCGGATCCGTCGTTGGCGCGGTGGTGGCCGCCCTCCATCGGGAAGTCATATTCCCTGACGACGGCGCGCGCAGCTTCGCCCGAGGGACGCGGCCGCAGCTTGAACTTCATCGAGCTCTCGCCTGGTCCGCGCGCGCGGGCGAGATACTTCGCGATCTCGCGCTGATGGAAGTCGATGTTGCCGGTCGGCTTTCCGTCAGGACGCGGATAGACGCCGAGCACGTTCACCATCTTCATCAGGTCGAGTACCTTGTACCAACCCTCCTCATCGAAGCGGTGCTGCAACGGGTAGCTGGCAGAGTGGCAGCCGGTGCAGTTCTTCCGCACCTGCGTCTTCATGCGGTAGTCCTCGGGCGTGTCACCGGGCAGTGCGGCCAGGAACTCGTCGCCCGGCAGCTGGCGCACCCAATCCTCCTGATTGGTCATCGGCTGCAGCTTGAAATCCTGCTGGGTCGTCTTGGTCAGGTCAATATTGCTCTTGGCTGTCTGATAGGTCAGGGCCTGCGCCCACACGCGATATTTGCCATCCGGCAACGGCGGGAAGTAGTAGCCGCCGGCCTCGTCGGTGTAGACCGAGGTGGTGATGGTTACGCCCTCGGCCTTGGCCGAGACCGTCACACCGCCATCTTCTCGCCCGACGCCGACGTGATGGTTCCCGCCAGCAGCGCATCGGCCGAGGCTGCGCTGGGCATCCCCAAGCCAGCCGCAATCGCTATTACGCTTGCACCCGCAAACCGTGCCGTCTTCATGGCGTTTTCTCCAAGGTGGTTTGTCGCAAATGTTTCAATGATCAGCGCGTGGCCGGCGGAACGGTGAGGGCCTGGTTGCCGACCGGCAGGGTCTTCACATAGGCCGCAATGGCGGCGATCTGATTGGGGTTGTAGGTGTATTTGAAGCCCGGCATGCGCGGCGTGCCGTTGGTGACGATGTCGCGGATCGTCTCCTCGCGGCCGCCGGCGGTGTCCTTGTTGAGCTCGGGGCCGTAGAGGCCGGCGATGAGCGTTGGCCGAGTGTGGCAGATGCCGCAGGAGGTCTCGTAGAGCCGCCAGCCGAGCTTCTGCTGGTCGTTGAGCTCAACCTCGGCGGCAAGTGCCGGCGTGGTGGCCACCAGCAGCACGGCAACGAAACCCTTCATTCAGCAACCTCCCGCGAGTCTTCCTGTCCGAAGCAGCCCAAAGCCTGGCTCCAAAGCTTATCTCCAAAGCTTAGCTCTCTTGGCAGCCATGGCAAGCCACCCACCCGCGCAAACGTCTGCCGGAGTACGCGTATCCCTGCTATTTGGGAGCCCTATATTCGGGGATTAGGGTCGGCCGATTCCAGAGCGGGGGGGCAGCATGCGGCGCGTCAACACACTGATCGGCAGCCCGATCGAGCGCGTCGAGGACTTGCGCTTCGTGCAGGGGCGCGGGCAGTTCGTCGATGATCTCAACCGGCCCGGCCAGTGGCACGCCGCCATCGTGCGCAGTCCGCTCGCGCATGGGCGCATCCGGTCGATCGATGCGAGCGCAGCACTGGCCATGCCTGGTGTGCAGGCGGTGGTGATCGCGCGCGACCTCGGGCCGCAGATTCCGCTGATCCCGTTCCGCCGCCCGAACCCGACCATCGCGCCTTATGCGCAGCCGGTGATTGCCGCCGAGGTGGTGCGCTATGTGGGCGAGCCGGTGGCGATGGTGCTCGCCGACAATGCGGGGCTCGCGGAGGATGCCGTGCAGGCGGTGGCGCTCGACGTTGAGCTACTGCCGCCCGTCGTGGATCATCGCGCGTCCGCCAAGGGCGATGTGCTGCTGATCGCGGGCACCGCCAGCAATTGCGCGAGCGTGTTCACGGCCGCCACGGGCGACGTTGCGCAGGCTTTCGGTGATGCGCCCTATACGCGGCGCGAGCAGTTCCGCGTGCAGCGGATGACCGCAATGCCGATGGAGACGCGCGGGCTGCTCGCCGAATGGGACGGCGGCAAGCTCCGTGTATCGGGGGCTGCTAAACTCCCTTTCTTCAACCGGCGCGCCATGGCGGCGATGATGGGGCTGCCCGAGGAGGCGGTCGACTATGTCGAGTACGACGTCGGCGGTGGCTTTGGCGCGCGCGGCGAGTTCTATCCGGAGGATTTTCTGGTTGCGTTTGCGGCACGCAAGTTCGGCCGTCCGGTCAAATGGGTCGAGGACCGGCGCGAGCATTTCATGACCATTGCGCATTCGCGTGAGACCGAGGCCAACCTTGAGATCGCGCTCGATCGCGACGGCACGATCCTTGGGTTGCGCGGCGACATCTGGTGCGACATCGGCGCCTATGTTCGGCCGAATGGCATGACACCGGTGCGCAATGTCGCGCAGTTCACCACCGGGCCTTATCGGGTGCGCAATCTCAGCCTCACCGCGCATGCCATGACGACCAACAAGACGCCGTCAGGCACCTATCGCGGGCCGGGCCGCTTCGAGGGCTGCTTCTTCATGGACCGCCTCGTCGACATGGCGGCCACCGACCTTGGCCTCGATCGTCTCGACATCCGGCGGCGCAATCTCATCGCGCTCGACGAGATGCCTTATCGGCTGGCAAGCGTCGAGCCGAACGACGGCTTCGGCGAGACCGCGTGCGACAGCGGCGACTACTCAAGCACGTTCGAGCGCTGCGTGACGGAGGCGCGCTGGGCGGAGAAACTGAATCTCGCCGGCAAGCTGATCGACGGCCGCTATCATGGGGTCGGCATTGCCTGTTTCATCGAAGGCGGCGGCTCCGGCCCGAAGGAAAATGCTCGAATGGCGGTCGAAGCCGACGGCACGATCTCGGTCTATGTCGGGTCGTCGGCGGTTGGGCAGGGGATCGAAACCATTATGGCGCAGATCGCGGCGGATGCACTCGAGCTGCCGCTCGATCGCGTCAAGGTCTTTCACGGCTCGACCACCTACCTGCCGGATGGTGTCGGCGCCTTTGGCTCGCGCTCGACCGTGATGGGTGGCTCCGCGATCGTGCTCGCCGCCGATGCCCTGATTGCTCAGTTCCGTGCCGCTGCGGCGGAGAAATTCGGAGTCACTGTCGCCGAGGTAGGCGTCGTCGAAGGTGTTGCTGTGACGCACGAGGGTCGCGAGCTTGCGCTCACCGAATTCGCGGGCCTCTCCGCGGACGGTGAGTTCCGCAATTCGAAGGCGACCTACAGCTATGGCACGACCATCGCGCATGTCGCAGTCGATCCGACCACCGGGCAGGTGGAGGTCCTGGACTTTGTCACCGTCGACGACGTAGGCCGTGTGATCAATCCACTCACCTTGCACGGGCAGGTGGTCGGCGCGACCGTGCAAGGGCTCGGCAGCGTGTTCAGCGAGGAGATCCGCTACGACGCCACCGGCCAGCCGCTGGTCGGTTCGCTCGCCGATTATCTCATTCCGGTCGCGACCGACTATCCGCATGTCACTACAATTTCGCTCGAGCAACACCCTTCTCCGAACAATCCGCTCGGCGCCAAGGGAGCGGGCGAGGGCGGCATCATTCCAGTCGGCGGCGCGCTCACGAATGCGGTGGCCTCCGCGCTCAAGTCGTTCGGCATCGAGCCGTGCGAGCTGCCGCTCTCGCCGCCGCGGGTGTGGCAGCTCATAGCGGATGCGCGGAGGGTCTTGTAGGGTGGGCCATAAGGGCGTCTTACGCCCGTCTTCGACGGGCTATGGGCGATGGCAACGTCTTTCGATTTGCACGGCCTATCGTGCGCCGTGCCCACCATCACACATCGAAGCACAACATCGTGGGCACGGCGCACGAGAGATCTTGCCGCGCGGGTGCGGTCGACCACGTAGCCCGGCGGCACGAAATGGCGATGCACGTCGATGCGAGTGAGCTTGCGGGCGGGCGCTTGCGCAGGTGCCGGCGTGGCCGGAAGGACGGTGCTTGCCGCGACCGCCGCAAAGCCCGCGAGCGCGCCCCGCCGTGACAGGCAGCAGCTACAGGTTAACGCGGATCGGCGGCCTGAGTAGCGCTCTGTTGCTGGCATGGTGGCTCGCATGACGGTCTCCTGGCGCGACGTTACGTCTAGGCTCGTCGTCCTGTTCGGCCGTGTCAACATCCGCTATGGTTGAGAAACAATTTCGTCAGGGAGAACGCCATGACACGGATCTGGGCCGCATTGATCGCCAGCTTCTGGGTGGGCGCAGCGTCCGCGCAAGAGGTCAAACAGGAGTTCAAGCCCGATCCGGTCGACGAGGCCGCCGCCAAGCGCGAAGGCAAGGTCACCTGGTATACATCGACGCCCGTTGCCGCCGGCCAATATATCGCCAACGAGTTCGAGAGGCGCACCGGCATCAAAGTCGAGATGCTGCGGACCGGCGGGCAGAACGTGATCCGCCGATTTATGCAGGAGGCCGATGGTGGCCGCATCAACGTCGATGTGATCACGATGTCGGACATGTCGGCTGCCAATGCGATGACACGCCGCGGTCTGTTTGTGCCGTTCAAGCTCGCAGGCTTTGACAAGGTGATCGCCAGCGCCAAGGACCCCAACGGCCACTACGTTGCGCAGCGGCTCACTCTGGTCGGCATGGTGGGGCGCACCGACAAGGTGGCCGCGGCGGACATGCCGAAACAATGGACCGACCTGACGTCGCCGAAATACAAGGGACAGCTGGTCATGGCCGATCCCTCGTTCACGGCGATCCAGCTCATGGTGGTCGCCACACTGTCGCGAAAGTTCGGCTGGCAGTTTTACGAAGGCCTGCGCAAGAACGACACGCTGATCGTGCAGGGTCATGAACAAGTGTACGACATGCTCAAGCGCGGCGAGCGCGTGATCGCCGCCGAATCGGCCGATCCACGGGTCTACAACGATGGCAAGCCACTGCCCAACATGCGGACGATCGTTTCGCCGGACGGCACGATCGTGGTGCCGTCGCCGAGCGCGGTGGTGAAAGGCTCTCCCCATCCCAACGCCGCCAAGCTGTTCGCGCAGTTCAACATGTCGGTCGAGGTGCAGAGCAAGCTGTCCGAAGACGGCCGGCCGTCGGCCCGGACCGATGTGCCGCCGCCGGAAGGGCTGCCGCGGCTCGACGAGATCGCGATCTACCCGGTCGACTACGACTACATCGAAGCGAACACCCGTCAGCTCAAGGCGAAGTTCGCGGAGATATTTCAGTAGCGCTTGCCTGGTGTACTGGCTGTTCGTTCCCGCGTAACAGGCCGCGAGAAAACTCCGACACGTCGTGATCATCTGCGCGTGAGGATTCTTTGCCTAATTGACTTATCAGTGAATTTCACTTAAGCATTGCCTATCCCGATCCAAAGTCGAGGGCGCCTTCCGGAGGCGTTCGCAAGGCGGGGACCGGGAGCGGCAACCTGCGGGCGGGCGTCTACGCAATCCTGACCCACGGGCGGCCTCGGGACAAACCTTCCAGGGACACAGAGCTCCTGGTGTGGCCCGATCGCTGACTGAGGCGTAAGCCGAAGATGCCGCGTTGGCGCGCCGCAAGGCGCGGGGCGTGACGTTTCACGCCCAGGCCCGGCCGCAAGCCGTGCCACCTTCGGCCTGGCGAACCAGGCCGTGCGCCTTGTCGGCGCGCCATCCCCCTCGACGAGAGGGAGACGGAAGAGGAGGAGCCTTAAGGAATGAGGGCGATCCCCTGGCCCAAAGCCGAAACAGGGGCCGATGTTATTTTGCCTGTATGCAATTCACCCAACCGAACCGGGCTCTTTGACAACTGAACAGGTGAACTACGAACGGTTCAACGCTCTCCGTTCGTCCCCGCTTTCGCGAGGACGAGCGGAGGAATCAGCTCTATCAAATCCCCATCATCTTGAGCTGGAACTCGGGATAGCGCAGCCCCGCGGCGGCCTGCGGCGGAAACGCCTCTTCAAGCTCGTCTACCTCGGCGTCGCGCAATGTGATATCGACGGCGGCTGCGTTCTCCTCGAGATATTTGCGCCGCTTGGTGCCCGGGATCGGCACGATGTTGTCGCCGCGCGCCAAGAGCCAGGCGAGCGCGACCTGTGCCATGGTCACGCCGCGCCTCTCCGCCGCTGCCTTGAGCGGCCCAAGCAGCGTCAGGTTCTTCTCGAAGTTGCCTTCCTGGAAACGCGGATGCGCGTGGCGGCGGTCGCTCGCAATGAGATCGTCGCGTTTGGCAAAGCTGCCGCTCAGGAAGCCGCGGCCGAGCGGAGAGTAGGGGACGAGACCGATGCCGAGCTCTTTCAGCGTCGGCAGGATCTCGTGCTCGACATCGCGCGTCCACAGCGAATATTCAGTCTCGATCGCCGTGATCGGATGGGTCTTGTGGGCGCGTCGGATTGTGTTGGGGCCGGCCTCGCACAGGCCGAGATGGCGGACCTTGCCTTGCGCAATGAGCTGCGCCATGGCGCCGACCGTGTCCTCGATCGGCACGGTGGGATCGATGCGATGGATGTAGTAGAGATCGATCGTCTCGATTCCGAGCCGCTTGAGGCTCGCCTCGCAGGCAACCGGCACATAGTCAGGCTTGCCGTTGACGCCGCCGCGCTGCCCGCCCGGACCGCGGATATTTCCGAACTTGCTGGTAATGAGGAATTTGTCGCGCCTGCCCTTGATCGCCTGCCCGACCAGCTCCTCGTTGACACCCGCCGCATAGGCGTCGGAGGTGTCGAGCATGGTGATCCCGAGGTCGATGCAGCGGTGAATGGTGGCGATCGACTCGACATCGTCGGGCACGCCGTAATCGGCACTCATGCCGGAGCAGCCGAGCCCGATGGCCGATACACGCAAGCCTTGTCCCAACTGTCGATATTTCATTGGTGATACCTCGATTAACTACTCGCTCGCCGCCTCTCTTGAAGCGATTTTCGCTGCAGAGCAAGGGCGCCTTCGCCGCACTGCGATGCAATCGGCGTGCGCCTATGCCACGTTGCGCTTGGCGCATGCGGGCGGTTAGATTGCCGCAAGCCAAGGGAAGAAACGGAGAACCGTTATGGAAACGCTCAGCCGCCTCGGCCTCATTGCAGGCGCGACCCTGCTATTGGCTGCTGGCTCCGCCTGGGCGCAGCCGGTCGACATGGCGGCCGCCAAGCGCGAGGGCAAGGTCGTCTGGTATTGCTCGGTGCCGATCGAAACCGCCCAGAAGGTCGCCAACATGTTCGAGAAGGAGACCGGCATCAAGGTGGAGCTGTTCCGCTCCGGCGGCTCCAACATCCTGCGCCGGTTTCAGCAGGAGGCGGAGGGCGGCAAGATCTTCGTCGATGTGCTCACCCATTCCGAGCCCGCAGCCGCCCGCATGATGACCAAGAAGGGCATGTTCGTGCCGTTCAAGGCAGCCGATTTCGACAAGGTGCCGGCCGCGGTCAAGGATCCAGACGGCTATCACGTCGCGCAACGCCTCAACGTGATGGCGATGTACGTGCGCAATGACAAGGTTGCCGCTGCCGACCAGCCCAAGACATGGACCGATCTCACCCAGCCCAAATACAAAGGCAAGCTGGTGATGGCGGACCCGTCGTTCTCGTCGCTGCTCGTCACCATCGTGGGCACGCTCGCGAAGGAGCACGGCTGGCAATATTTCGAGAAGCTGCGCGCGAACGACATCATGCTGGTGCAGGGCAATCAGCAGGTGTCCGACATGGTCAAGCGCGGCGAACGCTTGATCGCGGTCGGCGCCGACGCCGCCTATGTGGGCGAGTCCAAAAAGGAAGGCATGCCGCTTTCGACCCTTTATCAGGACGACGGCACGTTCATCATTCCTTCGCCGAGCTCGGTGGTGAAGGGCTCGCCCAATCCAAACGCCGCCAAGGCGTTTGCCGAATTCATGCTGAGCAAGGCGGTGCAGGAGCTGTTCCCGCAGGAGTATCTCTATTCGGCGCGCACCGACATCGCGGGCCCGGTGGGCTACCCGCTGCTCTCCTCGATCAAGATGCATGCGGTGGACTACGAGTACATCGAGGCCGAGAGCACGCGCATCAAGCGGCGCTTTGCCGAGGCGGTGCAGTAGCAGCGCCTGTTATTGCGCCCTCTCCCCTCTGCGGGACGTGGACCTGCTGAGTTGCCCTCTCCCGCAGAGGGGAGAGGGCGCAACAATGCACGCCGCATTGCGGGCTCTCCGGCCAGCCTACAACCACGGCATCAGGGACGCGTGGATCACGTCCGGCACGCCCTTGCCGCCGACCGAGCGGATCGCGAGGTCGACGTCCTTGAGGCCGAACTTGTGCGTGGTCACGAGCTCGAGCGGGAACCGCTTCGACGCCAGCTGCTCGAGCGCCAGCTCGCAGGCCTTGTAGCTGTGGCCGCGCGCGCTTTTCATGGTGATGAATTTCACCGTGAACTTCTCGAGCGGGAAATTGGGAAACGCCGCGAGCTCTCCCTGCGCCACGATGATGCCGCCCTTGCGCTTGAGCGCTTCGATGCCGAGCAGGATCGGGATGGTACCGGCGCCGGCGGTGCAGTCGAGCGCGACATCGACGCCCTTGCCGCCGGTGATCTCCATGATGCGGGCGAGCGGGTCTTCCTTTTGCACGTCGATGACGTAGTCGGCGCCGAGCTTCTTGGCGACATCCATGCGGGCGCCGTCCTTGGAGGTGCCGGTCACGATGATCAGCGACGCGCCGGCCTGCTTGCAGATCACGGTCTGCGACAGGCCCTGCTGGCCTGGACCCTGGATCAGCACCGTCGAGTTGTAGCCGACCTCGCCGTCGAACAGCGACCACTCGACGCCATTAGCCATCGGAGTCACCAGGCCGGCAAGCTCGGGCGTGACGCCCTTCGGCACATGGTGCACCACCGCGTTCCAGGGGAGATAGACATACTGGGCAAAGCCGCCCCACAGATGCGGCGGCTTTTCATCGGACGTGTAACCATAGCGGATGGCGTCCGGGTTGGTGCGCCAGTTGGTGTTCTCGCAATGCCGGTACTGGCCGAGATGGCACCACTCGCACTTTCCGCACATGACATAGTGCTCGACGAAGACCAGGTCGCCTTCCTTGAAGCCCTTGCGGCGGGTGAACTCGCGGCCGGCCTTGCAGATGAAGCCGATGTTCTCGTGCCCCATAATGGTGGGCTTGTCGTTCGGCGGGTGGGCGTAGAGCTTGACGTCGGTGCCGCAGATGCCGGCCACCTCCATCTTCATCAGTGCCGCGTCCTCCGGAACGTCCGGCATCGGGTATTCACGAATCTCAGTCTTGCTCGGCCCCGTCCGCACCGCCGCCAGCACTTTTTCCGCCACTCGAGAGCTCCATCTATGGCTTATGAATTGTGGCCGGCACCATAGGAGCGGTACCACGCCCGTCAAGTCCTGGCGGGGCGTGTTATCATGTGGCGCGATGACGGAAGGACCATTGAGCGAGTACCAACGAGCCTTCGAGGCATGGCAGTCGGGCCCCAATGGCACCGCGATGCCGGAGGCGTTCCGGATCGGGCCGGCGCTCAAGTCCGACCCCGAGCGCAGCGCTGCTCTTGATCGAGTTCGGGCCTGGACGCGCGCGCGTTTTGCGCTGCCTGATGATGCCGCGATCCTGGTGGCCCAGATCGCCTGCAGCCTGCCGGGCTGTCCGCCGCTCGAGACCGCCGTCGCGTTTTGGACCGAGGGGCCGACCCGACACCAGTTCAAGCTGTTCAAGCCGGTCGCGGAGGTGGTCGAGAACGACCTGCCGCCCTCCTGGATGAAGCCAGCGCTCGTGGTGGACGAGGAGAGCGGGCTCGAGTGCTGCTAGGTGCTCGACCGGGGTTCGCCGCGTGTGTTATTGGCCCAGCTGAACATTCCATCCATTTGGAGCGAAACGCCGCCATGGCCGGACCCAAGCTGATTACCGTCACCCGCACGCAAGGCAACAACCAGGCCCTCAAGGACGGCACCGTAAGACCTAAGACTTTCGAGCCCGACTACCTGGAGGTCGAGCCGATCATCGCCGCCTTCCGCCGCATGGTGCGCGGCAACGAATTCGACATCTCCGAGATGGCGATCACGACCTACATCTGCGCGCGGGCGCACGGCAAGCCGATGACCGCGGTCCCGGTGTTCCTGGTGCGTGCTTTCCATCACGGCGCCACGCTGGTGAACACCAAGGCGGGGATCAGCAAGCCGAAAGACCTTGAAGGCAAGCGCGTCGGCGTCAGCCGTGGCTATACGGTGACCACCGGCGTGTGGGCGCGCGGCGTGCTGCAGGACGAGCATGGCGTCGACCTCTCCAAGGTGACCTGGGTGCTCTCGGGCGACGAGCACGTTGCCGAATACAAGGCACCTCCAAACGTGGTGCCGATCGAGAAGGGCAAGGATATGAACGCCATGCTCATCTCGGGCGAGCTCGTGGCCGCGATCGGGGTCGAGGTCGATCATCCCGACGTGAAGCCGCTCATTCCTAATGCGCTCGACGCCGGGCTCGCGGCGTTGCGCCGCGACGGCCACTATCCGATCAACCACACCGTGGTGATCAAGGATGAGCTGATCGCCAAGTATCCGGACCTCGCGGCCGATGTGTTCAGTGCGTTTTGCGAGTCGAAGCACCTCTATGTCGAGCGGCTCAAGGCCGGCAAGATCGAGAAGCCGACCGCCGTCGATAAAGTGCACCAACGGGTGATGGAGATCACCGGCGAGCCGCTGCCTTACGGCATCGCGCCCAACCGCCGGGTGCTCGATGAGCTCGTCGGGCACGCGGTGAAGCAGGGCATCATCAGCAAGCCGGTCGCGGTTGATGAGCTGTTCGCGCCGTCGACGCGGGGTCTAGCGGGATAGGGTCATGCCGGATTTCGTGCCCACCCATCGGCTCACCCATGAGGCGAGCCTCAAGATGCTTGCGGCTGGCGTTGCTAAGGCGAACGAGCTTGGCTGCAAGGTAAGCCTCGCGGTGGTCGACCAGAGCTGCCGGCTGATCGGCTTTTTGATGATGGATGGCGCGCGCCACTTCTCGATCATTACCACGCAGAGGAAGGCGATCACGTCGGCCTCGCAGCGCATGCCGACCGGCTATGCGCCGGAGGAGAACGCCATCAGCATGACGGTACGCATGGGTGATTTCACCAACGTGCCCGGCGGCTTCCCGATCAAGGTCGATGGCGAGGTGATCGGCGCGGTCGCGGCCGGCGGCGCCTCGATCGAGCAGGACGTGTTGGTGGCAAAGGCGGCGCTCGCGGCGCTGCAGCTGCCGCAATCCTAACGTTTGTCGAACACCATCACCTTGCTGGTGAAGGCGTTGACGTCGCGCACATGCGCGAGGCGGTGCTCGGCGGCCAGCGCGCGAAAATCCTCCGTCAGATAACTCGAGTAGTAAGGCTCGTGAAAACTCTGCGGGAACAGCTCCAGCATTCCGTCGTAGTCCGGCTCGTCGCCGTACTGCAGCGAGTCAAGGAGCACGAGGCGGCCGCTCGGCTTGAGCACACGGGCAAATTCACTGAGCGCCTGCCGCCGTATCTTGGGCGGCAGCTCGTGAAACAGGAACACGCAGGTGAGTGCATCCTGGCTCGCATCCGGCAGCGGAATGGCCTCGGCTTTGGCGACCACGAGATTGAGCCAGCCCCAGCGCCTGAGATGGCGCCGCGCCTCCGCAACATAGCTGTCCGACATGTCGAGACCGACGACCGGAAGGCGCGGCCAAGCCTGCTTGATGAAGTCGATCAGGCGCCCGGTGCCACAGCCGACGTCAACAAGTTTGAGCTGCCGCTGGTCGCGCCCGGCGAAGAGCTCGTGCAGCGGAACAAGCGCCTGGCGCCGGATCGCATTGGCAGAGCCGTTGAACAGCACCTCGACCTGAGTGTCGTAGCGCTGAGCCGAGTCGTCGCTGAGCCAGCCGCCCGATTGGAAATGGAAATTCTGCAGATAGTACGCAGGCCGTTTGCCGCGCATCTCGTCGGTGAACACCTGGTGCTTCTCGCCGCTTTCGCGGCGGCGATGGACCTCCGGCAGGTCTTCGAAAAAAAGCCGCGAGCGGCGCAGGAGCTTGAATATCGAGCCGTCGTGATCGGCGGGCAGCGGATAGATGCCGGATTCGACATTGGCGAGGTCCTGCTGAAACAGCTTCGCCATGTCGGCAAACAGCCTGCGCCGCTCGGGCACCGGCCGATCGGTCTGCGGCTTCGGCCGCGCCGTCTCGCCCTCGCGCTCGCGCACCCTCTGCGACAGCCGCCGCATGATCTCGCCATGGCCGACATACCAGGCGACGCGCGAAAGCTGGGTGGCGCCATAGGCGAGGCGGGTGGTGAGGTGCGCAACCGGGCTGACCATGCTCTCCCTCCGGGCGGTCGACTGCTTAAATATGGCGAGCGGGGCGCGCCGCGTCCACCGCGTTTCGCGAGGAGTTGCCATGATCAAGACCAAGTCCGTGCATTCGCGGATCGATCCGGACGACGGGCTGCGAATTCTCGCGACCAGGCTGCGCGGGCGCGGCCTGCCGGCGAGCCGCTACGACGTCTGGATGGCCAATCTCGGGCCGAGCGAGGCGCTGTTGCGCGATATCCTCGGGAAGCGCGTGACCTGGGCCGAGTTCTCGCGCCGCTACAAGAAGGAGCTGCTGGAAAGTGGCGGTGTCGATGCGCGCAACCGCACGATCAAGAACCACGGGCAGAAATTCACGCTGCGGCTGCTGCAGACGCTCGCGCGCACCGGCACCATTACGCTCATGTGCCATTGCGCCGAGGACGAGCCGCACTGCCATCGGCATCTTTTACAGAAGGCGCTGATGGGGAAGGTGTAAAGCACGTGGTCGAATTTGACCGAGCAGAGCTTATCAGACGCATAAGGCGAGGCCCGTGCAGCAGCTGCTTTCCTGGCTACTGCACGGCGTGGCCTCAAGCGATTGCCACTGTTGTTGAGAGTTGGAAGGAGCAGGATGAGGATCAGTGATCGCAGAACCAAACCGGCCCGACTCTAACGCAGGCGTCAGGACGGCGGCCTCGTCCATCCCATTCGCGGCATTGGCGACGTTCGCCAAACCGATTGTGCCGATGCCAGCCACCAGGCCCACGCTGGCACGACCGGTGGTCACCGTGAACTTGAATCAGTCCGTTGCTTAGGCCATCTGGCACATGACCCATCGTCGCGGGAGCAGCGCTCGCAATCGATGCGATCGCTGCAAGAAAAGCTGCCGCGCCTAATGTCTTGGCCGTTCGAGTCATTTCTCTCTCCCTGGCTGAGACCGGCGGGAATACGAAACGCCTGCCGGTCCATTCCGCGCTCAACAAACCATCAGCCTCGCATCCGGTTCCATGTGTCGCGCTGTTGTTGCTAACTGTGGCGGCGTAGTAACAGCGTTTGCTGCATAGGCGTCGTCCTTACGAAGGCGGGGACGACAAGAAAGAGCGCGTGCGAGGGGACCGCAGCAACTTAGGCAGCGGCCTTCGCCAGAAACCCCATCACCCGCGCAACCGTCGGCTCCTCGGTCTGGCCGTCGACCGGCACATCCCAGTATTCCGCGCGCGGCAGGCATTCCTCGAGATAACGCGCGGCCGACGTCGCATGCGAGGCGTCGCGGCCGGGAACGATCAGCGCCGGAATGTCGACACGCATCAGGTCCTCGGGCTCGGCGCCGGGCGCAGTGTCTCGGTCGAACAGCGTGCGCATGGTGGCATTCACGATCAGCTTGTAGCGATCGACATTCTGCTTGGCGTAGCTTGCCGCAAACGCCGCATCGCTCTTGATCACCGACGCCCACGGGCCGCCACGCGGATCGGCGCCGAACGCCTTGCCGTCCTTGCTCACGAGCGCGACCACGGCTTCAAGCCCGTTCTGCTGGACGAAGCCGAGATGCTCGGCGAAGCGCTGGTGGCTGGAGAGCCGGTACTTGGCACCGCCCACCGGCCAATAGAGGAGCATGCTCTGCACCATCTCGGGATGCATGACGCCAAACGCTGCGACTGGACAGCAGCCCATGCAGCCGCCCATGATGTGTGCGCGCTTGAAGCCGAGATGCTCGATGAGGCCTTTGCCCTGCGCGACGTAATGCGCCCAGGTCAGATGCTCAACACGCCCGCCCGATTGGCCGCATTCGCGCCGGTCGAACACGATGCAGGTGTAGTGCTTGGGCAAATGATCAAGCAGCCTGATCTTGGCGTAGACGCCCTGCGTGCGCCACTTCTCGAGTGTCGCGTCGAAGCCCGCGGGCGCATACATCAGGAGCGGAGGGCCTGAGCCGATCACCTCGTAGCGCGTGGTGAGACCGTCAATGATCGCTGTGGCCATGGCACTAGTGCCCCGTTTCCGAAGTTCGTGATCCATTGCAGCACTCTCTGAGACTAACTTCGGAAACAAAGGGGCACTAGCAATTCTATAATTCTAGTGCCGCTTTTCGATTTGAAGTTCCTAACCGAGTTTGCCTCAACTGTTGTAGGAACTTCAAATCGGCGGCACTAGCCCTTGATCTGGCGGCCCGCGCGGGCGTCCTCGATCAGCGCCGTGAAGGCGGCGAGCGTAGCCTTGGCGCCGTTGACATAAGTGTCGGCCTTGGAGTCGATCCAGCGCTCGGCATAGCCGATCGCGGTATGGGCCATGCGCACGCGACCGTCGAGCCAGGGACCGCCGCCGAAGCCGCCGATCACCGGAATGGAGACGGCGCGCACGACCTGGGGTCCGACGATCGGCCCGGAATTGGTGAAATCGAGCAGCAAGGCGCCCGCTTCTTCCAGCGTCTGCGCTTCTTCCACGAGCTTCGCCGCCATCGCTGCGGGCACCTCGGCCCCGGCCTTGGCCATGGCGCTGTATTGCACGCCGTATTGCAGCGCGGTCTGCGGCGTGATTCCGAACTGCGCGAAGACGGGAATGCCGGCGCGTGCCACCGCGCGCACCGCCTCGGGAAAGTCGGCCGCGCCGTCGAGCTTGATCATGTCGGCGCCGCCTTCCTTGACCAGGCGGATCGCCGCCTTGACCGCGCTATCGACGCCTTCCTGGAGCGGCCCGAAGGGGAAGTCGCAAGAAACGAGCGCGTGCTTGGTTCCGCGCCGCACCGCTTTCAGGACCACGAGCATCTCTTCCATCGTGACTTCGAGCGGATTTCCCTGCCCCCACAGATTGATGCCGACCGTGTCGCCGACCGAGATGATCTCGACGCCCGCTCGGTCGACGATTTGCGCGATCTGGTAATCCCAGGCCACCACTCCGACGATCTTCTTTCCGTCGCGCTTCATCTGCTGCAGCGCAGGGATCGTGACTTGGGATTCCATAGTTTTCCTCGGGCGCCCGGATAACGTTGCCCGCATCTAGCACCGCCGCCGCGATAGCCGTCAATCCGAAGATAACCGCCTCAGCTCGGCGCGGCGCTGTTGCAG
>Ga0137409_10003820_pt1 | contig 15923 bp, 15 predicted proteins | sample CZODoug1_16funga_FD_122059 | JGI IMG/M metagenome (GOLD analysis project Ga0137409, IMG submission 122059) | Vadose zone soil fungal communities from Angelo Coast Range Reserve, California, USA - CZODoug1_16fungal (Hybrid Assembly) | ecosystem: Environmental > Terrestrial > Soil > Vadose zone... | reverse complement strand
GGCGAACCCTAAGTTAGCCCGGACCCCTCGGAGACCGAATTGTATTGCTCCCGCTGTGGCACTCAGAATAAGGACACCGCGAAGTTCTGCGATTCTTGCGGCCTCGACCTGACCGCGATGACGCCCACGGGCGTGCGCGCCGAGGCGCCGGACATCACGGAAATCGACATGGTGCGCCAGGAGCTCAACGAGGAATACGAAATCCTCGAAGAGCTCGGCCGCGGGGGCATGGCGATCGTTTTCAAGGCGAAAGAAAAGCAGCTCGACCGCGAAGTCGCGATCAAGGTGCTGCCGTTCTCCCTGGCGTTCGATAAGGAATTCGTCGAGCGCTTCCAGCGCGAAGCCCGCACATCGGCCCGGCTCGAGCATCCGAACATCATCCCGATCTACCGCGTCGGGAAATCGGGTCGAATCATCTACTTCGTCATGAAGTTCTTGCGGGGGAAGCCGCTCTCCAGCGTTCTGGCGACGCGCGGCAGCCTCCCCCCCGCTGAGATCAAGAAGATTCTCGCTGAAGTGGGTCGCGCGCTCGCCTACGCGCATAAGAAGGAAATCGTACACCGCGACATCAAGCCCGACAACATCATGTTCGACGAGCACGGGCACGCGGTGGTCACCGACTTCGGCATCGCCAAGGCGGCGTCGGGCGGCAAGCTCACGGGAACCGGGATGTCCATCGGGACCCCGCATTACATGAGCCCCGAGCAGGCCAAGGCGCAGCCGCTGGACGGCCGGAGCGATATCTATTCCCTCGGTGTCGTCGCCTATCAGTGCCTCACCGGCGGCGTGCCCTTCGACGGCGAGGATTCCTTCTCCATCGGCTACAAGCACATCATGGAGGAGATCCCCACTCCACCGCTCGAGAATCCCGAGAAGCGGCAGCTCTTCGAGATCGTCAGAAAGATGATGGCGAAGACGCCGGCGCAGCGCTTCCAAAACGCGGACGAGCTGGTCAACGTGCTCGAGAGCGGCCGCTCGGTGTCGTTCACGACTGACGCGACGATGGCGATGCCGTCGCTGACCGGTGCGCGCCTTGCCGCGGCGTCGACGACGCCACTCCCCCGCGCGACTGGAACCAAGCCTGGGGCGGACGAGGCGCCGCGCCGCTCGGTCCTCTCTGGATTGTTGCTGTGGCTCATCATCGTCGGGGCGGTGTTCGGCGGGGGCGGGTTCTACGCGTACAAGCAGGGGCTGATCTTCGCGAAGAGCCCCGGAGGGACGGGTGGCGACTCCACCGCTGCTCCGGACAGCAGCGTGCGGGACACCACCAGGCTCGCCGCGGCCGACTCGAGTGGGGATACTGCACACGTGCGAGCCACGCCCCCGCCTCCACCCGTGGAAGGGACGCTGGGTCACCTGGTGCTGCAGAACGTGCCGGCGGGAGCGCGCATCAGCATCGAGGGGCAGGCGGTGCGCGGTACCCAGTTCGATCTGGCCCCCGGCGTCCATCGTTTGACGGTGCGGGCCGTGGGATACCAGACCTACGATCGTCAGGTCATCATCACGCCTGGTGAGATTTACAACGTGCGGTTGGACATGCGGACCAGCGAGGACGACGCCGGGCCCTGCGACCGGTTCGGCCCAGCCTACAATCAGGACAATCTCTGCTTCGATACGCGGCCGCTCCCGTTGTCCACGACGATCATACCCGTGGCTCAGGACGCGACGGTGTTTCCCCGCCAGGCGATCCTGCTCATCCGCGTCTCGCGCAACGGCACGACGATGGAGGCGCGTGTGTTCGTGCCCTCCAATGTGGAAACCTTCAACAACGAAGCGCTCGACATGGCGAAGAACCTGCGCTGGAATCCGGCTCAGAAGAACGGTGAGCCGACCGAAGCGTGGGTGCAGTGGCCGTTCCAGCCGGTACGGCAGTAATCCACACGCCCAAAATCCATCCCACTGCCTTCATCGCGCCGAGTGCGGTCGTGCTCGGCGACGTGACGCTGGGGCCGCGCTCGAGCGTCTGGTATCAGGCCGTGCTGCGTGGCGACATGGCGCCCATCGTGATCGGGGAGGCGACCAACCTCCAGGATGCGACGATCGTGCATGTGGACGAGGGGAAGCCGGCCCTGATCGGCGCGCGGGTGGGCGTGGGGCACCGTGTGATTCTCCACGCCTGCGTGGTGGAAGACGACTGCCTCATCGGGATGGGGAGCATCCTGCTGAACGACGTGCGTGTGGGGACCGGCAGTGTGATCGCCGCAGGGGCCGTGGTCCCGGAAGGGATGCAGGTGCCTCCCGGCTCGCTCGTGATGGGAGTGCCGGCGCGTGTCGTACGTCACGTCGATGATGGTCTGCGCGCGCGCATCCGCGGAACATGGGAGCACTACGTCGCGGAGGCCGAGCGACACCGTCGCGGGACGTTTCCGATCGAGAGAGCAACTTTGTGATGTTGATACTCGGAGTGCGAGACACGACAAGCACAAGTCCTCAGTCTTGCCCGGCTCCACACAGACATCTACCTTGGGCGTCCACGTCCCGTTAACTTCCTGAATTCAACTCGATCGGCCCTGAGATTCGCATGACTGCATCTGAAGCCCGCCGCCATAGTCTCGACCTGAACGCCAACGCGCTCACCGTCCTCGAGCGCCGGTATCTCGTGAAGGACGACCACGGGAAGCCCGTGGAGCGTCCCGAGGACCTGTTCTGGCGGGTGGCGCGGACCATCGCGGCTCCGGATCGGACCTATGGCGCCTCGGATCGCGCTGTGGAAGGCCTCGCCGAGACGTTTTTCGAGCTCATGGCGACTCGGGTGTGGATGCCCAACTCTCCCACCCTGATGAACGCGGGCCGGCCCCTCGGCCAGTTGTCGGCCTGCTTCGTGCTCCCGGTGGAAGACGCGCTCTCCAACGGCCGGTCGGGCATCTACGACACGCTCCGAGCGATGGCGCTCGTGCATCAGTCCGGCGGTGGGACGGGGTTCTCCTTCTCCCGCCTGCGCCCCAAGAACGACGTGGTCCGCTCGACGATGGGTGTCGCCTCGGGGCCGGTGTCGTTCATGAAGCTGTACGACGCCTCGACGGACGTGGTGAAGCAGGGTGGCACGCGGCGTGGCGCCAACATGGGCATCCTGCGGGTGGATCATCCCGACATTCTGGACTTCATCCACTGTAAGGACGACCTGACTCAGGTCACGAACTTCAACATTTCGGTCGCGGTCACGGATGCCTTCATGCTCGCGCTCGAGGCGGGGAAGTCCTACGACCTGATCCACCCCCGCACCGGCAAGGTCGTCGGCCAGCTCGAGGCCCGCGATGTCTTCAAGCAGATCGTTCACGGCGCCTGGAAGACAGGCGAGCCCGGCGTGTTCTTCATCGATCGCGCGAACCACTATAACCCGGTGCCGCACCTCGGCAGCTACGAGGCGACGAACCCCTGCGGCGAGCAGCCGTTGCTCCCCTACGATGTGTGCAACCTCGGCTCGATCAACGTCGGCCTGTTCATCAAGAATGGGGAGGTGGATTGGGACGGGCTGCGCACGGTGGTGCATCTCTGCACCCACTTCCTCGACAATGTCATCGACGCGAACAAGTACCCCCTCGCGGAGATCGACGATTTGGCCAAGCGCATCCGCCGCATCGGCCTCGGGATCATGGGCTGGGCCGATCTGCTCGTACGGCTCGGCATCCCGTACAACTCCGATGAAGGGGTTGCGCTCGGCCGCAGGATGATGGAGTTCATCGACGAAGAGTCGAAGGTCGCGTCCGAGAAGCTGGCCGAACAGCGTGGCACGTTCGCCGAGTGGGAGCGCTCGATCTGGGGGCCGGACGCGACCTGCGCGCGGAACGCGCGCGGTGAGCGCATCCGCCCGATGCGCCGCTTGCGCAACTGCAATCTCACTACGGTTGCGCCCACAGGGACCATCTCCATCATCGCCGGTTGCTCGTCGGGTATCGAGCCGCTGTTCGCCGTCGCGTTCATGCGCAATCAGGCCGGCGTGCTGATGCCCGACGTCAACGAAGACTTCGTGGCGATCGCCAGGCGCGAGGGATGGTATTCCGAGGACCTGATGAAGCGGATCGCGGAGGCGGGTCACATCCACTTCGACGCGGTGCCGGCGAAGTGGCAGCGCGTCTTTATGACCGCGCACGACGTGACGCCGGAGTGGCACATCCAGATGCAGGCGGCGTTCCAGGACTTCACCGATTCGGCGATCTCCAAGACGAGCAACTTCCCGAACGACGCGACCGAGGAGTATGTCGAGCAGATCTATCGGTACGCCTACGAGCTGGGCTGCAAGGGCGTGACGGTGTATCGCGACGGCGCACGCGAGAACCAGGTGCTGTCCACCGGCTCGACCGCGAAGAAGGTTCAGGAAGGGGCAGGGAAGGATGCCCTGGTTGAAGCGCTCGGTCGCATCGCCGAGCTGGAGACTGAGCTGCATCTCACCAAGGAGCGCCTCCACGACGTCGAGGCGGAGAACCTGCAGCGCCGCGCCAAGCGCTCCCGTCCGGATCTGCTCAAGGGAGCGACGCGCCGGATCGAGTCGCCGCTCGGCACGATGTACGTGACGATCACCGAGGACGACAAGGGCCAGCCGTTCGAAGTCTTCATGTCGCTCGGCAAGGCGGGCGGCGCCCTGATGGCGGACGTCGAGGCGATCGGGCGGCTCATCTCGCTGGCGCTGCGGTCAGGCGTGCCGCTGCCCGAGATCTACCGGCAGCTGCGCGGGATCTCCTCCGACCGCGCGGTGGGCCTCGGTCCGAACAAGGTGATGTCCGTACCGGACGCGATCGGCATCGCCATCGAGAAGTGGATGCAGGATAAGCAGGGCGTCCAGCAGGACCTGCTGGAAACCACCGGCACGGCGGCACCGGCGCAGGCGGAGGTCGTGCGGGGCTCGGTGGGCGATGCCGCCCTGCGGGCGGCGCGCGGACCCGAACAGGACTTCATTGGCGCATGCCCCGATTGTGGCTCGCAGCTGGCGTTTATCGAGGGATGTGCTAAATGTCACGTCTGCGGGTTTTCCGAGTGTGGGTGAACCTGGCGCGACCGGGGTCGCTGTGACTCCAGTCACGACGATCCCTTGACGATGTGGGTAGTCTAAAGACCATGGAAAGTGCAAACCGAATGGTCACGCCAACGCGGCTGCAGGTGAAGGGTTGGGCCCGCGTTGGTCCCGCGGGCGCACACACGCTGCGACGCGGCGCATGGTACCCCGTCGTCCGCATCTCCTCGAGCAACATCGTCGTCCTCGACGTCAACCGGCACAACGTGCCGGTCGATCGGCGCTTCCTCGAGATCCGCTATCATCCGCCGGAGCGGTGGACGATCGTCCGCTGCGAGCCGCGCGTGATCGAACGGCTCGGACGAATCTTCCCGCTGACGTACGCGGTCTGTCCGGCATGCCGACATCGGCAGGGCATCGAAGCCCGGACCAACGACATGACCTGCGATCGTTGTCACAAGGCGGCGGGGATGGCCTGGGACGAGCTATCCTAGACGCGCAGAGGCCGAGCGGCTGAAGCGTTTGCGGAGCGAGGGGTCAGGAGAACACTTCCTGACCCCTCGGCGTCTCGTGTCTAAAGGATCGCGACTGAATCCCCCAGAGCAACAGTGCCCGCCCCCTCACCCATGCAGTAAAAGCCCCGCATACCATTATCCAGAAATTGGAGATGCTTTTTCAGCTCCTCGGGCTCGACGTGCTTTCCGAGGGCCCACCCCGTGAACGGCCGGCACGGGTGTGCCACCTGGAGCACTTTCAGCCGCACCCGTTCTTTCCCGTCGGGTGAGAGGATGGCCACACCAGCAGCGAGTTCGTCGTAGCCGAATCGCCGGTCGCTAGTCGCGATGATGTTTTCGCCCGCGCATCCCACCTCGACCCGGTTCCCGAAGTGCTCGCGCATCGCGTCGTAATGCGACGTGAAACCGAGCGAGATGCCGTGCAGGCCGTCTTCGTTCTTGGTGTCGGGGTGAGCGCGGTGATGCACGTCGACGATCCATGTGTCCTCGGCGCCGGGGCTCGCGCCCAGGGCGCCGTCGGGCGTGATGTTCAGCGCCCGAACCGACAGCAGGGGAGTCGGGTCGTAGAGGCGCGTGGGTTTCTCGCCGCGCTTCAGCGAGCCGCGTTGAATTTGGAGCCGGGTGATCCTACCGATCGTGTGCATAACGCAATTTAGCAGGATGTGCTACATTGGCGCGCTCATGGCTCGCTCTACTCCTTCATCGTCACCCCGCGGCTGGGCGCGATGTCTGGATAACGTCGCCGACGTGCTGCGTCGCGGCGCGTGGTACCCGATCGTCGACGAAACCGACGACGGCAAGGTGGTCATCGAAGTCCGCAAAAAACCGGTGCGCGTGAGTCGCATCGACGTCGCCGTGCGCGAATCGCCTCCCGACCGGTGGAGCATCGTCGTCCGCACCGGCCTGCTCCGCCCCACCCTGGGCGGCAGGGAAGGGGAGGAGGTCACCACCACGTACGCCGTCTGTCCCCAGTGTCAGGAGCGGCAGGACTTCAGCGGCAAGCCCGACGCGCTGAAGTGTCTGCGGTGCAAGGCGGAATCGCAGGTCGACTGGTCGGAAATCTGCTAACTGGCCATCTGCCGTCAGCCATCTGCGTCAGCAGATCCCATTTTCCTGGCGTATTGCGGACCCGGAAATGTTTAGTATGTTAATTATCAACATGTTAACTATATGTCAGACCGCTCAGAGCTCGCACTGCAGCTGACCGACGCGGTCGCGGCTGCCTACCAGGCCATCGAGCGGGCAGGCAACCGGGCCTACAAGAGCTTCGGGCTGTCGCAGCGGGCTCACGCCGCGATGGCGGCCGTCGACCTGGGCGGCCCCGATGGCGCGCGGCCCAGCGACGTCGCCAGCGAACTGGGCGTGTCCCGCGCCGCAGCGACGACGTTCATCCAGCGGCTCGAGGCGAAGGGGATGGTCGAGACCACGACCGATCCCGACGACGATCGCGGCGTGCGCGTCACGCTCACACGCCACGGTCTGGAGGTGCTGCTGCGAGTCGGCCAGCTGGAACGACGCCTGGCGGCCCGAACGATCGAGGGCATGCCCGCCTCCACCATGGCGCGGACGATTCACGTGCTGCAAGAACTCAAGTCACGGTTGGAGCAAAAGTCGCTCGAGGTCGTGCGCTGAGCAGGTATACAGATGTGCGAATCTTTATGCATCAGGCCCGTGCTCGTGCAGGCCGCGGTGTCGCTTCACGTATCACTTCAACGCCATCGATTAGACGTAGTCAATTCAACGCATTCGATTCGATTTCGTCCCGGCAGCTGTCGCTTGTTAGTGCGCTTCGGCGACCCGTTCCAGGCTGCCTAGTTTTCCACACCCCTCACAGCGCGTGCATTTGTGGATAATCGCTCGAACGGCACCCCGCAGATCCGCCGCACGAAAATCGTCGCCACCCTCGGGCCGGCCACCGGCAAGGAATCGACGATCGCGGCGCTGCTCCAAGCCGGTGCCAACGTCCTGCGCATCAATGCGTCCCATGGGACACCGGAGCTGCGCGCCGAGTGGATCGCCGCGGCCCGGAAGGTCGCGGCGCGAACCGACTCACCGGTCGCCGTGCTGCTGGACCTCCAGGGGCCACGCATTCGAGTCGGGGACCTGCCTGCTCCTCGCGAGCTGAAGCCCGGTCAGGAGGTTGTCTTCGCTCCCGAAGACGTCGCCCGCGCCGACGAGCTGCCCACCACCTACGACGGCCTCGCCAACGACGCCCGCGTGAGCTCACGAATCCTGCTGAACGACGGTCTCCTCTCGGTGGAGGTCACCGCCGTGGAGCCCCCCCGCGTACGGGGCCGCGTGATCGACGGCGGCATTCTGACGGCTCACAAGGGAATCAACCTCCCCGGCGTGCAGGTGTCCGCCCCCGCGCTCACCGAGAAGGACCACGAGGACGTCAAGGACGCCCTGAAGATCGGAGTGGACTACCTGGCGCTGTCGTTCGTGCGTCGTCCGGAGGACATCGAAGAGCTGCGCGGACTGGTTCGCGGAGCCTCCACGAAGCTGGTGGCGAAGATCGAGAAAGCGACCGCCCTCGACAACCTCGACAAGATTGTCGCGGTCTCCGATGCCGTCATGGTCGCGCGCGGGGACCTCGGTGTCGAGCTGCCGTTCGAGCAGGTGCCGCTGGTGCAGAAGCGGCTCATCGCCGAGGCGAATCACCAGGGCAGGCCGGTGATCACGGCGACACAGATGCTCGAGTCGATGGTGCAGAACCCCCGGCCGACGCGCGCCGAAGCCTCCGACGTCGCTAACGCGATTCTCGACGGCACGGACGCGGTGATGCTCTCCGCGGAGACCGCCGTCGGGCAATATCCGGTCGAAGCGGTGCGCGCCATGGACCGGATCATCCGGGAGATGGAGCGGCACCCGTTGCGCCATCGGGAGGAGCGGCGCCGGGAGAGCGAGAGCGTGCATACGGAAGACGCGATCGCCTGGGGGACGTACGCGGTGGCGCGCATGCTCAAGACGCCGCTCATCGTCACGCTGACCAAGGGCGGGTTCACGGCACGCAAAGTCGCCGCGCTGCGGCCACCCGTTCCGATTCTCGCGGTCACGACCGAGGCGTCGACGTACCGGCAGCTCGCCCTGGTGTGGGGGTTGATGCCGATCCTCGTCGATCACGTACCCGGCTACGATGCCATGTTGACCGTCGTGCGCGATCTCATTCTCAAGCGCCAATACGCGAAGTCCGGCGACTGCATCGTGATGACGGCGGGCGTCCCGTGGGACGTCTCCGGCAGCACCAACCTCATCAAGGTCGAGGTAGTGTGACGTGCGGCTGATCTTTCTCGGCACAGGCACGTCGTTCGGCGTGCCGCAGATCGGCTGTCGCTGTCCCACCTGTACATCCGCTGACCCCCGCGACCGGCGCACCCGCACCGGCGCACTGATCGAGACCCAGGGCAAGCGTCTCCTGATCGATACGCCGCCCGAGCTGCGGTTGCAGCTCGTCGCCGCCGGCGTCGATCACATCGACGCCGTGCTGTTCACGCACGCCCACGCCGACCACGTGCACGGCATCGACGACCTGCGCGCCCTCTCGGTCCGTCAGGGCGCGATGCTGCCGGCCTACGGCTCGCGCCGCACGATGGCGGAGCTGGCTTCCAAGTTTCCCTACATCTTCGATCCCTCGATTGTCGTGCCCGTGGGCACCAGCAAGCCGGAGCTGGCGGCGCACGTGCTCGAGCCCGGCAAGACGATCGCGATCGCCGGCGTGCCCGTCCTGCCATTGTCGCTGCCGCACGGAGACCATGAGGTGTTCGGCTATCGTATCGGTGCGGTGGCGTATCTGACGGACGTGAAGACGATTCCCGATGACGTGGTCACCGCGCTCGCGGGCCTCGACGCGCTGGTGCTCAACGCGCTGCTGTCGCGTCCCCACCCGCTCCACTTGTCTGTCCCGGAGGCCGTCGCCGCGGCACAGCGCGTCGGCGCACGCCGCACATTCTTCACGCATCTGACGCACGAGAACACACACGCGGCCCTTGCCGCGAAGCTGCCGCCGGGCATTGCGCCGGCGTTCGACGGGCTGGTTATCGACCTACCCGGGGCATAAATTCCGCCGCGAGGAGGAGTCGGACATGCTCAAAGAAAGCGCTGATATAGACGCACTGGTGCGCAAGGCTGTCTTCGGGACCGAAGACGAGAAAGCGCACGCGCGCTGGATGATTTGGGAGATCGGGCAAAAGGCCGGCGTCCGACCCGCCTCGATTCACGAGCTCTACATGGCCCGAGGCCGCGACGAGGTGCCGGCGTTCACGACGCCGGCGATGAACGTCCGGATCCTGTCCTACGACGCTGGGCGCGCGATCTTCCGCGCGGCGAAGCGCCTCGATGCCGGCGCGATCATCTGCGAGATCGCCCGCAGCGAGATCGCCTATACCGACCAGCGGCCCGCCGAATACGTCGCGGTGATGACGGCGGCGGCGCTGCGCGAGGGATTCACGGGGCCGCTGTTCATTCAAGGCGACCACGTCCAGGTCAACGCGAAGAAGTACGCCGCCGATCCGGAGGCCGAGCTGAAGGCGCTGCGCGCGCTGATCGAAGAGGAGCTGCACGCCGGCTTCTACAACATCGACATCGATACGTCCACGCTCGTCGATCTCTCCAAGCCCAATCTCGACGAGCAACAGCGGACGAACTACGAGCGCGCCGCCGAGCTGACGAAGTTCATCCGTGACCGCGAGCCGGACGACGTCACCGTTTCCGTCGGTGCGGAGATCGGCGAAGTCGGCGGCAAGAACAGCGACGTGCACGAGCTGAAAGCGTTCATGGACGGCTACAACCGGACGCTGACCAAGCTCGGGTCGCCGGCCGGTATTTCGAAGATCTCCGTGCAAACCGGCACCAGCCATGGTGGCGTCGTGTTGCCCGACGGGTCGATCGCCAAGGTGCAGCTCGACCTCCAGGCGCTGAAGGCGCTCTCACACGACGCCCGGACGAAGTACGGGCTCGGCGGCGCGGTGCAGCACGGCGCATCCACCCTGCCGCCGGAAGCGTTCTCGCAGTTCCCCGCGTGTGAGGCGGTCGAGATCCACCTGGCCACGAATTTCCAGACCATCGTCATGGATCACCCCGCGCTGCCGAAAGATCTCCGCCGCGAAGTGAACGACTGGGTCAAGCGCGAGGCCAAGGAAGAGTGGAAAAAGGGCGACACCGAGGAGCAGTTCATCTACAAGAGCCGCAAGAAGGCGATCGGGCCCTTCAAGCGGCGGTTCTGGGATCTGCCCGCGGAGGTGCGGGCCGCGATTGGCGCCGATCTCGAGAAGACGTTCGCGTTCCTGTTCGAGCAGCTGCGCGTGAAGGGTACGCGCGCGTCCACCGATCGGTACGTCAAACCGAAACTCGTGTCACACGCCGCGCCACGGGCCGCGCTCGTGTCGGCGCCGGATGACGCGGAGGCAGGCGAATGAGCGAGCGCAGTGGAGGATTCGGCGCCTTTTTGTTCGGCATCGTGCTCGGCGCGGTGGCGGGCTTCGTATTCGCACCCACCGAAGGCGGGGAGAGCACGCGGCGCAAGGTGACCAAGGGCCTGCGCAATCTGAAGGAGCTCGCCGAGGAAAAAGTGGACGAAGTCCGCGGACTCCTGAAGGAAACCGAAGACGAGGCCGAACAGTCCGACGAAACCGACGAGGACGATGACGAAGAGCCGGAGATCGCGACCCGCGAGCAGCTGCGCCGCCGGCTCGAGGCCGCCCGCCGCCGCCGCGCCCGGGCCGCCCGGCCCTCCGTTCCCCCCGCGTCCGACGAGGAGGACGAGCCGCTCGCGTGAATCGTGAAGGCGGCTGGCACCGCACGGTCACCGGCGTCGTCCGGCGCACCCTCGAGGCCGCCTACGAAGACAACATTCCGTTCCTCGCCGGTGCCCTCTCGTTCGACATTCTGCTGACTGCCATTCCCTTCGTCGGGCTCGTCCTGGCCGTCGTCGGCTACCTCGCGCAATACCAGCTCGCCATTCATCAGCTCAACGTCCACGAGCTGCTGGAGCGCTTCCTGCCCGAGTCCAGCGGCGGGGAGACCGGCCTGTTCGGCTTCATCGAGCGCGCCCTCGGCGACCTGGTCGCAAGGCGCGGCCACCTCACGCTCCTCGCCGCGCCCCTGTTCCTGTGGTTCTCGACTCGTATGTTCGGGGGACTGCGTGCGGCCCTGAACGAAGTCTTCGATACCGAGGAGAACCGATCCTGGCCGAGGGCCAAGCTGCTCGACATCGCCATGGTGTTCGTCGCCGGGACGCTGTTCCTCGCGATCGCGTTTGCGACCACGACCCGCGGGGTCGGATCGCAGCTCGCGTCCCTCGTGTTCAGCACGGCCCTCTTCTACGTCATCTTCAAATACCTGCCCAGCCGGCGCATCTACTGGCGTACCAGTGTGGTGGCCTCGGTGTTCTGCGCGGTCGCGTTCGAGATCGCCAAACGGCTGTACGCGCTGTACGTGACACGCTTCGTGACGTTCGACCGCGTGGCGTCGGACGCGAATCTCGTCGGGCTCTTTCTGTTCCTGCTGTGGATCTACTACACGGCCTATGTGTTTCTGCTCGGCGGCGAAGTGGCGGAAACATACGACCTGATGCGCATGCGGCGCCTGCAACGCGTGCGCCTCGGATGAATTCCCCGGTGATCGATCTCCGCTCCGATACCGTCACCAAGCCGTCGCCCGCGATGCGTCGCGCCATGGCCGACGCGGAGGTCGGTGACGATGTCCTCGATGGCGATCCCACCACGCGCCGCCTCGAAGCGCGCGTCGCGGAGCTGCTCGGCACCGAGGACGCCCTCTTCTTTCCGTCGGGCACGCAAGCCAATCAGACCGGCATCGCGCTGGTGACAGAGCCGGGAACGGAGCTGCTGCTCGAAGCGAACGCGCACCTCGTGCACTCCGAAGTGGCCGGCGTCGCCGCGCTGTCGGGCGTGCAGATCCGGCCGATCACCACGCCCGACGGCCTGCTCACCGCCGACCTGGTCCGCGGCGCCCTGCGGGCTTCGTCGCCACACGTCCCGCGCATCACGGCACTCGCGATCGAGAACACGCACAGCAACGCCGGCGGGCGCGTGCTCGATGCCGCAGGGGTCGACGGGCTGACCCGCGCGGCGCGCGACGCGCGACTCGCCGTCCACCTCGACGGGGCGCGACTCTGGAACGCCGCCGCGGCCGCCGGAGTGGCGCCGGCGCGGCTGGCACAAGGCGCGAGCACGGTGATGGTCAGCATCTCGAAGGGACTCGGCTGTCCCGTGGGGTCATGCCTCGGATTCAAGACGGAGTGGCGCGCCCGCGCCTGGGAGATCCGCAAACGCCTGGGCGGTGGGATGCGTCAGTCGGGCATCCTCGCCGCCGCGGGAGTGTACGCGCTCGATCACAACCTGGCACGGATCGGTGACGACCACGCCAACGCCAAACGGTTCGCCGAGCTACTGTCCGGCAGTCCGGCCGTCAGGGCGTCAGACCCACAGACGAACATCGTGATGGTCGACCTGCTCCGCAGCAGTGACACACCCGAGTCGGTGTCGCAGCGGCTGGCGCAGGCAGGAGTCCGGCTCGCGCCGTGGGGATCGCGGCGGCTGCGCGCGGTCACGCATCTCGACGTGACACGGGCCGACGTAGAACGGGCCGCCCGCGTCATTCTGGAGACGCTCGCGTGACGCGTCCCGAACCCAAATCGCAGCCGATGCCGATGGATCGCGCGATTCTGTGGAACCCGCCGGCCGCACCGGGCGCCACGAGTCCCGGCGGAAAATCCACCAGCCGCTCGCCGTATCCGATTTTCTTCCAGCAGGAAGCGGTGATCGCGCTGCAGGAGCATCTCAAGAGCTCGCCGACCCAGGCGATCTTCGGCTTCCTCATCGGCGACGTCTACCGGGATCCCGAAAACGGCGCGCTGTACACCATCATCGACAAGACGCTGAAGCTCAGCCAGGCGATTTATGGCGACAAGACCGAAGTCGTCGTGTCGCGGCTGTGGGACCGTATGCAGGAACAGCTCAAGAAGGCGGCCGGCACGCTGCTCGGCTGGTACCACAGTCATCCGGGACAGGGCGGATTCCTCACCACGCACGACGTCGAGACGCACGACAAGTTCTTCACGGAGCCGTGGCACGTCGCCATTCTCGTAGCGGCCGAAGCCGGAGGCGTCACCGGACGATTCTTTCGCGCGACCCAAGGCAATACTGACTGGCATAAGACGCCGCTGGCGTTCTACGAGTTGTTGCAACCCGATTCCATCAAGCCGGACGGAAAAAAGCGCTCGTTCATCACGTGGAGGAACTACAAGCCGTACGGTCCAACGCTGACTGGACCGAAACCGAAACCGCCCGAGCCCCCCCCGGCACCGCGGCCGAAAGCCGAGGAGCCCGAGGAATCTCAGGAAGACGAAGCCGAGGACGTCCCGAAGCCCGCAGCGGGTGACCGCGGATTCCGGATCATGCGGTCGAGCGCGGATGACATACCTGTCATCAAGTCGAGCGCGGACGACGAGCCGGCGCCCCCGCCGGTGCCGACGCCGCCGCCGCCACCACCACGGAAAGCGCCGGTTTTCGTTCCCACCGAGCCACCAGCGCCTCCGCCCAAGCCCCCGCCACCGCCACCACCACCTCCACCGCCACGTCCGGCACCGCCGCCGGCGCGGTCGTCCGACGACATTCCGTGGCAGGTCACGCCGGCCGAGGTTGGTGTCTCCGAGCCGTTGCCGCCCCTGCCGGCGCCCCCGCGACGCCCGTCGGCGCCCAAGTTCCGGTTGCTCGAAGAGGACGAGGCGAAGGCGGCGTCGGCCCCGCCACCCGCCCCTGCGCCCGCTCCCAAGCCACGCCGCCGGCGACGACGCGGGCCGTGGCTCAAGCGCGCCGCGATTCTCCTCTTATTGGCGGGAGTAGGAGCGGGTGGCTATTGGTACCTGGCGATCCGCAATCCGACTCTCCTTCCGGGATTGCTCGATCGCGCGAAGCAGCTCGTATCACGCGTCACCAAGCGGTCGCCCGCGCCTCCTCCGGCATCGCGCCGGCCGGCGGGTTCGGCGCGCGCGGCACCACCGCCCGCCGCGGCGATCGTGCCGCCCGCTCGCGCGCCGGTGCCCGCACCGGTACCGGTGCCCGTGCCGCAGCCGGTAGCGCCGCCGTCACCATTTGCGCGCTTCGATCGCTTGAGTGATTCGCTCTCGCGCGCCGTGCGCAACTTCCAGGATCGCGCCGCGCTGTTTGCGGACGGTCGCATGGACTGTGGCGGTCTCGCCAACGGACTCGTATCGATCGAGAATCTGTGGATCAGCTATAACACCGAGCGGCGCGCCCGGATGGCGGCGTTCGATCAAGGCCGGGCGAGCAAGGATCAAACGATGTACGCTGCCGTGGACGAGGTCGAGAGCCGCTTCGAGCAGTCGGGATGCCCCAGGCCCTGACGGTGTTGGTCGCCACGGTCCTCGCGCTGCAGGGCCAGAGCGGGGTGGGCGGGGTTGGCGGCGAAACGACGTCGTTGCGCAAGAGCGATCTCGTGCGACTGCTTTCCGGAGCCACGATGCCTCCGGTGGAGTTGGCGCAGCTGGTGCGGCGCAACTGTCTCACGTTCCACCCCACCGACCGCGATCGCAATGACTTCCGCCTGCTCGGCGCCGATCCATCGCTGCTGACGGCGATGGACGAGTGTACGCGGCGCAGAGCACCGCGTCGCCCGACATCCCGACCAGCCTCACCACCACCGCCCGCTCCACCTCCGGCGCCAGCACCGGTTTTTCAGGTGCGACGTATCATCGTCCACGTGTCGGCCGAGCGCAGCAGCTTCGTTTCCGGTGGTGGGCAGCGCGGCAGCGTGGGCGCGCAACTGCCACGGGCGCTCGTATTCGAGGCGCGCGACTCCGCCGGAACGCCGCTCTCGGGTGAGGCGGTGACGTTCACCGGGATCAATGCGAGCATCCACCCGGCGGTGATCGCCACGGACGCCGCGGGACAAGCACGCGTGGGCGTCACGCTAGGCGAACGTGTGGGGTCGGCGACGGTCATCGCCGCGATGGGCGTCGTCGAGAAGCAGGTGGCGTTCAATGTGGCCGCGGGACCCGCGGCCCAGCTGATCGTGATGTGTGGTACCGCAGGACTGACGGGACACGTCGCCATTCGCCCCGACAGCGTCGTGGCGTTACGCGTGTCCGCCCAGGACGGCTTTGGGAATCCCACGCCGTTGCTCGGACTCCGCGCCGCCGTGGCCGACGCGCGCATCGTGCGCGTGCTGGCCGTCGCGCCGGACAGCGCGGTGGGATCGATCACGCTGAAGCCGGACCAACCCGGCACGACGAGCCTCGCCGTCATCGCGAACGGCATGCGGCAATACCTCACGGTTACTGTCCCACCACGCGCTGCGCCGGGAAAAGTGGATTGCCGCTGAGCCACCGCCCGAGGTAACTTTCCGGTGCCCCAGGTCCGCAGGCTTTCCGCTCGTGAACCGCGTCAGGCCCCCGCAGGGAGCAGCGCTAAACGATGTCGGGA
>Ga0137409_10003819_pt1 | contig 15925 bp, 17 predicted proteins | sample CZODoug1_16funga_FD_122059 | JGI IMG/M metagenome (GOLD analysis project Ga0137409, IMG submission 122059) | Vadose zone soil fungal communities from Angelo Coast Range Reserve, California, USA - CZODoug1_16fungal (Hybrid Assembly) | ecosystem: Environmental > Terrestrial > Soil > Vadose zone... | reverse complement strand
TGCTTCTCGTCCGGGCGCTTGAGCAGGCCGTAGAGCTCGCTCGAGCCCTGCTTCTCGACCAGGTCGACGATCTCCTCGATCCAGACGAAGTCGTTGGTGCGGGCGGTGACCGTCACGTGCGAGCGCTGGTTGTGCGCGCCGCGCTCCGAGATGCGCTTGGAGCAGGGGCACAGGCTCGTCACCGGGACCACCACCTTCATGGTGAAGCTCTGCTTGCCCTTCCTGATCTCGCCGTTGAAGGTCACTTCGTAGTCCATCAGGCTCTTCACGCCCGACACCGGCGCCTTCTTCTCGATGAAGTACGGGAAGCTCATCTCGATGTGGCCTTCCTCGGCCTCGAGGCGCTCGACCATCTCGCGCAGCATGACCTGGAAGGTTTCGACCGTGATCTCGCGCTCGTGCTCTTCGAGGATCTCCACGAAGCGCGACATGTGGGTGCCCTTGAAATGGTGCGGCAGGCAGACGTACATGTTGAACACGGCGATGGTGTGCTGCACGCCGCCCGAGCGCTCCTGGATGCGCATCGGGTGGCGGATCGCCTTGATGCCCACCTTGTCGATGGCGAGCTTGCGCGAATCGGGGCTCGCCTGGACGTCCGGAATGTTGTGCAGGTCGCGTGCTTTCATGGCGCTATTTTAACATCCGACTAAATTACTCGGACATTGCCTTGCGTACCGAGTTCCGGATGCCGGGCGCATCCAGCCCCACCGAAGCAAGCAGCTTTGCCGGGTCGCCATGGTCGATGAAGCGATCCGGCAGCCCCAGAAGGAGAATCTTTCCCTGAAACGCCATGCTGACCAGTGCCTCGCACACCGCGCTGCCTGCGCCGCCCATGACCTGGTGCTCTTCCACGGTGACGATGAGTGGATGGCTTTCGGCCAGGCGTTTCACCAGCTCCACGTCGAGCGGCTTCACGAAACGCATGTTCGCCACCGTCGCGTCGAGCTCTTCGGCGGCCTCGAGCGCCGGCTTCAGCATCGCGCCGAAGGCGAGGATCGCCACGTGCTTTCCAGTCCTTCGCATTTCGCCTTTTCCGAGCGGGATGGCTTTCATCTCCTTTTTTGCCTCTCCCAATGCAGCGCCTCGCGGGTATCTCACGCTGCAAGGACCGTTACTCATGAAACCTGTGTAGAGCATCTGCCGGCATTCGTCGGCGTCGGCGGGAGCCATCAGCGTGAGATTGGGCACCGTGCGCAGGTAGGCGAAGTCGAACGCTCCATTGTGGGTCGCGCCGTCGCCGCCGACGAGACCGGCGCGGTCGAGCGCAAACAGCACCGGCAGGTTCTGGATCGCGACGTCGTGGATCAGCTGGTCGTAGCCGCGCTGCAGGAAGGTCGAATAGATGCCCAGCACCGGCCGCATGCCCTCGCAGGCGAGGCCCGCGGCAAACGTCACCGCGTGCTGCTCGGCGATGCCGACGTCGAAGTAGCGGCTGGGAAACTGCTCCGAGTACTTCACCATGCCCGAGCCTTCGCGCATCGCCGGCGTGATCGCCACCAGGCGCGGATCGAGCGCCGCCATGTCGCACAGCCATTCGCCGAAGATCTGCGAGTAGGTCGGCTTGCCGCCCGCGGCTGCCTTGAGGCCTTCGGCGGGATCGAACTTGCCCGGCCCGTGGTAGGCGATCGGATCGTCCTCGGCCAGCTTGTAGCCCTGGCCCTTGCGCGTGATGACGTGCAGGAACTGCGGCCCTTGCAGCTTCTTGATGTTGGCGAGCGTCGGGATCAGCGCATCGAGGTCGTGGCCGTCGATCGGGCCGATGTAGTTGAAGCCGAACTCCTCGAACAGCGTCGAGGGCGTCACCATGCCCTTCATGTGCTCCTCGGCGCGGCGCGCCAGCTCCCATACGCCGACGCGCTTGAGCAGATGCTCGCTGGCGCGGCGGGCGCTGGAATAGACGCGGCCGGAAAGCAGACGGGCGAGATAATTCGTGAGGGCGCCCACCGGGGGCGAGATCGACATCTCGTTGTCGTTCAGGATCACCAGCAGGTCGACGTTCATGGCGCCGGCGTTGTTCATCGCCTCGTACGCAATGCCCGCGGACATCGCGCCATCGCCAATCACCGCGACGCAGCGCCGCTTTTCATTTTTAATTTTTGCTGAAACTGCCATTCCCAAGGCTGCCGAGATCGAGGTCGAGGAATGCGCGGTGCCGAACGTGTCGTACCTGGACTCGATGCGCCGCGGGAAGCCCGAGATGCCGTCGACCATGCGCAGCCGCGACATCGCGTCGCGCCGGCCGGTGAGGATCTTGTGCGGATAGGTCTGGTGGCCGACGTCCCAGACGATGCGGTCCTCGGGTGTCTCGAAGACGTAGTGCAGGGCGATCGTCAGCTCGACGGTGCCGAGGTTCGAGGACAGGTGGCCGCCGGTCCGCGACACCGACTCGAGCACGTACGCGCGCAGCTCGTCGGCGAGCTGCTGCAGCTGCTTGCGCTCGAGGCTGCGCAGCCGCGACGGATCGTCGATGGTCTTCAGCAGCTCGTACATCGACGGATTGTAGCCGCCGGCCGGCAGCTCTTCGGTGATCGTGGCCATGCCTAGAATTTCCGCAGAACGATGAAATCGGCGAGCTCGCCGAGGCGGCGGGATCTGCCGTCGAAGCCTTTGAGCGCCTCATGGGCCTGCCCGCGCAGCTCTTCGGCGAGCCGGCGCGCGGCGGCGATGCCGATGGCCGAGACGTAGGTCGGCTTGCCCTGCTTGGAGTCCTTGCCCGCGGTCTTGCCGAGCGTCGCGGTGCTGGCATCGTAATCGAGGACGTCGTCCACCACCTGGAACGCCAGACCGACCGCCTTCGCATAGCGGTCCAATCCGGGCTTCTTATCTTGCGGCAGTTCGTGGCCGCACGCCGCGCCCAGGAGCACGGCTGCTCGAATCAAGGCCCCGGTTTTGTGAATGTGCATGAACTCCAGCTCCGGCAGCGTCAGCGAGCACCCCGTCGCTTCGAGGTCGATCTGCTGCCCGCCGGCCATGCCGCGCGAGCCGGCCGCCAGCGCAAGGATCTTCACCATTTCGAGCTGCGTCCGCGCTTCGCCGGCGATGCGGTGCTCGGCCAGCAGCTGGAAGGCGAGCGACTGCAGGGCGTCGCCCACCAGCAGCGCAGTAGCCTCGTCGTACTCGACGTGCACCGTCGGCTTGCCGCGCCGCAGAACGTCGTCGTCCATGCAGGGCAGGTCATCGTGCACCAGCGAATAGGCGTGGATCAGCTCGACCGCGACCGCCGCGATCTCGACCCGCTCCGCGCTTGCATCGGCCACTTCGCCGGCAGCGAATGCCAGCAGCGGCCGCACGCGCTTGCCGCCCTCGAGCGTGGCGTAGCGCATGGCCTCGTGCAGACGCGCCGGCGCAAGCTGCGCCTGCGGCAGCAGACGCACAAGCGCCGCCTCCATCCGCGCCTGGATTGCCCCCATCCAGGCTCCAAAACCGGTCTCAGCCTCCTTCACCGGCTTCAGGTTCTGCCGCGGCGGCCAGCGGCTTGAGAACCTCGCCCTCCAGGACTTTGACCTGCTGCTGGGCCGCTTCCAGGCGCTGCTGGCAGAAGCGCGCCAGCTCCAGCCCGCGCTTGTGCGTGGCGAGCGCCTGCTCGAGCGATAGCTCGCCGCTCTCCATGCTGTGGACGATTTTTTCCAGCTCCGCGAGCGCCCGCTCGAAGCTCAGCTCGCCTGAAGGCTTGCTCATCGTTTGGTAAAATACTGTTTTTCTGAGGGCTTTACAACGCATGTCCGATGTGGCTCGCCTGCGCCAGGTACTGCCTGCGCGCAGCCAGTTGCCGGTGTCCTGGTACTTCGATGCCGAGCACTTCGCGCTCGAAAAACGCCTGCTGTTCGATGCCGGCGCCAACTACGCCGGCCACTCGCTGATGGTGCCCGACGTCGGCGACTACTACACGCTGGCGTGGACCGATCACGCCAGGATGCTGGTGCGCAACGATGCCGGCATCGATCTGCTGTCCAATGTCTGCCGACACCGCCAGGCGATCATGCTCGAGGGCCGCGGCAATGCGCAGAACATCGTCTGCCCGCTGCATCGCTGGACCTACGACTTGAAGGGCGAGCTGCTCGGCGCGCCGCATTTCGCGGAGAGCCCATGCGTGAAGCTGCGCTCGACCCCGCTCACCGAGTGGCAGGGATTGCTGTTTGCCGGCCCGCGCAATCCGCGCCAGGACCTGGCCAAGATCACCACCGCCGCGGACTGGGACTTCAGCGGCTACGTGCTCGATTCGGTGCGCGTCGACGATTACGACGTCAACTGGAAAACCTTCGTCGAAGTGTACCTGGAGGTCTACCACGTCGATCCCTTCCACCCCGGGCTCGGCAACTTCACCGACTGCAACAACTTCACCGTCGATTACGGCGAGCACCACTCGGTGCAGATCGTCGCGCCGAAAGCGGGTCTGGAGCGGCCCGGCACGCCTACCTACAAGCGCTGGCACGACATGTGCCTCAAGTTCCTCGACGGCCGCGCGCCCAAGTACGGTGCGCTGTGGATGTCGTACTTCCCGGGGGTCATGCTGGAGTGGTACCCGAACGTGCTGGTGGTCTCGCACCTGATCCCGCGCTCGGCGCGGCGCACGACCAACGTGGTCGAGTTCTACTATCCCGAGGAGATCGCCCTGTTCGAGCGCGAGTTCGTGGAAGCTCAGCAGGCCGCGTACCTGGAAACCGCCATCGAAGATAACGTGCTTTGCGAACGCATGGACCGCGGCCGGAGGGCACTGTACGAGGAAGGGCTGGACGATGCGGGTCCGTACCAGTCGCCGATGGAAGACGCAGAGGTGCACTTCCACGAGTGGCTGCATAAGCGCCTTGGGCGGTAATGGCGTACACCACCCTCGTCGACACCGGACAACTCGAAAAACATCTATCGTCCTGGCGGTTGTTCGACTGCCGCCACGACCTCGGCAAGCCGCAGCTCGGTGAGCAGCAGTACCGCGAAGCGCATATCCCCGGAGCCCTGTTCGCGCACCTCGATTGCGACCTGTCGGCGCCGAGAACCGGTGCCAACGGCCGCCATCCGCTGCCCGACCGGGGCGCCTTCATCGCCTGGCTCGGCCAGCAGGGGCTCAAGCCCGGCGACCAGGTGCTGTGCTACGACGGCGGCAGCGGCGCCATGGCGGCGCGCCTTTGGTGGATGCTGCGCTGGGTGGGCCATGAAGCCGTTGCCGTGCTCGACGGCGGCCTTGCCAAGTGGCTGCAGGAAGGCCGCCCCACCACGCGTGAAGTGCCGCGCTTCGCGCATTCCAGCTACCCGGTCCGGCCGCCCGCCGCGCGAGCCGTCGACGTAAGCGCCCTCGAGTCGCGTACAGAAGAACTCCTGCTTCTCGACGCGCGCGCGCCGGCACGGTTTCGCGGCGAGCAGGAGCCGATCGACCCGATCGCCGGCCGCATCCCCGGCGCGAAGAACCGCTTCAGCAATGACAACCTGGGACCACAAGGAATTTTCAAGAAACCGCAGCTCCTCAGGGACGAATTTCGCGCTGTGCTCGGCGATCGCGCCCCGGAACAAGTCGTCAGCTACTGCGGATCGGGCGTCGCGGCCTGCCACAATCTTCTTGCAATGGAGCTCGCCGGACTGCGCGGCGGCAGGCTTTACGCCGGCTCGTGGAGCGAGTGGATCGCGGACCCGGCGCGACCGCGTGAAAAAGGCTAAAAACCAAACAGCCTTGCAGGATTCCCGACCAGCACCGCTTGCCGCGTCGCATCGTCCGCGGCCCAGCTTCCGAGCAGGCTGAACAGCTCCGCCGCGCCCACCTTGTCGGCAAACGACAGGTGCGGATAGTCGCTGCCCCATAGCATGCGATCGGGCGCGGCCTCGAGCAGAGCGCGTGCCATCGGTGCGGCATCGGCAAAACCGGGGGTCTGCGAGATGCGGTAAACGCCGGTCAGCTTGACCCAGCAGCGCCCATCGCCATTCCTCAGCAATCCGAGCAACCTTTGAAAACCGGGCTGGGCGACACCATTCCTCGCCAGGAACATCCCCATGTGGGCCAGCGTGAAATCGACCTTGAGCGTTTTCAACCTGTCGAGCAGCTCGTTGGTGAGCCACCCGGGCAAGAGAAAATCGAGGTGCCAGCCGAGCTCGGCGCAGCGCGCTTCGAGCCGCTCGATGCGCGGCAGCAGTTGCTCCGCGAGCCCCGCCTCGGGCGGGTGGATGGGCGAGACGTTGATTCGAACTCCGCGCACGCCGAGTTCATGCAGCCGGGCCAGCTCTGCGTCCGGGGCATTTTCTTCCACGTCCACAATGCCGCGGGAATGCGGGGTCTCCCGCATTGCATCCAGCAGGCAGCTGTTGTCACGCCCATAGGCGCTCGGCTGCACGAAGACGAAGCGCTCGAGGCCCAGCTGCCGGGCGAGTCGCAGATAGTCCGCGAGGGGCGCGAGCGGCGGCGGGTAGCGCAGCTTCGGGTCGCGCGCGGGATAGCGCTCGGCGGGTCCGAAGACGTGGAAATGCGCGTCGCAGCGCATTACTTCATGGCAATGGCCTGAGCGGCGGCGGTGCGTTGTCGGCGAGGGGCAGGCCGGCAGTGTTCAGGACCATCGCCATCAACGAGTAATAGCCGCTCAGCGCAAGAAGCTCGAGCGCGCCGTCGAGGCCGAACCTGTCGCGCACCGCGGCGAAGGCTGCATCCCCGACGCGCCCGCCGGCGTGGGCGTCGCGACAGAAAGCGTAGACGGCCGTCTCCTCGGGCGGCAAGCCCCTGGGCTCGCGGCCCTCGGCAATCGCCTCGACGATGGCGCCGTCGAGGCCTGCCTTGCGGGCGAGCTTCTCGTGGATGGCCCACTCGTGCTGGCAGGTCCAGCGCCGCGCCGTGATGAGGACCGCCAGCTCTACCAGGCGAGCTGGAAGCTTGCTTCCCCAGCGCAGCTGCTCGCCGAGCTGCTGCAAGCGGCGTGCGAGCTCGGGATGATGCAGGAGGGCGATGAACGGTCCGCGCACCTCGCCGCGCGGGCCGGCGGCGATCTCGGCCGCGACCTCCCGCTGCGCTTCGGTCATCGCTTCGGGAGTCAGCCGTGGAAACCTCGCTTGCATTGTCCGTATTATCCGCCTTGCGTGGTGGCGGATCTCCTGCTCGGAATTCATTTCGCGATCGCCGCCTTCATCGTCGGCGGCCTGATCCTTGTCTGGGCCGGCGCGGCGCGCGGCTGGGGCTGGGTGCGCAATCCCTGGTTTCGCTATCTGCACCTGGCGGCGATCGCCTTCGTCGCCGCCGAGGCCCTGCTCGGCGCCGCCTGCCCGCTCACGGTGTGGGAAGACCTCCTGCGCGGCGGGCTGCGCCCGGAGTCGTTCATCGGGCGCTGGGCTCAGCGCCTGCTTTACTACCAGGCGCCCGAGTGGATTTTCACCGCCGGTTACGTCGCCTGGACGCTCGCCACGCTGATCACGCTACGGCTCGTTCCGCCCACGCGAAAAGCTGCCTGAATATTTCCTCGCGGATCTCGGTCCGGGCCAGTATCAGGTCGTGCGGCGCACCCGGAAAGGCGAGCACGCGCACGTCGGGCCCGAGGCTGCGCGACCAGCGCGCGATGTGCCGCCAGTCGAGCACGATATCGGCCTCGTCCGAGTGCATCGACAGCACCGGGCAGGCGATGGCCAGGCCGCGGTGCACTTTGGCATGCGCGTCGCTGATCGCGCCGAGCCAGCCGTAGTACAGCGGAAAGCCCTTGGCCGGCTTCAGCCGCGCGTCGAATTCCCAGTCGGCAAGCAGGCTGAGGGTGTAAGCCGGGTCGAAATAGTCCGGATCGTTGATGAAAGGGAAAAACCGCCCGAGCGCCGCGGCCAGGTGAAGCTGCATGCGCCGCCAATCGGGCAATCGCCAATCGAAGAAAGGGCTGTTCAGCCAGAGCGCCTTCACGTCGGCGCGCCGCGCGCCCTCGTGCGCATAGAGCGAGCCCACCAGCCCCCCGGTCGAATGGCCGGTGAGCAGCACCGGCGCGCCGATCGCCTCGATGGCCGCCGTGATGTCGGCGTAATACTCGGCGACGTCCTTGCAGAAATTCGGGTGCTGGTGCGGGCGCAGCGAACGGCCATACTTGCGCAGGTCGAGCGCGAAAAATGCGAAACCCTCCGCGGCGAAGCGCTCGGCCAGGTGGCGCTGGAAGAAATAGTCGGCATAGCCGTGGAGGTAAAGCGCCGCGCCGCGGGGCGACTCGCCCGCAGGCAGGCGCACCAGGGTCGCGACGACCGCCCCGTCGTAGTCGTCCGGAAACTGCAGCTGCAGCGCCTCGAACCCGGCAAGCAGCGTGTCAGGCCGCCAGCCGCTCATGCCTGGAAAGAGCCCATTGCACGTGCTCCCTGACGAGCGCTGACCGGTGATCGACCCTCGAGCGCAGGGCGGCCACGACTTCGGGCGAGCTCGGAGCGTTGCCCAGGCCCACGGCCAGATTGCGCAGCCACCGCTCGTACCCGATGCGGCGAATCGCCGAGCCGCGCATGCGCTCGTCGAATTCGGCTTCGCTCCAGGCGAACAGCTCGACCAGGGTGGCCCGGTCGAGCCCGTTCCTCACCGCAAAGTCCTGTTCCCCGGAAATCCGCGCGAACCGATTCCATGGGCAGACCGCCTGGCAATCGTCGCAGCCGTAGACCCGGTTGCCGATCAGCGGGCGCAGCTCCTCGGGAATCGCGCTCTTGTGCTCGATGGTCAAGTACGAGATGCAGCGCCGCGCGTCGAGCTGGTACGGAGCGCGGATGGCTTGGGTGGGGCATACGTCGATGCATTTTTGACACGATCCGCAGTGCTCCTCTGCCGGAGAATCGAGCGGTAAAGCCAGATCGGTATAGACCTCGCCCAGGAAAAACCACGAGCCGGCATCGCGGCTGAGCAGAAGCGTATGCTTGCCGCGCCAGCCGATGCCGGTTCGCGCCGCGAGTTCCACTTCCATCACCGGCGCGGAATCGGAGAACACGCGGTAGCCGAACGGACCGATCGCCTGCTCGATGCGCTCGCACAGCGCCTGCAGGCGATTACGCAGCAGCTTGTGGTAGTCGCGCCCGCGCGCGTATTTGGCAACATAGGCACGCGTGCCGTCTCTCAGCGAAACCTCTTCATTTTCAAGGGCAGCCGCGTAGTCCATCCGGCAGGAAATTACGCGCAGCGTCCCGGGCTTGAGCTCGGCCGGCCTCGCGCGGAGTGCCCCATGCCGGGCCATATACTCCATTTCGCCATGCCAGCCCTGCCCCAGCCATTCCAGCAGCCGCGGCTCCGCCGCCGACAGGTCGGCATCGCCGATGCCGACCGCCTGAAACCCCAGTTCGAGTCCCCAGGTCTTGATGCGCGGCGCGAGCGCGGTGTAGTCCATGCCTGCCGATATTAGTTTGCCGGACGCGGCAGCCACGCTACACGTCGGCGAGGCGCTGGCCGGCGGCGTTGCAGCGGGGCGCGTCCTGCACCTGCGTGGGGAGCTTGGCACGGGCAAGACGACGGTGGTCCGGGGGCTGCTGCGTGGGCTCGGGTTCACGGGCCGGGTCAAAAGTCCCAGCTACACTCTGGTTGAACCTTATAGCATTTCGAGATTAAACTTGTATCACTTTGATTTCTATCGATTCAAAGACCGGACCGAATGGTTGAGCTCGGGCTTTCGCGAATACTTCAACCCCGACTCGGTCTGTCTGGTCGAATGGCCGGAGCGGGCCGGGACCCTGCTCGCCCCGCCCGACCTCGATCTGGCCCTGGAATTTGCCGGCGAAGGGCGCCGGGCGATATTGCAATCGCGCTCGCGCACTGGCGAGCTTTGGCTGTTGTCCTTCTTGTCTCGTTCATAGCGCCCGCCGAAGCACAGGTCCTCTCCAGCCGCATCTGGCCGGCGCGCGACTACACGCGCCTGACGCTCGAATCGAGAGACGAGATCAAGTTCACGCTGTTCGGCGTCAAGGATCCCGAGCGCCTGGTGCTCGACCTCGAGCTCGCCGAGCTGTCGCCCGCGCTCCTCGAGCTGAACGCCAAAGTCGCGGCCGACGATCCTTATGTCCAGGGCCTGCGCGTCGCGCACAACCGCCCGGGTGTCGTGCGCCTGGTGCTCGACCTCAAGGCCGAGGTGAAGCCGCAGGTGTTTACGCTCAAGCCGATCGCCGAGTACGGCCACCGCCTGGTGCTCGACCTCTATCCGTTGGTGCCGCTCGATCCGCTCGCCGCCCTGATCGAGGAATCGGAAAGGCCGAGAGCGCTCGACAAGTCGAAAGCCCCCAGGGTGGCGCGCCTTGCGATTATCGTCATCGATGCCGGCCACGGCGGCGAGGACCCGGGTGCCACCGGGCGTCACGGCTCGCGCGAAAAGAACATCACCCTGACGATCGCGCGCCGGCTGAAGGCGCTGGTCGACGCCGAGCCCAACATGCGCGCGCTCCTTACTCGCGACGGCGATTACTACCTGCCGCTGCATGTCCGCGTCGACAAGGCGCGCAAGGTCAAGGCGGACCTGTTCGTCTCCATTCACGCCGACGCGTTCATCCGCCCGCATGCGCGCGGCTCGTCGGTGTTCGCGCTGTCCGAGCGGCGCGCCACCTCGGAGGCGGCGAGCTGGCTGGCCAAGAAGGAAAACGAGGCGGACCTGGTCGGCGGCGTCAACCTCGACGTGAAGGACGTGTACCTGAAGAAGACCTTGCTGGATCTCGCGCAGACCGCCACCATCGATCACAGCCTGCGGCTGGGCGATCTGGTATTGCGGCGGCTCGGCGCAGTCAACAACCTCCACAGGCCGCGCGTCGAGCAGGCCAGCTTCGCCGTGCTCAAGGCGCCCGACGTGCCTTCGATCCTGGTCGAGACCGCGTTCATCTCCAATCCCCAGGAGGAGAAGCGGCTGAACGATGAGAGCTACCAGAACAAGCTGGCGCGGGCCCTTCTCGACGGCATCCGCGATTACGTCGTCAAGCACCCGCCGCGGCCATCATCCCCCCTGGCGCTGAATTGAGCGGCCCCTCACCCAGGCGATGAGCCCGGGCGAGATGGAAAGCAGCACGATGCCGATGATCACCAGCGTGAGATTGCTCTTCACCTCCGGGATGTTGCCGAACCAGAAGCCAGCGAGGCAAAGCGACCCGACCCACGCCAAGGCGCCGACGACGCAAAACGCGAGGTAGCGGAGGTACGGCATCGCGCCGAGGCCGGCGACGAACGGCACGTAGGTGCGCACGATGGGCATGAAGCGCGCAATAACGATGGTTTTGCCGCCATGCCGTTCATAAAACGCGTGCGCCCGCTGCAGGTGGCGCGGGTTGAACCAGCGCGATTCCTGGTAATGAAAAACCTTGGGGCCGACCCAGCGCCCGATCCAGTAGTTGACGTTGTCGCCGCACAGGGCCGCGGCGACCAGCGTGCCGCTGACCGCGTAAATGTCCATGCCACCCGCGGCGGCGAGCGTGCCGGCCACGAACAGCAGCGAATCGCCGGGGAGAAAAGGCGTCACCACCAGCCCCGTTTCGCAAAACACGATCAGAAACAGCAGCCCGTACACCCAGGCGCCGTGCTGCGCGACGAACGCGGCGAGATGCGCATCGAGATGCACGGCGAAGTCCCACAGCTGGGCGACGAGCTCCATGCGCCGATTCTATATACTCTTTGCGTGCCAGCGATCCGCGTCCTGCCCGATCTCCTGGTGAGCCAGATCGCTGCCGGCGAGGTAGTCGAGCGGCCCGCGTCGGTGCTGAAGGAGCTGCTCGAGAACAGCCTCGACGCGGACGCGCGCGGCATCACCGTGACGCTGGACGAGGGCGGCGCGAAGCGCATCCAGGTCGACGACGACGGCGCCGGCATAGCGCGCGACGACCTGCCTCTCGCGCTCGCGCGCCACGCCACGAGCAAGATCCGCAGCCTCGAGGACCTGGAAGGCGTCCGCAGCATGGGATTTCGCGGCGAGGCGCTCGCTTCCATCGCCTCGGTCTCGCGAGTCTCGATCACCGCCTGCACGCGGGAGGCGCCGCATGGCGCGGCGATCCGCGCCGAGGGCCCGCATATCGGCGAGGTCGAGCCCGCGGCACGCGCGCCGGGCACCACGGTGACGGTAGCCGACCTGTACTTCAACACGCCGGCGCGCCGCAAGTTCCTGCGCAGCGAAGCCACCGAATTCGGCCACTGCGACGAGCTCTTCAGGCGCATCGCGCTGGCGCGCCCCGAAATCGCGTTCACGCTCAAGCACAATGGCCGCGCCAGCCGGCATCTGCGCAGTCAGCCCCTGCGTGAGCGCGTGGCTGCGCTCCTGGGCGGCGAATTCATCGACGCCTCGCTGCCGGTCGAGGCGCAGGCCGGCGCGCTGCGCGTATTCGGGTACGCAGGATCTCCGCAGGCGCGGGCCGAGGCGCAGTACTTCTTCGTCAACGGCCGCTGCGTGCGCGACCGGGTGCTGGCGCACGCCGCGCGCGAAGCCTACGCGGAGATGCTGCACGGCGAGCGCCAGCCCGGTTACCTGCTGTTCCTCGAGATCGATCCGCGCGGCGTCGACGTCAACGTGCATCCGGCGAAGACCGAAGTGCGCTTTCGGGACTCGCGCAGCATTCACCAGTTCGTGCTGCATGCCGTGCGGCGCGCGCTATCGCCGAGCGCCGCCGAAGCGCCCGTCGCTTATGCGACGCTGTCACCAACGCAGGGGGTTCAGTCGTCTTTCGGCCTGGCTCAACCGGCGCTCGCGTATCAGGCGTTCATGGGCTCGGCAGTTCCTCTGCCGACGGCGCAAAACGCCCCGCCGCTCGGCTATGCGCTCGCGCAGCTTCATGGCGTCTACATCCTGGCGCAGAACGAAGCCGGCCTGGTGCTCGTCGACATGCATGCTGCGCACGAGCGCATCGTGATGGAGAGGCTGAAGAGCAACCTCGATGCCGGCCGCGTCGAGCGCCAGAGCCTGCTGGTGCCGGCGCTGTTCCGCGCCGAAGCGCTCGAAGTCGCGGCTGCCGAGGAGAACCGCGAGGCGCTCGAGCGTCTCGGCCTCGAGATGAGCGCTGCCGGACCGAACGAATTGGCGGTGCGCGCCGCGCCGGTGCTGCTTGCCGGCGGCGACGTCGTCGGCCTGGCGCGCGGCGTCCTGCAGGAATTGAGAGAATTCGGCGCCGAGCAGGTGCTGTTCAAGCGCCAGAACGAGCTCCTCGCGACCATGGCCTGCCATGCCGCGGTGCGCGCCAACCGGCTGCTGTCGATCGCCGAAATGAACGCGCTGCTGCGCGACATGGAGGAAACCGAGCGCTCGGGCACCTGCAACCATGGCCGCCCGACCTGGTATCAGCTGACCCTGGCCGATCTCGACAAGCTGTTCCTGCGGGGGCGCTGAGGTGGGCGGCGTGATGATCGTCACCGGCGGGAGTCGCGGCATCGGCGCGGCGACTGCGCGCCTGGCGGCGCAGCGCGGCTACGCGGTGTGCGTTAACTATCGCAGCGAGCGTTCGGCGGCGGAGAAGCTCGCCAAAGAAATTGGCGGCATCGCCGTCGCTGCCGATGTCTCGCGCGAAGACGACGTCATTCGCCTGTTCAACGAGTCGGAGCGGTCCCTAGGGCGCGTAACGGCGCTGGTCAACAATGCCGGCGTGGTCGATCTGCGCTCGCGCGTCGAAGACATGTCGGTCGAGAGGCTGCAGCGCATGTTCGCGGTCAACGTCGTCGGCAGTTTCCTGTGCGCGCGCGAAGCGGTGAAGCGCATGTCGAAGCGGCACGGCGGCCAGGGCGGAGCCATCGTCAACCTGTCCTCCGCGGCGGCGCGCCTGGGCTCGCCGGGAGACTACGTGGATTACGCGGCGTCGAAAGGCGCTATCGACACGTTTACCGTAGGCTTGGCCAAGGAGGTCGCCGCCGACGGCATCCGCGTCAACGCGGTGCGGCCAGGCGTGATCCATACCGAGATCCACGCCCAGAGCGGCGATCCCGGCCGGGTGGCGCGCATCGCCGAGTCGGCGCCCCTGAAACGCGGCGGCCAACCCGAGGAAGTTGCGCGCGCGATTCTCTGGCTGCTGTCCGACGAGGCCTCCTACACTACCGGCAGCTTCATCGACGTCACCGGCGGCCGCTAGCCGTGGCGCGCGCGGCGTACGCGCTGCTCGGCCCGACCGCCAGCGGCAAATCGAAGCTCGCCCTGGAGCTCGCGGCGCGGCGGCCGATCGAGATCGTGTCGGTCGATTCGGCGCTGGTGTACCGCGGCATGGATATCGGTACCGCCAAGCCGTCGATCACCGAACGCGCAGCCGTGCCGCATCACCTGATCGACATCGTCGATCCAGACCACAGCTATTCCGCGGGCCGCTGGCGCAGCGATGCGATCCGCGCGGTCATGGAGATCTTTCAAAGAAACAGAATTCCGCTGCTGGTCGGGGGAACGATGCTTTACTATCGCGCGTTGATTGCAGGCTTGGACAGCCTGCCGCAGGCCGATGCGGCGATCCGCGCCGAGATCGATGCCGAAGCGAAGCAGCGCGGCTGGCCGGCGCTGCACGCCGAGCTGGAGAAGGTCGATCCGCGCGCCGCGCAGCGCATCTCTGCGAACGACGCCCAGCGCATCCAGCGAGCGCTCGAAGTATGGCGGCTCACCGGCAAGCCGCTGTCAGCGCTGCAAGGCGCCGCGCAGCCGGACTTGCCTTTTCAGCTGAGGGGATTTGCGCTTTTGCCGGAGCGCGAAGCGTTGCACGAGCGCATCGCCCGGCGCTTCGACGCCATGCTGCAGGCCGGGCTGGTGAACGAGGTGAAGCGGCTGCGCGCTCGCTATCGGCTCACGGCAGGCATGCCGAGCATGCGGGCGGTGGGCTATCGCCAGGTATGGCAATTCCTGGAAAATGAAATCAGCGAGCTCGAGGCGCGCGAGCGCGCCATCGCGGCTACGCGCCAGCTCGCCAAGCGTCAGCTCACCTGGCTGCGCAGCCTCCCCAGCCTACTCCGGCTGGACTCCGGCGGCCCGCAGGATGCGCCGGTAGCTCTCGATCTGCTCCTTGACGAAGTCCGCTAGCTGCTCGGGCGAGCTTGGATTCAGGGCGAAAGCCTGCTTGTCCATGGCCGCCTGCACTTCGGGAAGTCCCATCGCGCCGGCGAATTCCTTGTTCAGGCGCTCGAGGATCTCGCGCGGCATCCCCGCCGGCCCGAACAGGGCTGCCCACGAGGTGATCGAGAACTCCGGCATGCCGGCTTCCGCGATCGTCGGCACCTCGGGCAGCAGCGGGCTGCGCCTGGAAAGCGTGGTGACGAACGCGCGCAGCTTGCCGTCCTTCACCTGCGCGAGCCCCGTAGTCGGGGTGGCGATCATCATCTGCACGCGGCCGGCGACCAGATCGGTGATGCCGGCCGGCTCGCCCTTGTAGGGCACGTGGACCATCTCGATGCCGGCGAGCGACTTGATCTGCGCGAACGACACGATGCCGGTGGTATTGCCGGTGGCGTAATTCAGCTTGCCGGGGTTCGCCCTGGCATGGGCGATGAGCTGCGCGAAGCTCGTCGCCGGCACGGACGGGTGAACATACAGGAAAAAGGTATAGCGGCCGACGTCGGTGATCGGCGTGAAGTCGGCGACCGGGTCGTAGGGCGGCGACTTCTTCAACGCCGGCACTGCCGACATCGGGCTGTTGGTCGCCATCAAGAGCGTATAGCCGTCGGGCGCGGATCTCGCCACTTCGACCGCCGCGATGGCGCCGTCGGCGCCCGCCTTGTTCTCGACCACTAAAGGCTGTCCCAGCGATTGCGCCACGTAATTGGCGAGAATTCGCGTCACGATGTCGGTCGCGGAACCGCCGGGGAACGGCACGACGATGCGCACCGGCTTGGCCGGATACTGCGCGCAGGCGGCGAGCGGCACCGCCATCGCCATGGCGGCAAGGAGGTTTCTCAGCACGCCTTCACCTTACCCTAGAATTCTGGCTCTCGTTCAGGAGCGCGCACATGGAAATCGGCATCGTCGGTCTGGGCAGAATGGGCGCCGGCATGGCGCGGCGGCTGGCACGCGCGGGCGTGCATGTCATCTGCTATGACCAG
>Ga0137409_10001203_pt1 | contig 15925 bp, 14 predicted proteins | sample CZODoug1_16funga_FD_122059 | JGI IMG/M metagenome (GOLD analysis project Ga0137409, IMG submission 122059) | Vadose zone soil fungal communities from Angelo Coast Range Reserve, California, USA - CZODoug1_16fungal (Hybrid Assembly) | ecosystem: Environmental > Terrestrial > Soil > Vadose zone... | reverse complement strand
CTTTTTTTAGTTGTCCGTTTTTATTCTCGACTGCGAAACGTTTCTTCTTTGCGTCGTAGCCAGAGAGTTCCAGCGCGCGGTCGAGTAAACGGTCGAGATCGATATTTTCCCGGATCGTTTGTTCCGTGGTTGTGGTCTGGCCAGTTTTCAGGAAATTTCGGCGGCGAACTTCGATTGGCGATATCCCGACAACCTGAGCGATGCGGTCCATGTGTCGCTCCAGGGCGAAGAGGCTTTGCGGCGCGCCGAATCCGCGAAAAGCTCCGTGCGGCGGCGTATTCGTCGCGATCGCTCTCGTTCGAATGCGCACGCTCGGCCAATAATAAGCACCACCGGCGTGAATCGTGCCGCGCGAAAGAACGACGGACGACAATGTGGCGTATGCACCGCCATCGATGGTGAAATCGATTTCGCCGCCGAGAATTCTCCCATCCTTGTCCACGGCGGTGCGATGGCGCGTTCGCGAAGGATGCCGCTTGGTTGTCGCCACCATGTCTTCCATGCGGTCGTAAATAATCTTCACCGGCTTGCCGGATTTGATCGCCAGCAATGCTGCGTGGCCCGCGATCATTGAGGGATATTCCTCTTTTCCTCCGAACGCGCCACCTGTCTCCATCTGTACTACGCGGATCTTATCCTCCGGAAGGCCGCACAGCGCCATCAACGCTTTGTGTACGTAGTACGGACATTGCAGCGAGCCCCACACAGTGACGCCGCTCTCCGGTTCGAAAGCGGCGATAACGCCATTATTTTCGATGTAAAGTTGTTCCTGCGCGCCAGTGAAATATTCGCCCTCGACGATGTGGGCGGCCTCCTTCCATACGGAATCCACGTCGCCCTTTTCAACTAAATAGCTCTTTAAGGTATTGTCCGTGCCCCAGATGATAGTGGATTTCCGTTCGCTCTCTTCCATGCTGTGCACGGACGGCAATGGCTCGTACTCGATCGAAATCGCCTCCACCGCTTTGCGGAGCTTGTGGCGATCGGCATGAGCCAGAAGCAGAATCGGTTCTTCGGCATGATTCACGATTTCGGGGGCGAGGCAAGGCTGGTCGTCCTGAATCAGCGCGATGCAGTTTTTGCCGGGAATATCTTTGGCGGTTACGACGACGAATTCGATCCAGTCCACATTTGGGCCAAAAGAAATCTTTTTGATCTTGCCGCGCGGCACGCTGCTGCGCACTGTCGCGCCGTGAAGCATGCCGGGCAAAACCATGTCATCGACATATCGCGCCGCTCCAGTAACTTTTTCCCGGCCTTCCTTGCGTGGAACGGAGGCCCCGACGATGTGAGGAACGTTCATAGATATCTTGCTGCCGTATTTTGTCTGAAACGGCAGCAGTTTCAAATCTCTATTTGAAGATGCAGCGCATTAGTTTATTGCCGGAATTCGCCCCCGCCTGGCGCTCCGGGGAATTGGCCATCCGCGAAAATGCAGTTTCCGCGCAGGTAAGTGGCTTTCACCCTGCCGCGGAGTGCTTCTCCCAGGTAGGGCGAGACGCGATGCCGATAGTGGAGATGTTCCGCAGTCGCGATGAACTCGGCTTCGGGTTCAAACACGACGAAGTCCGCGTCCAAACCTTTTGCAAGGCGGCCTTTGCGCGACGCACACCCGGCAAGCCGCGCGGGACCCTCCGCCATCCATCGCGCGATATCTCTAAGCGTGTATCGTCGGGCGCTGGCCTCGGTCCACATGACCGGCAGTGCGAGCGACAAACTCGCAATCCCGCCCCAAGCCGTTCGAAAGCTTTGCTCGCTCAATCGCTTCATTTCTGGGGGACACGGAGAATGATCGGTTGCCACCAGATCGAGCACTCCCTCGCGTAGCCCCTGCCAAAGTTGTTCGCGATTCTCGCGAGTACGGATCGGCGGCGCGCACTTGAAGAGCGTCTGGCCATCGGGAATTTGGTCCGAAGAGAAATGCAGATAGTGCGGACAGGTTTCAGCACTCACGGGTAAGCCTTCTGCTTTCGCACCGCGCAGGATGTCCAGCGCCCGATGCGTTGCCAAATGCACGATGTGGAGACGGAAGCGATATTCGCGGCAGAGCGAGAGCATCAGCTGAATTGCGGAGATTTCCGCTTCGTCCGGGCGCGATAGCAGATACGTCGCGTACTTGCTCCAATTGGCCCCAGACAATTGCTCAGTTGCTGTGTCTACCGGCCCCGGCAGTTCCGCATGCACCAGTAGCGGCAAACCTGTTCGTGCGACGTGCGGCAGGGCTGCGCGCAGCTGGCGCTCAGTGACCATCGTGAATCCGTCAATGCCAGGATGAACAAGGAAGCACTTGAATCCCGGCACGCCCGCGGCGGCGAGGCTTTCGATGTGACCCTGGTTGTCGCTCACAACACCGCCCCAGGGCATCCAATCCACCAGGCACTGCCCGTTCGCGGCTGCACGTTTCGCTTCCAGCGCAGCTACAGTCGTGGTCGCAGGCAGGCAATTGAGCGGCATATCGACGAGCAGCGTGTAACCACCAGCGGCAGCGGCGCGTGTGGCCGTGGGAAATCCCTCCCAATCCGTGCGCCCGGGATCGTTGATGTGCACGTGCGAGTCCACCAGCCCCGGCAGAACGGCGGCTTCGCCAAAATCTTTGACGAAAATATCCGCTGGCAGTTGATCCGGAGGAACAACATCGAGGATTCGTTCGTTTTCGACGAGCACCGCCGCCGGTCTGACTCCGTCCGGCATAACGACGCGTCGCGATAGAAAAGCTTTGAGACTCATGCTGAGTGCCGACACAATTTACACGGGTTCCGCGCAACAGCAGGGTACCGCAACCGTCTTCAACACCCAAGGCACGCTTGACTCCCGGGGATTCCCACGCAAAATCTCAGACGGAACACAAAGCAAATCTGTGATAATACCGGACATTGAAGACACCCCTGCAGCTGCTGGACGGGTTCAGGGCCCGGTTTGGAGGTGCCGCGAGCATTTATCGCGCGCCGGGCCGCGTGAATCTTATCGGTGAACACACCGATTACAACGACGGGTTCGTGCTGCCCGCCGCGATAGAGTTCTATTGCTGGGCGGCGGTTGCTCCGCGGCGCGACCGAAAACTGGTCATTCATTCCGAAAATTTCAATGAAACGATCGAGGAAGGCATCGATTCGTTGTCGCCGCTGGCTAAGAAGCATTGGGGCAACTATCCTTTGGGAGTCGCGTGGGCGCTTCGTCAGGCGGGAAAGCCGCTCGCGGGAGCAAATATTTATTTAACCGGGGAAGTTCCGCTGGGCGCGGGATTGAGTTCTTCGGCCTCTGTGGAAGTAGCTACCGGATTCGCGTTGCTTAGCCTGAGCGGCGGAACCATCGACCGGAAAGAACTAGCGCTGTTGTGCCAAAAAGCGGAGAACGAGTTTGTGGGCGCGCACGTGGGGATCATGGACCAATTTGTTTCGTGCTATGGGCGCGCTTCGAATGCGCTATTGCTGGACTGCCGCTCGTTGGAGCACAAATATGTGAGACTTCCGGCGGACGTGCAGTTGGTGATCTGCAACACCATGGTGAAACATGAACTGGCTTCGGGCGAATACAATGCCCGGCGTGCGGAATGCGAGGAAGGCGTGCGAATCTTGCGCATCGTGCTCCCGCTGATTCGCGCGCTTCGCGATGTCACGCTTTCGCAGTTGGATGAGCATCAGCGGATCCTGCCGCCGAAAGTGATTGCGCGCTGCCGTCACGTGATCACGGAAAACGCGCGAGTGCAGAACGCTGTCGCGGCGATTCACAGCGGGGACAGCGCGGCACTGGGGCCTTTGATGCTGGAGTCGCACCGCAGCCTGCGGGACGACTACGAAGTAAGCTCCAAGGAACTTGACCTGATGGTGGAAATTGCCTCGAAGCAACTAGGCTTGATCGGCGCGCGCATGACGGGTGGGGGATTTGGCGGCTGCACGATCAATCTGGTCGCTGCCGCAGCCGTGCCCGAGTTCAAGCGCAAGGTAACCGCGGAATATTCTTCGCGGACCGGTTTGACACCCGAAATCTACGTTTCGCCGGCGTCCGAAGGCGCGCAGCAGATGGACCTCGCCGAGAACAAGCCCCGCCAACGACAGAAACCTGCCAATGAGTTTTGACGAGCTCAATAAAGTCCCGCATCGACGATTTAATCCGCTGCTGCGCGAATGGGTTGTGGTTTCGCCGCATCGGACGCAGCGGCCTTGGCAGGGAAAAGTTGAAAAACTGCAAGCGCCTCCCGCAGTCACGTACGATCCGACCTGTTATTTGTGCCCGGGCAATCCGCGCGCAGGGGGAGCGCAGACGCCGCCGTACACGCAAACCTACGTTTTTGACAACGATTACCCAGCGATGCTGCCGGACGTTCCACCAATCCAATTTGATGCCGCGGGCCTGCTGGTGGGGAAGTCGGAGCGGGGAATTTGCCGCGTGATGTGTTTTTCGCCGCGGCATGATCTTACTGTTCCGCGTATGAGCTTACCGGAACTGCGTGGAGTAGTGGATGCGTGGGCCGAACAGTATTCTGCGCTTGGACAAATTCCATGGATCAGCCATGTGGAGATCTTCGAAAATCGCGGGCAGATGATGGGTGCCAGCAATCCGCATCCCCACTGCCAGATTTGGGCGAATGCTACGGTGCCGAACCTTCCCACTCGGGAGCTGGCGTCGGTCCGGGAATATCATGCTGAAAGACATTCTTGCTTGCTTTGCGATTATTTGAAGCTCGAGCTGCAATTAAATGTGAGGGTGGTTTGCCAGAATGACGCTTTTGCCGTGCTTGTGCCGTTCTGGGCGGTCTGGCCATTCGAATCGCTGGTGTTGAGCAAGCGGCACATCGCTTCGATCGATCAACTCAATGGGGAAGAGCGGGATTTGCTGGCCGACATCATGCGGCGCATCACGATTCGCTACGACAATTTGTTCGAGACGGCGTTTCCGTATTCCATGGGATTCCACCAGAAGCCCACCGACGGCGGCGCTTACGAAGAGGGGCATTTTCACGCGCACTATTTTCCGCCGCTCCTGCGCTCGGCGACAATTCAAAAATTCATGGTCGGCTACGAACTTCTCGGCTCGCCGCAGCGCGATGTGACGCCGGAAAGCGCGGCGAACCGGCTGATGGAAGCGGGCGAGATTCACTATCTCGACCGTGCCTAGGAATCCAGGGGCGTCTGGACGCGCTAGGGTTTAAACTGCTATTGATTTTACTTAGGAATCGAGAACAAACGTGCGAAATCGATTGATGCAAAAACTTTTGATCAGTGTCCTGGCCCTGTCCTGCCCCATCTGTTCCGCGCAACCGGCGCCGCAGGGGCAATCCGCGCGCTGGACAGAGGGGGCCGCCAACGATTGGTATGCCAAGAAACCGTGGCTTGTCGGCAGCAACTACATCCCCGCCGACGCCATCAATGAACTCGAGATGTGGCAGGCGGAATCCTTCGATCCCAAGCGCATCGATCTCGAACTCGGTTGGGCAGAGTCCATCGGCCTCAATACCATGCGCGTCTTTCTTCATGACCTGCCTTGGCAGCAGGACCCGGAAGGATTTCGCAAGCGCATTGATACCTTTCTCGAGATTGCGGCGAAGCACCACATCAAACCGCTCCTCGTTCTGTTCGATTCCTGCTGGGACCCCGATCCAAAGCTCGGCAAGCAACACGACCCGCGCCCCGGCGTTCACAATTCCGGCTGGGTGCAAAGTCCGGGCGCCAAGGCGCTCCAGGATCCCGCGCAAGTTCCGCGCCTTGAAAAATACGTGAAGGGCGTCGTCGGCGCTTTCGCGAACGATCCGCGAATCCTCGGATGGGATGTATGGAACGAGCCTGACAATGGAAACGGCAGCGAACTCAAGGATTTCAAGCCGGAGGCCAAGACCGAAATTGTGCTCAGTTTGCTCGCCCGCGTGTTCGAATGGGCGCGCGCGATGCATCCCACTCAGCCGCTGACCAGCGGAGTTTGGAAGGGCGATTGGTCCTCACCGGAAAAACTCAGTCCGATGGAAAAAATCCAGCTCGCGTTGTCGGACGTGATTTCTTTCCACAACTACGACAAGCCCCAAGAATTTGAGAAACGCGTGCTCTGGCTCCAGAAGTTTCACAGGCCGATTCTGTGCACGGAATATATGGCGCGGAGCAATGGCAGCACGTTTCAGGGCGCCTTGCCCATTGCCAGAAAGTACCGCGTCGCGGCGATCAATTGGGGCTTTGTGGCAGGGAAGACGCAAACGTACTTTCCGTGGGATTCCTGGCAGCATCCTTATATTGACCATCAGCCAGCGGTTTGGTTCCACGACATTTTCCGGACCACTGGCGAGCCGTATGACCCGAACGAAGTTAGCTTCATAAGAGGGATGATCGCCAGTGAGAATCGCGCGGGCCACTAGCCCCTGTAAGCGATTACACTTTGCATCGGCCATCTCCCCCGTGTTAACGTTTGGCCCTGCCTAACGATGCTGCTGCCTGACCTCCGCAAAGCGGTCCTCGACGCTAACCTTGAGCTCGTGCGCAAGGGTCTGGTCCTCTACACTTTTGGCAACGCCAGCGGCATTTCGCGCCAGAAATCGCTGGTGGTCATCAAACCCAGCGGCGTTCCTTACGAAAAATTGCGTCCAGCCGATCTGGTCATCACCGATTTGAGCGGCAAGATTGTCGAGGGCAAGCTGCGCCCATCCTCCGACCTGCCCACACATCTCATCTTGTACAAATCATTCCCCGCCATCGGCGGCATCAGTCATACCCATTCGGAGTACGCCACCTCTTGGGCCCAGGCGCGGCGGCCCATCCCCTGTTTCGGAACCACGCATGCCGATTATTTTCACGGGTCGGTGCCGGTCACCCGCGAAATGACGGACGCCGAGATTGCTTCAAATTACGAAGCCAATACCGGGCACGCCATTGTGCGCGCTTTTGAAGGAGCGGATCCCTCCGCGATTCCCGCTGTGCTGGTAGCCAATCATGGAGCGTTCGCGTGGGGCGATGATCCCGCAGCTTCCGCTCACAATGCCGTCATCCTCGAATCCGTCGCGCGCATGGCCTACTTCACTCTGGGCATCAACCAGCAAGCTTCCGCGATCGGACGCTTTCTTCATGACCAGCATTATCTTAGAAAACGCGGAAAGGGTGCTTACTACGGCCAGCCCAAAACGAAAAAATGATTGTCGCGCACAGTTTGCCTGGAAGGCAGATGACGATGGATCGCTAGTCGCATGACAAGCTAGCCCAAGAGAAATCGGCGGAGAGCGTATATGGCGGTTGTTGCTGGAGTGGATTTTGGAACCTTGAGCGTTCGTGTCTCGCTCGTGGACAGCGAACGCGGACTACTCGCTTCCGCCATCGCCGAATATCCCCTCCACCGCAAACGCGAAGATCCCGAATACGCCACGCAGTCGCATGACGATCACATGCGCGCCCTCGCGGCCGCCACGCGCGAGGTCGTCCGCAAATCCGCCGTCCCCGCCGATCAGATTCTTGCTATTGCCCTCGACACCACCGGTTCCTCGGTCATTCCCGTTGGCAGAAACCTACACCCGCTCGATGACTATTATTTGTGGTGCGATCACCGCGCCAAAGCCGAAGCCGCGGAAATCACCGCCGCCGCGCACCGCGAGAAGCTCGCCGCGATCGATTGGTGTGGCGGCGTTTATTCCTCAGAGTGGGGTTTCTCGAAGCTCCTCCATTGGCTTCGCCACAATCCCGGGAAGCGTTCTCAATTCGAATCCGCTTTCGAACATTGCGATATGGTCGCCGCCACTCTCTGCGGCATCACCGATGCAAAACAAGTGAAGCGCAGCATTTGCGCCATGGGCCACAAATGGCTCTGGAACGCCTCGCTCGGCGGCCTGCCGCCGGAAGATTTCCTCATCAAGGTCGATCCACTATTCGCAGGCGTGCGCGAAAAACTCAACGGCGAATATGCCACTTCCGACAAACTCGCCGGCCGCCTTTCGCCCTACTGGGCGGAAAAGCTCGGTCTGAAGCCCGGCATTCCTATTCCTGTCGGCGCCTTCGACGCTCATTGGGACGCCATCGGCGCCGGATGCCGCAGCGAAGACATCGTGAACGTCGTCGGCACTTCCACCTGCATCATCGGCATCACTCCGTCCGTACAATTGGTTCCTGGCGTCTGCGGTGTAGTCCAGGGCAGCGTGCACCCGCAGCGAACCGGCATCGAAGCGGGCCTCTCCGCCGTCGGTGATATTTTTCAATCCATCGCCGCCCGCGCGGGAACCGATGTGTCGACTCTCACTAAAGGGCTGGATAAATATCGCCCCGGACAAACCGGCCTCCTCCGCATTACTTGGGACAATGGCGATCGCACCGTGCTCGTCAATCCCAACCTGCGCGGCATCACCTTCGGCTGGAATCTTCAAACCACCGCGCAAGACGAACTCTTCGCCGCCATCGAAGGCACGGCTTTGCACACCCGCGTCATCCTCGACCGCATGGAACAGCACGGCGTCATCGTCCGCCGCGTCATCAATGCCGGCGGCATTCCTCAAAAAAACGACGTGCTGAATCAGGTTTATGCGAATGTGCTGGGCAGGCCCGTGCTCGTTCCCGCGGGCAATGTCGTCAGTCTCGGCTCCGCCATTTTTGCTTTTCTTGCTGCCGGCGTTTTCAAGACCGTCGAGGAAGCGCAAGATAAAATCTGCCCTGCCTACAAAGTCTTTCAACCTGAAATCTCCGCCAAGGCTGTTTACGAGGAGCTCTACGCCTTCTACAGCAAAATCTATTTTGCTTTCGGCCGCCCGCAAAGCGCCGAATTCGGAAATGTGCTTCCCGGCTTGATTCAATTGTCGGAATCGGCGCATGCTGATGCTGCTCACTGATCCAGCGGTGATGCGATTGGCAATCAGTTTTTCACGTTCCGCGCCGGTGTTTGGGAATTGCACGAACTATAGGAGCAATGGATGACCACGCTGCGTTTCCTGGTGTCGCTGATTACCAAGGACAACGACTACCAGATGGAGCAAGCCGCTTCTGCGAAAGCCGCCGCGACGGAACTCGGCGTTGAGGCCCAGATTGTCTATGCCAATGACGATCCCATCACGCAAAGCACGCAACTGCTCAAGGCTATCCAGTCGGAACCCTCCCTTCGCCCAAACGGCATTCTTGTTGAACCCGTCGGTGCCACTTCTTTTCCCCAAGTGGCGAAAACTGCCGCTGCCGCCGGCATCGGTTGGGCCGTTCTCAGCCGCGACGCTGAATACGGTGCCGAGCTTCGCAAGACCACGCGCACTCCTGTTTTTTCCGTCAGCGCCGACCAAGTGGAAGTAGGACGGATTCAGGGCCGTCAGGTCGCCGCGCTGCTCCCCCGCGGCGGTTCAGTACTGCTCATTCAAGGACCTACGGTAAGTTCTGTCTCCAAAGAACGCCTCAGCGGCCTGCAGGAATCACTGGCGGCCAACGTCCATGTCTCCAACCTGCGCGGCCGCTGGACCGAGGAAAGCGCTTATCAAAGTGTTTGCTCCTGGCTCCGCTTGATCGCCGCGCAGAAAGTGCGCATCGACCTGATCGTCGCGCAAAACGACGCCATGGGCATGGGCGCGCGCAAAGCCATCAATGAAATCATCCTCGATGCCGACCGCGATCAATGGCTCGGCATTCCCATCATCGGTTGTGACGGCGTGCCCCGCACGGGCCAGACTTGGGTCCGCACTGGACAATTAGCCGCCACCGTCATCGTCCCCCCCAATGCCGGTGAAGCCATCACCTTGATGACCAAAGCGCTGCGCTCAGGTACCCCCGTTCCCGACCATGCCTACACCGCCTCCACGCCGTTCCCCGCAATCGAAAAACTTACTCCTCGGGCGCCCGCCCGATGATAGATTCTGCGAGCCAAAGCGCGGCTCACCAAGTAGACTTGTTGGACCTTCGGGTTGTTGCAATCGAAGTCGCTCTTGGCTGGGGGATTCGCATGAAACGCTGGATGACCTTTACAATTCTCACGGGAGCTTTGCTTATGACCACGCTGGCGCCGCTCGGCGCAACACCTGATGCCACTCCTGCACCTGCTGCCACCAAAAAAACTTTCGGCAAAACTCCCGGCGGCCAGCCCGTCGATCTTTATGTGCTTACCAACAAGAACGGTGCGGAAGCTTCCATCACCAACTTTGGCGGCGCGCTCGTCACTCTGAAGATGCCGGACCGCAACGGCAAGCTTGCTGATCTCATACTCGGTTTTGACAATGTGGACGGCTACGTTGCCGACAAGAGCTATTTCGGCGCGCTCGTCGGCCGCTACGGCAATCGCATCGGCCACGCGCAATTCGTGCTCGACGGCAAGACCTACACACTCGCCAAGAACAATGGTGAGAACACTCTCCACGGTGGCATCAAGGGATTTAACAAAGCGTTATGGACCGCCAAAATTCTTCCCGCCAAAGGCGGCCAGTCACTGGAACTTGGCTACGTCAGCAAGGATGGTGAGGAGGGTTTTCCTGGCAACTTGAAAGTGACGGTGATTTACACGCTGACGGATGCCAACGCTTTGAAAATTGAATATTCGGCCACCACCGACAAGAAAACCGTCGTCAATCTCACCAACCACGCTTACTTCAATCTGGCCGGGCAGGGTTCCGGCGATATTCTCGGCCACCTGCTTACCATTCAAGCCGACCAGTTCACTCCCGTGGATTCCGGCTTGATTCCCACCGGAGAACTTCGCGACCTGATGGGCACGCCGTTTGACTTCCGCAAACCCACGGCCATCGGCGCGCGCATTGATCAAGCCGACGAGCAATTAAAACTAGGCGGCGGCTACGACCACAACTTTGTTTTGCGCATGACCATGGACCACGGCGAATCTCTTGCCGCCCGCGTCGTTGAGCCTACTTCCGGCCGCGTTATGGAAGTCTGGACCACTGAACCCGGCATCCAGTTTTACACCGGAAATTTCCTCGACGGCAAAACCGTGGGCAAGGGCGGCGCAACCTATCCGAAGCGCAACGCCTTCTGCCTGGAAACCCAGCACTTTCCCGATTCCCCCAACCAGTCGAAATTCCCGTCCGTGGTCCTGAACCCCGGCGAGACCTACCACACCGTCACGACGTACAAATTCTCTGTCGAAAAGTGACCGTCCGCACAATTTATGGAATGGGGGCGATGAGCACCTTTTGTCCTCGGTCAGCGCCGTAGTGCGACGTTAGCCCTTTATGAACGAAATCTGAGAGCTACCGCGATTACGACCACTGATAATTACTTCGGAAGCTGAGCTTTTATCGGGGTGGCCGGTGGAGAGACGGTGCGGCGCTTGGCTTCGGGACTGCGCGGGCTCCAATCCTCGGGAGGGAAAGCCACGCGCCAGAAACGCGGAGCCGCCTCGATGAACTCGATGCCCACCTCAGTTTTGCCTTCGTACACGGCTCCGACGTCCACTACTTCGGCCTGAAGCTCCTCGTTCGATTTGATGTTGCGCACGATGACCGTTTGACCGAGCGCGACCTTTTCAGCTAAAAAAATCAGCGCCCCATGCGCATTGACGACCGAAGTAACGGTTTCTTCGGAGAAGCGTTTTCCATCGCGGCGGCCGCCGCCGACTAATATTCTCAGTGAGAGCATGACGCGCTGGCTGCGCCGCTGGTTCGTGTACTTAATCAGCCGGGTCGGGATGGTACTCAACGGTTTTCACCTTCTCATTCTTTCTATCGGCAGGAACAGAGACTTCCTTGAGTACTTTTGTGAGCAATTCGAGAACCAACTCGTGCGGCTGTCCGCGCACATTAGAAAAACCCAAGAACTCTCCCAACGAAGCCCATGGCTGGTAAAGGGGAAATTGGAGGAGAGAAGAGAGATTTCATCCCGCAAAGTACGCGCGATGGGGCGGAGGTCTCTCTGCGCAGGCCGACACTTTCGCAGGAGCGAAAGCGGGGAAAAAAATCGGCCTGCTCCGCTCGAAATGACGTGGGAGGCGGAAGGCGAATGAAGGTGTTGTAGCAACGTGAATTTGTCACCCTAACGGCAACATAAAAATGTCACCCCCCTGTGGAGTTGGTGTGTTCGAGGCGGGTTTCGCCGTAATAGAGCGAGACGCGGCCGTCGAGAGCTTGGTATAGCTGGATTTTGGCGCCCGCAAAGGTGAAGCGGCGGTTCTGGGGCGGGATCTGGAAACGGCGGCCCTCCCACTGCACGACATTGTCGTTGCTGACGATGCGCTCGTGTCGGAACGAGCAGATGCGGTCGAGTTCACGGGGAGCCGGACGCCAGGCTTTGGCAGTGTCGCGCGGAGTCCGCGGGAAACGGCGGTTGTAGTCGGCGATAAAGCGGCGGAGCACGGTGTTGGCAGAGTCCCGATCGGCGGCTTGGGCAAGGCGGAGTTCACTGCACAAGCGATCCTGCAGGACACCCCAGAGGCGTTCGACGCGGCCTTTGGCCTGGGGAGATTGCGCGGCGATGAAGGTGATGCCGAGTTGCGCGAGGGCTCGGCCGAATTGGGTGGGCTGGCGCTGACCAGCAAGTTCTTCTTCGAGCGACCAGCGGGGATCGCTGCGAACAAAGATGCCGCTGCGGTCGCCGTAGAAGGCCGTAGGGACACCGCAGCGGCGGAGCAAGCGCTGCAGCAGGCGGAAATAGCCTTCCGTGGTTTCCGCAAGGAAGAACTGCGCAACGAGGATTTTGCCGGTGGCATCGTCTTGCATGCCCAGCGCGGTGAGGCGAGGGCCGCGGCCCTCGAGCCAGTCGTGCGGGCTACCGTCGAGTTGCAGGAGTTCCCCTTCGCGTGGGGAGCGCACCCGACGCTGACGATGAGCGGGAGCGCGGCGTTGGCGCGGCGAGCCAAGACCTTCCTGGCGAAGAAGACGACGAAGCGTTTCCCGGGCAAGGGAGAAGCCTTCGACTTCACAGAGTTTTTCGCAAAGATGGTGGTCGTTGAAGCCGGCATACTTGGTGCGAGCCAGGCGCAACACAGCCAGACGGGTGCGCTCGGGTAGTCGACGGTGGCTGGGCCGGCCGCGGTTGGCGTGAGCCAGCGCCGCCTCCCCGGCTTCGCGCAAGCGTTTCTTCAAGCGCTTTACTTGGCGCACGCTCAGACAGAGGAGTGCGGCGGCGCTGGCACACGCCATGTCTCCCTTGATGCATGCGCTGATCACGCTCACTCGCTGCAGTTCCTTCTGACTCAACGTGAATGTCTCCAGTCTCATGGAGTGACATTTTCACGTTGCTGTTAAGGGGTGACAGAATTATGGAGCTAAGACACTATCCGCGGCTGCGTTGGTCACAACTAACACCGAGTCTTAGCCTAGATCGTTCAAGAGGGTTTGCATTTCGGAGCTGGCGTGGTTGTCGCCTTTTTTTGCGGCGGCGGCGATGCCGGTGGAGAGGATTTGCCTGGCTTCGGCGGGGCGAGATTCGCGGGCCAGGAGTTGGGCGTACATGAGGTAGGCGGGGATGTAATCGGCGTTGCGCTCGAGGAGGGCACGGAAATGGGTGTCGGCGGCGGCAGGGTCGCCACTGTTCATGCACTCCATGGCCAGCCGTAGCGGGAGAAGGCGTCGTCGGGCTTCTTGGCTACGAACTCTTCGAGCAACTGGCGGCGGGTTTTCTTTTGGTCGGTCATTGGGTGGTCTCGTATTATACAGGGCGGAGAAAGAAGGAAAAGAAGCTAACAGTCGACAGTTGAAAGTCCAAGAAAAAGAAAGAATTAACACAGAGGACACGGAGGACAGATAGGGCACTAAGGGCACAGAGGAGGATCGGGAAAAGGATAACGCAGAGACGCAGAGAGAGCAGAGTTCACAGAGAAGAGGCCACGGCGCGAAGGCGAGGAGATGGGGATGGAACGGAATAGAAGAGAGAATCGAGAGCAGGGAATCAAGCTGAAGGGGAAGCCGGTCAGCGCGTCGCGTTCCGAGATGACCGAAATCGTTCTGCCGGCACAGACGAACCCGCTGGGAAAGCTTCTGGGAGGGCAGGTGATGCACCTTGTTGATATGGCCGCGGCGTTGGCGGCGCACCGGCACTCGAACAGCTACGTGGTGACGGCTTCGGTGGATTACATCGATTTTCGGAATGCGGTGAACCTCGGGGAGATCGTGACGTTGAAGTCGCAGGTGAATCGCGTTTTCCATACTTCGATGGAGGTAGGCGTCGAAGTCTATTCAGACAATGTGCTTCGCGGCGAGCGAAAACATACCACGACCGCGTATGTGACATTTGTTGCGATTGACGAGCACACGCGGAAACCAAAACTGGTGCCACCGCTGATTTTGAAGACGGCGGCGGAGAGGAAGCGGTATCGCGAGGCGGCAGAACGGCGGAAGACGAGGCTAGCGTTGCGGTATGGGAAGTGATCGGGTTTCAGTTGTCGGTTTTCAGTAAGAGCAGAATCAAAAAAGCCTTCGATGCCAAGGTGTTGCCAAGCAAGGGCGCAGCAGTGCTGCGCCCCTACAAGCGACCAATGAACATATCGCTCTGACTGTGCTGCTTAGGCGGCGAGATGGCTGCGGACTTGTTCGGCGACCGCGAGGGCTTGATCGACGCAGGAGCCGATGGCGGGGCCTTGCAGGTAATTGCCGGTCAACCAGAGACCGGGAAAGCGCGAGCGACATTTTGCGACTGTGGCCAGTCGGTCGCTGTGACCGAGGTTGTATTGCGGCAGGGCGCGCGGCCAAATCGTGACATTGGAAAAGACGGGATCACTTTTCATAGAGAGGACCGGGGAGATCTCGCGGTTCACGAGAACTGCCAGTTCTTCGGGTTGCAATTTTGTTGCGTCAGCGTCGGTTGCTCCGCCGACGAAACTGGTCAGAAGAGTGTGGCCTTCCGGAGTGCGGCCGGGGAAGAGCGAGGAGTTCCAGACGGAACCGAGGACGCGGAGGCCGGAGGAGCGGGGCACCAGGAAGCCGAAGCCATTCAGGGAGTGGCCGACATCTTGTCGGCGATAGCCGAGAGAAACTACCGCGACGGCGGCGTATTCGATGGAGGTCAGCGGCGATGAAAATGAGGAATCGAGTTGGGAGAGAAGACTACCGGTGATATCTGTGGGCGTGGCAAGGATCAGGGATTTTGTGGAAACGGATTCGACGCCGTTGCGAGTTTCCAAACGCAGTGAGAATGAGCTGTCACTTTGGCTAGAAATCTCGGCGACTTTTGTTTCGGCAAGCAGCGCGGGGCCAAGATTTTTAGCCAACACGCGAACGAGAGTTTCGTTGCCTTGGCGGAAAGTTTGCAGGGTGGGGCGCTCGCGGGGGCCCTTTTTGGATTTGGCTAGGCGCATCATGCCGCGAACGATGCTGCCAGTAGATTTCTCGGCTTCGTAAAGCTGGGGGAAGGCGCTTCGAACGCTGAGGCGCTCGGGATCTCCGGCGTAAACACCGGAAACATACGGGCCGACCAGGCGGTCGAGAAGCTGCGGTGTGAATTTTCTGCGGACAAAGGCGGCAACCGATTCGTCGGCGTCGGGAGGGATGCTTTTGCCGAAGATGTCGCGCAGGAGGGCCCATTTTGTGGCGCCATCGATCATCGAACTCAGGAAAAACGCGGGCGGGCTGAGGGGCGCGGGCTGGAGCCGGCCGTCAATCAAGACGTAGCGGGGTGCGCGTTGCGGGGCTTGCAAGAGTTCGTTCGAAATGCCGAGTTCAACGCAGAGTTCGCGAAGCGCGGCGGTCCCGCTGAAACTCTGCGGGCCCAATTCCAGCAGGAAGCCTTCGCGAGTAACAGAGTTGATGACGCCGCCGGAACGCGGAGAGGCTTCGACGAGTTGGGCGTCGATCCCGGATTTGCGGAGGGCGTAAGCGCAAACGAGGCCGGAGATTCCGCCGCCGACCACCAATGCTGGGACGTGACGGGTCACAGGGCTGTGGGCATCCTCGCTGGATCAGAGAGTTTTTGAAAAGAGCGGTTTGGCGATGAGCTGCTGTTGTTCCAGATACGGATCGAAAACCATGGCCAGATTGCGGATGAAGATGCGGCCGAGCCAGGTGGCGCGGATTTGGCCGTTGTCGAGGAGGACGAGGCCGTCCCGGCGGGACGGT
>Ga0137409_10003817_pt1 | contig 15931 bp, 17 predicted proteins | sample CZODoug1_16funga_FD_122059 | JGI IMG/M metagenome (GOLD analysis project Ga0137409, IMG submission 122059) | Vadose zone soil fungal communities from Angelo Coast Range Reserve, California, USA - CZODoug1_16fungal (Hybrid Assembly) | ecosystem: Environmental > Terrestrial > Soil > Vadose zone... | reverse complement strand
ACCGGAACTGCTCGTGCCAGCTTCTGTTGTCTTCAATAAGCCGCGCCAGCGAGTGGATCTGAGAGACTGCTACAACTGGTGGATCTACGTTCCCGGAGCGAACTGGCGCCACCCCGAAGGGCCGGCAAGTTCGCTAAAAGGACGCGCGAAACATCCCGTCGTGCATGTCGCCTACGAGGACGTGGAAGCCTACGCTAAATGGATCGGCAAAGAGTTACCAACGGAAGCTGAGTGGGAGTTCGCCGCGCGCGGGGGACTGAATGGTGCCGAGTTCGTTTGGGGCGATGCATTCACTCCGGACGGGAAGCACATGGCGAATACGTGGCAAGGTGAATTTCCCTGGCAGAATCTCAAAGAAGACGGTTTCGAGGGAACCGCACCGGTGGAAAGTTTTCCGGCCAACGGCTACGGGCTCTACGAGATGGCCGGCAATGTTTGGGAGTGGACTACGGACTGGTATCAGGAGCACAAGGAGCTTCCGCAATCCTGCTGCGCGAGCTTCAATCCCAAAGGCGGGGATCAAGAAAAAAGCTACGATTCAAATTTTTCGGACATCAAGATCCCGCGCAAAGTCATGAAGGGCGGCTCGCATCTCTGCGCGCCGAATTATTGCCGCCGCTATCGGCCGGCGGCGCGTCATGCGGAAGCGGTCGATACTTCAACAAGCCATCTCGGATTTCGCTGCGTCGTGAGGAGCCCGGCCGCGGAATAATTTTCAGTCTTCATAGTGAAGCAGGAGAGTAGAATGCCGGGAGACACTAAAGTCAAAGAGAACGCAAAACAGCCCGACAATAACGTACTAAGCCGCCGCAACATTTTGCTCGCAGGGACTTCTATCGCAGCGGCGACCGCGATCAATGCCGTCGATCGTACTCAAGTCGCACAAGCCCAGCAACCACAGCAGCCTCCGGCCCCCTCGGGGCGCAAACCGAATATCCTCGTTATTTGGGGTGACGACATTGGCCTCGCGAATATCAGCGCTTATTCGCATGGCCTGATGGGTTACCAGACGCCGAACATCGACCGCATCGGCCGCGAGGGCATGATGTTGATGGACTATTATGCCGAGCAAAGCTGCACGGCCGGCCGGTCGAGCTTCATCACGGGCCAGGCGACGCTACGTACCGGCCTCTCCAAGGTCGGCATACCCGGCGTCAAGGTCGGGCTGCAGGCGCGAGACGCGACCATCGCGGAGCTGCTCAAGCCGCAGGGCTACGCCACCGGGCAGTTCGGCAAGAACCATCTTGGCGATCGCAATGAGTTTCTTCCCACCGTGCACGGCTTCGACGAATTCTTCGGCAATCTATATCACCTCAATGCCGAGGAAGAGCCGGAGAACTTCAACTATCCAAAAGACCCCGCGTTCCGCGCGAACTTCGGCCCGCGCGGCGTCATGAAGTGCAAGGCCACCGACCGCGACGATTCCACGGAAGATCCGCGTTTCGGCCGCGTTGGCAAGCAAACCATCGAGGACACCGGTCCCCTGACTAAAAAGCGGATGGAAACGATCGATGACGAGACTTCCGCTGCAGCGATGAATTTCATCGATCGCCAGAGTAAGGCTAACAAGCCGTTCTTCTGCTGGTTCAACGGGACACGCATGCACCTTCGAACCCATGTGCGTGCGGATCATCGCGACCAGCCCGGACTGACGGCGCGCACCGAATACGCCGACGGCATGATCGAGCACGACAATCATGTCGGTCTGCTGCTCAAGAAGCTCGACGACCTCGGTATCGCCAATGACACCATCGTAATCTACGGGACCGACAACGGCCCGCACATGAATTCATGGCCGGATGGAGCCATGACCTGGTTCCGCAGCGAGAAGAACACCAATTGGGAGGGCGCGTTCCGCGTGCCGTGCATGATCCGATGGCCGGGCCGCATCAAGCCGGGTCAGGTCTCGCACGAAATCATCAGCGGTCTCGACTGGTGCCCGACCTTGCTTGCCGCGGCGGGAGATCCCGATGTCAAGCAGAAGCTCCTCACGGGCTATCAAGCGGCCGGCAAGACCTTCAAGGTCCATCTCGACGGCTACAACCAGTTGCCTTACCTGACCGGGCAACAGGATAAATCGGCGCGTCCCTACTTCGTCTATTTCAACGATGATGCCGATCTTGTCGCCTTCCGATTCGCAAACTGGAAGCTGGTGTTCGAAGAGCAGCGCGCGCAGGGCACACTGCTGGTTTGGGGCGAGCCATTCACCAAGCTCCGTATCGCCAAGTTTTACGACTTGCATGCCGATCCGTTCGAGCGGGCCGATATCACCTCTAATACGTATTGGGATTGGCTGCTCGATCACGCTTACATCCAGTACGGAGCGGTGGCGCAGATCGCGGAGTATCTGGAGACCTACAAGGAATACCCGCCGAGCCAGAAGCCTGCGAGTTTCTCGGTCGAGGGGTTAATGGAGAACATGCATCGGGCGGTCGACCCGAAGATCCCGAATTAGGCGGAGGATTGCCCCGGCCGGCAGCGATGCCGGCCGGCGTTCGAATTTCATAAGCCACAAGCAAGGGAGCGTCCATAATGAGCGGCGACATGAGAGTTATCTGCCGCCGGTTATCGCCCGCGATGACGCGGCGCGCTTTGCTGCTCGGTTCGGCAGCCTCGGTTCTCATCTTGTCTGCTGGTACGATCATGTCGACGCGAGCGGACAGTGCAACTGCCTCGGCCGACGAGGCCCGCGCCATCGCGAAAGAGGCCTATATCTACGCTTACGCACCGATGGAAAGCTACCAGACCTGGCGCAAGCAGGCCGTGGATGAGAAAGCGCCTGAATATGTCGGCGGCTTCAATAAATTCCGGCATTATTCGCAGCCCTTCACGCCTGCTAACAAGGACATCGTGACACCGAACAACGACACGCCATATTCGTGGGCGTGGCTTGACTTGCGAGCGGAACCGATCGTGGTCAGCGTGCCGGCGGTGCCCAGGGATCGTTACTACGTCATGCAGTGGATCGATCTGTTCACGCAGAACTTTGCCTATATCGGCGTGCGCTCCACCGGTTTCGGGGCTGGCAGCTACATGATTGCCGGGCCGAAGTGGAAAGGCGCAAAGCCCAAAGGCATCAATCAGGTCTTCAAGGCCGAGACCGACATCGTCGGAACGCTCACGCGCACGTCGCTGGGTGGTCCGGAGGATGTCGAAAATCTGATGGCGCTGCAGGCGCAGTACAAGCTTCAGCCATTGAGCGCCTTCCTCGGTAAGCCTGCGCCGCCCGCTCCCCCCGCGCTTTCGTTCCCTCCATACGATCCCGCCGGGGCCCGAACCCACGACTTCATTACCTATCTCAATTTTTTTCTCGAGTTAGCGGAGCCGCCCTATCCCAGTGAAGTCGCTCTGCGCCAACGTTTCAACAAGATAGGGATTGGCCCCGGCAAGCCCTGGGATGCATCGAAGGTTGATCCCAAAATCCTCGCAGCTATCGACGCCGGCGTGCAGGATGCACAGGCCGAGCTCAAGGCCGTGGCCGCCAAAACGGTCAGCTCCAATGGCCTGTTCGGTTCTCGCGCTCAACTCGGGACCGATTATGTGAAGCGCGACATCGGCGCGATGAAGGGACTCTACGGCAATTCGCTGGAGGAGGCCTGGTACGGCGGCTATGTCTGCGATGGTTCGGTGCCGTCAGTGATTCATTTCACGAAAGATACGCTGCCGCCGGCCAAATTCTTCTGGTCGATGACGATGTACACGCTGCCCGACCGGCTGCTGTTTGCCAATCAGCTCAACCGCTACTCGATCGGTGATCGGACCAAGGGCCTGGTCTACGGCAAGGACGGGTCGCTCGACGTTTACGTCAGCAATGCATCGCCGGGCAGTGACAAGCAAAGCAATTGGCTGCCCGCGCCAGCCGGAAAATGCAGCCTGGTTGCACGGGTCTATGGGCCGAGCGAAGCCGCCATGACAGGCAAGTGGAAGCTGCCAACGCCGCAGCCATCAAAATGAGGATGTGAAGACGACCGGATTTTGAAACAGGATTTGTATCCAAACGGGAGCATCTGCGATGAGGGTAGGACTTGTACTTTGTGCCTTGCATGGTTCGCTGGTTTTCGCAAGCGTGGCTCTGGCGCAGTCATCTCCCGCCAACACCGTCCCGGTCACCGTCGACAATTTTATCCGCGCCGAGTCCGATCTGTATTTCGGCGGAATACTGAAAGACGGCGGCGGGATCGGGAAATTCCTGCACCGCCGCGAACCGGCGCGGATCGACAATCAGACCGTGATCCGCCTCAACCGCGACACGCTCTATTCGTCAGCCGTCTTCGATCTCGATGCCGGACCGGTCACGATCACGATGCCGGACGCGGGCAAGCGCTTCATGTCGATGCAGGTCATCAGTGAAGATCACTATGTGCCGGAAGTCGTCTACGGCAAGGGCAGCTATACCCTGACTCAAGACAAGGTCGGAACCCGTTATGTCGCCGTCGCCATCCGGACGCTGGTCGATCCGACCGATCCGGAGGACGTCAAGAAAGTCCATGCGCTTCAGGATGCGATCAAGGTCAGCCAGAAGGCGACCGGCAAGTTTGAGGCGCCGAACTGGGACCCCGCTAGCCAGAAGAAAGTGCGCGACGCGCTGCTCGTCCTCGGTTCGACCATCCCCGATTTCAAAAAAGCGTTCGGCACCAAGGCCGAGGTTGATCCGATCCGGCACCTGATCGGAACAGCCGCGGCTTGGGGCGGCAACCCCGACAAGGATGCGACCTATCTCAACATCACGCCGGCCAAGAACGACGGTACCACCGTCTACAAGCTCAACGTCAGGGATGTGCCGGTCAACGGATTCTGGTCCGTCAGCGTCTACAATGCCGAAGGCTACTACGAGAAGAATCCGTACGATGCCTACACGCTCAATAACCTGACGGCCAAACGGAGCGATGACGGGTCGATCGCCATCCAGTTCGGCGGATGCGATGGCAAGGTTCCAAACTGCTTGCCCGTCGTGAAGGGCTGGAATTACACCGTGCGGCTCTATCGCCCGCGCGCCGAAATCCTCAGCGGCAAATGGAAGTTCCCGGAGCCGCAGTCGATGTAATAACTCAAACCCAGGAGGTCGAAATGTCAGACATTGCCAGCCAGCCGCGGATGCCACGCTTGATGCTGCACGCCCTCGCCAGAAATTGGTGGCTGATTCTGCTGCGCGGAATCTGCTTCGTTGTGTTCGGGATCCTCACCTTCATCTGGCCGGGGATAACGCTGCTTACCCTGGTGCTGTTCTATGGCGCCTTCGCGCTCGCCGATGGCGTGTTTGCCATTGCGGCGGCGATCACCGGCGGTCAGCCGGCGCCGCGCTGGTGGCTCGCCATCGTCGGGCTGTTGGGCATCGTCACCGGCATACTGACCTTCGTGTTGCCGGGCATCACCGCACTGGTACTGCTGTTGCTCATCGCCGGCTGGGCGATCGCAACCGGCATCTTTCAGATCGCCGGCGCGATCCGGCTGCGCAAGGAAATCGACAACGAATGGCTGCTGATCGCAACCGGGGTGCTCTCGATCATTTTCGGGCTGATCCTGATTGCCCAGCCCGGGATGGGCCTGCTGACGCTGCTGTACGTCATCGGCATCTACGCGATCTTCGACGGCATCTTGCTGATCATGCTCTCGTTCCGCCTGAGGGGCCACAGTCACCCAGCGCATTGAAGGAGCCCGGCTCACGCAGAGGCGGAAATCATGGAGGGTCATGGACGCCGCCAGCAGTGCGGCCAGCGGAGGCGCTACGATCGGTGTGGCTGGGTCACGCTGATCTGCGGCTTTGCACTGTGGCCGGTCGCGCTGATCTGGGCTTACGTCGATGTGCCCGCGCCGCTGCGCCCTTTGTCGCCCGCGTCAAGCTCGACGATGCCAAACTTGCTGACAGTCCGCCGGCCGGCAGCATGGGAACGGTGGCGATTTTCACCGACCGGGTGAAGGCGGCGCACTTCATCCGCAAGGTGTTGCTGCGGCAGACCGCGATCCTGAACTACATCAATCCATTCTGACCGCCGCTGAAGCCAAAGCGACAGGCTGGACAAGGTCATGATCGACCTGAAGTGACGGCAAATCGACAGCCGTCCGATCGTTGACGCGGCGCTTCGCCATGGACCGCTGGCGCTCGCCGAGTAGGAGCTTGCGGCGTTTCCAGCGAAATGCCCGAGGACAGGGTTGTGAGCCACCATCTCAACTGCCGGTCGTGATCCGGTGAGGGACCCGCAGAAAGGCACAAAGAACCGGTTTCCACTTGCCCCCAAAACGCTCTATGGTACCGCACCACTTTGCTGCTGGCAGAGTTATATTATACAATAGTATCAAAGGCTTGGCGGAGACCTAAGCCTTTGGAGGGCGGTTTGACGCGGTACATTTCGACCCGGGGGGAGGCCCCGGCACTGGGTTTCTGCGACGTGATGCTGACCGGGCTTGCCCGCGACGGCGGCCTCTACGTGCCCGAGGCATGGCCGCAGCTTTCGCCGGAAACCATCGCCGGCTTTTTCGGCCGGCCGTATTGGGAAGTCGCGGTCGAGGCGATCCGCCCTTTCGTCGGCGGGGAGATTTCCGACGCCGATCTCGGCCGCATGGCCAATGAGGCCTATGCGACGTTCCGCCATCCGGCGGTGGTGCCGCTCAATCAGACCAGTCCCAATCAATTCGTGCTGGAGCTGTTCCACGGCCCGACCCTGGCGTTCAAGGACGTCGCGATGCAGTTGATCTCGCGGCTGATGGACCACGTGCTGGCCAAGCGCGCGCAGCGCACCACCATCGTGGTCGCGACCTCGGGCGACACCGGCGGCGCCGCGGTCGATGCCTTCGCGGGGCTCGACAATGTCGATCTGATCGTGCTGTTTCCGCACGGCCGCATCTCCGACGTGCAGCGGCGGATGATGACGACGAGCGGCGCCGGCAACGTCCACGCGCTCGCCATCGAAGGCACCTTTGATGATTGCCAGGCGATCGTGAAGGGGCTGTTCAATCATCACAGCTTTCGCGATGCGGTTTCGCTGTCGGGCGTCAATTCCATCAACTGGGCGCGGATCGTGGCCCAGGTGGTGTATTATTTCACGTCCGCGGTCGCGCTTGGCGCGCCGGCGCGAACCGTGGATTTCACCGTGCCGACCGGGAATTTCGGCGACATCTTTGCTGGCTACGTGGCGAAGCGGATGGGCCTGCCGGTCCGCTGGCTGCGGATCGCCGCCAACATCAACGATATCCTGCCGCGTACGCTCAAGACCGGCATCTATGAAGTGCGCGAGGTTCACGCGTCCGCGTCGCCATCGATGGATATCCAGGTCTCGTCGAATTTCGAGCGGCTGTTGTTCGAGGCCAGTGGCCGCGATGCGGCCGGCGTTCGCAGGCTGATGGCGTCGCTGAAACAGTCCGGCCGCTTCGTGCTGCCCGATGCGACGCTGGCGGCGATCCGGGAGGAGTTCGACGCCGGGCGCGCCGATGAGACCGAAACCGCCGCCGCCATCCGCGCCGCCTGGCGCGAGGCCGGCGATCTCGTCGATCCGCATACCGCGGTGGCGCTGGCGGTGGCCGATCGCGACACCTCGGATTCGAAGATCCCCAACATCGTGCTGTCGACCGCGCATGCCGCGAAATTTCCCGATGCGGTGGAGGCAGCCTGCGGCGTGCGCCCGGAACTGCCGGCTTGGCTCGAGGGCCTGATGACAAGGCCCGAGCACATCAAGGTCATGAACAACGATCAGGTTGAAGTCGAGCGGTTCGTGCTGTCGGTCAGCCGCGCCGCGAAGCAAGGAGTTGCCGGATGAGCGTCGACGTTACCAAGCTTCCCTCCGGCCTTACCGTGATTACCGATACCATGCCGCATCTGGAGACGGCGGCGCTCGGGGTGTGGGCCGGCGTCGGCGGCCGTGATGAAAAGCCCAACGAGCATGGCATCTCGCATCTGCTCGAACACATGGCGTTCAAGGGCACGGCGCGGCGCTCGTCGCGGGAAATCGTCGAGGAAATCGAGGCGGTCGGCGGCGATCTCAACGCCGGCACCTCGACCGAAACCACGGCCTATTATGCCCGCGTCTTGAAGGCCGACGTGCCGCTGGCGCTCGATGTGCTCTCCGACATCCTCGCCAATCCCTCTTTCGTGCCGGACGAACTGGAGCGCGAAAAGAGCGTCATCGTGCAGGAGATCGGTGCGGCGCAGGATACGCCCGATGACGTGGTGTTCGAGCACCTCAACGAGCTGTGTTACCCGGATCAGCCGATGGGCCGCTCCCTGCTGGGCACGGCCAAGACCTTGAAGGGCTTTAACCGCGACACGCTGCGCGGCTACCTCTCGACGCATTATCGCGGTCCGGACATGGTGGTGGCGGCCGCCGGCGCGGTCGATCACAAGCGGGTCGTCGAGGAAGTGACGCAGCGGTTTTCCAGTTTCGACGGCGCGCCGGCGCCAAAGCCGCAAGCCGCGATGTTCGGCAAGGGCGGCTCCCGCGTGGTGCATCGCGAACTGGAGCAGGCGCATCTGACCTTGGCGCTGGAGGGGGTGCCGCAGACCGATCTGTCGCTGTTCTCCTTGCAGGTCTTCACCAATACGCTCGGCGGCGGGATGTCGTCGCGGCTGTTCCAGGAGGTGCGCGAGAAGCGCGGGCTGTGCTACTCGATCTACACGTTCCATGCGCCCTACAGCGACACCGGTTTTTTCGGGCTCTATACCGGCACCGACCCGGGGGATGCCCCGGAAATGATGGAAGTGATCGTCGATGTCATCAATGACGCCGTCGAGACCCTCACCGAAGCCGAGATCGCGCGCGCCAAGGCGCAGATGAAGGCGGGGCTGCTGATGGCCCTGGAAAGCTGCAGCTCGCGCGCCGAGCAGCTCGCGCGTCATGTTCTGGCCTATGGACGGCCCCTGACGGTCGAAGAACTGGTGGCCAGGATTGACGCCGTGAGCGTGGAATCGACCCGGAACGCCGCGCGGGGCCTGTTATCGCGCAGCCGTCCGGCGGTAGTCGCGCTGGGCAGCGGCAGGGGTCTGGACACGGCGGTGGCTTTTGCGGAAGGATTGACCAGGTCGAAGGCGAAGACGCTGCTCCATTAGGGCATGATCCGGAAAACCGGATACCGGTTTTCCGAAAAGATTGTGCCCGTACAATAGAGTACGCGCCTTCAGAGTACGCACCTTCGGCGACCAGGTTCGGGCGGGGGAGAATTGCAGATATGGCCCTGTTTCGTTTGCCATCCAGCGGTCCGGCCGCGCTTGCCCCGCGCGGCCACGGCCTGCTGCTGCGCGCGCCGCAGATGTCGGATTTCCTGCAATGGGCGCAGTTGCGCGAATATAGCCGCGCCTACCTGACTCCGTGGGAGCCGATCTGGCCGTCCGACGATCTGACGCGCTCCGGCTTCCGGCGGCGGTTGCGCCGCTACGCCGAGGACATCGCCGCCGACCGGTCCTATCCGTTCATCGTGTTTCGCGAATCCGACGGTGCCATGATCGGCGGCGTTACGCTTGCCAATGTCCGCCGCGGCATCGTGCAGGCCGGCACGATCGGGTACTGGGTCGGGCAACCCCACGCGCATCGCGGCTACATGACGGCGGCGCTGCGCGTGCTGCTGCCGTCGCTGTTCGGCGAGCTCAATCTTCATCGCGTCGAGGCCGCCTGCATTCCCTCCAATGCGCCGTCGATCCGGGTGCTGGAGAAATGCGGCTTCAGCCGCGAGGGGCTGGCGCGGCGCTATCTGTGCATCAATGGCGTCTGGCAGGACCACCTGCTGTTCGGCCTGCTGCATGAGGATTTTCGCGGCTGACCTTGCCTAAAGCGTTTTCCAGCGAAAGCCTGCCCCGGACGCGATCCGGGGTGGATACCGGTTGGTGTGAAGAAACGTGTCAAAACAAGAAGTAGAGTCCGTTCCGATTTAATCGGAACGGAACAGGCTCAAGAGATGATCACAAGCACTTTTGAGCCTCTTCGAACGCCTTGGGTTTGCCGGCTTTGCGCTGCTATAACGCGGAACCTCGGAACCAGGGTCAGATGACGTAAAATGCCAGGGACGTCGGATGAGTGACAAACCGGTGATCAAAACGGCTGCCCGTCCGGGCGGCCGTCGCAGGACCGTGGTCGCGGCCACGGTCGCGTTCGCAATAGGCTGCGGCATGTTCGCCTCGCCGGCGTCGTCGCAATCGATCACGGATCGCTTCAAGAGCCTGTTCGGCGGTGGCAAGTCGGAGGAGCCCGCCGAGGGAGCGCCGCCGGCGGCGGCACCTGACAGCCAAAGCGAGCTGAGCTGTCCTCCGGTCAGCATCCGCGCCGGGGCATCCACCTTTGCCGTCGCGGCGCCGGGCAAGCAGCCCGTCGGCAACGACGTGCGCTATCAGGCGACGATCACCCGTACCGCGCGCGACTGCACCGTCAACGGCGGCCAGATCACGGCGCGGATCGGCGTTCAGGGCCGCGTCATCGCCGGACCGGCCGGATCGCCGGCGACGGTCGAGATTCCGCTTCGGGTCGCCGTGGTGCAGGGCGGCGTGCAGGAGAAGACGATCGCGACCAAGGTCTTCCGGACCACGGTCGCGATGTCCGAAGCCGGCAGCGAACCGTTCAGCCTGGTCGCCGAAGATGTGGTGTATCCGGTGCCGCCGGGAGCGACCGGCGATGCCTATGTCTTCTATATCGGCTTCGATCCGCAGGCGCTGAAGCCCGAGCCGAAGCCGAGAGCGACGAAGAAGAAGTGATTTTGCTGTCGTCGTCCAGTGCGTGACAGATCCAAGCTCGTCATACCCGCGAAAGCGGGTATCCAGTACGCTGCGGCTTCTCGGCCTTCCGGCAACGCCTCTGGAATACTGGATCACCCGCATTCGCGGGTGATGACATCAAACAAGAACGGGCATGACGAAAAACAAAAAAGCCGGCGCTGCTTGCGCCGGCTTTTTTGTTGCGACGGATTGCAACCGTCAGTTCAGCTTTTCGCGAACGTCGGCAATGCCCTTGGCCAACAGGTCATCGGCCACTGAACCCTTCACCGACTGCGTCAGGATGGTGGAGGCCGCCGTCACCGCGGCATCGGCGGCCGCTGCGCGGACGTCGGCCAGCGCCTGCGCTTCAGCCAGCGCGATCTTGCTTTCGGCGGTCTTGGTCCGCCGCGCGACAAAATCTTCCATTTTGGTCTTGGCTTCGGAGGCGATGCGTTCGGCTTCGGCCTTGGCGGAGGCGATGATGTCCTGGGCTTCGCGTTCCGCGCTGGCGTGACGGGCCTTGTATTCCGCGAGCAACTTGGCGGCCTCTTCCTTGAGACGGCGGGCGTCGTCGAGTTCGGCCTTGATGCGGTCGCTGCGGTGGTCGAGCGTCTTCAGCACCGTGCGGTGAATGCCGAAATAGGCGAACACCGCCATCAGGATGACGAAGGCAACGGCGACCCAGAATTCCGGCTCGGAGAACATCTGCGTTATCCCTTTAACGACGCGTCAACGGCCTTCTTGACGGACTTGCCGTCGGGCAGCACGCCGGTCAACCGCCGCACGATCGCGGCGGCGGCTTCCGCCGCAATGCCGCGGACATTGCTCATCGCCGCCGTGCGGGTCGCGGCGATGGTTTTCTCGGCCTCAGTGAGTTTGACCGACAGCCGTTTTTCCAGCGTCTTGCGCTCGGCCTCGGCGGCCGCGTTCAGCTTTTCGCGGGTCTCGGCGCTGATCGCCTGCGCGCGGGCGCGGGCGGCGGCGAGCTCGCTTTCATAGGCCTTCAGCGCGCTGGCGGACTCGTCCTTTAGCTTCTGCGCTGTGGCCAGATCGCCCTCGATCGCATTCTGACGGTCGTCGATCGTCTTGCCGACACGCGGCAGGGCGATGCGCGAGACGATCAGATAAAGCGCGACAAACGCAATCAGCAGCGACACCAGTTGCGAAGCAAAGGTGTCCTTCTGGAACGGCGGAAACGGCGCCTTGTGGCCGCCTTCCGCCTCGGTATGGCCTGTCGCGCCCTTGGCGCTGCCATGACTCTCAGCCACGGGCTTCTCCTGTTCGGCCGATCAAGGTCTTAAGCTCTCGGACCTTGCCGGCCAGATCGGTGTTGGATCAGAGTGCGAACAGCAGCAGCAGCGCGATCAGCAGCGAGAAGATGCCGAGCGCTTCGGTCACGGCAAAGCCGAAGATCAGGTTGCCGAACTGGCCCTGAGCAGCGGAGGGGTTGCGCACCGCAGCGGCGAGATAGTTGCCGAAGATGATGCCCACGCCTGCGCCGGCGCCACCCATGCCAATGCAGGCAATACCAGCGCCAATGTACTTCGCGGCAATCGGATCCATGAAACGAACTCCTTGTTGAGGTTTGGTGAGAGAGGCAGGTTGCTAACGGGCCAACTCAGTGGCCCGGATGGATAGCATCGTTGATGTAGATGCAGGTGAGAATGGTGAAGACGTAGGCCTGCAGGAACGCGACCAGCAGCTCAAGCGCGGTCAACGCGACGGTCAGTCCAAGCGGCAGGATGGCGCCGGCCCAGCCAACCACGCCCATCGCCCCCAGCATGGTGACGAAGCTGGCGAACACTTTCAGCGTGATGTGGCCGGCCAGCATGTTGGCGAACAGACGTACGCTGTGCGAGATCGGCCGCGACAGGAACGAGATGATCTCGATCAGCACCACCAGCGGCAGGATCGCAATCGGAATGCCGGAGGGGACGAACAGCTTGAAGAATTTCAGGCCGTTCTTGTAGAAGCCGTAAACCAGCACGGTGAAGAACACCAACAATGCCAGCGACGCCGTGACGATGATGTGGCTCGAAACCGTGAACGTGTAGGGAATGATCCCGATCATGTTCGAGACCATGATGAACATGAACAGCGAGAACACCAGCGGGAAGAACTTCATGCCTTCCGAGCCGGCGCTGCTTCGGATCGTGTTCGCCACGAATTCGTAGCTGATTTCGGCCATCGACTGGAAACGGCCTGGGACAAGCTGCCGGCCGGCTCCGATCATCAGCAGCGAAATCAGCGCCACCGAGATGAACATGTAGGCGGACGAATTGGTGAAGGCGATCTCCTGATTGCCGATATGGCCAATCGTGAAGAGCTTGTCGATATTGAACTGGTGGATCGGATCGATCATCCGCGCGGCATCTCTAAGGTACCGCCGGCCACGCCGGCGCTCTGCATCAATTCGTCCGGCTTTCCGTCTCTCAACGGCCGGTTCTGTCCGGAGCCACGCCTGCCGATCTCATCACGTTGATCACACCGGCCACGAAGCCGAGCAGAAAGAACACGATGAGCCCCCAAGGCGATGTCGACAGCAAGCGGTCGATACCCCAGCCAATCACGGCCCCGACGACAACGCCCGCGATCAACTCCGAGGAAAGCCGGAAACCCCGCGCCATCGCCGATGCTCTGGCAGCGCCGTCTCCGCTTTCAGCTCCGGGTTGGTCAGTCCCGATTTTGCGGCCGTCCCGAATTTCGGACAACCGCTGATCCAGACTTCCGAGCCTTGCGGAAAGCGCAGCTTCATCGGACGGCGATTTATCGCGACTTCCATTTTTCCCGTCGCCCGTGCCGTCCGCCATGGTATGGAGACCCGAAACGATACTGCGGTGGATGGAAACTACGCCCGTCATCCTCAAAAGCCGCGCGGACCATACTGACCGCATCTAACCAAGTCAAGATTACGTCATCACGAGTTAGGATATTGATTTATATCAATTTATTTGCGCGGAACGGAATGTGCCGCGGCCGTCGCCGCACTGCAGCAGCAGACTTGCGCGACGATCGATCTTGCACGGTATTGGCGGGTCTGTTGGGATGATCGCCGACATCCCGTTTCCCCGTCCGGAGCCCGCATGCCGCGTCAGGTCGATTACTATTTCTCGTTTCAATCCCCGTGGGCCTATATCGGGCACAAGCCTTTCGCGGAAATAGCCAGCGCCTACGGCCTCAAGGTCAACTACAAGCCGGTATTGCTGGTCGATTTGTTCTCGGAGACCGGCGGGTTGCCGCTGGCGAAACGCCATCCGGTGCGGCAGCGCTACCGGATGGTCGAATTGCAGCGCTGGCGCGACCGACGGGGACTGAAGTTTCATCTGGAGCCGGCGAATTGGCCGTTCAATGCGCGGCTGGCCGATGGCATGGTGATCGCGGCGGTCGAGGCCGGCTATGATCCCGATGCATTCATGCGCCGGGTCTATGCGGGGGTCTGGGAAGACCAGCTCAATCTCGCCGATCCCGCCACGCTGGTCAAAATGGCTGACGATTGCGGGCTTCCCGGCAAGCAACTGGTCGAACGTTCGGGATCCGACGAGATCGGCGCGGCCTACGAGCAGAACCGCAGGGATGCGCTGGCGGCCGACGTGTTCGGATCGCCGGGCTATGTGCTCGACGGCGAGGTGTTCTGGGGACAGGACCGGATCGAATTGCTCGCGGACGCGTTGAAGTCAGGCCGTGCGCCCTATCGCTCGCAGGTGTAGGATCGCGCGCAGGGCAGGGGAGACTGATCGGTTTTGCGGCGGAGCATCCCATGAACACAGCGACATCGCCCTCGAAATTCTCCATCCCTGTCATGGCCGCAGCGGTGGTCGTTTGCCTTTGCGCGGGCGGTATCGGTTCGGCCGCCGCGCAGTCGATGCCGGATAGCGACAACGGCCGATATGCGCTGTCGCCGGTCGCCGACGGCGTGCTGAGGCTCGACACCAGGACCGGCGCGGTGTCGACCTGCAACAATACCGGCAGCGGGTGGGCCTGCTATGCCGTGCCCGACGAACGCACCGCGTTCGATCAGGAAATTGGCCGGCTGCAGGCCGACAATGAAAGGCTCAGGGCGCAACTGGCGGACCGCGAGCCGACCGTCACCGGCAAGATCGACGAGCCGCTGCCGAAGACCGACTCGCTGAAAAGGCCCGAGCCGAAGATCGCCGACGGCGAGCGCAAAATCGAAATTCCGCTGCCAAGCGACCGCGACATGGAGCGCGTGATGTCGTTCCTCGAGCAGGCGTGGCGGCGGCTGGTCGAGATGGCCAACCGGATGCAGAAGGACGTCAGCGGCAAGATTTGACGAGCCGGTATTCTGTTTCCGCGAGTCGTCCCGGCGAACGCCGGGACCCATAACCACCGGCGAGAGTTGTTGAAAAAGACCGCTGCTCCAGCGCTTCTATCGACAGGCCGCGGAGTATGGGTCCCGGCGTTCGCCGGGACGACCATGTTGAGAGATCATTTATGACCCCTTCAAAATCACTCTCCCGCTCTGCGCCATCCACCGTCACCGCCAACAGCATCGTGTCGTCGCTCCTGACCGTTCAAACGCCTGGCGCCGGCTTCGTCGATGTCACCGCCGAGATCGCGAAATTTGTGCGGGAGGCGCGCGCGAGAGAGGGCGGGGTGACGCTGTTCATCCGCCATACCTCGGCGTCGCTGACGATCCAGGAAAATGCCGATCCGTCGGTGCTCGATGATCTGATGACGGCGCTCGACCGGCTTGCACCCGAGGACGCCGGATGGACCCATGACACCGAAGGCGCCGACGACATGCCGGCGCATATCAAGACCATGTTGACGGCGAGTTCGCTACACGTCCCCGTCCTCGGCGGCGAACTGGCGCTGGGAACGTGGCAGGCGATCTATTTGATCGAGCATCGCCGCCGCCCGCACCGGCGCGAGATCGTGCTGCAGTTTGCCGGCGCTACTTTATGAAACGCAAAACCGGCCGCGGAGTGATCCGCGGCCGGTTTGCGCGCCAGTCCCTCCCGACAGCTTTCGCTGCCTGGGAAGCTGTCAGTTCGTTTTGATATCGACGTCCTTGGTTTCCGGCAGGAAGAAGAAGCCGACCACCGCGGTGATCGATGCAAAGATGATCGGATACCAGAGACCCGCGTAGATATCGCCGGTCGAGGCCACGATCGCGAACGCGGTCGCGGGCAACAGTCCGCCGAACCAGCCGTTGCCGATGTGATAGGGCAGCGACATCGAGGTGTAGCGGATCTTGGTCGGGAACAGTTCGACCAGCATCGCCGCGATCGGCCCGTACAC
>Ga0137409_10003816_pt1 | contig 15932 bp, 8 predicted proteins | sample CZODoug1_16funga_FD_122059 | JGI IMG/M metagenome (GOLD analysis project Ga0137409, IMG submission 122059) | Vadose zone soil fungal communities from Angelo Coast Range Reserve, California, USA - CZODoug1_16fungal (Hybrid Assembly) | ecosystem: Environmental > Terrestrial > Soil > Vadose zone... | reverse complement strand
GCTGTATGGGATGCCACGGTGACCGCCGTAGAACGCGCGCGAGCAGGCCAAGGGCCCTCGCTAATCGAATGCATGACCTACCGATACTATGGGCATCACCAGGGTGATGATACTCACCGCTACCGCACAAACCAGGAAGAAGATGCAGCGCGAGAGCGCGATTGTATTCGCAGATTCCGCCTTCAACTGCTGGATGGCGGAACAGCCAGCGAAGAAGATCTGAACGCCCTCGATGCCGGCAATCGCCAAAAAATTGACGAGGCTGTGTCTTTCGCGGAAGCGAGCCCGTTACCACATCCCGATGAACTTCTTACTCAAGTGTACGTCACGGAGCCCGACGGAGACGCGGAATGATTACCGCCGCCGTTCGCGAGCTGAGTTTTGGCCAGGCCATCAACGAAGCGATTCGCCAGGAGATGCGCCGCGACCCGACGATCATCGTAATGGGAGAAGATGTCGCCGGAGGAGCAGGACGCGCGCACTTAGGTCTCATTGACGCATGGGGCGGGCCGCTACGGGCCACCCGTGGCTTGATAACCGAATTTGGGCCAGAGCGAATTCTAGACACACCCATCGCGGAAATGGGATTCCTTGGCGCCGGCGTAGGCGCGGCCATGTCCGGGCTGCGGCCTATCGTCGAAATCATGTTTGTCGATCTGATTGGTTGCTGCTACGACCAGATCATGAACCAAGCCGCCAAAATGCATTACATGATGGGTGGCCAAGTGGACCTTCCCTTGGTGATTCGGACTGCGTACGGTACGCGCGGCGGCGATAATCGAACGTACGGCGGCGGTGCGGGGGCGCAACACTCCCAAACTCTCTACTCTGTGCTAGCCCATATACCTGGCCTGAAGGTGGTAGTTCCCTCGACGGCGTACAACGCCAAAGGGCTGACGATTGCCGCGATACGCGACAATGGCCCGGTGATCGTCCTGGAGCACAAGTTCTTGGGCTTGAGCGCAAAAGGCGCGGTTCCAGAAGAGCCTTATACGATTCCGATTGGCCGCGCGCAAATCGTTCGCCGGGGCCGCGACGTGACTCTCTGCGGAATCGGGCGAATGACGCATATCTGCTCGGAAGCCGCAAATACCCTCCTGACTGAGGGGATCGCCGCCGAGGTTGTCGACGTCCTAACCATTTCGCCGCTCGACGAAGACACGATCCTGGAATCTGTTTCGCGCACGCGCCGCCTGGTAGTCGTCGACGAGGACACGCCTACGGCATCCATGGCCCGGGACATCGCGGCTCGTGTTGCCGACAAAGGATTTGACGATCTGGACGCGCCAATCAAGACCGTCACTGCACCGGACACCCCGGTCCCATTTGCCGCAGTTTTGGAGGCGCACTACACGCCGAGCGCGGCCCAGGTCATCTCCGCCGTGCACTCTTTGTTCGGAACCGGAGCCTGACGCAAGTGGCCCGAGCGATCGTCATGCCAAGTATGGGAATGTACACGGAGGAAGGTGTTTTGACGGCTTGGTTGCGAACTGCGGGCTCACGGGTGAGTGTCGGGGATCCTGTTGCGGAAATTACGACGGAGAAAGCTACGTTTGAAATTCCCGCCCCAGAGGAAGGTACTTTGCATCCCGTGGCTGCGGTGGGAACAACCTTACGTGTGGAAGTCTTGATGGGATACATCCTCCAGGATGGAGAACCTGTTCCGGCTACCACGGTTGAGAGCGCGACGCTAGATAACCGAACTCCCCCGCCGGTCCCATCAAATATCGAACAAGATGGAGCCAGACCACTGCGTGCCAGTCCAGTTGCCAAACGTATGGCCGCGCAGCACGGCATCGACCTGAAGCAAGTGAACGGAAGCGGTCCGGGCGGTCGCATCGTCGAGGCGGACATTCAGGCGCGAATTACAAAGGGCCAGTCACTGCCTCAAAAACCCGCGGACGAGCAACGCGGCGAGCGGTTACTAATGGCCGGTTTGCGCAGCTCCGTGGCCCAACGGCTGCGCCACACTCTTTCCACCGCGGCGTCGACTACTCTAACCCGCGAAGCCCCCGCGGATATTTTGGTTGCCGCTCGGCAGATGCTTGCCGAGAAGCTAAGCCAAACGCCATCCTACGATGCGCTTTTCATCAAGCTATTCGCGGCCGCACTTCGCGACCAGCCGGAGTTGAATGCCCTCATCGAAGGCGACACTATTCTGCGCCTTGCAAACATCAACGTCGGTTTCGCCGTGGCGACCCCGAATGGACTGGTCGTTCCCGTGGTCCAGAGCGCCGATTCCACTTCCTTCCGAGACATCGCGAAAGCAGTTGATAATTTGGCGGAGCGGGTCCTTGCCGGGCGATTGCATCCAGGTGATCTCGACGGGGGAACGGCAACAATCAGCAATCTAGGAAATTACGGAATTGACGCTTTCACTCCTATTTTGAACGGATCGCAATCGGTCATTTTAGGAATTGGACAAATCGCCAAACGACCCGTTGTGGTTAATAACGAACTAAATGTTGGTCATACGTGCGTGCTTAGTCTCACGTTTGACCATCGCGTTGCAGATGGGGCTCCGGCCGCTCTTCTGCTCGATGCCGTAGTGCGCCGGATGAATGATGAGCGTTTCTTCGCGCTCTAGGTGAGGGCTGAACCAAAAAATCATGGATCCTCAAAACAAGGTCAATCTTCCAGAGCTGGCTAAGCGAATCCGGCAGCATTGCGTTCGCATGACCGGCAAGGCAAACGCTTCGCATGTCGGAGGTTCTTTGTCCGCAGCCGACCTTCTAGCCGCTATATATGGGAGGGCGCTACGCTACGATCCACGCCGCCCGGACTGGACCGATCGCGATCGATTCATCATGAGCAAGGGGCATGCATGCTCGGCGCTATACGCCGTTCTGGCGGAAAGCGGCTATTTTCCTGTCGAGAGGCTGGAATCGTTTTATCAGAACGGCTCCCCGTTCGCGGGCCATGTGATGCACAAAAATGTGCCGGGCGTCGAGCTTTCCACTGGATCGTTAGGCCATGGGCTCCCTGTTGCAACCGGAATGGCCATCGCCGCCAAGAGGGATGGCCGACCTAGTCGCATCTTCTGCCTGATCAGCGATGGCGAGTGCGATGAAGGTTCAGTCTGGGAAGCAGCATTGTTCGCGCCACATCACAAATTGGACAATCTGATCGTCTTGATCGATTACAACAAGATTCAAAGCCTTGGTGCCGTCAAAGATGTGATCGATTTGGATCCGTTAGCCGATAAGTGGCGTGCCTTCGGATGGGCCGTTCGTGAGATGGATGGGCATGACATGCCCTCGGTTGAAGAGGCTGTGATGCAGGTGCCTTACGAGGTCGGACGACCAACTTGTATCGTCGCGCACACCATCAAGGGCAAGGGCGTGAGCTTTATGGAGAACAAACTCCTCTGGCACTATCGCGCGCCGCTCGGCGAGGATATGACCAAAGCGCTTGCAGAACTGGAACAACTAAAGTGAGAACCGCGTTCATAAACGAATTATTTGCTCTGGCCAAGCAGGACCCTCGCATCGTTCTGATCGTGGGTGATTTGGGATTCGGTGTAGTTACTCCCTTCATGGAGCACTTGCCTGCTCAGTTTCTCAACGCCGGTGTGGCCGAACAAAACATGACTGGCATGGCCGCCGGGATGGCCCTTAGCGGCAAAATCGCGCTGACCTATTCCATTGCGAATTTCCCGACCTTACGCTGCCTGGAGCAGGTCCGCAACGATGTCTGCTATCACAATGCGAATGTAAAGGTTGTCTCCGTTGGCGGTGGCTTTACCTACGGGGCCATGGGCGCGACCCATCATGCGGTCGAGGATCTCGCGGTGATGCGGGCACTACCCGGGCTACTAGTTGTGGCTCCGGGCGATCCCATTGAGGCGCGCGCCGCGACCCGTGCGATCATCGAATACACCGGTCCGTGCTACGTCAGGCTGGGCAAAGCGGGTGAGCCAATCGTTCATCCTTCAACCATAAATTTCGAGCTCGGCAAAGCCATCCATATACGCGAGGGGCGGGATGCCACGCTGATTTCAATCGGCGGTATTTTGCAGAACACCGTCCGCGCGGCTGAGCGATTAGCCAAGGAGGGGATCGAAACGCGAGTACTAAGCATGCATACGTTGAAGCCGCTTGACGTTGAAGCGGTACTGGCCGCTGCGCGAGAAACTGAGGCCATTTTTACAATTGAGGAGCACAGTATTCTCGGCGGTTTGGGCACTGCCGTCGCCGAAGTCTTAGCTGAAGTGGAAGGAATCAAGGCTCCGCTAAAAAGAATCGGCGTCCCACCGGCGTTTTCTCCTCATATCGGCAGCCAGGAATATATGTTGCAATCCCATGGGCTGACCGACGAAGCGATCACTCTAACCGTGGCACAAACCTTGCGGATCGTGACGAGTGGACGGGCTGTCTAGAATGGAAAACAGCTCATGGACTCGTTGAAGGGTCAACTGGCCGTCGTCACTGGGGCCAGCAGCGGCATCGGCAAGGCCATTGCGTTGGCTCTGGCAAAGCAAGGCGCTGAAGTCTGTTTGGTGGCCCGTCGGCGCGAGGCTCTTGATGGGGTTGCTCGCGAAGCCAAAGCGAACGGCATTCGGAGTCACGTACGTCCCGCAGATCTTACTCTCGACGGAGATATCCATACGCTAACGCAAGGTCTTCAACGCGATTTTGAGCGTGTGGATGTTCTCATTCTGTGTGGCGGGGCGATTTCTCATGGACCGCTGGAGCGGGCGCCTCTCACGGATTTTGATTTGATGTACCGCTCAAACCTACGCGCGCACTATGCGCTCACTCAGGCGTTGCTGCCTATGTTGCGCAAGCGGCCTGGCCAGATCGTGTTTATCAACTCTTCCGCAGGCCTTCGTTCTCCCGCTAACGTTGGGCAGTTCTCTGCAACCCAACATGCGCTCCGCGCGGTTGCAGACAGCCTCCGCGACGAGGTGAATAGCGATGGAATCCGCGTTTTGAGTGTTTACCCGGGACGCACCGCAACGCCGCGCATGGCCGCGCTTTTTGAAAAAGAAGGCAGACCCTACCGCGGGGAGCTCTTAATGCAGCCAGAAGATATCGCCGCGATGGTAATTCACACACTTTGTCTACCGCGCACCGCGGAAGTGACCGATATCAGCATGCGGCCGCTGATGAAGTCTTATTAGGAGGAGTGATGAGTTCGTCGGACCATTCGGGATGTAGATTCTGTGGTTCCAAGTTAGAGCACATTTTCGTGGACCTCGGAGTATCCCCTCTGGTCCAAAGCTTCCTTAGCAGCGACCAGTTGAATCAGATGGAGCCGTTCTATCCCCTTCAAGTGTTCGTCTGCGCGACGTGCTTTCTTGTCCAGCTTCACGAATTTGTCGCACCGGAAAATATTTTCAGCGACTACTTATACTTCGCTTCCTACTCGGACACCTGGTTGGCGCATGCTAAACGCTATACAGACGAGATGGTTCGGCGTTTTCCTATCTCCAACAACAGCCTCGTTATCGAAATTGCCAGTAACGATGGCTATCTGTTGCAATATTTCGCCGAGAAAAATATCCCGGTCTTGGGCGTCGAACCGGCTGCTAACGTTGCTCGGGTTGCCGCGCAGAAAGGCATTTCTTCGGTAGTTAAATTTTTCAGCACCGCGACTGCTCGCGAGCTGTTAGCTGCCGGCAAGAGTGCGGACCTATTGCTCGGCAATAACGTGCTCGCTCATGTTCCTGACATCAACGACTTTGTCGGGGGCATGAAGATTCTGCTGAAGCCCCAGGGCGTCATCACGATGGAGTTTCCGCACCTGATGCAATTGATGGAGCAAAATCAATTCGACACCATCTATCACGAACACTTTTCGTATTTTTCGTTCCTTACCGTTGAGAAGATTTTCGCGGCACACGGCCTTACTCTCTTTGATGTCGAGGAGCTTCCGACTCACGGCGGATCGCTCAGAATCTTTGCGCGCCATGCCGAAGACTCCACCAAGCCAGTTGGTCCGCGCGTGACCGACCTACGGACTCGGGAAGAATCGGCGGGTTACGCTAGGCTGGAGACCTACTCGCGTTTTGCTGAACAGGTCAAAGAAACAAAACGCAAGCTGCTCGAATTTCTAATTAACGCCAAGCGTAACGGAAAAAAGATTGCGGCGTATGGTGCGGCAGCCAAGGGCAATACGCTCTTGAATTATTGTGCGATCCGGACCGATTTCCTTGATTACACGGTGGATCGCAGCCCGTATAAGCAGGGAATGTTTTTGCCCGGAACCCGCATCCCCGTCTATTCGCCGGATCAGATCAAACGCACACAACCGGATTACCTGTTAATTCTGCCTTGGAATCTCAAAGACGAAATCATTGAGCAGAACGCCTATATCCGCGATTGGGGCGGCCAATTCGTGGTTCCTATTCCCGAAGTGACCGTCTATTCCTAGTATTTCTGTATTCAACGCTCTCATCGGAATCCTGCCGAATAGAGAAGACGCGGTGGTTGCGCATCTGAACGCTCCCGCCTACGTAACGGCAATGGCGCACCTCTGGGCGGAAGCGGCGTCCTCTATGTGGCATAGGAGTTCTCATCGCGGGATCGTTGCTTTTGTCACGATCATGTCTAAATCCAATTAATTCAGCAGGTTAGCGCGCCGTAAATTTGGAAGACTGATTGCTTACTCTGGGGTCGTGGGAAGTGTGTTCGCGAGCTTCAGCGAGCTATGAAAGCTGTGACTGTGGAATCTGGGTGTGTGTAAAAGGCTTGGCGGACCCGTCGGCGATGCGGTTTAACCCAGCCAAATGAGCCCTGTTTTAGTCGTTTCCACTTGAACAAGGCATTTGCAGTTTGCGGTGTTGCAAAGAGTCCCGCTGGCAGATGTCCTCGACAGTCTGCTCATCGGCAAAACGATTTTGCGTAAATCCTTCGGAGGAAGCTCATGGTGAATTGCTTGCGCCCGCGCAAGTTTTCGGCGCTGTATGTCCTAGTTGCTCGATCCTCTGCCCTTTTATTTTTCCTCCTCATGGGACAGTTCGGGCGAGCGCAGGCATCCATCACTCTTATTCAGCACACGAGCAAGGATGCAGGTTCCACAACGACGTCTTCGCTTTCATTTACTGGCGCCAACGCTGCGGGGAATTTGATCGCCGTTTGTATCCGCGGGGGCCTGTCGAGTTCACAGGTTTTCACGGTTGTCGATTCCAATGGCAACACATACCGGCAAGCGTCACAGGTTGGTTTTACGGCCAGTGCAGTTACTTTAGCGATCTACTACGCCGAAAATATTAAGAGTGGCGCGAACACCGTCACTGTCTCAGAAACAGTTTCCGGCCCTCTGCGACTTGCCATTCTCGAGTATTCAGGTGTTGCGGTAGCGAACTCATTGGACGCAAGCATCTCGGCGACCGGGGTCGGCAGCGCGCCGAATAGCGGGAATCTGACCACCACCGCCAGCGGAGATTTACTACTCGGGACAATCGCGACGGCCGATGCCGCTACTTTTACGGCCGGCAGCGGTTTCACGCTCAGAGACTTCGTGCCAGCGCAGCCGAACACCAAGCTCGTAACTGAAGACCAGGTACAAGCAACAGCCGGGACTACGTCGGCGACCGCATCGTTGGCGGCATCAGGTAATTGGGGCGTCGTGTTGGCAGCATTCAAGGCCAGCGGCGGTACTGGCGGCACGGCTGCGACGGTCACGTCCACAACCGGCACCCCTCAAAGCACTGCGATCAACACGCCATTTGCAACAGCATTGCAAGCCACAGTTAAGGATTCCCTGAATAACCCTGTCAGCGGCGTAACCGTTACCTTTGCGGCCCCCGCGAACGGAGCCAGTGGCACTTTTGCCGGTGGCGTAAACACGGCCACGACCAACGCCCAGGGTGTCGCGACGGCGCCAACTTTCACCGCTAATGGCGCCGCGGGTGGGCCGTACAACGTGACAGCGTCTGCATCGGGCGTCTCCACTCCTGCCAACTTCTCGCTGACCAACGTCAGCACTCCACCTGCGAGCATAACTGCCACGGCCGGGACCCCGCAAAACACAACAATCAGCACTGCTTTTGCCACGCAACTGCAAGCGACGGTAAGGGATGCGTCGAACAATCCCCTCAGCGGAATCAATGTAACCTTTGCCGCTCCCGCGAGCGGAGCGAGCGGTACGTTTGCCGGGGGAATAAACACTGCAACAACTAACGCGCAAGGTGTAGCGACAGCAGCGATCTTCACGGCCAACAGTACGGCTGGGGGACCTTACAACGTGACGGCCTCCGTTATTGGGGTTTCAACTCCGGCCAACTTCTCCCTCACGAACTTGGCTGGTACGCCAGCGAGCATTACGGCGACCGCTGGAACACCCCAGAGCGCGACCATCAACACCGCATTCGCTGCCCAACTGCAAGTCACGGTGAAAGATGCCGGCAACAACCCGCTGAGCGGGGTGACGGTGACGTTTACGGCTCCGGCGAGCGGAGCGAGCGGCACCTTTGCTGGCGGCGTGAACACAGCTACGACGGACTCACAAGGAGTGGCCTCTGCAGCAGTCTTCACTGCCAACAGCACAGCCGGCGGTCCTTACAACCTGACGGCCTCTATCACGGGAGTTTCCACTCCAGCGAATTTCTCACTGACCAACTTGGGCAACCCTCCGGCGAATGTCACGGCCACCGCCGGGACACCGCAGAGCGCGACTATCAACACCGCATTCGTTACACAACTTCAAGCGACAGTGAAAGATGCGTCCAACAATCCCGTGAGCGGCGTCACCGTAACCTTTGCCGCTCCCACGACTGGAGCCAGCGGCACATTCGCCGGCGGAGTCAAGACCGCGACGACGAACGCCCAGGGAGTAGCGACAGCAGCGGTCTTCACAGCTAACAGTACAGCCGGGGGACCTTACAACGTGACGGCCTCCGTCACCGGCGTCTCCACTCCAGCCAACTTCTCCCTCACCAACTTGGCTGGTGCGCCAACGAATATCACCGCTACCGCTGGGACACCACAGAACGCGACTATCGGCACGACATTCACCACCCAATTGCAAGCGACGGTGAATGATGCTGGCAACAACCCGGCGAGCGGGGTGACCGTGACATTTACGGCTCCGGCGAGCGGAGCGAGCGGCACCTTTGCCGGCGGAGTGAACACAGCGACGACGGACTCGCAAGGAGTAGCCTTAGCGGCAGTCTTCACTGCCAACAGCACCGCCGGGGGGCCTTACAACGTGACGGCCTCCGTCACCGGCGTCTCAACTCCAGCCAACTTCTCCCTCACCAACTTGGCTGGTGCGCCAGCGAGCATTACCGCCACCGCTGGAACGCCGCAGAGCACGACAGTCAATACGGCATTTGCCACGCAACTGCAAGCAACGGTTAGAGATACGTCGAACAATCCAGTTAGTGGCGTCACCGTAACCTTTACCGCTCCCACGAGCGGGTCCAGTGGCACCTTTGCCGGCGGAGTGAACACTGCAACAACTAACGCGCAAGGTGTAGCGACAGCACCCGTCTTCACCGCCAACGGCGCGGCTGGTGGCCCCTACAACGTGGTGGCATCTGCATCCGGCGTCGCTACTCCTGGTAATTTCTCGCTGACCAACGTGGTCAGCACCGCGGCGAATATCGCACTCGTTCAACATACGACTGTCGATGCAGGGTCAGCTACAACAGGATCCCTTGCCTTCAAAACAAGCAACACGGCGGGAAATTGGATTGCCGTTTGTATCCGCGCAGGCCTTTCTAGCTCGCAGGTCGTGACAGTTAAAGACTCCAACGGCAACTTGTACCGGCAGGCGTCGCAGATTGGTTTTACCGCAAGCGCCGTGACGCTCGCTCTCTACTACGCCGAGAACATTAAGGCCGGAGCTAACACGATTACGGTATCTGACACGGTTTCCGGTCCTCTGCGATTTGCCATTCTCGAATACTCTGGAGTTGCGGCAGCAAATTCCTTAGAAGCAGGCCTGGCGGCGACAGGAACTGGGACCGCGGCGAATAGCGGAAATCTAACGACGACTGCAAGCGGAGATTTGCTGCTGGCGACAATCGCAACGGCAGATTCCGCTACATTTACGGCCGGAAGCGGTTACACCCTTAGAGACTTCGTGCCCGTGCAGCCGAACACCAAGCTCGTCACCGAAGATCAGGTACAAATAACAGCGGGCGTGGCTTCCGCGAGCGTATCGCTGGCGACGTCAGGCAATTGGGGCATTGCGTTTGGTGCGTTCAAGGCGGGTAGTGGCGGGGGCAGTACGGCGCCGACGATCATCAGTTTGAGCCAGACAACCGGAACAGTCGGTACTGCGATAACGATAACAGGTACCAACTTTGGGGCATCGCAGGGCACTAGTACGGTAACGTTCAACGGGGCGACTGCGGCTATCTCTAACTGGAGTACGACTAGTATTATTGCTCCAGTTCCAGCGGGAGCCACGACTGGACCCGTCGTGGTAACGGTGGGCGGGCTGGCTAGTAACGGCGTGACCTTTACAGTTATTCAGGCTCCCAACATTAGCAGCATCAGCCCCTCTTCAGGTCCATTTGGAACTTCAGTTACGATCACGGGCACAAATTTTGGTGCCAGCCAGGGATCAAGTGCGGTGACATTCAATACGATCACCGGGACGCCGACGAGTTGGACTTCGACAACCATTGTTGTCCCAGCTCCCAACGGAGCGACGACCGGTAATGTCGTGGTAACGGTTGCCGGAACTTCTAGTAACGGAGTGCCGTTTACTGTGACTACAGCAGGCCCGAGCATTGCGACTTTGACGCTGACTCAAGGTCCGGTTGGGGCGGGTCTTACGATCAATGGCTCGAATTTTGGATCAACGCAAGGAAGCAGTACGGTCACCTTCAATGGCGCCCTGGCGGCAACCTCAAGCTGGACCGCATCGGCCATCAATGTGGCGGTTCCTTCAGGAGCAACAACAGGGAACGTGGTCGTCACGGTTGGTGGTGTGGCGAGTAACGGTGTGGTTTTCACGGTTACACCACCGCCGGCTATCACCGGCATCAATCCCAGCTCCGGTCCGATCGGAACGAACGTAATCATTACGGGCACCAATTTTGGGCCAACCGTGGGAACAATACAGAGCTTTGTCACGTTCAACGGCATGCAGACTAGGGCGTCGAATTGGACCGATACGAGCATCACCGCTCCAGTGCCAGCAGGAACGACAACCGGGAATGTGCTCGTGAACGTTGGGGGAGTTCCGAGCAATGGCGTCCTCTTCACGATTACAACTCCACCGACGATAACCAGCCTGAATCCGAACTTTGGGCCGGTCGGAACTTCGGTCACACTCAATGGCACGAACTTCGGGGCGTCGCAAGGAACTAGTACTGTCGCGTTTAACGGGACAGCGACAACGCCGACGAGTTGGAGCCCAACGAGCATCGTCGCACCGGTACCAGCAGGAGCTACAACCGGCAACGTGGTCGTAACAGTTGGCGGTGTGGCCAGTAATGGGGTCAATTTCGCAGTTAGTTCGACCTCGGGCAACATCGCCCTTGTGCAGCACACCAGCGCCGATGCGGCGACAACCACGATTACATCGCTAGCATTCAGCGCCAACAACGCGGCGAACAACTGGATCGCAGTCTCTATTAGAGGGGGCGCCTCTAACTCACAGGTCTTTACCGTTAGCGACTCCAACGGGAACAGCTATAATCAGGCTTTCCGCCTCGGTTTGAGCGGGGTTGGGGTCACATTCGCTCTTTACTACGCCGAGAATATCAAGGGCGGCGCGAACACCATCACCGTCTCACAATCGGTCTCGGGCCCATTGCGAATTGCAATCCTTGAGTATTCGGGCGTTGCGACGAGTAACTCCCTAGACGCCATACCGGTAACCGCACAGGGGAATTCTGCAACACCTAACACCGGGACATTGACTACGAGTGCCAGTGGGGACTTGTTATTAGCCACAGTAGCCACCACAGCTTCAGGTTCATTTACGGCCGGAAGTGGCTACCTAATCACAGACTTCGTTCCTGCCGCGCCTAATACGAAGCTGATTGTCGAACACCAACTTCAACCGGTTGTTGGTCCTGCTTCCGCGGCTGCGACGCTCGCTGCCTCAGACCTCTGGGGTGCCGGCCTCGCGGCATTTAGGTCAGGTAGCGGTGGTGCGCAGCCCATTTCCGTCAGTGTTTCGCCATCCACCACGTCTGTTCCGACGGGATATGGAACGCGAGCCTTTACTGCTACTGTAACTAATGATTTCCAGAGCAGGGGAGCAACATGGTCCCTCTCGGGCACAGGTTGCACCGGAAGTACTTGCGGCGTTCTCTCTAACATCACAACGAGTTCGGTTACCTACACGGCTCCGATAAACGTACCAAGTCCGGCTACTGTAACGCTGACTGCAACTGCAATCGGGGATACCACAAAGACAGCTTCCGCGACGATCACTGTGACGCAAGGGGTGCTCACCGTTGTGCCCAGTCCGAAGCGCGCGGCAGTGACCACGTCCGCGTCACAAACTGTGCAGTTCACGGCCGCCGTTTTCAACGATCCGTCAAATTCCGGCGTGACTTGGCAGGTGGACGGGAACAACCTAGGAAATGCTACCAGCGGGACAATTACCTCTACTGGGCTCTTCGCTCCTGGATCGCAGCCAGGCCAGCACACAGTGACAGCGGTCAGCAATGCGAATGCTTCCGTAAGCGGGTCCGCAATGGTTGCTGTGACCGATTTGACCGGCGTATATACGCATCACTATGACAACGCAAGAACAGGACAGAATCTCAAGGAATACGGGATGACTCCAGCGACCGTAAATTCCACTAGCTTCGGCCAGCTTTTCTCCTGCCCGGTTGATGGCTTCGTTTACGCGGAGCCGCTGTGGGTGGCCAACCTCACTTTCGGCACATCCACCCGCAACGTCGTCTTTATTGCCACGGAACATAACAGCGTCTACGCCTTTGATGCCGATTCACCCTCGTGTGTTCAGCTTTGGCGCATAAGCTTCCTTGGGAGTGGAGTGACGCCTGTTTCGCCGGCCCTCGACCTCGGCAACAACGGAGATATCGTCCCCGAAATCGGGATTACGTCGACACCCGTCATCGATCCGGCGACTAAGACAATATATGTCGTACCGAAGACCAAGGAGACGGTGGGTACGGTGAGCGGTCAATCGTGTTCTACGAGTTCGCCATGTTTTGTCCACCGCTTGCATGCCCTGGACCTGATCACGGGGGCGGAAAAGTTTGGAGGACCCGCCGTTATCTCGGCCACGAACTTCTCACCGGCCCGCCACCTGCAGCGTCCCGCCTTGGGATTGGCGAATGGCACCGTGTATATCGGCTTTGGCTCTCACGGCGACCAATGCACCTACCAAGGTTGGGTTATGGGCTATGACTCGTCCTCGTTAGCGCAAGTCTTCGCTCGGGCCCTCGGCGATCCGGGGCCTACCGCAGGGTGTGCCAGGGGTGGTGTCTGGCAAGCTGGCGCGGGCCCCACTTTCGACGCCGCGGGGAATGTTTACGTCCAGACCGGGAACGGTTTCTATGACGGTCAGAAATATATGGGCGATACGTCCCTGAAGCTAAGTCCAACCGGAACTATTCTTGACTGGTTTACTCCCTTTAATCAAAGCACCTTCGCGGCCAACGACATCGACCTGGGCTCTGCGGGAGTAGTTATCCTTCCGGATTCGGTTGGGTCCACCGCGCATCCACATTTGGCCCTTTCCACGGGCAAAGTCGCCATTCTCTATCTGCTGGATCAGACGAACATGGGCAAGTTCAATTCATCAACCAACAATGATTTGCAGGAAGTGGTGCCTGTGCCGCCGCCCAATACAACACTGCTTGATGGTGGCAACTACGGTCTGCCAGCGTATTGGAATGGCAACATCTATACCACCGGCCAGAATTTCCCTTTGAGTCAATTCCAGATTTCCAATGGCACTATTGCAACGCCTCAATTGGCCAAATCGAGCAACATGTTCCCTCCTCGCGGAGGGATACCCGCAGTATCCGCAAATGGCACAACCGGGGGTATCGTCTGGATCGTGGATTACGCAGGATGGGCCGGCAATACACCCTCTATCTTGGACGCTTACGACGCAACCAACGTTGGGACATTGCTCTTCAGCAGTCCCGCTAGCGGGGCGGGTGCCGCAGGTCCTTCGGTAAAGTGGTCTGTGCCGACCGTGGCCAATGGCAGAGTGTACGTTGGCGGTCAATACACCTTTACCGTCTTCGGGCTCCTTCCCAACTAGCTGCGGAGGAGGTCAGCACGACTTTTGGTCAGGGTTGACGGACAACGTCTTTTGGGCAAGCTTCATAGCCGAGAGCGAGGCTCTTGGCTAGAAGCCGAGCCACGGGCAAACGTGGGCGGCGCAATATGTTTGGCTGGCGTTTTAGCATTTTCTCGGCGGCAGCGGGCCCGAAAGTCGACTTTCAAGAAATAATTCCTGTGAATAGACAGAGTCCCCTGCACTGCAATACACCCCGATCTTTCAGCGTCCAATAACCTGCGTGCGGCGAAAGTGTTCGTCTTCAGTTTGCTTTTCAACTTGGGGCGGCGGAGCAGTGTCCTGCCTGCGATGTCGGGCACAGGCTAGTAAGGAATCGCTGTTAATCGAACCCGAGCCGATGCAATTGATTCTGCGGGCAAAGCGCGTTTTTGTGACAATTGTGTACCTCAGCTAGGTCTTAGCGGGCGAATACTAACCGGGGAATGGGGCAGGAAATTGGCTCACCTTTGAAGGAGAAGCTATGAGTTCGAAGGTCCACGTTGCGATGACCGATCTCCAATCTCTCGTGCCAACCGCTTCCGGCGAGCAGCGCCTTTGGATCTGGTTCGCGGAAGCGCGAAGACGAAGAGTCGTTTTCTGGTTGATAGTGGTGCTGCTCGGCTTTGTGCAGACATGGTCGCATCGTCAGCTAGTCGACCACGACGGCGTGGCCTACATCGACGTCGCGGAAAAGTATGCTCGAGGACCTTGGACCTCTGCCATAAACGGATTCTATAGCCCTCTATATTCTTGGTTAATGGCGATTGGGCTTTATCTCTTGCAGGTTCCGCGCGATTGGCAAGCGACACTCCTTCACCTTGTGAATTTCGCTGGCTACCTGGGCGCCTATGCGACCTTTGAATTCTTTCTAGGAGAAGTTATTCGAGAGCAACGAGCGACTATGCAGCCAGAAGCCCAGACCACAGCTCTCTCAGAAAGCGCTTGGCACACGCTTGGACTAGGACTGTTTCTTTATTCAACGATGGTCATGGCAAACCTTAGTGGGCATTCCGGCCAGGGGGATCCTGGTTCAACGCCCGACATATTTGTGGTGCTCTTTGTCTTTCTCGCCGCTGGTCTTCTAAAGCGCATGCAGTCGGGCCAGGCGCAACTTGGGACATATAGCCTCTTTGGATTAGCGCTCGCGTTCGCCTATTTTGCCAAAACCTTTATGTTTCCCGTCTCCTTCATATTCATGGCGGTCGCAGGATTCATTTCCATCCGAAAGCATAAGCGGATTGTGCCCTTCCTGGCTGCTCTTGCTTTGTTCGCGCTCGTCGCAGGGCCGTGGGTCGCAGCCGTGTCGCACAAACAGGGAAATTTCACGTTTGGCGAGGCTGGACGACTGACCTACAGATGGCTTGTCGGACCTCGGGCCAATCCGGTGGGCGGGGGAGGTACTTCATTATCGCATCCAGGCAACATCAAAAATGCTCCCAGAATAGCAACCTGAAAATACCTGTTCACGGTCTTCATAGTTCCCTGCTTGCCAAGTTATGTGCGGTCCGAAACTTACTCGTAAGAACTCTCGTGGTTTGTGCACATCCAATTTCTTACCCACAACTTGTGTTACACAAAGATATACATCAAATTTTTCGTTTGTATAGCCTGGACCGTCAGATGATAGGGTTATTTACGCAAACGGAGGAGGAAAGGGGTTTTGTCATTTTCAGGCTGTTTACTGCACTGAAAGTTGTATGATAAACCTGTTTTGGTAGTTGCAAATCCCACTACTCCCCCATCCTGGGGGTAACCTA
>Ga0137409_10003813_pt1 | contig 15939 bp, 11 predicted proteins | sample CZODoug1_16funga_FD_122059 | JGI IMG/M metagenome (GOLD analysis project Ga0137409, IMG submission 122059) | Vadose zone soil fungal communities from Angelo Coast Range Reserve, California, USA - CZODoug1_16fungal (Hybrid Assembly) | ecosystem: Environmental > Terrestrial > Soil > Vadose zone... | reverse complement strand
CTTGTCCGTGTTCGGCGTAGCGCGCCAGCAAAGTAGGTTTCGACCAGTCGAATCCCCACGCATCTTCGACGGCGACCACTGTGTACGAGCCCGGAACCACATCAGGCAATGCGAAACTTCCGTCTAAGTCGCTCTGGTCTCTTCGAAACATATCCTGGTGGGTTTCTGGATCTTTCGGCACAAGAACTACCATCACTCCGGACGCCGCTTTTCCTCCGCGTTTTACGAATCCTTCGATTTTCGTCTTCCCTTCAGCAAGCGACACGCTCCATTCTTGCAACGTGCCGGGAAGAAGATTGAATTCATGTCCGGAGATTTGAGTGGCGCCTGAAGTCAATCGGGCCACCGAATACGTCTTGCCTGGAACGAATAGATAGATGCCATACTTTCCGGCTGCAAGATCCTCAAAGGTTGCTTCGCCGTTTGCATCCAGTTGGTTGAAGGCCACCATTCTGTGTTGATCGTCCTGCAGCCCGGCATTTATTTGTTGGGGCGGAGGTCCCTCTTTCGGCAATTTCACGGATAACTTCACGCGGCCCGCAGGCTCACCCTTCAGCTCGTCCAAGTCCTGCCCGTCTTGCTTCAGCTCAACTTCAGCGTGCGCTATTTGTTCGGAGCCGTTCCCCGGCATGCGCACGCTGTACCTTCCGGCGGGAATTCCGCTCATCTCGAAAATGCCTTGCGATATCTGTTGCATGCCCTCCGTGGGAGCGAACTCTACCGCATCGAACGATCGCTTTTGAAAAGTGGGAGGCTGAAATCCATGCTCACCATTGTCGGCAACGTGAAAAATCAAGTGCAATGCCTGGGCCGGCCTCAGATGAATATCGATCTGCGCGTGGTCTCCCCCCTTGATGCCAATAGCTTCTGCGCCTTCGGCCTCGGTTGAACCTCCCGAATAGGTCGCGGGGTAAGCGACATCCAAGGACCGATCGACAGCCACCGCAGCATTAGCCGTCCCCTCTGCGGTCAGGGACGGTGGGTGCACCGCGTACCATGGTTTCGCGTTGACGGACAGGTAGTATTTTCCCGGCTCCAGCGGAGTGAACTCAAACGTTCCTTGATCGTCGGTCATGGCGAAATTCGTGCGTGTGACGCGAGTCGCGCCACCTCGGTGGCTCTCGACATAGAGCGTCACCCGCGCATCGCGCACACCCTCCCCGTACTCATCGAGGACTCTTCCCGTCAGCATCGCCATCGGCACCAGGCGTAGCCTCAAATTCTGTGTGTCGAACTCTTCGCCCGTCACAATCGCTGTTGAATATTGTTCGTGCTGCTCGTAGCCCGCGGGAATGTATCCTCGCCTGGCTCCCTCCAACGAATACTTTCCTGCGCCCAGCCCCACGAACTCAAACCGTCCATCTTCGCGGGTAATTATCCACACCGCCTCTCGCCGATTCTTCGTGTTCACAAGGGTGACACGCGTGTCCCGGAGCGGCGTCCCTGTGGTCGAACTGACAACCACGCCCGCGACCTTGAACCCTGCGGCTCCAGGGTTTGCTCCGCTGCGATTGACTTGCGCCCCAAAAGAGTAAGAAGCGCAGAACATGCCGCAGACCAGGGCAAGCATTGCGAAAAGACAGCTTCGCATCACGGTTTGCATGTTCGCGGTTAGCATGTTCACTAGGTTCCACTGTCTAGCGAGAGGCGCAAATGTTCGCTTTGGCCCGCAACCACTCTTAACAGTTGGCCTTTCGACTGATATTTCCGCATTGTCTCGGCGCTCTCGTACTCCAGATCTTGCGGCCAGTGATCGAAAGCAATCACCCGGTATTCGCCAGGCGGCAACTGGGGCAGATTGAAGTCTCCATTGGGAGATATCCACGTCTGCCGGAATTGCCCGGTGCTGTCGGCAATCGGGAGGAAGACGACGACGCCTTGCCCGTTCCGCGAGAAACGGTGAATCACCGCGGGCCGGTCCTCCTTCCGCCAATTCTCAATGTTTCCATCGATCTGTGCTCCGTCATCGCGAATTGTGATTTCAATTGGAGGAGTTGCCGCGCCAAACCCCACCACCAGTGGTTGGCGTAACAAGTCATTGCCACCGCTACTGACCGCCGCCATGTATCCCCATGGAGTTTCCGCTGCGCGTACCCTGTAGCTTCCCGGCGACACATTGAACACAATACTTTCGTCTTCGGGGCTTTTAGGAGGCTGCATGCCCACAGTATTTGGCGCACCGAATTCATCCCGCGGAACCAATGTAACGCCAAGATTCCGCAACAGTCCTGGCTGCGCGTTTGTGGGCTTGGTGCGCTCATCGTTCAGACGCACTTCGATCGAATGACTCGGCACCAGCATCAAGCTGAGGCCTTCCACAGCCGCTCCATTCACGCTGAAATTCAGTTTTCCCGTGGCGCTATTTTCTCCGAAGTTGACGAGTTCCACGGTGTAGTTTCCGTTCGGCAGCATCCCTTGAATCGCGCTCTCGTTCTGGTCATATCCCAACGAATACCCGGGCCCCCGATGGCCTTGCAGCCCTACGGTAGTGTTGTAGCCCGCACCCAGGGCGGCGTTCATAACATTCACTTTCACAGGATAATATTCTCGCCGTGACGGCGTCAGACTGACCGGAAAGGATTCCCCAGCGTTCAAGTGGATGGTGCTTGCGTCCTCGAAGTCAGCGGCCGCCGGATAATAAACTGGTGGATAGCCATACAGTTGCCCGCGCGGGTCAAACGTCAGCAGATCCCGGTCCAGTAATTCGTTCGTGAACACCTTGTAGTCGCCTTTGCGCAGGTTGGCAAAGCGGAAGTCTCCATTTGCTCGTGCCGGCGTTCCGCCCGCGGGAACCCAATGTGCGCGCCCGTCCTGCACTTCGCGCCGGTGGATTTCCACTTGAATTTTGTCCATCCCGTCATTGGTGGGCAAGTTGACGTGGCCGATGATGAGCGCCTCGGGCATCAAGGAGATGGTGATGTCCGAAGATGTGCCCAATTCCACTTGCGTCCCTGGCTCGCCATTTTCAAGTGGCAAGTACCCGGGCTTTCGCGCCATGAAGAAGGAAGCGTCTGACGGCGCGACAGCAGAGGAAAAGAAAACGGATCCAGCGACCTGCCTGGATGGCCGTGTCTGCTCGCTTTCGTGCAGGGGTACCTTGAACTCAAAATGCCCCTGATCGTCCGTCATCGTTGCGAATCGATTGTCCGCCGAAAACACCAATGCGCGCCCAATTGCTGCGTGTGTCGCGCTGTTGACCACCGTTCCGCGGATTATGTAGCTATCTTCCTTTCCGGATTTTCTTCCCTGCGCGGAGGTCTTGAAGTTTTCTGCAAAGCAAACGGAGAGAGCCACGGCGCAGATAATTATCTTGGTTAAGCTAAGTTCGCCCGCGTTCCTGGCAAGCGTCCCAAGGTTCACGTACGCACCCCCGGTGAATCAGCCCGTTCGTGTTACACATTATGCCACGTCCCGCAAGTCGAACGAGCCTCTTACCGCCTTCTCTCTACTCGCCGCATGAGTCCATGTTCAAAACGTCGATGTGAGGGCCAAATTCCAATCCTAGTGCTCCTTGGTAACGAAGGGTGAGCACATGGTTGTGCCTGAGCTTCGCTTCTTTTGTTTTCGCGATGCAAACCCCTTGAGTCTGCTCTTGCGCTCGCCGACGCGCTTCGGGTGGTAGTCTTGGAGCGAATGGTGTTTCGACCAATGTTGACACTCCGCGAAGGGACTGGGCACGACGCCGCAGCTATCGCGCGATTGCACGCCGAGAGTTGGCGTTCGACGTATCGCGGAATGCTGTCGGACGAATATTTAGACCACCGGGTCCATCATGAACGCGCGGCCTTGTGGCAGCAGCGATTTTCAGAGCAGGCGGAGAAGCCATTCTTCGTGATTCTCGCGGAGACAGAAACCGAGCTGGCGGGCTTCGCGTGTGCTTTTCCGGACGAGCATCCAACCTACGGCGCGTACTTAGATAATCTCCACGTCGTCCCGCAACGTACCGGTCAGGGAATCGGCCGACGCCTCCTCACGGCCGTAGCCGAGCGGCTCTTGGCGAATGAAAGACGCGGCGGCCTGTACTTGTGGGTAATCGAGCAAAACATCAGGGCGCGCCGATTTTATTCCCAAGCCGGGGGCCTGGAAGTGGGCCGCGACACCTTGTCCATGCCGGATGGTTCCCGCGTTATGGAGATGCGATGTTATTGGCCCGATCCCGCCCGCCTGTTGTCGACCGAGACTTGAATCCCGTACAGTAATCACCTGACTACATATCCATAGAACTATGTATGGCACTTGACGCGGCGTCCGTGGCAGAGTGCGCCGACGAAGGCCTCAAAGATTGACGGAATATTTGCAGAATATTGACTGAGCATCTGCAAGACAAGGGGTAGTGTCGCTCAGTTTTCGAGGCCATCGAAGTGGTCTGCGCTGTTGGTTGCCGTAACTAAAAAATCCGAGTCGTAAAAGGAGCCCACATGAGGAACGCCTGTCGGGTTGCGGTCGCGCTCTTTTGCCTAATCTTTGTCGGTTCTGGTCTTATATTCGCCCAATCGGACTTAGGGACCATCTCAGGTTTTGTCAAAGACCCCTCGGGTGCGACAGTAGCCAACGCCAAGATCAGTGTTCGCAATAATCGCGGCGTCGAGCGCGCAGCAACCACCAACGATTCTGGATATTTCGCGATCACCAACATACCGGCGGGGCTATATACCATCCTCGTGGAAGCTCCAGGTTTCCAGAGATATGAATCGAGGGACAACAAACTGGATCCCAGCGCGACGCTGGCGCTCGATGTCGCACTCACGGTGGGCTCCGCCAACGAAACTGTAGAGGTATCCGCCTCCGCTGTGCAGTTGCAAACGGAGTCAGCCTCCGTCCAGAAACTCGTCACCCGCGAGCAGATCGATTCGCTTGAGCTCAACGGGCGCAACCCAATTTTCATGGCCAATCTTGTGCCTGGCACCCGCGGCGGCACGCTCGCAAACCTCAGTTTCAATTTCAGCCAAGGGCCATCGAATATCAACGGCGCGCGAACGCCAGAGAGCTTGATCACTTATGACGGTGCTCCCGCTGTTCGCACGCGCTCTAATGGAACGAGCATTGGCGCAGCGGATGTGGACTCGACGCAGGAAATTCAGATTCTTACCGCGGATTACGCTCCTGAGTATGGCCGGTCTTCGGGCGGACAGATCCGCATCACTTCCAAGAGCGGATCGCAGGACTTCCACGGAGCGGCTTACGAATACGTCCGCAATACCGTTTTTGACGCGAATCCCTGGCAGCGCAACGCCAACCCTGCAACCACCCACATTACTGCTCCCATCCACTACAACCAATTCGGATACAACATCGGCGGGCCCTTATACATTCCCAACCACTTCAATACCAGCAAGACCAAAGTCTTTTGGTATTGGGGAGAGGAATGGGTTCGTTATATTTTCACGGATACGAATTCGACGGTCACGGTACCAACGCTGAAGATGCGGACTGGTGATTTCAGCGAATTGCTCAACCCCAATAATCCTTACGTCACACGCAAGGACGCCGCTGGAAACAAAATTCCCGTCGTGATCGTGGATCCTAAGACCGGACTGCCATTTCCAGGCAATATCATTCCAGCTCCGGGGACAGCGACGACTGGTTCCACCGCCAGCCCGAACGGGCTCGGTATCCTGAACGCCTATCCGGCGCCAAATCTCATCACTCCAATCAATGGAAATCAAAACTTGTTTTTGTCAGCCAAACACCCGCAAAACCAGCGAAAGGATACTGTCGCCGTCGACATCAATCTAACCGGTAATCAGCGCCTGCGCTTTCGCCGCGTCTATTTCACATTTTGGGAATACCAACCACTGGACGGCGGCACCAATGAAACGCCGAAGTTTTTTAAACGACCCAATCAGACTAATTCGCTCGACCACGTATGGACGATTAGCCCCACTAAGGTGAACGAAGTCTTGTTCTCGTTCAGCTTAGATCAGGTCTACATCCCGGTGGATCAAGCTCATTTTCTGGACCGCACGACCGTAGGCCTCAACTATCCCTACATTTTCCCGCAAGACAAGTTGATTCCCACTCGTATTCCGACCGTCAATATGTCCTCTTTTTCCGGACTGAGCGGCGGCCCATATCCGTCTCACTCCGCGGGTCCGATCTATGATGTCTCCGACAGCTTTACCTGGATCAAGGGTAACCACACGCTGAAGTTCGGTGCTTTGTACGAGTATTCCGGTGAAAACGACAACGATGAGATTAACGTGCAGGCTTGCCCCACTTGTACCAATAATCAGAATGGGCAATTCCTCTTTAGCGATAATGGAGGGAAATTCGTAAGGCCGGGATTCGCCGTGGCTTCCACTGGGGTCGCCGCTGCGAACGCTGCTCTAGGACTCTTCGATACCTACTCGGAGATCGGCCATCGCGCATACACCGTATTTCGCGGAAGCATGTGGGAAGGTTTCGCACAAGATTCTTGGAAAGTCAGGCAGAACCTTACCCTGAACTACGGCCTTCGTTACTCGGTCATCGTTCCTTACCATGCTCTTTGGGCCAACATGGCCGCCTTTGACCCCACCCTCTACGATCCCGCCAAGGCCGTGACGATCGATCCCGTCACGGGCCTGATTACTGGCTCGCCCACCGTAGATCAACTTTTTAACGGCATGGTCATTCCTGGGTCCGGATTCCCCTCCTCTGCCAATGGTCGCGTTCCGGAGGCCACCACCGGGGCGTTCAATAGTCTCTTCCGCGGTGTTCCTAACCACTACTCCGACATCCAGTGGAACGACGTCCAACCCCGCGTTGGCATTGCCTATCAGCTGACAAACAAAACCGTACTGAGGGCTGGCGGCGGGCGTTTCTTCACGCGCCTCGGTGTCAGCGACTCGATTTTCCTCGGTGGAAATCCGCCATTCCAACCCAATGCCAGCGTGACGTTTGGCTCGGTGGACAATCCCGGAGGCTCGGGGACGAATCCAGTTCCTTTGGTGGTGACAACTCAGAGCAAGGCCTTCAAGAATCCAGAAGCATGGGCTTGGAATTTCACCGTCGAACGCGAGCTATTCTGGAAATCGCTTCTCAGCGTGGGCTATGTTGCTCGGCGGGGGCTGCATCTGCAGCGAGAATCCGACATCAATCAGCCGACCCTCGCCACCAGGGCAGCAAATCCAACCGCTAATATCAACGCCATCAGACCTTTTAAGGGATTCGGCTCCATTCGGGAGACCGATAACGTAGCCAACTCGAAGTACAACTCGCTGCAAGTCGCTTGGAATCGCCGGTTCAGCAACACTTTCCAGTTTGGTGTTTCTTACACACTCTCCAAGAGCATGGACAACGGGTCTAACCAGCGCGACGTCGTTCCCGATACCTACGACACCAGCATGCTGTGGGGTCCCTCGGAGTACGATGCCCGCCATATCGTCATCATCAACTACCTTTACCAACTTCCGTTCTACCGCAAGCAATCTGGCTTCGCGGGCAGAGTCCTTGGTGGATGGCAAATCAGCGGCATAACGCAGTTCCAAACCGGGTTGCCCTGCAGTGTCATAGCGCCGAACGGTGACTACGCTGGTGTGGGCCAGGATGCCAACTGGGGATGCGGCGGCAATGGTCAGTTTTGGGTCGTGAACGGCAACCCTAAGATTATTGGCACATTTGGACCGAGTGGGCAGTGGTTCGCCACTACTAATCCCGACGGGTCGCCCATTTTCACTCAGCCAACCGCTGGAACCTTCAACACGCAACGGGTCCGCAACCTGATCTACCAGCCCGGGTATCAAAATTGGAACATGGGATTATTCAAAACCATCCCTGTTAACGAAAAGCTTCGCTTCCAATTCCGTGCCGAAGCGTACAACGTCTGGAACCATCCGAATTGGTGCGGCAACAGCGGCTGCAGCGGCACCACCAATATCGGCCTCAACCCCACTAACACCACCACTTTCGGCAAAGTGCTCGCCAAAGGTAGTGGCGGCTCGGGCCAGGGCGAGCGCAACCTTCAGCTCTCGCTTCGTTTGGAGTTCTAAGGCTACTTGTTACCTGACACCCGGGACGTTGGCGTTTGACGCCACATCCCGGGTGTACCCGCGCCTGTGCTGCTACAATTCCAGCAGAGGCAAATCAACAGATCCATGTTCGCTGTTCGCCTCATGGGTGTTCTCGCGCTGGTCGCGCTTAACGGTTTCTTTGCCGCGGCGGAGTTCTCGCTGGTCGCGGTGCGCTTTTCCCGCATACGGCAGCTTGTGCGTCAAGGGGACTCGCGCGCGCGCGTTGTCGAGGTGCTGCTGAGCGATCTCCATCGCGTCGTGTCGGCGGTGCAACTTGGAATCACACTGGCCAGCCTGGCGCTTGGAGCCTTGGGCGAATCCACTTTTGCGGCGATGATCCGATCCGTTGTGCCGCCTATGACCGATTCGCGCGCCATCCTTTTGGTGCATGCCGCCGCCCTGGCCATCGCCTTCGCCATGCTCAGTTCCTTGCACGTCGTTATCGGCGAACTGGTGCCCAAGACGGTCAGCCTGGCGCGCGCCGAACGCGTGGCGCTGATGATTGCGCGGCCATTTTCGTGGTTCCTGAAAACGTTTAGCTGGGCCATCGATCTTCTGGAGGGTGTCTCCGGCGCAATCGTGAAAGCCCTTGGCGTATCCGAGCCGCAAATTCCGAGCGCGGCGCATTCCACCGAGGAGCTGCAAATTCAAATTCAGCAGGCCCGTGAGCGGGGACTTCTGGCGCCCGGGGAAGAGAAGTTCATCGTCAGCGCTATCGAGCTGGGGCAAGTGCAAGTGCGCGAAATCATGGTGCCCCGGCCGGATATGCACACCGTTCCCGCGGAAGCAACGCTGGACGAAGTCCTGCGCGCCTTCGCCACGACGCAACGTTCGCGCATTCCCGTATATCGCGGCACTGAGGATCAGATCCTCGGTTTCGTCCACATCAAGGACATGCTCTGGGTGCTCCTTGATCGCGAACGCCGCCTGGAAGAAAATCTTTCGGCGTCGCCCTTCGATCTGCGACGAGTGCTGCGCGAGGTGCTCATCGTCCCAGAGACTAAGCCCGCGAGCGAATTGCTCGTGGAGTTGCGCACACACCACGTGGGCTTGGCCATTGTGGTGGACGAATTCGGCAGCGTTCTTGGCCTGGTCACCCTGGAAGATATTCTTGAACAGGTGGTCGGAGAAATTCACGACGAGTTCGACGTTGTCGAGCGCCCACTCACGCTTGCGGATGGCGCTATCGTATTTGACGCTGCTTTGAATGTCCGCGATCTCGATACCCAGTACAACATCCCGCTTCCCGAGGATCCCGCATATGCGACTGTGGGCGGCTTCGTCCTCGATCAACTCGGCTTCATTCCGCGCGGCGGCGAAAGTTTTGAATATGGCAACTTTCGCTTTAGCGTCGTCGAGATGGACGGCAAGCGCGTCGCCCGGGTAAAAGTTCAGCGCGCCCGTCCTCCGGCGGCCGATCGTCCCGCCGAGGTTTCCCCGCCGGCCGCAGACGAACCGCAGTCCGTTCGCGCCGCAAAATCCTCGCAATCCGATCCTTCGGTGGACTCGCGCTGATGGCGCGTCACGTTTTCTCCTCACACTTCCGGCGCGTTGGCTCGTACTCACTCTGGTTTTCTTCGGAGGGTGTGGTCGTTCAGAATGCTTGGTGACAGTCGGTAGAGTGTCAGGATGGACAAGATTCGGTGGTATTAGGGTTGAGTTTCGTGAGGCTCCCATAGACGATGAAGGCGTGAGTCCGCACAAGCACCGGGTCGCCGGCTACCTGCGGCCCAAAACGCTGGCGATGTTGTTGCTCGGGTTTTCTTCAGGCCTTCCCTTTTATCTGGTCGGCAATACGTTCGGCTTCTGGCTGCGCGATGAGCACACCTCCCTGACGGCGATCGGGTTTCTTTCCTGGGTGGGCATCGCCTATTCGCTGAAGTTCCTGTGGGCCCCCTTGATGGATCGCGTCGACTTGCCGTTGTTTAAACGGCTTGGACATCGGCGCGGATGGATGATGTTCTCGCAGATCGTCGTCGGGCTGGCGCTGTGTGCTATGGGCGGAACTGGCACAAAAGCCGGGCTCGCACGGCTTGGCGCTTTTGCGCTCGTCGTCGCGTTTGCCTCATCGACACAGGACATTGTGGTCGATGCCTGGCGAATTGAATCAGCAGACGACGGAGAAGAACAAGGGCTCCTCGCGTCTGCCTATCAGTTCAGCTACCGCCTGGCGCTCCTGACTACGGATTCCGTTATCCTCATCGTGGCAGCGACGGTGGGCTGGCGCATGTCCTACGGTATCTACGGCGCATGTATGGCCGTTGGAATGATCGCGACCTGGTTTGCGAAGGAACCGGAGCGCGCGGATGCGATGATGCATGAAAAAGAGCGCGAAGCGCCGCTTTGGACGCCGCGCGGTTTCTTCGACGCTGTTGCGGGGCCGTTCATCGCTTTCTTCCGTGCACATGGCTGGCTCGCGCTTGTGATGTTAGCGGCAATCAGTCTCTACCGGTTGCCGGACTTCATCATGGCTCCGATGGCGAATCCCTACTACCATGACCTCGGTCTTGCGAAGCAAACGGTAGGAGCGGTGCGCGGTTCAATCGGGCTCATCGCCACGTTTGCAGGCATCGCGGCGGGCGGATTCTGCTCGCTGAAGCTTGGCTATATGCGCGCGCTCGTCATCGGGGGCATTGTGCAGGCAGCCGCGACCGCCACGTTTGCGTCTCTCGCGTTCGCGGGCACGAGCATTCCTCTCTTCGCGCTGGTCATGGCAGGCGACAACTTCGGCCTCAGCTTTGCCGGCGTTACGCTTGTTGCGTACATGTCGAGTCTCACCAATCTGGGATACACCGCCACGCAGTATGCGCTCTTGAGTTCAACCTATGCCTGGCTGGGAAAGATCTTGAAGGGATTTTCCGGTGCTGCGGTCGAAAACCTGAGCGCCACGCACGGCCTCACTCACGCCTACGGCATTTTCTTTATCGCTTGCGGACTGACCGGCGTGCCTGCCGTTCTTCTGTTCGCAGCATTGGGTTACTGGCACAGGCGGAAGCAAACGGCTCCAGCCGCAGCCTAGGAGAGTCAACCCCTCCCGCTAAGCCACGCAAGAATGTTCCTAGCGCAATCTGAGTTCTCCCGTGACCTTTGTAATGCGGAGTGCGATCGCGAAGGATAGCAACAGCGGCGAAAGGAAAACGAGAAGCTGATCCGCCGATGACTGCTTTGTGGCTCGCACAATACCGCCGTACTCTTTAGCGTCCGTGTTGTAAAGGTTTGAGGAGGTCACTTGGTGAGTACGACAGGAGTACCGCGCCCGATGCTCAACGTGCGCGAAGCATTTCCTTTGTTCAGCCCGATTTCCACGTAACCCGCGGAGCCGACGTACGCTACCGGTTCGCCGGCATTCCCGCTGGCAAAGGTCGGTACCATCCGCGATACCGCCTGGCTTCCCAGTTGAAATTTCACTTCGCCATTGGTGAGCGCGCTTTCCGGCAAGTCCTCCACTCGAAAATTCGTAATCAGGTTTCCAAACGCGTCGATGCGCATCACAATCCCTTTGGCCACTCCGTCGCTGGCCTTCGGTTTTGGCATCGCGAATTTTTTGTAGTCCGTGATCTCTTCGCCCATGCTCGCCGTTTGCCATCCCTTGGAAAGCCACGCAGCTACGGGCGCAAATATATCCCGACCGTGAAAGGTCTTGCTGATTGGCTGAAGATAGTAGTGCTCCGCCGTGACATGCCGCGCCACAACATTCTCCTCGCGCTCATAAATCAGCGAAAGGACGCCATTGTCCGGGGCTACGAAATATTGGTTTTCCGCAGTCACCAGCAAAGGTCGCCGGTCCGTACCTACTCCCGGATCAACCACCACCACGTGAATCGTGCGCGCCGGAAAATAAGAATAGGCCGACCCGATGGCCAAAGCTCCATCCAACAAATCGAATGGCGCGACGTTGTGGGTAATGTCCACAATCGTCGCTTCCGGATTGATCTTCAGAATGACGCCCTTTAAGGTGCCAACCAAGTGGTCGTTCGTTCCGTAGTCCGTGGTGAGCGTAATGATCGCGTTGGGCAATGGGGTCTCTCGACTGTGGTCCGCAGGGCCGCCGTTGCTGAAATGGGAGGCACTCCGCTATTTGACGCTAGCGAACGTCCGCATCGACGTCAAGATAACCTGCGGGGATGCATTGCCAATTCGCTACCCGCTAAATTAGCTGCTTATAACCTGAGGAGTGCGTTTGGAACGAGCAACAGCCCATTCAACGCAAAAACCCGCGCGACCGGCCGCATTTTTGCACCATGCGACCAATCTCGCGGGTTCTGAGCGTCACTCTAGAACGGCGATTTACCGTTCTCTGCGATTAAACGCGTCCTGATAACCGCGCAAGAATCCCTTCCTATATTGTTCCTTGTACTGATCCTTGGTCCCAAAGCTTTTGCGATAGCCATGGTCCGCGTCTTCGTACGAGTCATGCTTCTCGGGACGATAGTCCTTGCGCTCGTGGAGGTCCTTTTGTCCGGCTCCCAGCCCATCTCGATAGCCGGTGTCAAACGCCACGTCGCCGTAACTCCAGTTGGGGTAGCCTTCGGCGTCGCGATCGCTGCGAGGAACCCGGTCAGGATCGTACGTATCGTTCAGTCCATAAATATCAGACCGCAGGCGTCGATTGTTATAGCCGTCCTCGTAGCCAGACTTGTACCCGTCACGATAGCCGCGCTGGAAGTTGCGGCGATCCCCCATGTAATCCTCATAGCCCAGGTCCGCGCGCCGATAGTCTTCACTGTCGAAGCTCGGCCGTACATTATTGTTCAGGTCCGCACGGCCCTGACGAAGGCCGTCTCGATACCCATGCTGATAGCCGTGCTCCTTGGCGTCCATCGAACCGCCATAGTTGCCCTGGGCGGCCGCGACGCTCGCCAAAAAGAGCAGCGTGATAGCGAGGGTTATTACATATCTCAGTCGTGTGACCATTCATCTCTCCTTGCTGCACGCTCGCGCGCGCAGGAACGAATCGTGAGAACAATTGTCACGTCCCGTGCCCTCGGGGTCGATGCGGTATTCGCCCTAGCAATCCAGCCGCGCCTATGTACCAGCGCCTATGCTTCCGGCGCGCAACTTTTCTCTGTTAGTCCTAAGTCACTCAGTAGATTGGAGTAACGTGATGGGCAGAATGCCCGTTCCATGATAGCTTTATCGCCCGTCCCTGCCGCGCCGTCCTCGGGCCCTGGATCAAGCAAGACTAAAAATTATCGAGGCTTATATGGCCAGTCCAGTTCCTCGTACTTGGCGTCGCGCCTTGGAGATTTTGCGATGGCGTGGTCCGGGCCACTTCTTGCTGCTTGCTTTGCGGGAAGTGCTGCGTCCGGTGATGTATTGGTACGCCTGGAATATCTATCTCACAGATCTTGAACAGCCGCTTAGCGCGCCCTACGCGAAAGGGAAGTTCGACGTGCGCATTTTTAGCGGAGACCAGGACCGAGAGACGGCGCGAAACCAGCTTGTTTCCCTTGGTACGCTGCCTGACAATTTCGACCTCCGAATAAATCGCGGCGACGCTCTGGCAACTATTTTCTGCGGCGCGGAACCGGTGGCCTTCGGCTGGATGACCTTTACCAGCGGGATGGAAATGGCCTACGGCCTCAAGTGGATTCTCCAGGCTAACGAGGGCACGCAATACGGTTCATTCGTTTTGCCGAAATGGCGCGGCCAAGGCATCTTTAGTCTGTTGAACGTGGCGCTAAATACTTACGCCCGCGAGCATGGCGTGGTGCGCTCAGTGGGTTCCATTAGTGCGCTGAACAGCCAATCACTGAGTATGGCCAAACGGCTAGGTAAGAAAAAACTTATGACAATTATCTTGGTCCGCGTTCGCGGACTAGGCTGGACCTTTGCAAAGGCCATTGGAGCACCGCTGCATACACGCTTTACCAGCGAACGTTCCGATCTGCCGCACGCAGAGAGCGTCCATTTGCGAGCTGGCCAGAAATCGTGACTCCCGCAGGTATGATCTTCTGGGACATGATGCTCGCTACAGGCAATCCGCGGCGCGAATAAGGCCACGCGGGGATTAGCGCCAATCCACTCGTCTCCTACCCTGCCTTTGAGGTGAATCATGGAATATAGCTGGAGGAAGAGCCGACGTAAGCCCTCGGTGTGGAAAGGCGCAGCCGCTGGAGTTGTCGGCGGACTAGTGGCTTCCTGGGCGATGAACGAATTCTCATCCCTGATCAAGACTGTCGCGGAATCGGGAAGTAATGGCCAGAAACAAAAAGCAAAAAAGAGCGGCGAACAACAGCAAGAAGATCCCACCATCACCACAGCGGAGAAGATTTCAGAATCGGTTGCCGACATAAAGCTCAACAAAGAACAAAAGCAAAAGGGTGGCACAGTAGTGCATTACGCCTTCGGCGCACTGATGGGCGCGGTTTACGGGGCGGCCGCGGAAGTTGCTCCTCCGGTGAAATCGCTTGTCGGACTGCCTTACGGAGCCGCACTGTTCGTCGGCGCGGATGAGATCGTGCTCCCGGTCCTCGGCCTCTCGAAAAAACCCACGGAGTATCCACTCTCAAAACACTTGTCCGGCCTCGGCCAGCACCTCGTATATTGCGCCACTGTCGAGTTGGTGCGCCGCGGCATGCGCGACAGGCTCTAGACGCGCATCACTTGCCTCATGCTCCGAGGCAGGAGTACGACGGGCCTTTGGCCGCCCGTCCCAAAACGCTATACTCTCCTCATCCTTGAGGAGGCTCCATGTCTCGACCCTTGACTCCTGAACTCGTCGAATTCTGGCTGCAAGATCTCCTGCTCGGCACGCTTAAGAACGAACATCGCACCACCAAGAAAATTCTCGAGGCCGTCCCGGCTGACAAAGCCGATTACCGCCCCGATCCCGTCTCCAAGACCGCCATGGAATTAGTTCGCCACATCGCTGTTGCCGACGTGCGTTTTCTCGAGACCACGATCAACGCCGAATTCTCCGCCACCAGCACCCTGCCCGAATCCGCCAAGACGCCACCGGAAGTCGCTGCCTGGTATTCCGAAAGCTTCGCGCGCAATTTCGACAAGCTCGCGCAACTTAAAGGCGATCACCTCATGAAGATCACCGATTTCCGCGGCGTCTTCAAGCTTCCCGCCGTCGCTTTCCTTCAAGTCGGCATGAATCACACTATTCACCATCGCGGCCAGCTCTCCAGCTATCTGCGCTGTATGGGCGCGAAGGTCCCATCTATCTACGGCGAAAGTTTTGACGATGCGCAAGCTCGCAAAGCCGCTCAGGCGTAATCAACGGCCGAACGAAATAAAACCGAGGGTAAGTGGCACAGCCAATCTTGACTGTGCGGGAAAGCCGGCCGCCTATGAAAAAAGCGAAATCGGGCAAGAGCCGTTCCACCGCGAAAGCCAGTGTCGCTCCGAAAGATGTGGATGAGTACCTCGCCACTGTTCCGGAACCTGCTCGCAGCACCTTGAACAAGATGCGCGCGACGATTCGCTCCGCTGTCCCGCCGGAAGCGACGGAAGTCATCAGCTATCGGATGCCCGCCTTCAAGCACAATCGGGTGTTGGTGTGGTTCGCCGCCTTTTCGGACCATTGCAGTTTGTTTCCCACGGCGGCGGTGATTGAAAAATTCAAAAACGAACTCAAGAGTTTCTCCACATCCAAGGGAACCCTCCACTTCCCCACAAACAAACCACTTCCCACCGCACTCATCAGGAAATTGGTGAAAGCGCGAGTAGCCCTGAACGAAAGCAAGAATCGGCGCTGACCGCTCGCCCGCCATTCTCATTTCTGCGCTTCGGTCAAAACGTGCGAAAGAAAAAGTGCCAGGTAGTGTCGACCAGCGCATGAACGATCGCCGAAGCGAATATCGAATTACTTTTCCGCCAGGTCCAGCCATAAAAGATTCCGGCAATCGAGGCGAGAATTACGTAGCGCCAGTTTGGAAAGCCCATGTTCGTGATGTGCGAGAAGCCGAACAGAACCGACGCGGTCCACCAGCCGGCCAGG
>Ga0137409_10003812_pt1 | contig 15939 bp, 16 predicted proteins | sample CZODoug1_16funga_FD_122059 | JGI IMG/M metagenome (GOLD analysis project Ga0137409, IMG submission 122059) | Vadose zone soil fungal communities from Angelo Coast Range Reserve, California, USA - CZODoug1_16fungal (Hybrid Assembly) | ecosystem: Environmental > Terrestrial > Soil > Vadose zone... | reverse complement strand
CTGGGGCAGACGCGCCAAGGAAACCCCGCTCTAGCTAGGTAACATGGGCCTCGAGGAGGGCCCATGGTTACGACGAGGACTTCGCGGCCGCCGTTCCATGCCGACCAGGTGGGCAGCTTGCTGCGGCCGAAGGAGCTGCACGAGGCGCGCGCGGCGGCGAATGCCGGAAGACTGCCGCCGGCGGGGCTGAAGGCGGTCGAGGACCGCTCGATCGCGCAGGCGGTGAAGAAGCAGGAGGCCATCGGCCTCCAGGCGCTGACCGACGGCGAGTTCCGGCGCGATTTCTGGCACCTCGATTTCCTGAAACAGCTGGACGGCATTGAGCTCACGCGCCCGGTCGGCATGACCTTCAACGCCGAGGACGTGCCGCCGATGGCGAGTGTCACGGGCAAAATCGGCTGCTCGCGGCCGATCATGGTCGAACATTTCGCCTACCTCAAGTCGGTGGCGACGCGCATGCCGAAGTTCACCATGCCTTCTCCGGGCTCGGCGCATTTCCGCGGCGGCCGCAACGCCATCTCGCGCACCGTGTACCCCGACCTGGAGGAATTCTGGGCGGATCTCGGCGGCGCCTACCGCAAAGCGATCCGGCATCTGTACGACGCGGGCTGCCGCTACCTGCAACTGGACGACGTGGGCTTCTCCTACCTGTGCGACGAGAAAGTCCGCGAGAACTTCCGCAAGAACGGCGATGATCCGAAGGACCTGCCGCAGGCCTACGCGCAGGCGATCAACAGCGCGCTCGAGGCGAGGCCGCCGGATCTCGCGGTGACCATGCACACCTGCCGCGGCAATTTCCGCAGCACCTGGTTCGCCGCGGGCGGCTACCAGGACGAGGTGGTGGAGGCGATGTTCTCCACCGACGTCGACGGCTACTTCATGGAGTACGACAGCGAGCGCGCCGGCGGCTTCGAGCCGCTACGTCTGCTGCCGAAAGGCAAGCGCATCGTCCTGGGCCTGGTGACCACCAAATCAGGGACGCTCGAGAGCAAGGAGAGCCTGAAGCGGCGCATCGACGAGGCGGCGAAGTATGTGCCGCTGGAGAACCTCGGCCTCTCGCCGCAATGCGGATTCGCGAGCACGCACCACGGCAACAAGCTCACCGAAGACGAGCAGTGGAAGAAGCTCGAGCGGATCGTGGAGGTCGCACGCGACCTCTGGAAGGGGAAATCCTAGGCGGCGCGCGTGCGCGCGAGGTCGCGGACCACGGAGGCCTCGGCGAGGCCCGGCTCCTCGGCGACCCATTCGGCAATCGGCAGGAACTGCCGGCATTCGGCGCTGGCGACCGCGTTCATCTCGAAGACGCCGGCGCCAGTCTCCGCGGCCTTCATGTAGATGTCGGAGTCGATCAGCCGCGCGAGCAGCTTCAAGCCCAGAGTATCGAGCAGCTGCTGCAGCGGCGGGTAGGCCGGCATCGAGCGGCGCACCTTGTTGGCCACCACCGCCACGCGGATGTTGCCGGTCTTCATGCGGCCCATCGCCATCAGCTCGCGCAGGAAGTTGCCCGTCGCGTGCAGGTCGATGACCGAGGGCACCAGCGGAATGAGGATCGCGTTCGCGCGATCGAGCAGTTCATGCAGCAGCACGCCGGAGACGCCGGCCGGCGGATCGACGATCAGGTGACGCGTTTCGGGCGGCACGTACATCTCGAAGCTGCGCAGCTGTCCGAATTTCCCGGGCGCGGCGTTCGCGCCGTGGATCTTCGGAGCGTCGACCGCGCGCGAGCGCAGCCAGTTCAGGCTCGAGCCCTGCGGGTCGTAGTCCATCACCGTGGCGGGGATGCCGCTCGTGGCGAAGTAGCTCGCCAGGTTGATCGCGACGGTAGTCTTGCCCGCGCCGCCCTTCGGGTTGATCACCAGCGTGGTCTTCATGCCGCTTGGAGGGTGATTCCCTCTTCTCGTTGATTACGCGGGGATAATGCGGGCTCGCGAGCGGAAATGCAAGCGCCGCGCGGCCTCTTGGACGCGCGGATAAGGATTACCGGGCGGGGAAACCCTTGGTGACGACGCGCAGGCCGGAGCGGCCCGGGACCGAAATCGCGGGGTGGAACGGCAGCAGCGAGGGTGCCTTCGGGTCGATGATCAGCTTCGGGGCGTCGACCCATTCCGCGATCGGCATGAACTGCTGGCGCTCGGCGATGGAGGTGGCGAAGTCCATCTCGAACACGCTGATGCCGGTCTCGGCGGCGCTCACGTAGACATCGGAATCGTTGAGCCGCGTGATGAGCGGCAGGTTGAGCGAGCTCAGGAACCGCTCGAGCGGCTGATAGACCGGCATCGATTTGCGCACGCGGTTCGCGACTACCGCGAGGCGGATGTTGTTCGCCCGGATGCGCCCGGCGAGCAGGAGATCGCGGATGAAGTTCGCCGTCGCATGGATGTCGATCGACGAAGGCGCGACCGGAATGAGGATGCAATTGGTTCTGACGAGCATTTCCTGCAACAAGAGGCCGCAGGCCCCTGCCGGCGCGTCGATCACGAGCTGGCGCGTGTCTTCCGGAACCCGCATGTCCAGGCTGCGCATCCGGCCGGGCTTCGCCGGCGCGGCGTTGGCGCCGTGGATGCGCTTGAGGTGCAGCGGCCGCTGGCGCAGCCAGTTGAGGCTCGAGCCCTGCGGGTCGTAGTCGAGGAGGGTGGTGGCGACGCCCTTCGATGCGAAGTAACTCGCCAGATTCGTGGCAACGGTGGTCTTCCCCGAACCGCCTTTCGGGTTGATGACCAGCGTTGTGTTGACTCTCATGACCCCCCGCCCCCTCGCTTCTCCATCCCGCATCGACAGCCTACTGCAGAACAGCGGTATGCGGGTTGTTAACTACTTCTCGCGCTGCTACTTTTCCTGCCGGACGGAGGGTTCATGCCGATAGCCGTATACGTCGCCAACGCCGAGGACGGCGAGATCGTGACTTACCGCCTCAACGGCGGCGAGCTCCTTCCCTGCGGGAGGGCGAAGGCGGCGGCATCGGTCGCGCCTCTCGCCGTCAGCCCGGACCGACGCCGCCTCTATGCTGCGGTGCGCTCCAAGCCCTTCTCGGTGCACGTTTTCGGCATCGATCCCGCTTCCGGGGCGTTGACCCCCCATTCGGTCTCGTCGCTCGCCGAAAGCTTTCCCTACCTGTCCCTCGACCGGACGGGGCGGCTCCTGTTCGGGGCGTCATACAGCGGTCACCTGGTGAGCGTGAACGAGGTGGGGGCCGATGGCCGGGTAGCGGCCGAGCCCCGGCAGGTCATCCCGGTAGGACGCAACGCCCACGCCATCGTGGCCGACCGCTCGAACCGGTTCGTCTTCGTCCCGTGCCTCGGTACCGATCAGATCTTTCCGTTCGCGCTCGAGGCGGGGACCCTGCGCCAAGGGAAGCCGGTGCAGATGAAGCCGGGCACCGGGCCGCGGCACCTGGTTTTCTCGGGCGACAACCGTTTCCTCTACGTGTTGAGCGAGCTGCAGGGGAGCGTGACGACGTTCTCGCTGAACGACGGCCTGCTCGCGGAGATTTCGACCGCGCCGATGGTGACCAGCCTGCGCCCTGGCGCACCGCGCGGCCCGGACGCGCCGCCGCGCGAGCGCGACAAGGATGTCTGGGCCGCGGACATCCATCTCAGTCCCGACGGGCGGTTTCTCTATACCTCCGAGCGCACCAGCAACTCCCTCTGCGCCTTCAAGGTTGATGCGGCGGGCGGCAAGCTCGCCTGGCTGGGCGCGACGCCGACCGAGAAACAGCCGCGCGGCTTCGCCATCGATCCGCAGGGAAAATTTCTGGTCTCGAGCGGCGAGAAATCGACCACGGTCTCGGTGCACCCCATCAACGGCGACGGTTCGCTTGGCGCCGCGCGGCAGTTTCCCGGCGGCGGCGGCGGCAACTGGGTGGAGATTGTCGCCCTCTAGCTTATGTTAGGCTCAGCGACCTATGGATGAGGCAATCAAAGGCGCAATCCTCGGCGGGGTCATCGGCATCATTCTGGTGGCGCTCGAGTACCTGATGCTGAGCAAGGATGCGAAGGAACGCGCCGAGAAACTGCATCGCAAGCCCGAGCTCGACGAGGTCGCGCGGCTGCGGATCAAGACCATCGCCCGCTTCGCTTTCGTCCTGCCGCTGCTCTTCGGCGCCGGCTTCTGGCTCATCTGGGGCTGATCCTGCCTTCGCTTGCCGGCGGCCTCCCTCAAGCCTCATCCCCGGTCCCGCAGCAGCGCGATTCGTAGCCTTCGAGCGCGGATCGGCAGAACGCCGTCCGGCGCGCTCGCCGTGAGCTTCCTCCTCGACGCCGACCTCGACCGCCTGCGCATTTCCCGCCGCCGCCCGGCGCGCTTCGCTGACGGGCTATGGCGCCACACCTGCTTCGAAGTGTTCATCGCCCGCAAGGGATCGCGCGCCTATCGCGAATACAACCTCGCGCCCTCCAGTGAATGGGCCGGCTATCTGTTCCAGAAATATCGTCTCAGGGGGAATGGCAGCGCGCCCCGCCCGCGGTTCCGCTTCCGGCGATCGGGCGGCACGCTGAAGCTCGACGCGAGAATTGCGGCAAAGGGGCGCCTGAGAGTGGGCCTGTCTGCGGTGATCGAGGAAAAGAACGGCGAGCTGTCCTACTGGGCGCTCCGGCATGCGCCGGGCAAGCCCGACTTCCACCATCGCCGTGCCTTCGCGCTCGAGGTGGCATGAAATTCGGCATCGATCGCCTGATCGAGGACCGCGCGCTGCGCGGGCGGCTTGCCGGCAAGCGCGTCGCGCTGCTCGCGCACCCGGCATCGGTGACGCGCGAGCTGGTGCACACGCTCGACGCGCTCGCCGCGCTGCCGGAGATCAAGCTGAGCGCCGCGTTCGGCCCGCAGCACGGCCTGCGCGGCGACAAGCAGGACAACATGGTCGAGTCGGCCGACTTCAGCGACGCGGCGCACGGCATCCCGGTCTACAGCCTGTACGGCAAGGTGCGCCGGCCGACCGAGCGGATGATGGAAGCGTTCGACGTGCTGCTGGTCGACCTGCAGGACGTCGGCTGCCGCGTGTACACGTTCGTCACTACGCTGCGCTACGTGCTCGAGGAGGCCGCGCGGCATGGCAAGAGCGTCTGGGTTCTCGACCGGCCGAACCCCGCCGGACGCGAGATCGAAGGGCTGCGGCTGCGTCCGGGCTGGGAGAGCTTCGTCGGCGCGGGAGCGCTGCCGATGCGCCACGGGTTGACGCTCGGCGAGCTCGCCCGCTGGTTCGTGCAGATCCTGAAGCTCGATGTCGGCCTCGAGGTCGTGGCGATGGAAGGCTGGCAGCCGGGGAAGGCGCCGGGCTTCGGCTGGCCGCTCGGCGAGCGCACCTGGGTCAACCCGAGCCCTAACGCAGCGAACCTCTGGATGGCGCGCTGCTATCCCGGCACGGTGATGCTGGAGGGGACGACGCTTTCGGAGGGGCGCGGCACGACGCGTCCGCTGGAGCTGTTCGGTGCGCCGGATCTCGATAGTGATCAACTCCTGGAAAAGATGACTGCGCTCGCCGGCGAATGGCTGCGCGGTTGCCGCTTGCGCCCCTGCTGGTTCGAGCCGACCTTCCACAAGCACGTCGGCAAGCTTTGCAGCGGGTTGCAGATCCATGTCGAGGACGCAGCCTACGAGCACGCGGCGTTCCGCCCGTGGCGGTTGATGGCGCTCGCTTTCAAGGCGCTGCGGACGCTGCGCCCCGAGTACCCGCTGTGGCGCGACTTCGCCTATGAGTACGAGCAGGGCAAGTCGGCGATCGACGTGATCAACGGCGGCGAGCAGCTGCGGCGGTGGGTGGACGACGCCGGCGCCCAGCCCGGCGACCTCGACGCCGAAGCGCGTCAGGAAGAGCAGGCCTGGCGCGACGAACGCGAAGCGATCCTGATCTACCGCTGAGGGGACCATGAAGGGCCGGCAGGAGCAAGGTTACGAAATCCGTTTCGAGAGGAACCCGCGCCGCGCGCGCGTCGAGTTCAACGGCGCGGCGGTCGCGGATTCGTCCCGCGTGCTGGTGCTGCACGAGACGCGGCATCCGCCGGTGTTCTATTTCCCGCGCGCCGACGTGCGGCTCGAGCTGTTCGAGAAGACCGCGCAAACGACGCATTGCCCGTTCAAGGGCGACGCGAGCTACTGGACGCTGAAGGTCGGCGGCGAGCGCTCTGAAAACGCCGCCTGGTCCTACGACGACCCGTACGACGACGCCGGGTCGATCCGCGGCTACCTGGCCTTCTACCCGAGCCGCGTGAGCGCGATCTACGACGGCGAGGACGAAGCGCCGCACCTCGAGGGCGGTGCGAGCCTGCACGCCAACAGCATCGCCGGCTGGCTGCTCGCCGACGCCTGGAGGATCGGCGGCGAGGAAGAGCTGATGAACCAGTTCTGCCGCTGCCTGCAGAAGGCGGGCGTGCCGGTCTCGCGCATGACCATCATCATCCCCGCGCTGCATCCGCAGGTCTTCGCCACGGTGCTGGTGTGGCGCGACGATGCCGGCGCGAGGACCATCCACGAGCCGCACGACATCCTGCATACGCCGCGCTTCAAGGACAGCCCGTTCGCGCTCATCCTGCGCGGCGCCGGGGGCGTGCGCCGGCGCATCGAGCACCCGGATACCAAGCTCGACTTCCCGGTGGTGCGCGACCTGAAGGCCGAGAACGCCACCGACTACGTCGCCATGCCGTTCCGCTTCTCCGACGGCCAGATGAACGTGATGTCGATGACCTCGTTCGCGCCCGGCGGCTTCTCCACCGACCACCTCGGACGCGTGTTCGAGGTGCTGCCGGGGCTCGCGCGCTTCTTCGAGGTGTTCGCGCAGCGGCGCACGGCGATGACGCTGCTCAAGACGTACCTCGGCCATCACACCGGCGATCGCGTGCTCGCCGGCCAGGTGAAGCACGGCGACGGTGAGCACATCCACAGCGTGATCTGGTTCTCGGACCTGCGCGGCTCGACCATGCTCTCCAAGTCGATGGCGAAGGACGATTACCTGGTGATGCTCAACCGCTACTTCGATTGCCTGGCGGGCGCGGTGATCAAGCAGGGCGGCGAAGTGCTGCGCTTCATCGGCGACGCCGTGCTTGCCATCTTCCCGATCGCCGGCGCGAGCGCCGGGCACTGGACCTCAGCCGCTGATCCCGCCGAGGCGTGCCGGCGTGCGATCGAGGCGGCGAATCTCGCCTGCCAGTGCGTCGACGAGACCAACCGCGCCCAGCCCGGCGCGACGCCGATCAGGTTCGGCATCGGCCTGCATCTCGGCGAGGTGACCTACGGCAACATCGGCGTGCGCGAGCGGCTGGAGTTCACCGTCATCGGCGGCTCGGCGAACGAAGCGGCGCGCGTCGAGAGCATGTGCAAGGCGCTCGGCAAAACGGTCGTCGTTTCGAGCGCATTCGCCAAGAGCTACCAGGGCAAGCTCGCCTCGCTCGGCCGCCACGAGCTGAAGGACGTCGAGGGCAGCCAGGAACTCTTTACTCTGCCTTAGCGCCGGTATCCCGGACGATCCTCGTCCACTTCTCGCGCTCGGCGCGGATGAAATCGGCGAAGAACTGCGGCGAGCTGCCGATGACTTCGAACCCCTGCTTTCCCAGCAGCTCGCGCACTTCGCGCAGCTGCATGGCTTTCTGCGTCTCTCGTGAAATGATTTCCGCGGCGTCCGGAGGTATCCCCGCGGGGCTCAGCAGTCCCTGCCACGCAGTGGCGTCAAAGCGCGGAAAACCTTGCTCGGAAACCGTAGCGATGTCGGGCGCGAGCGCGGTGCGCGTTTCGCTCGTGACCGCCAGGCCTTTGAGCTTGCCGGCGCGGATCTGCGGCAACACGGCCGGGACGATGGCGAAGGTCGCGTGCAACTGGCCGGAAAGCAGATCCGTCACGACCGGCGGGAACCCTTTGTAAGGAACGTGCACGAGCGAGACGCGGGCCTGCGACTTGAACAGCTCCATCGTCAGATGCGAAGCGCTCCCCGAGCCGACCGAGCCGTACGAAAGCTTGTCGGGATTGGCGCGCGCATAGGCGATGAGCTGTTTCAGATCGCTTGCCGGCACTGAAGGATGCACGGCCAGGATCTGCGGCGCCGCGGCGAGCAGCGAGAGCGGCTTCAGGTCCCGGTCCGGATCGAACGGCAGGTTTGCGTAGAGCGCCTTGTTGATTGCGATCGGCCCGTTGCTGCCGATGAGCAGCGTGTAGCCGTCGGGCGCCGCGCGCACCACTTCGGCCGTGCCGATGTTGGCGCCGGCGCCGGGCCGATTGTCGATGACCACCGGCTGTCCCCAAGCTTCGGCGAGCTTTTGCCCGAGCGCGCGGCCGACGATGTCGGGGGTCGATCCGGCGGGGAACGGCACAACCAGGCGGACGGCTCTGGACGGATACGACTGCGCGTGCGCGAAGGAGGCGGCGGCAAGCGCGATGATCAATAATGTGCTGCGCATCTCTTCGATGCTACCAAGGGGAGGAGTCATGAGGAAAATCATCGCCGCGTTGATCGCGGTCGCCGGGATCGGCACGCTCGCCGCGCAGCAGCCCGGCTTCACCCGCAAGCTCGTCCAGGACCAGAATCTCAGCATCGCCGACCGCCACGCGGTGCAGGCGCTCGCGGAATTCGTGCCCGGCGGCGCTGCCGGCAAGCACACCCATCCTGGCGAGGAGCTCGGCTATGTCGTGGAAGGTACGCTCGAGCTGCTGATCGAGGGGCAGCCGCCGCGCGTCGTCAAGGCGGGCGAAGCGTTCTTCGTCCCCGCCGGCGTGGTCCATGACGGCCGCAATATCGGCAGCGGGCCGGCGAAGGTGCTCGCGACCTACATCGTCGAGAAGGGCAAGCCGGTCGCCACTCCGGTGAAATGAGCTGTCAAGTCATCGATCGTCGTCGGGCGGCAGCGGCTTCACGCCCGGCGGCGGTTTTTCCTTGCGGCGCTTCCAGCCGAAGAGAAACAGCCCGATCAGGCCGCCGATTGCGAGCACGAGAAAGATGATCAGCCAGAGAGTGCTTTCACTCATTGCGGGCCTCGCGGTCGCTGCGGCGGCATGCGCCGATTATCCCGAAAAGCCGGTGCGCATCGTCGTCGGCTTCACGCCCGGCGGCGGGCCGGACATCACCGCCCGCTACCTCGCGCAGGAGCTCGGCGCGATCTGGAAGCAGCAGGTGATCGTCGAGAACCGGCCCGGCGCGGGCGGTTCGGTCGCCGCCGCGATGGTCGCCCGCGCGGCGCCGGACGGCTACACGCTGCTCTCGGTTTCCTCGGCGCACGCCGCCGCGCCGGCGATCTACAGCAAGCTGTCGTACGAGACGAAGGATCTCGCCGGTGTGACGCAGACCGGAACCTCGAAGTACGTGCTCGTCGTCGCGCCCTCTCTCGGGATCACTTCGCTCCGGCAGCTGCTTCAAGCGGTGAAGGAAAAACCGGGGTCGTTCAACTTTTCCTCTGCCGGCGTCGGCAGCGGCACGCACTTCGCCGCCGAGATCCTGAAAGCGCGCGCGGCGATCGACGTGGTGCACGTGCCATTCAAGGGAATTCCGGAAGCGCTATCCGAGACCGTGACCGGTCGGGTGCAGTTCTTCATGGCGCCGATCGCCAACGCGGTCGGCCCGCTGAAGGACGGCAGGCTGGTCGCGCTCGCAGTTTCGTCGCGCGAGCGCGACGCGTTGCTGCCGCAGGTGCCGACCGTCGACGAGGCTGGCGTACCGGGCTACGAGTCGACGCTCTGGTTCGGCCTGCTGACTTCCGCGGCGGTGCCGCGCGCGCTTGTCGAGAAGATCAGCGCCGACGCGGGCAAGGTGCTCGCCAGCGCGGCGACGCGCGAGCGCTGGCTGCCGATCGGTATCGAGCCGCGGCCGACCACGCCGGCCCAGTTCGATGAATTGATCAGAAACGACCTAGTGCAATTCAGCGAAATCGCGCGCGGCGCGAACATCCGCGCGGAATAGCTACTTCGCGGCCGGCTTCGGCGGCGTTTTCGCGGCCGGCTTCTCGTCGGGCGGGTCGCCCAAGCCCTGGGGCAAGCGGATGCCTTCGCCCTGGATGCGGATGTCGACGAGCGGCGCGATGTTGCCGCGCTGCGAAGGCTGGGCGGTAATGGGGGTCTGGCCGGGCGAATGAATCGGCGGCGGCTGCGGCGCGCTTGTGCCCTGCGCCTGGACGGCGCAGAGCCAGGCGGAAAGCGCGCACGCGGCCAGTGCCCTGCTCACGCCGCCGAGTCTAACCCACCGGTAGCTTGACCACCTTGGCCTGCCGTGCTTGCGGCGAGGAGCGGTGAAGTCCCTGCAGGATGTGCGGACCGAGCTCCGCGATCGAGGTGCAGCCGAGCAGCGCCAGGACCCGGTCAGTCTCGACCTTGAGGATCTGCAGCGCCCGGCGCACGCCGCTCTCGCCGGCTGCGGCGGCGCCGTAAAGCGGCGCGCGGCCAGCGAGCACCAGGTCGGCGCCGAGAGCGAGCGCCTTGACGACATCGGCGCCGCGGCGCACGCCGCCGTCCATGATGATCGTGGTCTGCGAACCGACCGCGGCGGCGATCTCGGGCAGCACGGTGAGCGGTGCGGGCGCGCCGTCGAGCTGACGCCCGCCATGGTTCGAGATGCAGATGCCGTCAGCGCCGTGCTCGAGCGCGAGACGCGCGTCGTCAACGCCGAGGATGCCCTTCACCACGAGCTTGCGCGGCCAGCGGCCGCGCAGCCAGGCGACGTCGTCCCAGCAGGCGCGGTCGCGCCGGTCGCCCCAGTGGGGCAGCGGTCGCAGCAGGATCGAGCGGACGTAGACGCTGGCGAGCCAGTGCGGATGCGCCAGCGCGTCGACGACCGCGCGCGCGCCAATGCGCAGCGGCATGCCGAAGCCGTTGCGGTCGTTGTACTCGCGGTTGCCGCCGACCGGCACGTCGGTGGTGAGCATCAGCACCTCGCAGCCGGCGTCGAAGGCGCGCTTCAGCATCGCCGCCGCGACCTCTCGTTGCGTCGGCATGTAAAGCTGGTACCAGGGCGGGCCGCCCGCCTCGAAGGCGACGCGCTCGACCGGCACGAACGAATGCGTTGAGAGCACGAACGGCAGGTTGGCCGCGCGCGCGGCGCGCGCCATTGCAATCTCGGCCTCGTGCCAGCACACGCCCGCGGCGCCGAGGGGCGCGACGCCGAAGGGCGCGTCGAAGGGCAGGCCGAGCACCGAGGTCTTGAGCGTGCGCTGCGAGACGTCGATCAGGGTCCGCGGCGCGAAGCTGAGCGCCTCGAAGCTTTCGCGGTTGGCGCGCGCGCTGACGCTGTCTTCGGCGCCGCCTTCCACGTAGTCGAACACCACGCGCGGCAGGCGGCGGCGCGCCGCCGCGCGCAGGTCCTCGATGTTGTGCGCGCGAGACGGTTTCATGCGTGCTTCGGCGCCGGCGCTTGCATGCGCTTGCGCGCCGCCGCGACCAGCTTGCGCCACAGGAGATGCAGCCCGGGAGCGGGATCGCGCCAGTCGAAGCTCAGGTCGCAGCCGCGCAGCGCCGAGCGGGCGAGCAGGGACAGCCCGATCTTGCCCTGGCGCCAGGCGTTGAGATCGCCGTAGAGCCAGTGATAGTGCCGGCCCGTCGCGTACGGCGTGGAGAGCGGCGCCGGGCGCGTGCGCGCGGCGATTTCGATCGCGAGGCGGGGAAAGTCGTAGCCGAGACTGCAGGCGAGCGCCGCGGTGCTGTCGAGGCGGGGATTGAGCTCGAGGAAGCTCACCGCGCCGCTCGCGGGGTCGACGAGAAACTGGATGCAGCCGATGCCGCTATAGCCGAGCCGGTAGAGAAGCCGCTCGCAGTACGTGCGCAGCTCCGCGGAGGGCGCGACCGAGACGCCTTCCAGCCCGATACCGGTGCCGTCGGCCTCATCGGTGCGCAGGACCTCCTGCTGCAGGAAGGCGACGATGCGCCCGCCGTCGGCGGCGAAATGGCAGTTGTGCCGCACGCCGGGCGCGAATCTCTGCAGCACGAACGATTCCGCGTCGCCGCCGGCGCCGATCTCAGCCAGCACGCTATCCAGCTCGGTCTCGCCGTGGAGGATCAACGCCTTCTTGTCGCGCAGGTGCGAGGAGGAATCCTTGCGCTTCACCACCACCGGAAAGCCGAAGCTGCGGGCGGCTTCGCGCCATGCCTGGGCGCCCGCCCACTGCAGCCAAGGCGCGATCGGCATGCCGATCGCGGGAGCGATGTCGAACAGGACGCGCTTGTCGAGACAGCGGCGCACCGTTGCTGCTTCGGGCATGACCCAGGTCGAAAGCGCGAGCAGGCGCGGCGCGGCGAGCACCTGCCGCAGCTGCGTTTCGCCCACCGGGAAGACGTACTGCGGCCGGTGGGTGCGCAACCAGCTTTCCAGGCCCGGCGGCGGCCGGTCCCGGTCGCCGTCGTTGAAGCATTCGAACGCCGCGACATGGCGCGAGCGTGCCGTGGAACTCTCCGGGTCGTAGCTGCCGAGGATGACCCGCAGGCCTGCGCGCCCGAGCGAGCGCGCGACGGTGATCGTCTGCCGGTAGTCGCCGAGGACGAGGACGGCGGGCATCCGGGCATGCTGCCCGCGCCGTATTTCACCCAGCGGCGGCGCTTCAACGCCGTTGGGAGACCGCCATGGTCCTAGTGGACTAGTCGGCCTTGGCGCCCGACGCCTTCACCACTTTCTCCCACTTGGTGATGTCCGCGCGCAGGAACTTGTCGAATCCTTCTATCGATAGGCCCATCGGCTGCGCGCCCTGCTTGCCCCAGGTCTCCTTCACATCGGCCGAGGCGAGCACCTTGTTGATCTCGACGTTCAGCCTCTCGAGGATCGGCCGTGGCGTGCCGGCCGGCGCCATCAGGCCGAGCCAGATCGTCGCCTCGTAGCCCTTCACGCCGGCCTCGTCGACGGTCGGTACATCCGGCGTCACCGGCGAGCGCTTGCTGCCGGTGGTGCCGAGCGTGCGCACCTTGCCGGCGCGCGCGTTGGCGTTCATGGTCGGGATCGCATCGAACATCATCTGCACCTGCCCGCCGAGGATCGCGGTGCGCGCCTGGTCGCTGCCCTTGTGCGGCACGTGCACGATGTCGACGCCGGCCATCGCTTTGAAGAGCTCGCCCGCCATGTGATAGGGCGTGCCCGTGCCGGAGGAAGCATAGTTGAGCGCGCCGGGCTTTGCCTTGGCGAGGGCGATGAACTCTTTCAGGTTCTGCGCCGGCACCGACGGATGGATCACCATGATCAGGTCGGAGAAGTTGAGGCCGGTGATGGGTGCGAAATCCTTCATCAGCTCGAACGGCTTCTTCGGCACCAGCGTCTCGTTGACGGTGTGCGTGTTCGACATGACCAGCAGCGTGTAGCCGTCGGGCGCCGATTTCGCCGCGGCGTCGGTGCCGACGATCGAGCCGCCGCCGGGGCGGTCCTCGATGACGAAGGGCTGGCCGAGCGCGTCCTGCAGCTTGGCGGCGATGAAGCGGCCGTAGATGTCGGCCGGCCCGCCGACCGCGAAGGGAACGATCACCTTGACCGCGCGCGCCGGATACGCCTGCGCCCACGCACACGAGACACCGGCAAGCGCGAGCAGCAATGCGACAACGCTTCGAAGCATCCTCTCCTCCTGTCTTTAGAATACCTGCGACATGAGTATGACGAAGAAGTTGCCGTCGCGCATCACCGTCGAGGGGCTGGATCGCGCGCCGCACCGGGCGTTTCTCGGTGCGCTCGGCGTGAAGGGCGGCGACCTGAAGAAGCCCTTCGTGGGTGTCGCTTCGACCGACGGCCGGGTGACGCCGTGCAACGCGCTGCTCGGCGCGTTCGCGCGCGAAGCCTGCGACGGCGTGCGCGACGCGGGCGGCGTGCCGTTCGATTTCGCCTCGATCTCGGTCGCCGACTCGATGTCGATGAATCACGGCGGCATGCGCTATTCGCTGGTCTCGCGCGAGATCATCGCCGACGGCGTCGAGGCGGTGGTGCGCGGCCATGCTTACGATGCGCTAGTCGGCTTCGCCGGCTGCGACAAGACCCTGCCAGGAATGATGATGGCGATGGTGCGGCTCGACGTGCCGTCGGTGTTCGTCTACGGCGGCGCGGCGTTGCCGGGCACCTGGCGCGGCCGCGACGTCACCGTGCTCGACGCCTACGAAGGCGTTGGCGCGGTGATGGCCGGCAAGCTGAAAGAGAGCGAGCTCGCCGAGCTCGAGCGGGCCTGCCTGCCGACGCTCGGCTCTTGCCCGGGTCAGTTCACCGCCAACACCATGGCGATGGTCGCCGAGACGCTCGGCCTGGCGATGCCGGGATCGGCAACGCTGCCCGCAGTTTCCGAATCCAGAAATTCTCTTTCACGAGAAGCCGGAAGGGCAGTCATGCGCCTGCTGAAGGACGGCGGACCGTTGCCACGCCAGCTCGTGACGAAGAAGAGCCTCGAGAACGCAGCCGCCGCGGTCGCCGCGACCGGCGGCTCGACCAACGCCGCGCTGCATCTGCCCGCGATCGCGCACGAGGCGGGGATCCGCTTCACGCTCGACGACTTCGGGCGCGTCGCGCAGCGCACGCCGCTGATCGCCGACCTGCAACCCGGCGGGCGCTATCTCGCAAGAGACCTGCACGCCGCCGGTGGTGTTTTTGCCGTTCTAAAAGAGTTATTGAAAAGAGGCGCATTGCATGGCGATTGCCTGACCCTGGAGGGGACCACTTTGGAAAAAGCGCTGGCCGGCCACAGCGGCGCGGATGGATCGGTTGTCCGAAAAGAACCGATCATGAAATCCGGCGGCTTGGTCGTGCTCAAGGGCAACCTCGCGCCGGACGGTGCGCTGATCAAGGTCGCCGGACTCAAGTCGCTGGCCTTCGAGGGCCACGCACGCGTTTTCGATTCCGAAGAAGCTTGTTCCGAGTTCATCAAGAACAAGAAATGCAAGGCGGGAGATGTGCTCGTGATTCGCTACGAGGGCCCGAAGGGCGGGCCCGGGATGCGCGAGATGCTCGGCGTCACTGCGCTTCTCTACGGACAAGGGATGGGCGAGAAGGTCGCGCTCCTGACCGACGGGCGTTTCTCCGGCGCAACGCGCGGGATGATGATCGGCTACGTCTCGCCCGAGGCCGCGGCGGGCGGGCCGCTCGCGCTGCTGAGGGACGGCGACCCGATCCGCATCGACGCGATCAAAGGCGTGCTGGAGGTCAAGGCTTCTCTGAAGAAGAGAAAGCCGCGCCCGCCGGAGCGCGACGTGACAGGCGTGCTAGAGAAGTACGCAGCGCTCGTCGGGCCGGCGAATCTGGGCGCCGTCACCCACAGCGGCGCGCCCAGTAGGCGAAGGTCCCGCGGACGATAGAGGGCTGCAGCAGGAAGGCGCGCGCTTCCTCGGCGAGCTCGGGCTTCACTTCCTTGAAGCCACCAGCGGCCATGGCGCGCAGCTGCATGCGCGCTGCGCGCTCGAAGAAAACCGCGAGATAGGTCGCTTCCTCGACGCTCGCGCCGGCGGCGAGCAGCCCATGGTTGGCGAGCAGGATGGTCTTCGCCCTGCCGAGTGCGCCGGCGATGATGCGGCCCTCGTCGTCCGCGACCGGGACGCCGGGCCAATCCGGCAGGTGCGCGGTGCCGTGCAGCATCGCGCTATCCATGTGAATGGTCTTCAGAGCCGTTCCCGTACTGGCGAGCGCCGAAGCGTGCGGAGCGTGGGTATGCACTATGGCTTTCACGTCCGGCCGCTTGTTGTAGATCCAGATGTGGAATCGCACGCCGGGATTCGGCCTGCCGCCCTTCAGAGGCTTGAGGTCTTCGTCGACGAGCACCATTCGTTTTGCCGTCGCTTCTTCAAAGCCGTAGCCGAACTGCAGCGTCCAGAAGGTGCCAGGCGTGTCATTTTTAGAATTGGCGCGTGCGGTGACCTGGCCGGCGAGGCCGGATTCGTGATTCTCTTTTCCAAGAATGCGGCAACAGGCGGCGAGCAGGTCGGGCGTCGAGCCCTTGAGGAACGGTAGGTCCTCGTCCATCTCGCGGCTCACCCGCTCGATGAAGTGGGCCTTCGATTTCATTTCATGAAGCTCGGCAGCCAGAGCGAGAG